>JAEEGL011164130.1_pt1 | contig 11105 bp, 9 predicted proteins | sample 9134231 | NCBI WGS metagenome assembly JAEEGL01 (sample SAMN16246548, study PRJNA631951) | gut metagenome | biome: gut microbiome; feature: rumen; material: fiber-attached | host: Bos | place: Iran: Karaj | collected 2018-10
ACAATGAAAATTTCTATCATCTGCTAAAAAAAATTTATTACATAAACTAATTTCTCCCATTAAAATACTTTTATCTAAAGGAATATTTCTTTTAATTTCAATTTCAATAATTTTTATTAAACACCATATTCTATGATACCATAAAATATAACTTTTAGGATCACTTTTCATAATTGGAAATAAATTATTTATTTCTTTTAAAAAAAATTGATATATTTCTTCTTCGTTTGATTTTTCTATAAATTGTTCTATTAATATTTTTCTTATATTCCATAATGTTGGAAAGTCTGATAAAAGTTTTGCTGCTTTCATTAAAAATGTCATTGTTTTTTCTTCATATTTTTTCTCTTTTTTTATTTGGATTATTTTTTCTTGGATTACTTTTATTTTTTTTAACATTTCTTCATTTTTTTTCTCTTGTTCTGGAGTCATTTTTTTCACATCTGATTTTTTTACTCCGTGAAACATATTTTTTTATTTTTGTAATATAATAAATATATTTTTTTATTTGTTTTAGATATTTAAATAATAAATAAAATATTTTTTAAATAAAAAATAAAAAAACTTAAAAAATAAACTTATTTAATATAAAAAAGAAAAAATAATAATAAAATATGTTAATAAAATAATATAAAAAAATAGAAAAAAAAAAAAATGGTTAATGCAATAAAAGACATTTTACAAGATACAGATAAATTAAATGAAATAACAAAAATTGCATTTGATTCAGTTGATACAGATAAATCCGGATCAATAGATTCAATTGAATTAGAAAGAGTTTTGGCACAAATTTCAAGTGATATGGGAGCTGATCCTCCAACAAAAGAAGATGTAAATGAAGTACTTAAATATTTAGATACTGATAATTCAGGAAAAATTGAATATGATGAATTTAAAGTTTTAATTAAAGATGTTTTGGAGAGTATGGTTCAAAGTGATGGACAATAGTATATCTTTATTTTTTTTTGGGTTTTTTTAATTTTTTTATTTAGTTTTTAATGTTTTTAAATATTTTGATTTGGTTTTTTTTAATAATTTTTAAATATTTTTTTTTAAATTTTTTTCTTTTCTTATTTTAAATTTTATTTTAAAAATAAAAAAAAACTTGAAAAACTCAAAAGAATAATAAAGAAATATTAAAAATTCAACTTAAAATTATATTAAATATTTTATTCAAAAATTCTATCATATCAAAATTTCATTTATTAAAAATTTTTAAATATCAAATATTAAAGTTTAATTAAATCAAAAAAAAAATATAAAAATTATTATAAAAACCTTGAAAAAAAAATCACTGTTCTCCCATTTCAATTTCTTGATTTTGTTTAATTTCTTCATTTCTTCCAGTATAATACTCAGGACCAACTTGTAATAATTTTTCTTTTCCTCTACTTAATCTTTCAATTCTACTTTCATCACTTTCTTTTAAGAAATTATCAGTAACCCAATATTGAAACATAGAAGTTAACAAAGGAACAAAAATCATAACAAAAACTAATTCAAATTTAGGATAAGGTTGTAATTTTTCTAATATAAAATTACCTAAATTTCTAAAAAAAACAACAAAACCATTTAAAATAATATAATTAAAAAATTTACTAATAGAAGTAATTAAACACCAAATTCCCATTTGACTAAACCAAATAGAATAATCAATAGTATTATCATTAAATTCAGTAGCATCAATAGAAAAATAACAACCAGAAATTAAAGTATCAATTTTTAAATGTCTTGCTAAAATTTCTAATAATCTTACTAAAATCCATTGAAATAAAACACCAATTGAAGTATCTAATAAAACATTATCTAAATACCAAACACAAGCATCTTCATCATTTTGTTTTGATATTGTTACTGCTAAGAATAAATTTAAGAAATGTATTAAAAATGTTGATATTCCTTGTTTTGATACATCAAGTAACCATATTCTTACTGTTCTTTTTGGATATTCTAATTGACGTTTTATTATTAATGTTCCAAATGATATTACGCCTAATGTAAATTGAACAAAAAAACCAAATGGTCCAAATAATTCACATTTACTTTCTGGTCTTTCTATTGGAGATGTTCCCATTTTTAAGTTTTTTTAATTATTTTTTTTTAATTGAAAATTTTTTTTTATTTTTTTTGAAATTTTTTTTTTTATTTTTTAATTTTGAAAAATGAAACTTTAATATGTTTTATCATTTTTTTTAAATAGATTTATTATGTCTTTATTAATTTTTTTTAATGTATAAAATTTTTTTAAATGTAAATTTCTGTAAAAAAAATGGGTTGTGAAAATTCTAAAACGATAGAAATAAAGGAGAATAAGTCACTCTATTCAATAAGGGAAAAAATGGATGAAACAAAACCAAATTTAATAAAGAAAATATTAAAAGGTTATTTACAAGGTAATTTTAAAGATTGTTTAATAACAAATAAAGAACAATTAGAAGATTATTTAGTTTCATTTATTCCAACAAAAATAAAAAAAGAAGATAATGAATTCGAATTAATTCATAATATTAATGATGATATATTAACTCAAAGTATTGAAATAAATTTTGAAGATGAATATATAATTGCTTTATCTGGATTAAATGAAATTTTAAAAGTTGAAGAATATAATGGAAATTATTTAGTTTTTTATGATAAAGAAGGAGATATTACAAAATATATTGCAATTTTTGTAAGTAAACTAAATGATTTTTCTCAAATTTTGTTTTGTCAAATTCCAAATAATCAAAATTAATAAACAAATAAATATATTTTTGATGATAACTTAAAAAAAATTATATAGTATATTTATAAAATAAATAAAATATTATTTTTTTTCCTTCTTTATTCATTTATTTTTGATTCTAAATCCTCCAAAAAAGAAATTACTAATAAATATTCTATTTGAATTGCATTTGTTTTATTTTGAATTAAAAAATTCATTACATTTAAAGAATTTTTTTTTTCATAACAATTAATAATTAAAAATCTATTTGTTTCTAATTCAGAAATTGATAAAAGTGTATCATTCCCACGATAAAATTTTACTAACAATCTTCTTAAAGGAATTTTTTTTAAAATTTTTACTTTTAAAGGTGGTAATTTTGGATTTTCTTTTAAATATTCTGCTAAATAAAAAGTATCACTTGATACAATTATATAACATGATTTTGTTATTTTTTTTTCTCCTTGTTCAATTATATAATCACAACATGCTTTTTCATCTAGTATTTCTTTATATTCATATTCTTTTCCTAATGTATAAATATTACTTTGATTTATTATGGGAAATTGTTTTTTATTAATTAATTCTTCTTCTTCTTTTTCTTTTATGAGATTTATTATGTCAAATAAATAATAGATTTTTATTAATTGATTTAAAATTACATTTTTATTTTTATTAGGATATAAATAAATAGGATATTCACTTATTTTTTCATAATAAATTACAGGAATTAATAACCAAGGTAAAGTAATTAAATCATTTATTTTTTTATTTTTATCTTTTGTATATAAATCATATGATTCTTTTGTATATTCATATAATAAATTTCTAAATTCTTCTTTTTGAGATATTTCATTTTTTAATTCTTGAATTATTTTTATTGTTTTATCTATTAATATTTGTAAATTATTTAATTTTATTGTTTCTTTTCCTTCATTTATAATTGATTTAAAAAATGAAAAATGATTTTTTATATTAGATAAAATTATTTCATTTGTAATAAGTCTAAATGAATTTGATTCTGTTATTAAATCAGAAATAGTTTCAAAAAATAAAAAATCTTGAATTGAATTTTTTTCAATTTTTGAAAAGAAATTACATATTATTAAAGGATTAAATATAACTTCATTGTTTTCTTCTTTATTATTTTCATTATTTTTTCCATAAATATCAAAAATAAGATAAATAATTAAATTAATAATAATAATAAAATTATCATCTTTAGATAAACAATAAGACTTAATATTGTTAAAAATTTCATTTTCAATAAAATTATCAAAATTCTTCGAATTTATTTTATTTAAATAATCATTAATTAAAGAAAATAAATTATTTTCTTCTTTTTTTCCATCTGCTAAATTCATTCCAGTTTCTTTTTTCATAAATTCAGAAATATTTTTCCAATTTTTATCATTTATATCTGCAATTTCAGTATTTTGAATCATAAAATCAATTGATTTCATTATATTTTCAGAATAAATTTCAAAATTTTTTGATTGATTTATTCTTTTAAAAATATTTTGTTCTATTAATTCGTTAAATAAAAAAATGCTAAGTGAATTTAATATTAATTTAGTTTTTGTTGAATATAATATTAAAGTCAAAATATAAAGTGAGTTTAGAGGAGAAACAATTTCCAAATTATTTGATATTAAACTTCTTATTATTGGAAAAATAATATCATTATAAAGAGTATTTATTAAAATATAATTTATACTTTCAATATTTAAACTAAGTAAATCAGAAATATAAAATATTAAATCAATTAAATCATCATGTATATTTTGAAAATGATTAATATTTTTTTTATTATTAATATTAATATTTGAAATAGTAAAAATTATTTCTCTTAATTTAAAAATTAAATGAGGATAATAAATACAAAAAGGAAAAGCAGTTAAAAAATTTCTTAAATGAGGTTCATCAATTTTAATAATTTGTAATATAATATTTCTAACAACATTTCTAATCATTCCATTTTTAGAATTATAATAAGATAATGCAGTTGTTAAAAGTGGAAAGTCATTTATTTCATAATTATAAAAATATGATATATTATCTTTATTTAATTTCAATGTTAAACTTTTCATAAAATTAATTAAAAATTCATTAAATTCATCTTCAATTTTGAATTTAATAGAAATTACATTATTAATTATTTTTGAGGAATAAATTTCTTTTATTAAATTTTCATTTTCTATATTTAAAGTTAAGAAACAAATTGTTTTTAATATAGCATATGAAATATCTTTAATTTGATTTTCTAATAATATTTTCAATAATTCAACATATTTTAATTCAATAAATATTTGAAAGTATTCATTATAATTTTTTTTATCTGCAACTAATAAATAACCTTGAATTTTTCCTAATATTTCAATACATTGATTAAAATTTTTTTTTGCAAAATTAATTTCTACAAAATAATTTAAATAATTGTAAAATATTATTAAATCATTTGCTTTCATATTAGCCTCTTCTGGCATTATTAATGACATTTTATTAAAATAATATTTTTAAAAATTACTTAATTTTTATTTTTTTTATATAAATGGTATTTTTTATATCCAAATAAAATAAAGGTTTTTTTTAAATAAAAGATTATCATAAAATTAAATGATATTGGTCCAATATTTTTAATTTAAAATAAATTATTTAAAAATTAATTAACTACGTCATAATTAATTAAGTTAATTTATTATGAAAAAAAATATATTGATATTTAAACTCAAATATCAATTTGAAAAAATTAAAAAAAAACAAAAAATGATAATTTTAAAAAATCGTTTTATCATATTAATAATATTTTCATTAATAATTATATCAAAACAACAAAACAATACTCAACAATGTACAATAAAAAATTGCCAAAATTGCATAGATTTAAATTCATGTTCAATTTGTAAACCAAATTTTGAATTATATAAAAATCAATGTTACTCAAATGAATGTTCAATTTATGGACATTGTCATTTATGTAATGAATATGATTGTATTAAATGTGAAAATGGTTATAAATTAGAATATGGTGCATGTGATAAAAAATTAAAATCAAAATTCTTTATTCCAATATTATTTTATACAATACCAACTTTTGTAATTATTATAATAATAATAAGTTATTTTATTTGCAAATTAAAAAAAGTAAATAATACAATTCCAATTATCAATGATAATATAATAAAAAAAAAACATCCTAAATGTGGAAATTATATAATAATAAATTCAGAAAAGGGAAATTCAAAAATTGAAAATAATAGTATTAATTTTAGTAATCTTCAAACTTCATCTTCATCTTCTTATGAAAAAGAACCAGAAAAAAATATTAAATTTGGTTGTGTTAATTGTAATAAAAAAAGAACAGTTTTTATAAGTGATTGTGGTTGTTGTTTATGTAAAGAACATTATAAAAAAATAAAAAATGGAGAAAATTTAATTTGTCCAATTCATAATATTTATTTAGAAAAAAATTACGTTTTAACATTAGATAAAAAAAGTGATTTAAAAGGTTGTGCTATTGAACATTTAGGACAACAATTATGTCCTATTTGTAAAGTTAATACTGGTACACAAGGTTTTAATTGTAATTGTAATATGAAATTATGTTTGAAATGTTTTAATGAAAATGTTTATGTTTTTAAATATAATACTTGTCCTGGTTGTGGAAAAAAAAATTAAAAAAATTTTTTTTTTTAATTTTTTTAATATTGTTTTATCGGTTTTTTTTATGTAAATGGGTTTTTATCATTTTTTTTTGAGATTTTTTTTATTTTAATTTTAGTGTAGAATATTAAATAATATATATAAGCAGTTATATTAATATTAATTTATTTAAAATCTTTTTTGATTTTTTATTTTTATTTATTAATAATTTTTTAATATAAAATTTATTATTAATTAAAATACGTTTTACAAAAAAATAAAAAAAAACTTAAAAAAAAATAAATAAACCTTAAAAAATAAAAAAAAATGGACAAAATGTTATTTAATATAAATTACTTTGAACCATCAGTACAAAATGAAGAATATCCATATAAAATACCAAAAACAGAAAATGACAAATATAGAAAACTAGAAATGATATTTAATTTATATTATGATGAAGAATCAAATAATAATTCAAGAGAATTATCAAAAAAAGAAAGAGAATATAAATTAATAACAGATAAATCATTTAGTTATGGAGAAGTAACATTTAGATCAATGGCATATATTTTTGAATATGCAAAAAATATTTTTGGAATCAATGAAAATGGATATTTTTATGATTTTGGTAGTGGATCAGGTAAAGGAATAATTTCTGCTTTATTATGTTATAATTTTAAAAAATATGTTGCAATAGAATTTTTAGAAGATTTAATTAAAAAATCTGCTATTACAATAGGAACTTTTTTAGGTAATTTTTCTATTTATTATTCACAAATGAAAGATTTTTTACCAAATTATTCCTTTGATGAAAATTCAAATATTCCTTCAATTTCAATTAAAAATGGTGATTTTTTAAATGAAAATGTTACAAATGCTTCTTTTATTTTTATTAATAGTACTTCTTTTTCTACTCAATTAATGTATAATTTAACTAAAAAAATTCAAACTGAATGTCAAATTGGTTGTATTGTTGTTACTTTTACTAAAAAATTACCTTTACTTAATTTAGAAGAATGGGATATTCTTCCTGGATTTAAAAGATTAATGTCTTGGGGAATTGTTACTGTTTTTATTCATAAAAGAAAAAATAATGATTATATGGAAAAAAGTAATGTTTCTGATTTTAGTAAATCAAATTCGAAATATTCGAATAAAAGTTCTTCTAATATTAGTTCTAAAAAAAGTAAATCTGATAATCAAAGTCAAAGTAATAAAAATGATAAATATTCTTCTTCATCTTCATCTTCTTCTTCTTCTTCAACTTATAAAAATAAAGATAATTATTCTAATAAAAAAGGAGAAAATTCTTCATCTAGAAAAGAATATAATTCTTCTTCAAGAAGAGATAAAAATTCTTCTAAAATAAATTCAAATGATTAAAATGTAAGTAAATATAATTAATGATTATATATATTATTTTTATAAATTATTAGTATATTCTAAATATTATAATATAAAAAAATAAAAGAAATTTTCATTATTTAAAATTTTATTGAATGTAAATTATTATAATTTCTAAATTTCTTTAACAAAAAAAAAAAACAAAATAAAAATTTAAAAAAAAATAAATATTAATCAATAAAAAAAAAAAAAAAATTAACACCATACAGAATAAAAAAATCCATATAAAAAAAATGGAAGTTCCCTTTCACAATCTTCAAGACAACTTAATATATCATTCCAACATATTTAATTACGACAAAGCATATTTAATGGAATTAATAAACCGTAGAATAAAAATAGATTTTGGTCCCTTTAGTATAGAAAATCAAGATGATATGGTTCCAATAATATCATTTTTAAAAATGTCATCAAAAGATCAAATAACAGAATTATCAACATTAATATTACAACAAGCAAGAGAAGAAGAGAAAGGAATGTTAGAAAAAGAAAATGAAGAAGAAGAAGAAGAAGAAGAAGAAAAAAAAGAAATATCAAAAGAAGCAGCAAAGACTTTAAGAAAAATATTAGAACTTTTAGTATTTTCATATAGAAAAATAGAAGAAACAATAAATGATTCTCCTGATCAAGAACTTACTCCTGATATTAATGTAGATAATTTAATTTGTTGTTTATTATATCTTGATGGTATTTCTATGGTTAATATTGATATTATTAAAGTTATTACTATTCAATGTCCTAGTACTGGATTAAATTTAAGTGAATTAATTTTTAGTATTTTAAATAATAAAAATATTGATTTTCATATTAAAGAAGTTGCTAGTCATATTTTAAGTCTTTCTTTAATGAATGAAGAAAAAAGTAATGAAGATGAAGATAATAATTTACTTAAAAATAGTCAAGATTTAATTAATTGGACTTATTGGCTTTATTTTGAAAAACAAAGAGAAAGTTGTTTAACTTCAAATTTAGCTTTAATTTTAACAATTGATGAAAATTTAGAATATTTTACTACTACTTTTGATCAAGAAAAACAATGTATAAGACGATTATTTGAAATAATGATGAATCCAGATAAAAATATAAATATAATATATGAATCATTATTTTGTTTTTGGAATATTTCTAATAATAAAAAATATCATTCTTTATTTGAAAATAAAAAAGAAAAATGTATTGAAAAAATAGTACAAGTAATAAGAACAAATAAAATAGATAAAGTAGCAAGAATTGGTTTAATGACAATAAAAAATTTATTAGATAATCAAATTTGTGTAGAAACATTATTTGATTTAAAATTTATGAGAACAATTGATATACTTTTAACAAATAAATGGAATGATTCTTTAATAAGAGAATTATTAAATCAAATATATGATTTTCTAGATAAAAATTATAAAATAATGAAGTAAGAATAAATATTTTTATAATATAAAAATAATAGTTCATTTGATAAATTTGTAAAAGAATTAGATTCAGGTGTTTTAAAACAAACTTCATTACATTCAACTGCTTTTTGGGAAGATAATTATAAAGAATTTGAAACTGATAATTTTGAAAATATAAGAAAATTAGTTGCTATTGTTAGTAATAAAGAAACTTCTTTAGATCAAAAGTGTTTTGCTTGCTTTGATATTGGAGAATTTGCAAGATTATATCCTGGTGGTGCTGCTATTTTAGACTTTTTTCATGCTAAAGAAGCACTTTTAGAATTAATTCAAGATAAAAATTTAGAATTGAAAAATCGAGCTTTGGTTTGTTTACAGAAGATTATGATGAAAAGTTTGAAAAAATAAAATTTTTAATTTTTTGGTTATTTGATATCAGATTTTAAAAAAAATTTTTATTTAATTTTTTAGTTTTTAAAAAAGGTAAATTTATTTTTTTTTTTTTTGTGTTTATTTTACTTTTTTTTTTAATTTTTTTATTTTTAAAATAATAATTTTAAAAATTAAAAATTAATTTATTTAAAATAAGATATATTAATGGCAAAAACTATAAGTGCAAAAGAATATAGAAAAAAAAATACAACAGAATTATTAACAGATTTAAAAAAATTAAGAGAAGATTTACAACAAATTCATTTTACAAAAGTTTCTGGAACAGCAGTTTCAAAATTATCAAAAATAAAAACTTTAAGAAAAGAAATTGCAAGAGTTTTAACAATTTTAAGAGAGAATAAAAAAAATGAGGTAATTTCAAATTTAAAATATAGAATTAAAAAAGAAAAAAAAGATGATAAAGAAGAAGAAATTAAAGAAACTATTAAAAATCTTAAAGTTAAACATATTCCTATTGATTTAAGACCAAAAAAAACTAGAGCTCAAAGAAAAGCTTTAACTAAATTTGAAAATAATTTGTTAACTTTGAAACAATTGAAAAGAAAATTAAATTTTCCTAAAAGAAAATTTGCTGTTCCTTTTTCTAAAGAAGGTTAAATTTGGGTTTTTTTTTAAATATATGGTTTTTTAAATGAAAAAATAAATTCTATTTAAATTTGATTTTTTTTGTAAATTTTTATTTATTTTTTTATTTTTTTTTTAGTCATAAAATATAATAATTAAAATACTTATTTTTATTTTATATAATAAAAAAATATATAAAATCATTTTTACATAAATGAATATTTTTTAATAATATAAAGAAAAAAATAAAAATATAATTTTGTAAATGAAAGTTTCCTTAGAAAATGAAATAAAAAACAAAGAAATAAAAACTAATTTTTCTTTAGATAAAGAAAAAGAAGATGAAGAAGAATATTTAAGTTACACTAAAAAATACAATACAGAATTAAAAAAAGAAGAAGAAAAAATAGAAAAAGAAAAAACTTCTTCAACAAATTCAACATCATCACAAAATGAAAATATTACTTTAAATAATAATCAATTAAATAATTTAAAAAATAGTTTTCAATTTAAATATGATAGAAAAAAGTCTTCTCCTATTTTATGTTATTATGATGGATTTGATAAATATTTAAGTGAAACAAATTCAAGTTTTGTTGATTTTAATAATAATAATAATTTTATTAATAAAGAAACTTATTTTAATGGTGATTACTTTAAAAATTATGAAATTAAATTTAGAAATAGATCTTTTGGAAATATAAATGAATTAAATTTTAACTATTTTCAAAATAAAAATACTAATATTAGTAATTTTAATAATAATAATTCAAATAAAAATAAAGAAAATAATAATCACAATAATATATTTCAATTTAATTCTCATTTTCCTTTATTTAGTAATTTAGGCAATCCTGAAAGTAAAATTATTATTATATAAAAATATAGTAAACAACAATTTATATAAAATATCAAATTCAAATTTCATTATTAACAATTTATTAGAT
>JAEEGL011461356.1_pt1 | contig 11105 bp, 5 predicted proteins | sample 9134231 | NCBI WGS metagenome assembly JAEEGL01 (sample SAMN16246548, study PRJNA631951) | gut metagenome | biome: gut microbiome; feature: rumen; material: fiber-attached | host: Bos | place: Iran: Karaj | collected 2018-10
AGACATTGCTGGTATAACTACAGGATAATTAGCCATTAAAAATGAATCTGTTAAAGCTGAAATTGTAGCAGCTAAAGAAACAATGATAAATGTTCTTAAGCCTGCAGCATGTCTTTTATTAGCTCTTTCAATACCTAAAAATGCTGCTAAAATAATTGTTATAAAAATTCTAATAATAATTTTTATACCAAAATCTACATCTATTCCATTAGTAAACAATTTACTAATTGGATCTGTTATTTCTAAAATATTCATATGATTTATCTCCTATTTATAAATTTTCTTCTCAACAAATTTTCTTCTGCATATTCTTCTGCTGCTTCAGTAAATGCTGCTTCATCCTCGGCAACAACATCAACAGTAGGAATATTTTGACGAATTCTATTAATTTGTTCAATTAAAATTTCAACATCATTTTTAGTTTCTACTTCTGCAACAACTGTTTCTTGAGGAACTAATTCATCAATATCTGTAGAATAAGATTTAGATAAATATAAGCCTAATTTTGCAGAACCAGGACCAACTAATTCATAAAGAACACTTGAAGCTAAAATAATTGTTTGAAGTGCAGCACCATCGCTACCACCAATAGCTTCTGCGCCCATAATAGATAAACCTATTGCAACACCAGCTTGAGGGATTAAGCCAAGGCCTAAATATCTAGTAATTTTTTTGTCGCTTTTTGTAGTCAAGCCACCTAAATATGCGCCAGAATATTTACCAACTATTCTAGCAAAGAAATAAACTATTGATACAACAAATAATGGTGCTATACCAACACGTGTCATATCAGTAAATGATTTTAAATTAAATCTCATACCACTCATTACGAAAAAGCACAACATAATTGGTGGTTGGAAATAACTTAATTGTTTAAATAATTTTTCATCCTTTGATACATTGATATATGTCATACCCATTGCCATACAACCTAAAAGTGGAGATTGTCCCATCAAAGCACAAATACCACAGAATAAGAATAATGTAGCTATAACAATAATTAATCTATTATCAGATGTTCTTTTTGTAGGTAATAAAACCTTCAACAATAAACCAAAAACAAAGCCTAATGCTAAGCAAGCAATATTTAGTAATATTGGTAAACCAATACTATTAAATGAAGCACCACCATTTGTTGATAATGCTCCATGTAATGCAAGTGCAACACTAAATGCAAGTAATGATACAACATCATCTAATGCTACTACTTGTAAAAGTGTATTTACATATTCACCTTTTGCTTTAGTTTGTTTAATTGTCATAATTGTACTAGCAGGCGCTGTTGCACTTGATAATGCTGCTAATACCATTGAGAATCCTAATGAAATTTTAAGTACAAAGAAGCATAGACAGAATACTACCACTACTGCCATTAATGCCTCAAAAATAGTAATTACGATTACTTTTCCACCCGATTTCTTTAAAACATCAATTTTAAAAAACTCTCCAGCACCAAAAGCGATAAATGCTAAAGCTATATCAGTTAAAAAGCTCATTCCACCTATAACTCTTGCTGGAATAATTCCATCTATATCAGCTGGAATAACTGTCCAGATAGGAACTAATAAAATACCAACAACGATATACGCTGTAACATTTGGAAGTTTTGCTAATTTTGTTAATCTAGTGGCTAAGAAACCTACGAATAGAATAATAGCAATTGACATTATAACAACGCTATTACCACTTTCAATGTGTAATGCTTTAGCAATTTTTTCTACCAATGAATTGCCCATTACAACTTCATTCATAATTTGCATAATTTCTTTTCACCTTTTCTATTAAACTTTCGAACGTAGTAATAATTATATTATACTATATTAGTTTAAATATTATTAAATGTTAATATTTAGATTATATCAAAAATATATCAAATTATATACCTTTTTTTCGATAAGATAATTGTAATTCTAATAATGCAGAAACATACATTACTAATGTTACTTCATTTTCTTGCCAAACTCTAGTTATTTCATTTTCATATATCAAAATAAATCCATTTAATAAATTAAATGTTTCAAGTCTAACAATCAATATAGATTGAATTGCTCTAGACTCTAAAAAGTCTCTTAAGATTGGATCTTCTGCTTTATATTTAGTTAAAGGAGTTTCATAAAAAACTTTATCATCCTTTAATAACATTTCAATATGAGGTCTAATTAAATAACCTGTAGTTTTATAATTATCATCCTTATTAGAATAAATCTTTCCTTCTGGTGTTAAAAAATATGCACCTGAGCAATGAAGTTCAGAATATAAATAATCTAAAGTAAATTTAATAATATTATTCTCATTTTTATAAATATCAAATAATCTTACAGCTGAATTAAATCTTTCAACTGCAGAACCATCAGCCTTTTCTCTAATAACAATATTTTTATGCTTATCATGAACATAAATAATATAACAATTTCTACCTTTAGTTTTTCCTCTATATAAAGCCTTATCAGCTTTATTAAAAACCTCATTATAGGTTCTTCCATCAGCTGGGAAGCTTGCACAGCCTGATGTTGCAGTTAAATAAATATCACGGCCTGCATCATTATAATATCTTCTAAATATTTTATCTTTTTCATATAATCCTTCTAAGAATTTATGAACATCATCATATTCAGTTATATTTGGTAAAAGAAGCAATAATTCATCTCCACCATATCTTCCTACATAAATTTTTCCAGCATAATATTTTACTAATAGTCTACCAACAGTTTTTAAAATAAAATCTCCTGATAAATGTCCATATGAATCATTAATTGATTTAAAATTATCTAAATCTAAAATAATCATAGTAAAAGGAACATTATCGGCAACTAATCCTTGAGCAATTTTACATATAAAATGTCTACTAATTACACCTGTTAGTGAATCTAAGACATATTCTGGGTCTTCATTCTTTAGCCATTTAATAGCATTTAATTTTAGCATAAAAGCCTCCAAAAGTTAATTATTAAATAATATTTAAAGTAATTTATATATTTAATAATAATATATAAGCAAAAAAAATTCAACTTTAGTAAAGAAAAAAGCCTTCATTTTGAAGGCTATAATGACTACATTTCATTAACTAATTCTCTTTAATAAATATTTTTTTCTTTAATTGTACCATTTTATATTATTTTTAAATATTAGAACTTTTGTTTTTTTGATAAAGTATTAAAAAGGTTTGCTAAATCATAATCATTTAAAACTATATTTCTATAAATTCAATTTGAAGAACAGTTTCTTTATCACAGACTATATTAATATAATATGTCTCATTACTTTCCATTATAAAATCATCAGATTTAATAAATAAAGATTCAAAATTTGAATTATAAAAATAAAGACTTTTATATTCTCCTATGATGTTTAGTCTATAACGGCTATTATTGGTATTTTGAACTTTAACATAATTTCTGCCATCAATTTTGACAACATTTGATGAATTAACATCAAGTGTATCAATTTCTACTAAAGAAATATTTACATTATCTATTTTTGAATCAGAAAGATTCTTTAACACCACATAACAGTCATCATATTGATAATTAATATTTGAAAAATTATATGATAATTGCGAACTAGGATAAAAATTATATGTATCATAATCGTAACCATCTAGATTATATCGCAATATGACATTTTTAATGCCAACATTGCTGTCATTTGTTATAATTTTCTTTATTTCTTTTAAAGAACCTATTTTGGTAATATATTCATCATTTCCATCTATTTGTATATTATCCAACTTAATTTCATCTGAATAACTAATTCTAATATTTCCTTCTGCTAAATCAGTTAATCCTTCTATATTTATTACTGTTTTATTTCCAGATTTTAATAATTTTGTCAATTTTATATTTGAACCAGTATATTCTTCATCTTGTATTGTTATTTTAACTGGATTAGTAAAATTTAAAATTATATCATAATAACCAGAATATTTAGGAGTAAAATTTATATTTTCATCTTGAAGTGGAATTAAAATAACATTTGCATCTTCATCTAGTAGAATTGTTTTATTTTGATGATATGTAAATTCATTATTATCCTTTTCTAGCTTTTTTTTCCAATAGAAAAAATCAAATTTATAAGTTTTATCATCTTTGATAAAATAACACCATATATCAAAATAATATTTATCCTCATATAAATCATAGTAAAAAATAAACAGTGAATCATCATTAATACAATCTCTAATAAAAGTCAAATCTTCTTTTGAAAAAATTTCTTCTATCAACTTATTATTCTTTAGTAATGAATATTTAACTTCTATTTTACAAGAATGATTTTTTCTTGTTGATTCGCCATTTATATATTCATCTAAATTTCCATTACCATCATAATCATTTACTATTAATGATTCTAAACTAGTTATTCCCAAAATATCTTTTATTGTAATATTATCAACTTTAGTAAAAGTATACTCTTCATCATCATTATTAAAGCCATTAGGTTTCTTTTCTTTTTTTTCAACCAAATAAACATCATCATTTACAAATGAATAATTAGTATATGTATCTTCTTTACCAGAACTAGTATATGCTAAATATCCTTGAGTAACATATGTTAAATCACTTTTAACATTAGAACTCTTGCTTTCACTACTATAAAAGGTAGCTTCTTTGTCATCACTGTCAACCTTATATTCATACCTGCTATAATATGTTTCGGATTCATCTATTTTATCATTAACATCTTTTAGTTCTTCTATTAAAGTTGTATATTTTTCATAATTATTCTTTTTTTCATTACAAGATGATAAAAAGAATATCAATGAAAAAGTGATTATTATTAATGTATATTTAAAAAAATTATTTTTTATCATTTATATCTTCTCCTTCAAAAAAGGTTACATTTTAACGATAATCTTGTCCACACATACTTCCACAATAATATGCTTGATTATGTTCATATGTCTTTTTATTCCAAAACCTTCCTTCAGTCCACGAAACAGTTTTTAATCCGGTTTTATCTACCTCATTAAAACTTTGGCATCCTTCATAACTTCCATTTTTATAATTAGTTCCAATGATCATTCCCATTCTTGGTTGTAAAATTCTACTGTCACATGGGGTATCAAGATAAAAACTAACTATTCCATAATTTTTGCAATAATTTATTTTTCCTTGATTAGTACCTGCTATTCCACCAACTGAATATTGTTTTTCTTGATTAGCATCTTTATAATGACATATTATTCTACCATCGCCAGTACACTTTGATATTAAACCATTAGCATTATTATGCCCAACAATTAAGCCACTATTTCCTATGCTATCTATTGTTAAATAATAGACAAAACAATCTGCAATAGTACCTCCGTTTGTTCCAGCTATTCCACCAGCATTTGCTTCAACACAATTAAAATTTATACCTATACCATTAGGTTTACATTTACAATTTTCTATTCTACCATAATTAATCCCACAAACAATTCCTATATTGACAATTCTATTTGCATTACCAATTGAATTACTATTTGTTTTAATTCCAAAATTAACTAAGGTTAAGTTTTTTATTGTTCCATAATTAACTCTAAATAATCCAAAATTTGTTTCAAAAGATGGTCCATTAAACTGTCCTAAATCTATAATATGCTCAAATCCAATAATTTCGTGTTCATTTCCATCTAAAACGCCTCTGAATTCTGTCATTCAAAAAGAATCATGATACTCAGAAATATCAATATCATTAGTCAACTTATAATAATATGGATTATTTGCAGTATATTTTATATTTTTAAAATGTCTTTTTGAACTAATTAGATATGGATCATTACTTTTACCAGTACCGCTATAAAATAAATTATTTAACTTTAATGAAAAAATATATTTATAAGTCTTATCATTATCATTTTTATCAAGCGCACCAATTTCATATATATTTATAATTATTTCACCATTGTAGGAAATAAGATTTAGATTCTTATAATCATCTAGTATATCTTTATTTAAAGATTCAACATTTTTAGGATCACTATTAAAGGCAATTAAATCTAATTCTTTAGAACCAAATCCTAATTTATATCTAACAAAATGAACATATTTAGGAAATACCATATTAAAACCAAGTCCTTCATCATTAAAAAAAGAAACATTAACTTTGTCTAAATTTAATTGTGGCTTAACAATGATTTTACAAATAGCTTCTTTTGTACTTTTATCTATCGCAGTAACAGTAATAGATTCATCAATCCTAACATCAGATGGTATATTTAATTTACCATTTTGTGATATGCTTTTTGTTTCTTGTGAATTAATGGTAGTAGAGTTATAATAAACATCAACATCAACATCATTAATCATAAGAGAAAAATTATATTTTTTCCCTATTTCTAAATTAATCTCGTCTTCCTTTGGATAATATACTTTATTACTTTCTTTATTATTTTCTTCATTATTTTCTGTTATTTTCCATTTATATGCATTTTCAGATAAACTAACTTCAAAATTTATTTTAGAATAAGAATTACTCTTTATTCCAATATAATATATATTGTTTCCTAAATTTATTGCAAATTCATTACTCAATTTATATAAATAATTTATTTTTTCATTTAAGTTATTGTCAATAATTATATAGTCGCAGGTTTTATCAAAAGAAAAAACATATGTTGCTGCTTTCTTTGTTTCAAATTTATAATAAGTATAATTATTAAATACTGGTATTTCATTGCCATTGTCAATGCATATTTCATCTACATCTTCAATCTTTGGTTCATTAATACTTAACTCTTGTTTTGATTTATTCTTTAACACGACAAAATATTTCAAATTATTCTTAAATGGATAACTCAAAATAGAACATTCTTCAATTTTTTCATTATTACAAATATATGGTATCAACTTGTTATTAAAAGAATACAAAATTTCATCAATTACAACGTTTGAATCTCCTGTTGATATTCTTTTTACTCCTTCAATGTTCCCCAAACAAATTAATAGTTTTTCATCTTGATATAACCTTTCATTAGAAATATTATTAGATAACTTAACTATAATACTTCCAAGTTGAGTTATTTTTGTATTAACTATTTCAATATTAACTTGTTCACCAAAATGTAGAAACTTAGTTATTTTTGAATTTGAATAATAGTATTTCTCATCATTAAAATATATAATGGAATCTTCTGGTAATACTATATCAAACTCATAGTTACCAGAATATTCAGGCTTGAAAACAAAATGATTTTTACCATATGGTAAAAGTGAAATAGTCTCTATTTTATCAAATTCTAATTCTTTTTTATTAGGTTCACCAATGAATTTAGTTACTATTCCATCAAAAGAAGAAACTGTATCTCCACTTCTAGATTTTGCAACACTTAAAACAATTTGATTTGTAAAACGAGTATAATTTATTTTACCATTTAATTCTTTTTCATAATTAACTCTAAATACAGCCTGAGCAGAATCATTTATTCCAAGCTTTAATTCAACACCATTAACTGATTTTACAAACACAGCTGCAGTCTTAACTAAAAAAGGCTTACCTTCACTATCTTTATGTTCTTTTAATTGATCGGTTCTATTATTATAATCAAAAACTGCAGTAATATTTTTATCCTTATGTTCTATCGATCCTATTGTAGGTAAATAATCACTTACTAATGACTTATAGTCATCAGTTAAATTTTTAATTTCAATTATTTTTCCAATCGCATCACTTGCTTTTGAGTCACTTAATGTTCCATAAACAAAAAATGCTGTATCAATAAAAGCTCTTATTTCATCATCTGAAGCACTTTCAAACCCTTTATATGAATAATCATAACCTGTAAAAAACATTCCTTTATCTTCTAATGCATTATAATTTTCAGCACCTCTATTCAATTCGTCTTCATTAAATAGATTTGCACCAAAAGAAACATCTTTTATACAGTATTCATTACACATTTCACATTTTATTTTTTTATCAAATAAACTCATATATGATGGATCAGCAATAACCCAAGGCTCAGCTACTTCAAAATCAAACTTGACACCATTTATATAAAAAAATGCTCCACCTTTCATACATATATATTTATATTGAAAAATAGGTTCAACTGTAGCTTTTAAAGTATTTTTTGTTTTAATAACATCTGTTTCAGTTATAATGTCAAATACTAAAACAGTAGAATTATATACTATTCCATCTTCCGGTTCAAAATCTATTTTTCTATCTTCTGTATGAATAAAAAAACCATATTCTTGACCAATGTAATAATGATTTCCTTCTAAATAAAAATACTCCTTAGGTACTATTTCAACTATATAATCATCAATACCTATATTTTTAAAATCATATTTATTAGTAAATGTAATTCCGCCTCTATCATCTGAATTAATTAATGAAGGATAATTACAAATTGTATATTTTGGTGTATTTAATAAAGAATCACTATCTGTATATTTGTTTACATCAACATCTAAATCACTAGCAACATCAGCTTTTGATGTTATTAATACATTATTTAAAATAAAAAAGACAATAAAAAAAGATAAAAGCATCTTAGTTATTTTATTATTTAATTTTTTCATATTTACTACCTCATGTTCTTTTTCAAAATTTGCACATGTATTATAGCATAAAACGTGAATAAATCAACATTTACAATATAAAAAAGGAATGAATTTGAATTCATTCCTAATTCTTTTTATCTTCACAGTTGCATCTTTCAGCATCTAATTCTTTTTTTATATTTTTTATCATTCTATCTACACCAGTTTTAGTAGAACAAAATGCACAATCGCCTGTAGGTATATTCTTTATTTTTTTATAAATATATCGAGCAATTACTAATGTAACAACTAAAATGATTGCTATTAATACAACTATATCTATTAATGTCATTAATTTTCAGCTGTTACCTTTGCATCTCTATATTTATTGAAATAATGAATACCAAAGCCTGCTCCAACAAATAATGCTGCAACTATTGCTAAAGGCCATACCCATCTTAATGTTACATAAACAATCATAGATGCAATATAAGATGTTGCAAGCCAGAATCCAATTGTAGACCAGAATCTCTTCTTATCTAATTCACCCTTTGCAGTTGCAACTGCAGCGAAGCATGGAATAGTTGTCATATTGAATACTATAAATGCAATTAATGCTGCCCAGCCACCGTTATTTTCAATGTTTGTATTTTTAATCATAGTAACTGAAGCATCAACACCTTCTTCATCAGATGCTGCAACTAATAATTCTTTATATTCTTCAACATTTTCAGGTACTGATTCACTACATTGAGCTAAAACTGCAAATGTTGCAATAACATTTTCTTTTGCAATTAAACCTGTAACTGCAGATACACCAAATACCCAACCATTTTCATTTAAGTTTTTACCAAAACCAAGTGGTGTAAATATAGGTTGAACTAATTTACCAAATCCAGCTAATATTGAATCTCCTGTATCTAAATAATCTTTATCTGTTACAGCAGCAACATATGATTCATATGCTGATTCATAAATTATAGTTTCAATTTCTTCAAATAATTCTTTATTTTCTAAATCATCTTCTAATTCATCAAGCTTAGCAAAGAATGCTTCAAATCCACCATCACCAGTGAATTCACCTTTTTCTTCTTCTAAAGCTTCAAGCTTTGAAACAAATTCATCATCTTCTAATTTTTCTTCATATGTTTCAGTTAAAACATCAGATGGATTAACTTGTTCAATATATTTCCAATCGAAAGTAAATGATTGTAAGAACCAAATAACAACTGTAGAAACTAAAATAACAGTAAATGCCTTATGAATGAAATGCTTTAATTTATCCCATAAATGAAGCATTAAAGCTTTAAATTGAGGCATATGATATGAAGGTAATTCCATAATGAATGGAGCAAGAGGTCCACGCATTGTTGTATGACGCATAATTAATGCGGCAATAATTGCTACAGCAATACCAAGTAAATACATTGAGAATGTAATTAACCATACATGAGGGAATCCAAATACTTGAGCAATACCACCAGCAATAGCTGTTAAAATAGGTAATTTAGCTCCACATGAGAAGAAAGGAATAACTCTAATTGTAGTTGTTCTTTCACGTTCTTCTGCAAGTGTTCTTGTATTAATCATAGCAGGAACTGAACAACCAAAGCCCATAATCATAGGCATGAATGCTCTACCTGTTAAACCAAATTTTCTAAATATCTTATCTAAAATAAATGCAACACGAGCCATATATCCTGAATCTTCTAAGATTGAGAAGAATAAGAATAATAATAGGATTTGTGGAACAAATGATAAAACTGAGAAAATACCAGCTAATATACCATCACAAACAAGACCAGTAACCCAGCCTGAAGCATTTCCAGCTTCAAACCAGCCTCTTACTACTCCTGTAAACCAATCAGTAATACTTGTTACAAATGTTTGTAAGAATACACCTGGAGAGTTAATACCAGCATCTGTCCAGAATAATCCTTCAAACATTGTGCCTTCAAATGAAGGAGATGAAAGTGGTACCCAGAATAAATTTTCAGCAAATGTTAATCTAAATATTAAGCATAAAATTACTAAGAAAATTGGAATACCTAAGAAACGGTTAGTTAATACTTTATCTATTTTATCTGATAAAGTTAATTTGTCCTTTTCTTGCTTTTCCTTCTTTTCTTTTACTTTTCCATAATGCTTTGAAATATATGTATATCTATCATCAGCAACAACTGCTTCTAAATCATCTTCAAATACTTCATTAGTATAATTTTTCTTAAATTCATCAACTATTCTAACTAAATCAGGATGATTAGATGTTTCGATTTCATCATTTTCAACTAATTTAATAGCATGGAAAAGTGGATGTTTAACTGCAAGACCAACAAAGGCTGCCTTACAATCATTAATTAAATGCTTTAATGTACCATTTTCTAAAACAGTTTTACCTGTTCTTGTTTTTAATGATTCATTATAAGCCTTATTCATTAATTCTTCTATATTAGTTCCCTTTTGAGCAGAAATTGCAACAACAGGAACACCAATTTCTTTTTCAAGCTCTAAAACATTTAATTTATCGCCATTCTTTTCAATGACATCGATCATATTTAAAGCAACAACAACTGGAACATCCATTTCAATTAATTGTGTTGTTAAATATAAATTACGTTCTAGGTTTGTTGCATCAACAAT
>JAEEGL012513760.1_pt1 | contig 11105 bp, 8 predicted proteins | sample 9134231 | NCBI WGS metagenome assembly JAEEGL01 (sample SAMN16246548, study PRJNA631951) | gut metagenome | biome: gut microbiome; feature: rumen; material: fiber-attached | host: Bos | place: Iran: Karaj | collected 2018-10
ATTGTTTCTGACGATATAATATCATCTTCAGTTCTCAAAAATACGTATGTTTTATCTAAACATGTATAAAATGCCAAAAGTAACATGGTTAGTTTTCTTTCAATTTATTAATAATCTCTTCTTTCCCTGTACCTATTGCCCTGAACTCATAAGAGCGGTTATCGTCGTCGTCATAAGTAACATTTATCTCTATTCTGTCAAAAGGGACTTCGCCCTGTGAAAACTCTGCCCACTCAACAAAAGTAAGACATTTCCCTTCGGAATATTCTCTCAATTCATCAGTTATGGTTTTAATACCTACATTTTCTAATCTGTATAAATCAAAATGATAAATAGGGATATCGCCTGTATGGTACTCATTCAGTATAGTAAAACTCGGACTTGTAACTTTTTCTTTTATATCAAGTGCCTCGGCAACAAGTCTTACAAAAGCAGTTTTACCTGCTCCGATATCACCAAACAAGTTAACAAAACAACCGTTTTCTTTTGTCAGATTAGCAAATCGTTTTGCCAATTCTCTTGTATCATCGATTGAACAACAAGTTTTAATATAAGTATTATCCATTATTTACTCCAGACTACGACCCTGTTTCTTCCGCCTTCTTTTGCTTTATACAAAGCACTGTCTGCTTTCATATAAAGATCTTCTGCCATATCTCTAATATCCAGTCCAGCCAGTCCCACACTTATTGTAACATGGATAATTTGGTTTTCGGATAATTCTATATTTTCATTCTCAACCGCAGAACGCAACCTTTCAGCAACAATTTTTGCTTCTTCTATTGTTGTTTGCGGAAGCAGAATACAAAACTCTTCCCCACCATATCTTGACGGAATATCATATTCACGCAGTTGTGATTTTATAACATTGGCAGTTGTTCGTAAGACGGTATCCCCAACTGCGTGACCATAGGTATCATTAAATTTCTTGAAATAATCTATATCTGTCATTATTGCACACAAAGGAGTATTCTGACGGTTTGCAATAGAGTACTGCTCCCCTAATCTGACCTCAAACTGCCTCCTGTTATTCAGTCCGGTAAGTGCATCCATTGTTGCATTCTGCAAGATTTCAGAATATGTATTTGCTCTTTCAATCGTAACCGCTGACTGTTTTGTTAATTCTGTAATATACAAAATTTCCTCATCGGTTAATTTATCCATTGTACTGTGAGCAACAATACAACCAGTTATTTCGCCCTCACTTACAAGAGGAAAAACTCCGGTTTTTCTATCCTCTGATATTTTGGGTTTATCAGGGGTAAGGTCTTCTATTAATTCATATATCCTCTTATTCCAGCAGGCACCGGGCCAGAAAAGGTTATATTTCCCTGTTTCACTATCTTTTATAAAAATATAAATCAAATGATTTATCACAAATTTATCAATCATTTCCCCGATAATAGGAATAATGTACTGAAAATCATATTGCGTTTCAATAATCTTTGCAATATCCTTCATTGATTTGTAGAAAGCGGAATTAACCTCTATTTGTTTTGCAAGAACAATGTTCTTAACCTTTAGAGAAAGGTTATAACTAAACATTTCAAAAAACTTTAAATCATCGGATTTTAACTCCATTTTATTACGGAATTTAAGCCTGATCATACCCATAGTATCGCCCTCATATTTCAGAGCAACAGAAACAGTTTTTGCAATTATATTATCTTCATCAAATACATCATCAGGCAAATTAACGTCATCGTTAAGCACAAATTTTGAATCCTGCAATTTTAAGAATATTTCATTCAGGATTTCCATTTTTTCTTCAGAATAATAATCGTCTGCAGGCTCAAAATTTTTAACAACATTTTTTAGTTTTGGGTTAGCCAAATTCATATTATCCGAGTACAAAATATTTATTTCAGACAAGTCATAATAATCAGAAAACACCAATTTTAAATCATCGGCAAGATTTTCTACATTGTCATTACTGCAAATAGTGTTAAATAATTTATACAACATAAACGAATCATTAATATTCATTACTTTTATTCCTGAAATAAGAATAGCCTGCACAACGTGACATATCAAGCATCATTTGCTTATCCAAATCTTTTGAAGGTCTGACTTTTCCGTCAGAACTCAAAATAGATTCCTCTTTATCTTCATCCTTTTTATTTTTATGTTTTTTTCTTTTATTAGAATCAGGTGTAACCTCCTGATTATCTTTATCAGACGACTCAACCATACGAGCATAAAGAGGGTCAGATTTAAAATCTATATAAGAATGAGAAACGTCAGAAAGAATCCCGAAGATATATTCAGCATTCACATAAGAATCTGTGGCAGAGATTAAAAGTGATGCTTTTTCAAGTTCCTCTAAAGAATCTCTGAACCTTTTCATTCTTCTCAAAAGAATTGCAAGATTATAGTGAGCCTCATAGTTCATAGGGGCTAATTCTATTGCTTTACAGTAGTTTTTACCTGCATCACGATAATTACCTAAAAGGTGATAATCAAGCGCAAGATTATATCTTGCATCAGAATTTTTCTTTAATATTTTGCATGCTTTTTCATAAGCCTCAGCAGATTTCATAAGCAACTGCGAGGTCATATATCTTTGCTCATCAGGCAAAAAGAGCGCCTTTTGCCTGTATGCTCTTCCCATATTGTAATATGCAAGACCTCTGTTTGCCTTTGAACTACGTTTGTTACTAAATACTATCGGAATAGACCAAATATGATAATTAGTAGTGATAATTTTATCATATTGTTCTATTGCAGCGTCAAAATTCCCCAGTTTTTCCGCCTGAATAATTCCTAAATTCATTCTTGCCATAACGTATTTAGGGTTATACTTTATCGCCTCTGTGTAGGCATCAACTGCAGCATAAAAATCTTCATAAACTACGTAAAGATTACCCAGATTATACCATGCAGTGTAGTGTTTAGGGTAAAGCGCAAGCCCTCTGTTGTAGTATTCTATTGCAAAAGAGTGCTTATTTTTTCTGTATGCTCTGTCCCCTTTATACACCAGAAAAGCACCTTTGCAACGATTGATAACGTTGGTTTGAATCCAGTTTTGCTTGAACACAACCATCGCAATCAACAAAAGGACTACCATCAACTTTAAAAAGTTTTTGAGAAATTTCTTCATAACACCATTTTATAATAAACTCCTGAGATTAGTCCACTTTTTTACATTTAATACAATAACTGTTAAAACTGAAGAAAATTCTGTTTTCATAATGAACATACAACAGTGAGTTTTCTGAACCATTTTAAATTTTGTTTAATTAGAAGGTTCGGGTGTATTTCACCATAAAAGTTGAATTGTTTCTTGTTGTGTTTATGCCGTCAAATTTCCCGTTATAACCTACTGAAAAAGTGTTTTTCTTATGTTTGGCAGAAACAGATGCATAAAAAGATGTGTTATCCTCAGTTGTTTCGTTCATTCCGCCAATTCTTATATTCTGATGCGAGTAGTTCCCGCCGACATTTCCCGTAAATGTTATGTCAGAGCCATCAGGTTTGTAGGCTACAAACGTTTTTGCGCCAACTCCATAATCAGTGGATGTTGGTGTAAATACAGAATATCCGTCAACACCAAGCCCGTAGGACAAGTTATTGTCGGGGCTAATCATAATAGAACTGCCTGCATTAAATTTTGAACCAAGTTGAAAACACATTTGCTGATCGCCCGATGTCTTTTTCATATCAACCAGCAAACCGCCGTTAAGAGTGCCTTCAATGGTCGCACCTGACGTTTTGTGCGTGAGTGTGAGAGCATTTTCTACTGCCGCTCTGCCATCTCCGTTAAAGGATGTTCCTAAAGTAATCCCTGCTGCAAGATAACCGTCAGCCGATAACTGCGTTGTGTTTGTGAGGGTTGTATTCTCTGATAAATTGAATTTGTTTTCTATCCCTGCAACTCCCCTTGCAAAAGTGGTCAGGTATTCTGCCTGCTGATCTTTTTGCCCGTTTTCTGTCGGAACAGGGGCATAGTTTGCAAGCGTATAATCTACTATTGCGTCTGCGCCGAAATATGTTCTTGTCTTATCGCCTCCGCTTACTGTTTTTATGCCTAAATTTGCACCAAACCCTTGTGAATGGTCAAAGATTTGTGAATTACTGTTGGTTTGATAACCGATTCCACCGGTTATTGCTGTCCGTTTATTTTTGCCTAAAAGCAGGTTACCTTCTACTATTGCTTTTTTATCGCTCATGTTTGTTGTGTTGAGTTCAACTGATATACCTGATTTTTCAGGCAAAATATTTGCTGTCGGAATATCATTGTTATAACCTGTTTTATCAATTTTATCGCCCCAAAGAGCATCATCTTTAAGCGCATATTTACAGTATGACCCGTTTTCGTCAACAAAACATATTGTACCGTTAGACATTAACGATGAATCAGAACTTTGGAGTTTACAAACAGCATCAACCATATTTTTGGCATCTACTTCGCTTGCATGCCCGTAGTTCATAAAGGTATATTTCCCGTCACCGCTCTTATATATAAGTATTGCGTGACCCGCACCCATATTTTGCTTGCACGATACAATGGCTGCTTCCATACCGCTTTTATGCATGTATCTCATGCCTAAATCGTGGATATTACTGCAAACCCAACCTGTCAGCCGTTCACCCTCAGGTTGTGAAAGTACATTTGCCAGAATTTCTTCTGTATCATCACCAAAAGAACAGGTATTTTTACCGGAATCAAACAAATCTGATTTTAAATCAGTCAAAAATGTACTCATAAAATTTCGTACAGCATCATGATCATCTTTGATTTCTGACAGATGATTAACAATATATTTATCAACATCATTAATGTTACCGCCGTTATCAGCGTACATTTGCCTGAAATCAGAAAGTTTTACCCCGTCATATTCAACCTCTTCAATATCAGGTAAAGCAGTGTATGAACCTGTTTCTATCGTAGTTTCTGTTGTATATGATACTTCAACACCGACTTCCGCTCCGCCGGATGCTATATCGTCTGATTTAACGAGGTTCTTTTGTGTCTGCAAAATTCCGTACTTGTTTTTTAACCTTGAACGAACATCATCTTGTGGCAGTGGTGTTTCAGGCACAGGCACTTCTGTTTCGGGAGATGGTGCAGTTTCTTCCGTAAACTCTGCATTTGTTGGCTGCTCGGTTATCTGACCATTCTTCATTTGATACTTTTTCTTAAGGTTGTATTTATCCGGTGTTGGCATTTGTTGTCCTTATACACTTCTATATATATACGCTCTTTCTCTTATATAAATAAAGTATTTTTTTTATACTCAATTTCAGACAAATAATTTTGTAAAATACGGTTTTAATCAGTGATTTTATTGAGTTTTAGCGCTTTTATCATTCACAAAAATTTACATTCTTTGTTTGCTCGACTCTCACTGCATTTGTGCCTCTGCACGTGCTATTACGCACGTGCGTTAAACGGCAACGCTCACAATAAAATCGAAAAGCGTGGTTTTCGATTATTATTGCTCGACTCTCACTGCGTTCGTGCCTCTGCACGTGCTAAAAAAAAAGAGCCATTTCTGACTCTTGAAAATTTGTGAAGTGTAGTGTGTGTAGAAAGAAACTTGTGTGTCTTTTTCTCTAGTCCTCGTCCCAATGTTTTGGGCTTTTCCTCGTGTGTAGTTTCTTCTCTTTATACTCTGTACCCATGTAAAGTTTTTTTCTCCGTGGGAATTGATTAATTGTCCAAAAAAGATGTAATATTCGTTACATAAATTCACAATTCAGCCAAAAAACCTGAATATAACAGGCTTTTTTGTTGAGTGTATCGTAGATGAATAAAAATAATAAAACCATAAACCCGATTTTCAGAAAGCCCTGCTTAGAAAAAGGCAATAAAAAAGAGGGTTTATTTAAACCCTCTTTGGAATAAAGATTCCGTCGTGAGTGGAAAAATGATTGCATATCATTCTTGTGTAGTAGGTAAATTGTAAAAAAAGAAAAATGGGTAAATAAAAAGGAGGAAGTTATAAAAATTTTTGATTAATGTTAAAACGAAAGCCGGTTTAATCCGGCTTAGAAGATGTGTCTATATAATTATGTCTAGTTTTTTTCCAACAGGATCAAATTTGTCGAGTGCTGCCATTGCCTGTACCTGCATAAACAGTGATTTAATTGAAGGACCATCACTTGAAGATTCCTGAACAACATTCCCTTTTTGGATACTGTTCATTATTGAGATAGCAGATATTGAACGGTTGTTATATGCCAAGTTGTATGCTGTGTTGTATGCCGGATTAAAATAGTTTGCCATTTTATTATCTTTCTTTTCTCTGTGCTTGTGTTATCCATGTTCCTCACACTAACATTTTTATGATTGAAATTTACAATTGTTTACAATAGGTGGGTGAAACCCTGTAATATCTTGATTCTAAAAATTGGCAAAAAATAAAAAATTTTTGAAGCATAAACACCTGATAAAAAAAGTAAGGTAATTATATACATGTTTCCTCCCCAAATTAATAAGACAATAATACCCTCTCTCGCATTTGTAATAAATTTGCAGGCAAATTTAAACAACTGCTCTCTCAATAAACAAAAATAATGGTATTACTTATATTTTTTGATTAAATAAAATAATTTATATAAAGGCTTAAAAATTTTTTCAAATACCCCAAATTTAAAATCAAGATATAAGTGGGTTTTAGGTATGTTTTGTAAACTTTTGTAAATAGGAATACCTTATTTGTTAGATTGGGGAATTTAGGATATATACAAAATTAAAGTTGAGGTAAGAAATCATGGAATTTTCAATCAGAAAAATAGATGAAGCATCTTTAGATCTTATGAAAAGAAATAACCGTCAAAAAAGATCTGAAGATTCTCAAAACAAAGAACTTAACTCATTAGAACAATTTGATTTGGTATCACTTAATAACAAAGAAGTGAACAAACAAAATCTGCAAATAACAGCAGAACTGATTTCTTTGGCTCAAAATAATAAACGCAACAACTTTGAAGAAGCATACGGTGAATACTTAACACAAAAGTGGAATAATTCACAGGATACAAAAAACAACGAAACTCTTGAAGTACTTAAAGTATTCTTTAATATAGTATCAAAATCTTTAAGTGATACTTTATCTGATTTCGGGAAAAAAGTTGCAAATATGTTTGATATAGATATATTATCTCTCATCGGATCAGGGATATTAAATATGGGCTCTCTTTGTGTTTCACTATGCGAAGCAGCAGTTAATTCCGAGGAAAAAAGAGTTATGTGTCCTGAATTTTCATTCCAGTAGAGATAAAGGTAAATCCAAATAAATTTTATAAAAATTGGCACAATGATATAAAATGAAGCAAAAGAGGCAAGAAATGACACAAAAAATATTATGGAAATGTCCGCCTTAAAATTAAAAATGACGCAAAGACACCAACAATAAAAGTTGCAGTGTTTTCATTATCTGACGTGAAATGGCTTTAAATTTCCATAATATTATATGTGTCAATATGCAATGTTACACAGGTTTGTTCTTAATAACCATCGTACTGAGGCTGGGGCGAAGATTCTAAAGAGAGCGGAGACTTCGCCCGACGGCCTTTGATAATGATTTTATACATGGATTATTATTTAACATTTTACTAATTTAAAATAATTGTTTATAATATACACATGAAGAAAAAGTTTTTTGTACTCATTCTAATCTTTTCTGCTATGAATTTTATTGCACTGTTAGCGTATATGGCAAACGTTAACATTGAATACAGAAACCTTCAGAATTTGGCTATTAAAAACCAAATGCTTTATGACATTGAGTTGATGAATAAGAATATTGCATATGTAGAAGATTTATCTGCAACTTTGCACAGTTCCGTAGAAGGCACCCTGTACGATTCAAAAATCAGTGAAAAAGAGAAAACATTTATCAAAAGAAGCCTGTACAAAGCAACAACTACTTTACCTTATATCAAAACAGCCGGTGTATTTTTTGAACCGGACACGGTAACAAGTAACAAAGACGGTTTACTGTTATTTGCATATACAGATTCTGACGGGAAAGTAAATTTCAAGGACGAAACGCAGGCAAAACAACAAAATTATGATTATATGAATTCATACTGGTATAAATCTTCCATGGAGCAATTCAGAAAGAACAAACATAAATTCTGGCTAAAAGCATACCACCGTTCTCTCGACAAGAGTCAAAAACCGGTTATAACATTAACAATGCCATTAGAAGACGGCAATGGCAGGACAATCGGGCTTATCAGAGTTGACTGGGCTATTGAAGATATTGAAACACGTATAGAAAATCTGCAACCTACAAAAAATTCTAAAATCTTTTTCGGGTCAAAAGAGTTAGATTATTTTATATTATGTAATAATAAAGAAACTCACGAAAATAAAATTAAAAAATGGTCTGATTACGACCCTGAATATAAAGTAAAACCGACCAAAGGGAAGGTTACTTTTGAAAAACTAAAAATTAAGAAAACAACCTACATCATTTTTTCAACAATACTTGATAACGACGTTACTCTGACCGTATGTGTACCTCGTAATGAAATATATGCCTCTATTGACTTACACAACATACTTGTTTGCATTATTATTATGCTGGTTTTTTTGGTTTCATTAATCACAACCCTGTATTTTGTTTCCAAATCTCTGATAAAACCACTGGAACTGTTGAATAAAAATGCAAAACTGATAGGTAAAGGAGATTTAGATAAGAAAATAGAAATCGACAGCGATGATGAGGTAGGGGAATTAGCGACTTCATTCAACCTTATGACTGATAACTTAAAAGGGCATATTGAAAAAGATAAAGCAAAAAACAGATTTGTTGCGAATATGAGCCACGAAATAAGAACACCGTTAAACGGGATTTTAGGGTTTTTGCGTCTTTTGGCAATAACTAAACTTGATGACGAACAAAAAGATTATATAGAAGAAATTAAAAATTCTTCCGTAATTTTATTAACAACGATAAATGATATTTTAGATTATTCAAAAGGGGAAGCAAACAAAATTATACTTGAACATGTGAGTTTTAACATAAAAGAATTAATGAAGAATTTAAGTTTATACACAAGAACTAATTCAAAAGATAAAAAAATAGAAACAATTACGGAATTTGACGAAAATATTCCTGAAAATATTTTTGGAGATGAGGTCAGATTACGTCAGGTACTGATGAATTTAATAAATAATTCCCTGAAATTTACAGAAAAAGGTTACATAAAAATTGAGGCTAATCTCATTGGGAAAACCGATACTGAAGCACAAATCGAGTTTAAAGTAACTGATACGGGTATCGGAATTACAAAAGAAAAGCAAGCGAAAGTATTTGAAGAATTCACACAGGCAGATGAATCAACTACAAGAAAATATGGCGGAACAGGGCTAGGGCTTGCTATATGTAATAATATAATAACACTTATGGGGAGCGAATTGAAATTAGACAGCGAAGAGGGGAAAGGGGCATCCTTCTATTTTACTGTAAACTTTGAAATAAATAATAATCCTGTTGAAAAACTTGAAGAACAAGTTCATTTAGACGAAATTTTCACAATATCCGCAAAAATACTTGTTGCGGAAGATAACCCTACAAATCAAAAGTTTATAGGAAAATTTCTCAACAAATTCGGATTAGACTGTACAATAGTTTCTAATGGTCAGGAAGCCTTTGATGCGTTCAGGAGTAACAACTTTGACCTTATATTATTAGATTGCCAGATGCCTGTTATGGACGGTTATGAAGCCACAACATCAATAAGAACATACGAAAAAGAACAAAACCTTAACCCTGTTCCTATAATTGCTCTGACAGCAAATGCTTTTAGTTCAAACAAAGAAAGATGTTTATCTTTAGGAATGAACGATATTATTACAAAGCCGGTAAAAATGGACGATATGATTGCAAAACTTAATAAATACTTAAAGGTTGAGGCTCAAAGTGCCCAAAGTCCGCAAAGTTCCCCGAAAAGCGATAACTACAAGGAGGAAATAATAAATATCCTTGTATCTGAACTTGGTTTGGAAAAAGAGGATATAGAAGATTTACTGAACACTTTTCTGAAAGATTTCAGTGAGCAAAAAACGTTAATAAAATCTTATTGGGATAAACAAGACTACGCTCAGGTAAATGAGATTGCCCATTCTGTCGCAGGAGCAAGTGCTAATTTAAGAATAGATAAGATTTCTGTACCTGCAAGAGCGCTGAATAATTTATTAAGAGATAAGACCGAATACACTGAAGAAGAATTGGGAAAAGCGAAAGAACTTCTTGACGAATTGCTTTTAACCGAGTTTTAGGAGGTATTAAATGACAAATAAGGTAATGATTATTGATGATAACGAAACCAATGTAAAATTGCTTGATTTGGTTCTGACAAAAGCCGGTTTTAAAACGGATACAATCGTAAATCCAAAGTTTGCATTTGATATTATCAAAGAAACAAAACCTGCCTTAATTCTTTTAGATATAAACATGCCTGAAATTAATGGGTTAAAGTTATGTAAGATGGTAAAAAAAGATGCAGAAACAAAACACATTCCCATTATTTTTGTAAGTTCGTTATCTGATGTTAAATATATCGCAGGTGGTTTGGCAATAGGTGCTGTCGATTATATAAAAAAACCGATAAAACCTGACGAGGTTATCGCCAGAGTTTCTGTTCAAATGCAAATAGCACTGGCACAGAAAAAATTAAAGAAAACAAACGAAATTTTGCAAAAACAGATAACAGAAGAAAATCTTGAACATTCCGATATGCAGGAAGACTTTTTATATTCACTGATGCAAATCAAAAAAGGCATTGGTTCAGATAAAGACTATGAGAGAATAGGTACATTTATCAAATTTATCACAGGTAAAATTGTCGAAAATTCTCAATATGCGGAAGAATTAGATGATGATTTTATTTATCAAACGATAAAAAAAGCAGTAGAGATTGGATAAAATCTTTGCAATTATTTTAATGTCAGGCAGAGCCTGACCTGCGAACTTTTTTTATTAACCCTCTCTCATTTTTCAGGCGTTCACAAAAAACAACCGAACGCCGAAAGATTTTCTCTCTCCGAGGGGAGATTTTTTCTGCCAAAGAAAGCCCTCCCTTGAGGTATTCCTTTTTAGCCCCTCCCTTGGGGGAGGGGTTGGGGAGAGGGTTCACATATCTTCCCC
>JAEEGL012731735.1_pt1 | contig 11105 bp, 10 predicted proteins | sample 9134231 | NCBI WGS metagenome assembly JAEEGL01 (sample SAMN16246548, study PRJNA631951) | gut metagenome | biome: gut microbiome; feature: rumen; material: fiber-attached | host: Bos | place: Iran: Karaj | collected 2018-10
CACGTATTACTCTTGAGGACAAGCTGGGAATAGCATACGAACCCTATATTTTTGCTGCACTTAACAGTGCAAAGGTCATGATCGTTCTCGGAACGAAGCAGGAGTATTTTAATGCAGTATGGGTTAAGAATGAGTGGAGCAGATACCTTGCCCTTGTCAATCAGAGCGGTGGAAAGAAGGTTCTGATTCCGGCTTATCGCGATATGGATCCATATGACCTTCCGGAAGAGTTCTCTCACCTGCAGGCGCAGGATATGGGTAAGCTTGGTTTCATGCAGGATCTTATTCGCGGAATAAAGAAGATAACACAATCGGATAACAATTCAGTTGTTACAAAGGAAACCGAAGTAAAGATAATCAATAATACTAACGCTACCCCGTTGCTTCGCCGGGCATTTATCTTTTTGGAAGATGGTGAGTGGGATAAGGCAGATGATTTTTGTGAACAGGTTCTCAATCTGGAACCGGAGAATGCTCAGGCATATCTCGGAAAGCTGATGGCAGAACTCAAAGTTCGCAAAAAAGAAGATCTGCGGGATTGTGAACAGCCTTTTGATACGGAAAACAACTATCTAAAGGTTGTCCGATTTGGTGATGATACATTAAAATCTGAGATTGAGGAGTATATTGGAATCATCAAAGAAAGAAATGAGAACACTCGATTAACAGGTCTTTATAACGATGCATTATCTAGAATGAGATCTGCAAGTAATGAGTCACAATATAAAGCGGCTGCGTCACGTTTCAGAGGAATACAATATTTTAAGGATGCAGCAGATCAAGCAAAAAAGTGCCTTGAACTGGCAGAAGATGCGAGGAAAGATGAGATATATTACTCTGCCAGGGATCGGATGGCTTGCAAAGATATACAGAATTATGAGCAGGCTATAGAGAAATTTAAAACCATTTCAGGTTGGAAAGATGCAGATGAAAAGATAAATGAGTGCCGAATAAAGATTGAGGAGATTAAGGTTAAAGCAGAAGAAGAAAGAATAGAGCGTGAGCACAAGGCGGAGCAGGCACGCATTGCGGCAGAGAAATCACGAAAACGGAGGAATAAAGTACGACTAATCATAGGATTGGCCATTTTGGCATGCTGTGCTATAGCGTTACTAGTAATATTTTTGCTCATTCCGAAAATCAAATTAAATAATGCGATTAATCTGATTTCTGAAGGCGAATATAGTGAAGCCTATGAAATACTTGATGCGTTAAATAAATACGATATTATATCGGAAAATGTAAAGAAGTTGATGGAAAACGACGATTATGAGCAGGCTTATGAGTTACTGGCCCAATTAAATACTGACGGTAGTAGAGAACTGCTTGAGGATATAAGAGAGTCTTATATACAGAAGATTAAAATTGCTAATGCTGGTGATTCTGTAATACTTGGTAGCTATGAACAGGATAATGACATCAACGATGGACCGGAAGCTATTGAGTGGATTATCTTGTCTAAAGATGAAGAAAAGGCTTTGCTTATAAGTCGATATGCTTTGGACTGTAAACAATTTTATGAAAAGGAGATATATATAACAAAGATTTCATGGGAAGAATCATCGCTCTGTAATTGGTTAAATAATTCATTTTATGAAAACGCATTTTCTCCATTAGAGCAGTGTTTAATAATATATCCTCATACAACGACAAATACTGAAACTGGAAATTATATACCGAATAAGCTTTTCTTGCTTAGCATAAGAGAAGCTGAAGATTATTTTAGCTCTGATAAAGATAGAAAATGTTATGCAACCGAATATTGTTCGTCAAAAGGGGCATATATTAATTATGAGGGAGTTTGTTGGTGGTGGCTGCGTTCTCCCGGAAACTCAAATTATATTTCATATGTAGCACACTCCGGTTCCATTGAGGATTATGGACACAAAGTATCCGATTGTGAGACTGCGGTTCGTCCAGCTATGTGGATAAATCTCAATTAAAGATGAGACTTTATACTTGCGGGCAAAAATACAGATAAAATAAAGGATTGAGAAAAAATGCAAGAGAATAATCATAATATTATTAGCCGTACAAAATTTTGTCATTATACAACGATTGATAATGCAAGAAATATTTTATCTTCAGAATCCTTTTTCCTAAGTAAATATAACAGGATGAATGATTTGGCAGAAGCCGGTCTCCATAGCAATGACAAAGATCGGGTTTTTGTTCTTTGCTTTTCTAATTCGGAATCATTTAATATTCCAGTTTTTTATTTATACGGCGGAATAGACGGGAAAGGATGCAGAATACAATTCACAGATGCAAAAATTCGTGACTTGATTAATAAATGTCAAATTCGGTTTGTTAATAACAGTTATCGAGTATTGAAACGAGAAGTTCCTAGTGATTCATATAGCATCTTTGGGGACTGGGTTTATTATGTCACTAATGATGGATTCTGCGAACATAAGATAGATAAAATAAATCGATATAATAACAAAGAAGCGGCTTTAAAAGAACTAGCAAAAGATAATAGACAGTATTTTGTTAAGAGCCCGATTTGGAAATACGAGAGCGAATTTAGGATTGTAGTTGTTTTTAAAGAAAAAGTCGAGTATGACAAAATAGCTTTATCATTCGATATTAAGGAAAATGAGAAAGGTATTTCTATGGTTTGCGGTCCAGAAACATCGGAAAAAGAATATAAGGAAATTAGAAAAGAATTTGGAGATTATGGGATTTCAAAATGTAGTAGGTATCCTGAGGGAATAGTATCCATGGATTTAGTAGAAAGAAATAAAGATTTACTGAAAGCAGGAGCAAATAAGTAATGACAATTTTTAAATGCAAAATGTGCGGAGGCAATATAGAATTTGAGCCGTGAGCGACAGTCGGAGTATGTGATTCTTGCGGTACAAAGCAGACACTTCCCAGACTGGATGATGACCGTCGTGCGAATCTTTATGATCGTGCGAATCATTTCCGCCGAAACAACGAATTTGATAAAGCTGCCGGTATATACGAGCAGATCCTGAATGAAGATAATACCGATGCGGAAGCGTATTGGTCTCTTTTGTTATGCCGTTTCGGAATAGAGTATGTGGAAGATCCCGCTACACATAAGCGTGTTCCGACAGTGAATAGGACACAATATACTTCCATATTTGATGACGATAACTATAAATCTGCATTGCAGTATGCGGATGCTTCACAGCGCTCGATATACGAGGCAGAAGCAACTGCAATAAATGAGATCCAGAAAGGTATCCTTGCAATCTCACTGAAGGAAGAACCTTTTGATATATTCATCTGCTATAAGGAAACGGATAACAACGGCAGAAGAACGATGGACTCGGTTCTTGCCAATGACATGTATCACCAGCTTACCCAGGAAGGATACAAAGTATTCTTCTCGAGGATTACTCTTGAGGATAAGCTTGGGATCGCTTATGAGCCCTATATTTTTGCACCTCTTAACAGTGCAAAGGTCATGATCGTTCTCGGAACAAAGCAGGAGTACTTTAATGCGGTATGGGTTAAGAATGAGTGGAGTAGATACCTTGCACTTGTTAATCAGAGCGGAGGAAAGAAAGTTCTGATTCCGGCATACCGCGACATGGATCCGTATGATCTTCCGGAAGAATTTTCCCATCTTCAGGCACAGGATATGGGAAAGCTTGGCTTCATGCAGGATCTTATCCGTGGAATAAAGAAAATTGTCAGCAGTGATGAAGCAAAAGTTGTAGTTAATCCGGTTCAAACTCCGGTAGAAAATGTTAATATCGCACCGCTGCTAAAAAGAGCTTTTATGTTTCTTGAAGATGGTGAATGGAAGGACGCAAACGACTATTGCGAAAGAGTGCTTGATCAGGATCCCGAGAATGTGCAAGCGTATCTCGGTAAACTGATGGCAGAACTTAAAGCGCACAGAAAAGAGGATTTACGAGATTGCAAACAGCCTTTTGATACAGAAAACAACTATTTAAAGATTGTCAGATTTGGAGAAGACGCGCTTAATTCAGAGCTTGCGGAATATATTGCTTATATTAAGGATAGAAATGAAAATGAAAGACTAGCTGGAATTTACAATGAAGCATCTTCTGCAATGAAATCCGCAAAAAGCGAATCGGATTTCAAAACTGCTGCTACTCGTTTTGAAACAATATTAGATTATAAAGATGCAAAAGCATTGGCAGAGAACTGCCTTGAGAAAGCCGAAGAAGCCAGAAGATTAGTAATATACAATTCTGCCAGAAATCAGATGTTTGGAGAAAATGTCGTAAATTATGAAAAGGCAATAGAAGAATTCCAGACCATTTCCGGCTGGAAGGATGCAGATGAAAAAATAAATGAGTGCCGCATAAAGATTGAGGAGATCAAAGCCAAAGAAGAAGAGGAGAGATTAGAGCGTGAACGCAAGGCAGAACAGGCGCGTATTGCGGCAGAGAAATCGCGAAAAAGTAGGAAAATACGGTTATTCATAGGTTTGGCCATTCTAGCTTGCTGTGTTATAGCAGTAATAGTAATATTTGTGATCATTCCAAAAATCAAACTAAATGATGCCATGAATCTAATTTCACAAGGTGAATATGATGAGGCATACCGCATCTTAACCACGTTGAAAAAAAACAACATAATATTAGAAAATAAGCATGATAGAGCCAAATCACTGATAGAAACTGAAGATTATGAGCAGGCATACGAGATGCTGACGGAATTGGGCGAATATGATTTGATTTCAGAAAATAAATATAGTAGAGCGAAATCAATGATAGAAACCGGCGATTATGTGAATGCGTATATGTTGTTATCTGATTTAAATTATAAAGACAGTAAGCAGTTAATTGAGGATATTAGATACGAGTACTATTCACAGACGGTTATTGGGGATTATGTATTATTTGGTAAGTATGAACAGGATAATAATACTAGTAATGGATCCGAAAGAATAGAGTGGATTGTTCTTTCAAAAGATGAAGAAAAAATGCTGCTTCTAAGCCGATATGCATTGGACAGGAGACAATTTGGTGGTACATGGTGGTCATGGGAAGAGTCATCGTTACGTAATTGGCTGAATAATGATTTTTATGAAGAAGCATTTTCTTATGAAGAACAGAATCGGATAATAGAAACTAAGGTTTATTCTGGCGTAACTGATAAAGTCATTCTTTTAAGCCAGTATCAGGTTAACGAATATTTATCGTTGGAAGAAAAGAAATGTTATGTAACAGAACAAAATTACTTTGAGGGGACCGACTCAAATACAGGTACTATAAGTTGGTTGTTGCGGGGTGGTGATTATGTAACATCTAAAGGTAGTATAGATTATGCAGGTGGACGCGAATACGATTATTTCGCCGTTCGTCCTGCTTTATGGATAAGTCTCAAGTAAATAATCGCATGATTCTGCATGATATAATACATGCCATAAATATGTTGACACAAACAGGAAAAGCAATTATAATTATGTCATAAACAAATGCGGCATAGTTGATAAAGAAGATATCTGTGTATTCTTGGTGAAAAACACTTATCCTTTTCCATTTTTGAGGGGGAATTAATGAAGGCATCATTTTATTATGTCGAAAGAATTAATTTAGATTATTTGTAAATAAGAGGCACAGTATGAAAATAGATAATTTAGAAGACGCGAAAAAGAAAATCAAAAAGTTGGAAGCGAGAGTCAAAGAACTTGAAAAGGAGCTGGAGAAAGTCAAGGCTGAGAACGAAGTCCTTAAGAGCAGGCGTGTAGGCCGTAAGAAGCATGATGCCAAGTGGACTAAGGGATATAATGATTTTATAGTTCGCTATGAGAACGGCGAAACTCTTATGGAGATCGTAAACACCGGTTCTGTCAGCAGACGAACCGCATACAGATATTTAGAATACTACAAACAATTACGTTCTGATAAAAATAATATTGACAAATAAGCGAATTTTGATAGAATCATAGCCATAGGAGAGTCCTGCCTTCTAAAGTGGACATTCAAAAAGCGTTGATGCCGCTGAGGTGGCGTCATATTCAAGGGCTACGGTTACGTAGCCCTTGTTGTTTTTAATCAGTTGAGGAGTGGGGGATTATATATGATACAAAGATCAATGAATTTGTATTGGATAGACATGAAGTATATTCGAAATCTTAGTAATAATGTTGACAAGAGAGTATACTCTGTATCTCCTCAATCCGGAAAACAAGAGAGACCTTATTTAGGCGTGATTATTATGTGTAATAATCAAAAATACTGTGTTCCACTTTCAAAACCGAAACAAAAGCATCTTCGCATGAGGGATAAGATTGATTTCAAAAAAATTATTTATGAAGGTGAATTGATCGGAGTTTTGAATTTTAATACAATGATTCCTGTTGAGGATGCACAGCTTCATAAGATCGATATTAGAATTCGAAAGCATGATAATGAAGGCGTAAAGAAGAAAAAAACTATCCTAATAAGGGAGTTGGAATGGTGTCGTGAACATGAGCGAGATTTGAATAATACAGCAAGAGTATTGTATCAAAAATATTTATCGAAAGAAGATTTTTCAGCGAGAAGCCAATGTTTGGATTTCATAAAAATGGAAAAAGAGTGCCAGAAGTATAACAATATCAAATCTGATACTGATAATTGAACATTTCGCTGCTGTTGACATACGTACGATTACGCATTACATTAAGGGAAAGGAAGAATATGAAAAGATATACTTATCCGGCCGTTTTTACTCCGGAAGAAAATGGCGCTTATTCAGTCAATTTTCCTGACCTTGAAGGTTGTTATACTTGCGGTACCGATCTTGGAGATGCTTTATATATGGCTGAAGATGTGTTGGCGTTTACTCTATATGACTATGAGAAAAATAAAAGAGTTATTCCCCAACCTTCAAATATAGCAGATATTAGTGTGGGGGAAGGAGAGTTCGTTAATTGTATTGCTTGCGATACACTTGAGTATCAGTATCGTTGAAAATATAAACAGGGGGCAGTATGACAGCGGATAATAAATTAAAAATTACCATACTTGGCGCGAGAGGATCGATACCTACCGAAGGAGAGGATATGCTTGAATTCGGCGGGGCAACATCATGCATGCTCGTAGAGACGGATGACAACGCCATCTTTCTGGATGCCGGTACGGGCATAAGAAACGCTCCCGATGTGGGAGACAAAGAGATTTCTATTTTTCTGACACATCCTCACTTGGATCATATTCTGGGACTTCCGTTTTTTCCGTATATTACTCACAAAGACAGACAGATTGATTTCTATGCGGCAAAGACTTCGGCATTTTCCGCAAAAGAGCAGCTGGATGCCTTCTTTGCACCGCCCCTGTGGCCCTGTGAAGTGGAAGGTTATCCCGCATGTTTTATAATCCACGATATTGACTCAGAAGCAGGAATAACCATTGGTGACATAACGGTTACGAACATGCCTTCCGTCCATCCCGGTGGAGGAAGCGTATACCGCATAAGCCGAGGAGGAAGAAGCCTTGTTTATGCGACGGATTATGAATATACAAAGGAGAAAGTCGAGGAACTGATTGATTTTTCAAAGGATACGGATCTTCTTCTTATGGATGCGCAGTATACAGAAGAAGAATTTGCAAAGAGGATCGGATTTGGCCATTCCACTGTCAAGCAGGGAATGGAGATCATGGAAAAGAGCGGTGCAAAGACCATACGCTTTGTTCATCACGATCCGAGACATGATGACGATTTTCTTCGCAGAATGGAAGCAGAGGTTAAGAGCGAAACTGTTGCTTTCGCCAGAATAAGAGAGGTTATCTATCTATGAATTACGACAAAAGCATGTTCTCCGGCGAATTTAATCTTGACCGAATGATAGGGATCGCGCTGGATCTTTCAGCGGAAAAAGATTTCGATATGCTGATGCAGAAGATCCTTCTTGAAGCGATGGATCTGTGCCACTGCGATGCTGGAACGGTTTATGTTCTGAAAGATGATTTCCTTCATTTCCATACGGTTTATACCAGATCCCTCGGAATTCCGATGGCTGACCAGAGCAGGAATGCCGATCTTCCGCCCGTTCCCCTGGGAAGAAAGAATGTATGCGCCTGCGCCGCACTTGATAATAAAAAGATCAACATCGAAGATGTATATACATCGAAGGAATATGATTTTTCCGGCGCTCAGAAATATGATGCCATAACCCATTATCGCACAGGTTCAATGCTTGTCATTCCCATGGATGATGAAAAGGACGAGATAATCGGTGTCCTTCAGCTTATCAATTCCCTGGATGAGAACGGAAATATAATTCCCTTTGATCCCGCTTATGAAAAGATTGTTTCGGCCCTCGCATCCCTTGCCGCAGTCAGCTTGAATAACCACCAGCTGGCTCAGGAAGTGAACGACATGCTCCATTCTTTTGTCGAAGTTATGGTTGATGCCATCGATGCGAGGAGCTCATACAATGCCAACCATACAAGAAGCATGGTTAAGTATGCCGACAGATTTATAGAGTGGATGCGAAAAAGCGGGAATAAGGAATGGGAGTTTACCGACGATTCCAAAGATGCATTCCTTATGAGCATCTGGCTCCACGATATCGGAAAACTTATCGTGCCTCTTGAGGTACTTGATAAGCCTGACAGACTTGGTACTTTGAGAGACAATATAAAAAGCAGGATCGAGATCGCCTGCTTAAAAGAAAAAGTAGATTCACTTGAAAATCCGGAGAAAAAGGCGGAGTGCGAAGAAAAGATGGAAAAACTCCGTGCGGCATGGGAAAGCATAGAAGCCGCAAATCATGCAGGTTTTCTGCCCGATGAAAAGATCGAGGAACTGAATTCCTTTGCAAAGATCATCTGTCGGACCGCCGATGACAGTGAAGTTCCGCTTCTTGATGAAAGAGAGCTTGAAGCGATTACGATAAGAAAAGGTACATTAACCGATGGTGAGCGTAAACAGGTTCAGAGTCATGTTGTCTATACCGCAAGAATGCTCGAGAAGATGGACTTCAACGGTATATACAAGAAAGTTCCCTTCTGGTCCGGTTCACACCACGAATTCCTTAACGGAAAGGGCTATCCAAACCAATTAACCGCGGATGAGCTTCCCAATGAGTCGAGACTTTTAACGATCATAGATGTCTATGATGCGCTCACCGCCGAGGACAGACCGTATAAGCCGCCCATGCCCTCGGAAAAGGCATTTGCTATTTTAGACAGCATGCGTGATGACGGACAGGTGGACGGACATCTCTTAGAGCTCTTTAAGGAGAGCGGCGCCTGGAAGAAGGATGAGTCGCAGTAATCATTCAAAAGAATCCAGCAGTTTATAGAGTATTCTGTAAAGCTCCTTTGCATCATCCACTGACAGCTTCGTACAGCCCGCCATTTTCTGCGGTATCATGACCGCTTTCTCACGGAGAGCCATTCCGCTCTCCGTGATTTCTGCGATAAGAACACGTTCATCTTCTTTGCTTCGGTTTCTTGTGATGAATCCGCGGCTCTCTAAATTCTTCAGAAGCGGGGTAAGAGTGCCGCTATCCAGATACAGTTTCTTTCCGAGATCTTTGACACTGATCTTCTTTTCCTCCCAGAGAACCATAAGAGTGATGTACTGTGTATAGGTGATATCAAGCTCCGTCAGGAACGGGTGATACTGCTTGATTATCTCTCTGGATGCCGCGTAAAGCGGAAAGCAGATCTGGTTTTCAATTTTCAATCCATCATATTTTCCCATATACTATTACCTTTCTGAGAGAAAGAGTGATCCGATCAATTCAAATCTTTTACGACTGTGTTTACAAATTCCTTTAGAGCGGAGATATCTGTGTCGTCCGGGTGATTCTTATGCATGAAAAGGAAATGTCCGGAACAGCCGAAGCTTTTTTTGTAGACGGGAATTTCCAGCTCATCTGCAAGTTTCTTAACCTTGCCTGCGGTGGTCTTTCCCGATGCAGAGGATCCGAAACACACTATTTTTCCGATCTTGTCTGCATTTTCTCTGATAAAAGCACCTACCGAGGGATCAAAGCCTCCGGCATAGGTTGAGCTGCCGAGAAAAAGTATATCAGTTTTTTCGTTTAAAGCGACAGAGACATCCTGTGCTGTTACATTAAGCACTTCAGCGACGGCATCCGCCATTTTTTTGGTATTTCCCGATTTTGAGTAATATGCTACTGCGTATTTCATTCTTTGTATCTCCTAAATAACGTATAAACATTTTTCAAATAAGAAGTCTTCGGAAGATCAAAGCAATTCTTCAACCTTCTTGAGTACATTGTCCATCTTCTCGGTGGGCTCGAAGCGGGCTACGATATTGCCCTCACGATCGATGATGAACTTGGTGAAGTTCCACTTGATATTTCCGTTGTTCTTGAAGTCCTTGTCCATCTTTTTTGCAACGCCGTTCATCATAAGCGCTTTGGGGCCTTTTCCGAAGCCTTCGAAAGTGGTGTTATCGGTGATGTACTTCCAAAGAGGGAGCGCATTCTCGCCGTTTACATCAACCTTTGAAAACTGAGGGAAGGTGATGCCGAAGCGGCCCTTGCAGAAGGTGTGGATTTCCTCATCATCGCCGGGTGCCTGATTAGCGAACTGGTTGCAGGGGAAATCAAGTATCTCCAGTCCGTCCTTCTGATGAAGCTCGTATATTTTCTGAAGATCCTCGTACTGAGGTGTGAATCCGCAGCCTGTAGCCGTGTTAACTATAATGAGGACTTTGCCCTTATAATCTGCCATGCTTACATCACTTCCGTCCATTGCCTTAAAAGTAAAATCGTAAATGCTCATTTTTTTGTCCTCCTTGTAATTTCGATTGAATACAATTAAATTATACACAATATAATTCGAAAGTCAACACCTTTTTTGAAAAATTTTTTAAAACTGTCATTATTCATTGATTGAGAGCGTGCTTTATGATATTATTTTTATTGTCTTTTGTAACTATTCATTCATATTTAAAATATAAATAGTTACCATAAACTATCATACAAGGAGGACCATATGATTTACTCAACAGAAGTTAAAGAAATGTGCCCCGTTACTCAGGGAGTACATCATGGCGCCGCTCCCATTCCCGAAGAGGCAAAATGGGTTAAGGCAAAAAGAGTTGAGGACATTTCCGGCTATACCCACGGTATCGGTTGGTGTGCACCTCAGCAGGGATGCTGCAAGCTTTCCCTCAACGTAAAGGAAGGA
>JAEEGL013203325.1_pt1 | contig 11105 bp, 8 predicted proteins | sample 9134231 | NCBI WGS metagenome assembly JAEEGL01 (sample SAMN16246548, study PRJNA631951) | gut metagenome | biome: gut microbiome; feature: rumen; material: fiber-attached | host: Bos | place: Iran: Karaj | collected 2018-10
ACAGCGCGATATCGTCTCCAGCACCGCGCGGGAAACACGCCTCACGGCGTCTATCGAGTTCGGGTTCTGCTCTGCCGCGCGGAGAGTGCGGACCTGGTACGCCGTGATCGACACCGATTCGTCGAGGCATTTCTGGAAATCGGCGGGACCGCGCTCGAGCAGCATCGAGTCGGGGTCGTGTCCGTCGGGAAGAGTCGCCACGCGTACAGGTATCTCCGCGGCGAGGAACTCGCCTCCGGTGCGGACTGCGGCCTTGTGGCCCGCCGCGTCGTCGTCGTACACGAGCACCACGCTGTCGGCGACGCGCTTGAGGAGCGCCACGTGCTCGTTGGTGAACGCCGTCCCCTGTCCGGCCACGGCAAACGGGAATCCGCAAGTGTGGCAGCGGATGACGTCTATCTGCCCTTCGCACACGATCGCCTCGCGGCGCGGCGCCTTGGCGATGTTCCCCGCGGCGACGTCGAGCGCATAGAGGATGTTGGACTTCTTGAATATAAGCGTCTCAGGCGAATTGACGTATTTGCCGCCGTGCACCTTTGACTTGTCCTTCTCGAGCGTGCGGCACGAGAACGCGACCGCCCTTCCGGCCCTGTCCCGTATGGTGAAGACGAGCCGCCCGCCGAAGCGGTGATAGCCGGACTCGCCCTGGGAGCGAGGCTTGAGAACCACTCCCGCGGCGTCCATCTCGTCGGCGCTGAAGCCGTACTTCGCGGCCCATTTCATCATAGGCGCGGCGCCGACCGGCGCATATCCTATCTGGAACTTCTCCGCGACGTCGTCGGGTATCTTCCGCTCGGCAAGGTAGGCCCGGGCCTTCTCGCCTTCCTTCGACTTGAGAAGGCACCTGTGGTAGAACGCCGCAAGCTCGGCATGGAGCTCGTAGAGTCGCTTCCGGAGGTGCGCGTTGGGATCCTCGCGCTCCTCGATCTCCACGCCCGCGCGCTGCGCGAGCTTCTTCACCGCCTCGATGAACGTCAGCCCCTCCTGCTCCTGGACGAACTTGATTGCGTCGCCCGACTTGCCGCATCCGAAGCAGTGGTAGAACCCCTTGTCCGGCTGGACGTTGAAGGACGGCGTCTTCTCGTGGTGGAAGGGACAGCACGCCTTGTAGCTGGCGCCATTGCGCTTTAGCTCCACGCCGTACGACGATATGAGGTCGGCAAGGTCCGTCCGCGCCTTGATTTCCTCAATGGTGCTGTCGGGTATAGACGCCATTCCGCCCCCAGTCTACGCCGCCGGGCGGAGAATGGCAAGATACCACAAGACGAGTCTAGGCCCCCAGAAAGTCCACAGCACCGCAGCCATTGCGATGTACGGGCCATAGGGGATGGTCGTGTAGCCGCCGAGCTTCGCCCTCCCGCGGAGAATCATCGCAAAGCCAACCACCGAGCCAAGCAGCGACGAGACGATGAGGCAGAAGAGCACCGCGGCCGGGCCGAAGAACGCGCCTATGGCGCCCATCAGCTTGACGTCGCCGAACCCCATTGCGTCCTTCTTGAAGATTCTGCTGAATATCTCGCCGACAAGCCAGAGAAGCCCAAACCCGAGGACAAGTCCGATGGCCGACAACATCAGCGCGCCAGTCCACGTAGTCTCGCCCTGAAGCTCCGGCACAAGGCACGACAGCGGCACGCCGAGAATCATTCCGCCTATGGTCACGCGGTCGGGGATCCACTGGTGGTCTATGTCGACGAACGAGCCCAGGATCAGTCCGGCGAATGCAAGCCACACGGCCGGGACGATCGCGAAGCTGCTGTACATCACCATGCCGAGCGGCGGATAGTAGATGGAGCGGAAGATGCCCGCCGGGTTGTTGGCCCACTGCGCGAAGGCGCAGAGGAAGAGGATCCCGCCAAGCATCTCCACGCCGATGTACCGCGGCGAGATGGGCTCGCGGCAGTTTGCGCAGCGCCCGCGTAGCGCGAGCCAGGAGAAGACGGGTATGTTCTGGTACCAGCGTATGCGCGCGTTGCACTTGGGGCAGTGCGACGGCGGGCTCACCACGCTCTCCTCGCGCGGTATACGCCAGATGCAGACGTTCAGGAAGCTCGCCACCGAGGCGCCGAGGAAGAACGCGTATCCGCAGAACAGCCAGTAGTAGAACATCGGCACCTTCTCCGCTCCCGGTGACTCACTCGCGGGCGAGGTTGCGCTTCCTCAGCTCCTCGCGGTATGCGGCGAGGTCAACGAGCTTCCCGGCAACGCCGGACTTCACCGCAGCCTCCGCCACGGCGAAGGACACGCACTCGAAGAGTCGGCGGTCGAATGGCTTCGGGATGATGTAGTCCGTGCCGAATACTAGGTTCTCGTTCGGGTAGAGCGCCTTGACCTCGTCCGTGACAGGCTCGCGCGCGAGCGCAGCGAGCGCATTCGCGGCCGCGACCTTCATCTCCTTGTTGATCGTCTTCGCGCGGACGTCTAGCGCACCGCGGAAAAGGTACGGGAAGCCGAGCACGTTGTTGATCTGGTTCGGATAGTCGCTGCGCCCAGTCACCATCACGTACTTGCGCCCCTCAAGGGCGCGCGCAACTTCGGCCGGGTCGATCTCCGGATCGGGGTTCGCCATCGCGAACACGGCCGGGAAGTCGCCCATCGCCTTCACGTCGTCGCCGGTGAGCACGTTCGCGGCGGAGACGCCGATGAACACATCGGCGCCGACAATCGCCTCCTTGAGCGTCTTCGCCGGCGTATCGACGGCATGGCGCGCCTTGAAGGGATTGAGGTCCGTGCGGTCCTTCCTGATCGTGCCGCGCGTGTCGCACATGACGACGTTCCTGACGCCTGCGGCCTTGAGCATCTCGCATATCCGGATGCCAGCCGCGCCGGCGCCGTTCATCGTGACCTTGAGGTCTTCGAGCTTCTTGCCGGCAAGCCGCGCATAGTTCATCACGCCCGAGAGCGAAATCACCGCGGTGCCCCACTGGTCGTCGTGGAAAACCGGTATGTCGAGTTCGGCGTCGAGACGGTCCTCGATCTCGAAGCACGCGGGGCTCGCGATGTCTTCCAGGTTTATGCCGCCGTACATCGGCGCGATCGCCTTGACGGCTGCTATCACTCGCTCGGGGTCGGTCTTGCCCGTGTCTTCGCCGTTCATGCGGCAGTGCGCAACGGGAACCGGCCAGCCGTCTACGTCGCCGAACGCCTTGAAGAGAACGGCCTTGCCCTCCATCACAGGCACGGACGCAAGCGCCCCGAGGTCGCCAAGGCCGAGGATCGCGGTGCCGTCCGAAACCACGGCGACGAGGTTCGACCGGCTCGTGTAGTCAAATGAGCTCGCTGGCTCGGCCGCTACCTTCTTCACGGCCTTGGCAACGCCTGGCGTGTAGGCGAGGCACAGATCGTCCTTCGTCTTGAGCGGCTTTAGCTGGCGCATGCCAACCTTGCCGCCTTGATGGAATTTCAAAACTTCTTCAACTGTCAGTTCCGCCATTTTGATTCCTCTCGCATTAAGTTCCCGTCTTGGTTTGGTAGGGTCACGCGTCCCGCGTGACCGCGGGCGAGCGGGACGCTCGCCCCTACCGATTTAACATTTCACTCATCAGTCCTTCGAGAAGTTGCCCATCGCGCGGAACTTCGCGTAGCGCGCCGCGGGAAGATCTTCGGATGGCGTCTTGGCGAGTTCCTTCAGCGCCGCGAGGATGGCCTTCTTGACGGCCTTGGCAGCAGCCTTGGGGTCCTTGCCCGCCCCGCCCGACGGCTCCGGTATGATTTCGTCGATGACGCCGAGCTTCTTGAGGTCGGCAGCCGTGATCTTCAGCGCAGCAGCCGCCTCGGGTGCCTTCGCGCCGTCGCGCCAGAGGATTCCGGCGCAGCCTTCCGGCGAGATCACGGAGTAGACGGCGTTCTCCATCATGAGGATCCTGTCGCCGACGGCAATGGCAAGCGCTCCGCCGCTTCCGCCCTCTCCGGTAACGACGACGACGATCGGCGTCTTGAGCTCGCTCATGAACTCGAGCGACTTGGCGATCGCCTCTGCCTGCCCGCGCTCCTCCGCCTCCTTGCCCGGATACGCGCCGGGAGTGTCTACGAACGTGACGACGGGAAGCCCGAACTCCTCGGCGAGCCGCATGAGGCGCATCGCCTTGCGGTAGCCGTCAGGGTTCGCCATGCCGAAGTTCGCCTCGACGTTCTCCTCGACGGTCGCGCCCTTGTGGTGCCCCAGGACGAGCATCTTTACGCCGTCCATCGTCGCGAATCCGCCGATGAGGCCGCGGTCGTCCTTGACGAGGCGGTCTCCGTGCAGCTCCGTGAAGTCGGAGCACGTGTACTTGATGAAGTCGAGGAAGTGCGGACGCTTCGCGTCGCGCGCGAGCTTCACCTTCTCCATTGCGGACTGTTTCTTCGTAACCATAATCAGAATCCGAAATACTTGAGCATTTTAACGATGAACGCCTTCATGTCCTTGCGCTCGACGATGCTGTCGATGAACCCGTGGTCCAGCAGGTACTCCGCCGTCTGGAAGTCGGCCGGGAGCTTCTGGTGGATCGTGTTCTCGATTACGCGGCGCCCGGCGAAGCCGATGAGGGACTTCGGCTCGGTGATGTTGATGTCACCCAGCATGGCGTAGGACGCGGACACTCCGCCCGTCGTAGGGTCGGTGAGCACCGAGATGTACGGCAGCTTCGCGGCCTTGAGGCGCGCGATCGCGGCGGAGGTCTTCGCCATCTGCATGAGCGAGAGGATTCCCTCGTGCATGCGCGCGCCGCCGGAGGCGCTGAAGAGTATGAGCGGACGCCGCTCCTTGATGGCGCGCTCGCAGAGGCGCGCGATGCGCTCGCCCGTCCCGGTGCCGAGCGAACCGCCCATGAACGCGAAATCCATCACGCCGATCATCACCGGTATGCCGTCCATCGTGGCCGAGCCGACGACTATGGACTCCGTCTCCCCGCTCTTCTTGATCGTGGCCTCGACCTTCTCCTTGTATGCGCCGGAGGCGTCGTGGAAATCCAGGTGGTCGGAGTAGCTCACGTTGCGGAACAGCTCCTTGAACGACCCTTCGTCGACCGTTCGCCCAATGCGCTCGCGCGCGCCCAGGCGTCCGTGGTAGTTGCACGCGGGGCAGATCGAGTCGTTCGCCTTCCACTCGTCCTTGGGGAAATAGCCCTTGCAGCGCGGACACACCTGCCACAGCGCCTTTGTGGGCGGGATTTTAGCTTTCTCTGTCTTAGGTTCGAACCAGGCCATCTTCAACTCCTTTGAACTGAGTTGAGAGTATACCAAAAAACCGACGGAGTTGAAAGCGCGGATGCGCCTTTCGGGAAAGCCTGGAGGAAGTTGGGGCAAGAGACGGGGCACGATCCCGCAACCCTCAGATCCACAATCTGATGCTCTACCAATTGAGCTACTCTCGCCAATCCGTGCATTCCTGGGCAGAGCCTATGCCCTGCCGGAAAAACGCGCGTAGTATACCTAAAATCCGTCTCCCAATCAATACCGAATTTTGCTATAATTCGCGCGCAATGCTTACAGTGACGAAAACAGTCCGATTTGACGCCGCGCACATCCTGACAAACCACCAGGGAATGTGCAGGAACCTTCACGGCCACACATATAGGGTCGACGTGTCGGTGCGGCGCACACCCGCCTCGGCTGGCGCCGGGGTTCCGTCCGACATGGTCATCGACTTCAAGGACCTCAAGAAGATGATCGAGGAGACAGTAGTCTCGCGCTTCGACCACGCCTTCATCTACAACGACACGTCGCCAGCTGAAAGCGACATCGCGGCGGTCGTGGCTAAGCACGGGATGCGCACCGTCGCCCTTCCCTGGCGCTCCACTGCGGAAAACCTCGCGCGCCATTTCTTCACGGAGCTCTCGGCGAGAATCCCCGGCGTTTCGTCGGTGAAGGTCTGGGAGACGCCGGACTCTTGCGCGGAATACAACGCGGACTAGCGGACGGGAACGAGAGACGCAATGGCCCACATCTACCATCTTAACGAAGTGTTCGCCTCGCTGCAGGGCGAAGGAAGGAACACTGGCAGGCCCGTGACGTTCATCAGGTTCGCGGGATGCAACCTCTCCTGCCCGTGGTGCGACACCGACCGCTCGGAGAAGATGCGCATGACGCTTCCCGACCTCGTGGAGCTGGTCAACCATCTGGGCGTGCCGTCGGTTGTCGTGACCGGCGGGGAGCCCGCCATACAGCCAGGTCTCGACGAGCTCCTCTCCGAACTGAAGGCGCGCGGGTACTGGATCGCGCTTGAGACAAACGGTGTCGTTGCGCCGTCGCGCCCTGACCTCTTCGACTACATAGCGGTCTCGCCGAAGGCCGAGTTCGCAAACAGGTACAACGAGCGGCAGATGCTCAAGAAGGCCGACGAGATGCGCATCGTCGCATCGAGCAAGCGCATTACGGGCTTCTGCCGGGCTATGCGCGCGGCCATCGAGGCAACTGACTACTACATCTCGCCCCTTAGCCAGCGCGGCAGGATGAACATCGCCGTCGCAACGGCTCTCATGGATGTGCTCAACGCGGGACGCAGGTCCAGGCCGTGGATGCTCTCGGTGCAGACCCACAAGCTCATCGGGATAAAGTAGGCGCAGCGCGGCCGCTCAGCGGAATTCGGAACTGATCACCGCGTCGGAGCGCTTTTCGAGCTCGGCGAGCACACCGGACTTCACGCGGTGCCAGAGCTTGAGGTCGTCGAGATCGGCAACCGTGACGCCACGCCCGATGTCGTCGAACGACGTGTCGATGTTACGGGGAAGCCCAAGGTCCACCATCATCACGTCGCGCCCGGCGAAGCAGTCGGCGAAATCCGAAGTCACTACGGGCTTTGCGCTGTCCAGGGCAGTCACCACGACGTCCGATCCAGCAAGCGCTTCGCGCAGGTTCTCCATCGGCACGATGGTCTCGTCGCAGATGGCTCCGGGACGGTTTCTGTGGTAGACTCGCACAAGCCGCGCCACTCGTCCCATAAGCGCAACCGCCACGGCCGTCCCTACGACACCTGTGCCGACGATGCACACGCGCGAGTCGGCGTCTATTCCACCGTGCACAGAAAGATACCTGACCGCTATCTGGTCGATCTCCGCGACATGGAGAAGCCCCTCCACGGAATGCCGGACGAGCTTCGACGTGCGCATGACCTCATCGGCGTCGCCCTTGAGCCTGGGCCCGCACCACCCGGCCTGTTCCGCCTCTGCAACGGCCTCCTTGAACTGCGACACGACATGGTATTCGCCGAGGAGCGAGGACTCGAGCCCAGCCACAACCCGCGCGAGGTGGCGGAACGCATCGTAGCCTGCAAACACGAAGCGCTCTTTGTCTGTGAGTTCGTCAAGGCGCGTGATGCGCTTGAGAAGCGAGATGGCCGGACTCTGCTGGCCAGAGGAAACGCCCGTCCCTGCATTGCCTCTCGACGACGCCACGAGGGCAATCACCTCGACGCGGCTGCACGTGTTGAGGATGATGAACTCGCGGACGCCTTTCACGCACTTCACCAGCTCGGCCACCTTGGCGCGCTCCTCCGGAGGCAGATGGTATGCGGCGCGCCTGCGTGAAGGCAGCACCGCGTCTGACGTGCCAACCACGACAAGTTCATCCCCGCCGCCGTCGGACGCAAGCATGGCGGCGATCTCGTTCTTTGTGTCGCGCGCGCTTCGGCAGGAACGGCCGTTCGTCGAGACGGCGACAGACAGCCCGTCGGCATGAACCACCGCGGGCGTGGTGAAGTCCCCTTCCGCCCAGTTGCCGTCCGCGCAGCAGCAGAGCACTCGCGCTGCGCGGCATGCGTCAAGGACCGCCCTGTTTACGTGCTTGTCGTCGGTGCATGCGTACACGCACATACGCCCTTTCGCGTCCTCGGGCGAGAACTCGCGCCGCGTCCACTTGATGCGGCCGTCGCGCGCAAGAGCGGCGAGACAATCCGTTGCATCCGGGCATACAAGCTCCACAGAAGCGCCGCAGTCAAGGAGCCCATTCGTCTTGCGTTCTCCGACCTTGCCTCCGCCGACGACAAGAACGGAAGACACTCCGACTATGAGATTGATCGGTATTGTGTCGCGCACAGGCCTTTCGTCGAGCTTCATTGGCTATTGTCCGGCGTCATTCAGTGGCGAGACTGACCGTCACGTAGAAGAACTTGTATCCGGCGGACTTGCGCTCGGCCGGCGAAAGCGACGTCACGTCCGTCGCGTAAAGCCTCGCGCCCAGGGTCTTCATTCCGTAGACCCTGTACACCCTGGCGGGAGTCGCGGACGAAAGGTCCGGAGTCCACGAGACGTGCGGCGCGTCGTTGGACATTGTAATCTGTGCCGTTAGGACATCGGAGGCATTCAGCGGATCGGTTCCGGCCACGTATTCCTGCCAGACGTACAGCGGGTTGCCGAATGCATCTGTCTTGCCCGTCGCCTGCATCAGGGAGTTGGTGAAGTCGCTGCCGAAGCGGGAGATGTAGTTCGCCTTCCATTCGTTTCCGTGGAGAACGGCCATGTCGTCGAGCCAGCTCTCCGGCACGCTCACCGCGCCTGTGTCGTCCGGCTGGATCTCGATGGGGATGTAGATGGTCTTCGGTTCCGTCGGCGTCACGCCGGTTCCCGCCAACGGACAGCCGTCGAATGCCGCGAGGTCGATCGTCGGGACGCTCCCCCGCCAGACGAGATTCGTAAGCCTGATGCAGTCCTTGAACGCGAAGCTGCCGATGGTCGTGATTGTCGCCGGGAAAGTGACATCGGTCAGGTACCGGCAGCGCTCGAACGCCGACACGTCCACGCCGACGACCGGACGTCCGCCGAGTTCAGGCGGAATCGCCAAAGCGCCGCTGGGTGCCGGATCGACGCACGGCGTCGCATGCTCTGGCGGGCAGAGGTAGGACTCGTCGTAAAATACGCGAAAGGTCCAGTTCGTGCCGCCAAGCTTGTCCACATAGGGTCCGCCGTTCGGGAGCGGGAACATGTAGGACAACTCGGCGTACGGACCATTGGCGATCAGGACGCCACGGGAGGAGAACACCGCGGCGAAGCAGGTGATCGTTGTCCTGACGGAGACGGGGATGGCGTTGGTGTAGCGGTCAGAGGTCAAAGTCGGAGCCGTCCCGTCGGTCGTGTAGAATATGACGATGAAGCAATCCTCCGGCGCAGGCATGGAGCAGGATAGCGACACCCCGAAGGGCGAGACGTACATGCCCGGTGCCGGATCCGCCGTAATCGTGTACGAGTCGTCCTCGGTGTTGCTCTTGACGGGTATGCTGTACGTCACCGGGTTGTGATCCTGATCGGTTATTGTTACAGTAATCGCCCCGGCCGCAAAGTCGTCCGCCCACCCGGAATCCGCCATCGAGGCGTAGACCGTCAGCTTCGCGAGGTCGACGCTCCCGAACCATCCCGGTGCCAGATTCGGGCGGCTTCCGGCAAAAACTATACGGGCGAGATTGGTGGCGTTTTTGAAGACGGAGGTGTCGAGATTCGTTATAGAATCCGGCAGGTTCACCTCCACCAGGGAGCCGTCGTCCTGGATCGACCGCGTGCCGAGTGCGGTCACTACGTAGTTGGTGCCGTTCGCCTGCAACGTCCGGGGGACTGAAAGCTCCGTTCCCGATCCGTGCCACAGCGATATTTTCGCGTTCAGGCCGTCGGGGTTGAACTCCCATACGCCGGTGTCGTCAACTACCGCCGCCGCGGAAAGCGCGGCGAGGACGGACAGGTGAATGATCATCAGCAATCGTTTCATCGTTCGTTGCCCTTGGGTCAGTACTGGTGGTCAGAATTGTGCTTCACATCCCATAGCACCGAGCCGGCACCTTCATCCGAAACGTGTTGATACAGCGTAACCCCAGTAGGCACGAAAAACACATCACCAGACATCCCATCATTCCCGTAGAGCGGGCGGCCGTACTGGTTGTGTGGTCTTGGATACACTGGCGGTATCCCGCCAGCAGAGGTCCGCAGGCGCGGCGCGTTGACGAGCGTAGTCGTCTCGCCAAGCACCTTCTTCCAGGAAGCGTCGATAGTCCCGTTTCCGACGGCCATTGCATTTGTTCCGCCATCGGCTACAATGTCAAGTCCGTCTATCTCTATTCTTCCCGACGGCTGCCAGATTGCGCCGCCTATCGCGGCTGCGTTGGCTCCGCCGGAAACGGTCAAGACTGAATCAGGCACGCTTGTTACCCTTATCTTGTTCGTCAGTCCGTCGAATTCCTCTGTGACCCCACGGCCGACGTCCGACCATAGCCTTACACTCGCTCCCGTGGGGCAGTTGATTGCGGCCACGCTTGAAACGGCAGATGCGTCAAAGGACGTAGGCCCTGCGATTTTGATGTCGACGGAAGCTCCGGACGGAACAACCACTATGCCTTTTCCCGCACCTGGTGATGAGGTAATGGGAACCTCGAGGTTGCTGAACACGTACGAGTTCCCTCCGGCCAGGATGAAGGACACCTGGTTCATCTTGTTTGTGCCTGTCACGGTGAACGTTCCGTCCGAACCCGAGAATGTCACGGTACGGTTAGTGTATGCCCAGCCATCGCCGGAAACGACGTTTCTGGAAGGATCGATCTCCACCTCGTTTATGTAGATTCCCGTCGGCACCCCGCTCGCGTCGACGATTTTTGGATAGAGCGTCAAGTTGCCGATATGGGCGTAGTAGGGTTGCATGGCCTTGCCGTTGTGGTCGTAGTAGAAGGTGCCGCCGCCGTTGCTCTCCGAGTACCAGCCGCTGATGGCCTTCGTGGAATCTGCACAGGCCGCGAGGAGAGTCTTGTCATCCATGTCGAGGCCCAGATAGACGTCGAACGAATCGGGAACGGAGGACAGCACATTGCCGGGGTTGGCGAAAGTGACGGTGTACTTGATGTCGTCGTGCGCCCAGGCGGATGAAATGGATACCATCGATCCGCCTCCGGACGTTGCCGAGGCCGTCGAGGAGACATAGAGCGAACCCGACGTCGGCGAACTTCCGCCTGCACCGGAGCTTCCGCCGTCACCACCCGACTTATCATCCCCCGAGCTCTTGCCGGACGACCTGGTTCCGCCGCCGGCACCGCCGCCTGTGGATCCGCCCTTGCCGCCGCCGCCCGCGCCGCCGTTCGGCGGAGTCACATCGTCGAATGTCTGCTCGCAGTAATCGTTGCCGCCGCCGCCGCCGCCGCCGCCGCCACCGCCGCCGCC
>JAEEGL013434899.1_pt1 | contig 11105 bp, 5 predicted proteins | sample 9134231 | NCBI WGS metagenome assembly JAEEGL01 (sample SAMN16246548, study PRJNA631951) | gut metagenome | biome: gut microbiome; feature: rumen; material: fiber-attached | host: Bos | place: Iran: Karaj | collected 2018-10
CCGGTACGTCCGATGATCTCAACGACCTCGGAAGGGATGCTGTCTGTGTCAACCATCTAAATCACCATCAGTTCTTGAGTTTTGCAACTTCTGCGACGATCTCTGCGCACTCTTGCTTTCCCTTTCCGACAGCGATGATTGCGATGGATGCGGTGGGCTTCTCGAGTCCGATTGCGTTTCCGAGCTCTGTCTTGGCGGGAACGTAGACGTAGGGAACGCCCATCTCGTCACAGAGTGCGGGCATGTGTGCGAGGATCTCCGGGGGCTCGACATCGGTGGCCATGATGACCATCAGTGCCTCTTTGCGCTCGACTGCTTTGGTGACCTCGTTGGTACCTTTCTTGATCTTTCCGCCGTCCCTTGCCATCTCGGCCAGGTTGTAGGCTTTGTCTGAAAGCTCTTTCGGTGTCTCAAACTTTACAAATACAGACATTTCAATTACCTCTTTCAGGTGCGCGTAGCACCTTCATTATTCATCGGCTCTAAAGAGCATCCGATGTTAACTCCTCCTCTTATATAAGGATAATCTAAGCGGTACGTTATAGGAACATAGTAACGGAGGTCATTTCTCCGCTACGGTCCTGAAAACCGATTCGACGATGTCCGTGGTATTCTTCACGTTCCTCTCTTCAGCGACCCTGCGGGCGTTGGATCCGAGTTCCCTGCGTTTGTCCTTATCGGCAAGGAGTGAGTTCACAGCATCCGCGAGACCTTTTGCATCGGCGGGTTTCACATACACTCCGCCGTCCCTGACGGTGTCGGGAAGACCGTTGACATCGGTGCAGACTATGGGGCGGCCGTACGACATTATCTCCAAAGCGGCAAGTCCATAGGACTCATAGAGTGAGGGCATTACGAACATCTGGCACTTGCTCATCAGTTCCTGCTTCTCCTCCTCGGAGACCCATCCTTTCATCTCCACCTTGTCGGACACTCCGAACTTCTTAACCTTCTTCATCAGGCGCTTGCTGTCGGGTCCTTTGCCGCACACGATGAGCTTGGAATCGATGTGCTGCATCGCCTCGATGAGATAATCCAAACCTTTCGTACGCACGAGCCTTCCCAGCGATAATATGTAGTCGCCTTCCTCATCCGACAGTTCGGGATAGCTCTCGAGACAGGGGCATGCTGTAGTGATCGTCTCCGAAGGGATGCCGCGCCTTATCAGATCGTCGCGCACATAATCGCTCACGGCGATGATGTGGTCGAATGTATCCAGAGTCTTCCTGAACCTGTTGTCGTTGATCTCCGACAGCGTATGCTGGATTCCAATTCCCTCTCCCCACATGTTGTGGTAGGTGAACACCTTCTTCCCCTGATACTTCCTCATATCCTTGGTGTATGAGGGCGCCCAGCGGTAGTTGAAATTGACAACGTCGGCATCTATCTCGTTCAGTTTCTCTAAAAGACCTTTTGATGTGATGTACGGCGGGTTGTAGATGTTGATGAACTTCGAAGGCAGTCTTACGATCCTATAACCGGCTTCAGAGACCTCCTCGGGTTCCGTACCTTTCAGCTGGCCGGTGACGATGATCATCTCATGCCCTCTCGCCGCCAGTTCCTTGGCGATCAGATGCATGCGGTGCTCTATGCCCCCGAAGAACGGGTAGAAATACGGGTTGATGTCGACGATCCTCACTCTATCCCTGCCTTCCTCTTCTTGACGATGGACGCGATGATGCTTAATACCATCACGACCAGGACGAATATTATGGTGTACAGCTGAGCCTCCTGGCTTCCGAAGTAGGTGTAGAAGAACTCGGCGAACAGCAGTATGATACCGTACTTCAGATAGCATCCTATGAAATTGTAGACCAGTGCTCTCTTGAGCGTCCATGAATGGATCAGACTGACGAACGCTCCTGCGAAGGGAAGCATGGGTGCCACACGGTTGACGAGAAGCATCTTCTCATCGCTGACTATCAGGAAATCGGAATACTTGTCGGCGATGTTCTTGATCCTCTCCGGCACTCCGATCCTCTCCACTATGTAGTATAACGTGGAGAGACCCGCGGCCTCGGCGATCGATACCACTATGAGAATGGTTATCGCCCATCCCGGTGTGGGGTCGTACATGAAGCCGATGATGAAGAATATCTCCGGCAGCGTGGGGAAGAACACGGCATCGATGTAGAATATCAGGAACAGCACCAGGAGTATGCCCCAGGCGCCGTACGGCCCGAATATGTCCATCATCCATCCGCCGATGTCGATCATCTCTTCTTCCTCTCTATGACGTCGTTGTACAATGAAGACATGCGCGATGTGAAGGTCTCCACTGAGAACTCCTTGGCAGTGGCCATCGCATTCTCCCTGATATCATCGCCTGCTTCAAGACCTTTCTTCAGTGCCTCGATGCATTCCTCCACGGAGTTGTTGAACAGGAACCCGTTCTCCCCGTCCTTCACGTAATCCGCCAAAGCACGTGCGTTGGCGCATGCGACGGGAAGGCCGCATGCCATGGCCTCCAATGCAACGAAGCACTGCGTCTCGAATCTTGATGCCGTGGCGGCCATGTCCGCCGCCCTGTAGCACTTCACGAGGTCCTCTCCGGACTGGTATCCCGCAAATACCACACGATCCTCTAAATGCAGCTGCTGGCACAGTTCCTTCAGGGAATCCATCGCAGGGCCTTTTCCTACGATGAAAAGTACTATATCATCATCCATCTGCGAGATCGCCCTGATGAGCGTATCAATTTCCTTTTCAAACGATACCCTGCCTACGCAGGCTATCACTCTCTTTCCCTGAAGACCGTATTTCTCCCTGATCTCCTCCCTTCCTTCGCCGGGAGAGAACCTGGATGTGTCTATGGGTGTGGGTATCACACGGATATCTTCTGTTTTTATTCCATTGGCCTTCAGTTCGTTCGCTACGGCTTGAGAAGGTGCCACGATGGCATCTACCCATCTGGTGAAGTATCCGATGTACTTCCAAACTAACTTCTCAGCGGTCTCCTGGGGGATCTTCACCGGAGAGTAGTACTTCATGGTGTCCCCGACCATTGTATGGAATGTCACAACCACGGGGATCTTCAGATGATGTGCGGCTATGAGTCCCTTCAGCGCCATCACCGTTATCCCGTGGATGTGGACCACATCAGGGTTGATTTCTCTGAAGACCTGGACCTTGTTGGACGGGAATATGGGTATGAAATAACCGGGATAACTTTTGAATCCGACCGACCTGAAATAGCGTACACCTTCGATCCTGTCCTTCTCACTGCCAGGGTCGGGAGCTACGATCTCGCTCTCTATCCCGACGGTCTTCAGGGCCTTGGTGTAGGTGTCGACGGCAACGACCACCCCGTCGCTTGTGGGATGATAACTGTCGGTGACGGCTGCGATCTTCATCGTGCCTCTATGACCGTATGAATATTTTACCATTGATGAAAAATAATAGAAAGAAGGGGGCTCACGCCCCCTGTTTGTTCTTACTTCTTCCTGAAGATCACAAGACCAGCGATGATCGGGAGGATGATCGCTGCGACCAGGAGTGATGCAAGGAAGAGCCCGTCGTTCACAGGTGATGAACTTCCGTTGTCCTCTCCGACTGCCCAGAACGAGAAGTGGTCGGTCTCGAAGGTGATGAATCCGTCGGCGTATGTCACATCGTACTTCTCAAGCTGACCTGACTCGGTGTTGACATAGTAGACAAAGAGATTGTCTGCACTCTGTCCGGCCTTGAGAGTGTATGCGAGCTTGACGGTGACCTTCGTACCGAACTGGTGCTCGGTCTTCTCACCGATGATCATATCGAGTGAGATGACGGTCATTCCTTCCAGCTTCTTCTTCTGATCATCTGAGATCACATCAGGGAGATCCGCGGACACATCGGTGACGGTGACTGAGACGTTCTCGGTCTTGTCACTGAAGTATGACTTGGGTATCTCCACTGACCAGTTCGCTGCGTCGGAAGTCAACTCAACATCCTTACCGATGACGACGTTCTCTTTGTCAGAGGACTTGATGTCATCGACGGATGCAGTGACCGTCTTGTCATCGGAATCGCTGATGAACTCCACAGCTGTCTCGGTGGTCTCGGGCTTCGTGACCTCGACAACTGTTGCTACAACTGCAGTGTCTCCCGCGACTGTGTCTCCGTCCTTGATGTTCCATCCGCCGAAGGAGTAGGTGTACTTCTCGACGGCTGCACCGATGGTGACTGTTACGGTCGTTCCGTTGATGGTGACCGTCTTGTCACTTACAGTGAACGCGGAACCGTAGGGGACGTTGGCGACCGATGTTGTGTCAACGGTACCGTTACCGTCAACCGAGAAGGTGACGGTGTAGGTGTCGATCTCCCATACGATGTAGATGTTCACATCCCTGTTTGCATCTGCGATGGCAATGACGTTAGCAATAGGCACAACCTGTCCAAAGTCAAGTTCCTTGACTCCGGCAGCTGTGGTGCTGTATCCGACCATGTGGTATCCAACCTTGGTCCACTGGCTGAACTCAGCTGCAACAGGAAGAGTAATCTCCGTCATAGTCGCAGGATTCACATCCATTGCACTGGACTTGTCTGTGGTACCGTTGTTCGCATTGACATATGCCTTGTAGACGATAGGTGATGCTGCAGGCAATGTGATCTCGACATCGTCAGTAGGTGTTCCGGAAACAGTGATCTGCGTTGCAGAATCTCTTGTGACCGAGATACCGTTGACTGCGGGCACTACATAGTCTGCAGGGAACTCATATCCTTCTGCGGCCGTGAATACGACATCACCAATAGGGTTGTCGTAAATGACGGTCTGATCAAGATCTCCGCTGGTCTTGGTCATGTTGCTTCCCGGTGTGATCGAAACATCGAACTGCCTATCCGACTCACTGAACTCGGCATAAACGATCATGTTGCTGACGACCTTGGTTCCTGTAGTGGTGTTGTAGCCGGTGAATGCATACTGTTTCGTCGATGTGGGTTCCGAAGGTACTGCCACAACTACATGCACAACACTGTCCTTATCAGCGATTGACAGTCTGTTCGTCGATATCGATATCTCAGCATTATACAGGAGGTTAATGATTATCACAGATCCGCCGGGTGCTTCGCCGTCCAGACTGACCTGTCCGCGATATCCTGCAGCCGAGTTTACCTCAAGAGTGTAGTACCTTGTCGACTCGGTATATGTTGCGGTGTAGGTCGCATCTCCAGTCACATTCGCAGGGAATGCAGGTGACCATACGTTGAACGCATACTCTGTTGTTTCAGTAGGATCCTTCTCGGGCACTGCTGTGAACGAGAATGCAGCGTTGTACTCGAACTCCTTCGTGTACGTATCGTTATCGACCTTCGTCCATCCAGAGGGTGTCTCCGAGAAGGTTCCTCCGTCGAGTTCCAGAGTTACAGTGTAATTCCTTGCCGACTCGGTGTAGGTAGCGGTGAATGTCGCATCTCCAGTCACATTCGCAGGGAATGCAGGTGACCATACGTTGAACGAGTATTCCACTGCCACAGTGGGTGCTTTCTCGGGCACTGCTGTGAACGAGAATGCAGCGTTGTACTCGAACTCCTTCGTGTACGTATCGTCATCGACCTTCGTCCATCCGGTGGGATCCGATGCGAAAGTTCCTCCGTCGAGTTCCAGAGTTACAGTGTAATTCCTTGCCGACTCGGTGTAGGTAGCGGTGAATGTCGCCGCTTCGGTAACTACTCCTGGAAGTACAGGTGACCATGCGTTGAACAAGTATTCCGCTGCCACAGTGGGTGCTTTCTCGGGCACTGCTGTGAACGAGAATGCTTCGTTGTATGTGTAGTTCCTCGTGTATGTATCGTCATCGACCTTCGTCCATCCAGAGGGTGTCTCCGAGAAGGTTCCTCCGTCGAGTTCCATAGTTACAGTGTAATACCTCGTGGACTGCGTGTACACTGCTGTAAATGTATCATCAGCGGTGACATTTGTGGGGAATGCAGGCGTCCAAGACGAGAATTCATACACTAAGGTGTAGGTGGATGCTTTCTCGGGCACTGCTGTGAACGAGAATGCAGCGTTGTACTCGAATTCCTTCGTGTACGTATCGTCATCGACCTTCGTCCATCCAGAGGGTGTCTCCGAGAAGGTTCCTCCGTCGAGTTCCAGTGTGACGGTATATTTGTTGCTCCTGATCATGTAGGCTGCGCTTTCTATGGCAGTGATATCCATCAGTTCTGAAACAGTGTCTCCAGATCCGTCTGCGGATGCATTCCACTCGATGAAATGATAACCTAAGTCGCACGATATGACACCTGCAACAAATGTTGCACCCACACCAGCGAATACAACAGTCTTATTGTCAAGAGCGATTGTGCCATTGTTAGTGACCGTACCTTTGACCATGATGTTTCCATCACAAGTCAGGGTCTTTCCACTTGCAATGACCGCATTTCCTCCGGCAGTCACACCGAGATAATCGAGATTCATGTTGCTAGCAATGGTAACACTAGCTCCATTCTTCACACCAATCGAGGGCATATCAGTCTGCACTAGAACGTCGGCCGTTCCAGGTACACCGATGACCGCATTCTGCATGAAGTCGAGTGCTGCCTTATCGAACTTAATCATGTAGTTACCCGCATCTGAGGAGTTCTGCCATGAATATCCGAAAACGCCAGTAACATCATTTCCGACAATTACTATGGATGAACAAGCCACATCTGATCTGACCAGTACACATTGATCGATGTAACTGGTGGATTCGAAGACGTTTTCAACGATGTTGACGGAATACTCGCCGCTCACGGAATACAGAACGATTCCGTTCAGTCTTGCCATCTCGAAACTGTTGTTCCTGACATACATGTCGGCTGTCAAAGTGCCCGTAATGGACATGAATGCATGATCATCCTCACAATCGCAAGCAGTGACATCCTGCTTCTCGAAGATGCCGCCCATGATCACTACAGGATGACTTGTTGGTTCGACAGCGGTCCATTTGGCATCGATAATAACTGCTCCCCTGTTAGTGGCGGTAAGCGTTGAACCGTTGAACAGTTTCATCTGAGCCTTGTTAGCAGTGTCGTTCTCGATTTTTATCGTTCCGTTGTTAATGACAGTACCTTTGACGAGCATCTCACCAGTAACAGTGAGGATTACTCCATCGGAGACTGTCACTTCAGATATATCCCTGACACCGACATAATCCGCAGAAAGAGATTCAACAATCGCAGCGTTGGGCCTAGTGAACCCAAGGCGGTTTCCTGCGGGATCTACTTTCACATAGTTCGATTCGTCTGCATCAGATGTTCCAACGGTGGCACCACGTGCGTTGAATCTTACAGGGGCCTTATCAGGCTTATCTGTAAGCATCAGGACTCCTGTGTAGTCATTTCCTGTAACATCAACGAATACGTGAGCTGTAGATGTTGCAGGAGTCCAGATATGGTCCCCGGAACCAAGACTTATACAGTATCCAATCTCAACATCAGATGTGAACACATTGTTTGTAATGGATGCGTCAATCTTAGTGGCTGTAGTTGCAGATACAACAACATAAATTCCATACTCTGAGTGAATGGCTATATTGTTATTCCTCAAGATGGGGACGAACACACCGGGTGCTGTGGAACCAACAACTATGGTTTCGCCCGCACCTTCAACACCGGTAACAGATATGTTCTGTTTCTCAACGATACCTGTTAAAACCCTCAGACCACCGTACGGGCTGTTGCCTATATTCATGACAAGTGCGCCATATGTACCTGAAGTCAGTGTACCTCCATCAATGATCACAGATGATGTGGTTCCGTTAACATTGATTGTGGAATTGTTAGTAACCGTCACACCTGTCGGAATGGTAATCGTAGTGGCTCCATCAATCGTAACGGCATCGCTGATCGTAATGTCGTTAATGATGATAATTTCTCCACCAGCGGCAATTGCATCTGCGAGCGTCATGTAATAGACGTCGCCGATACGGGCAACAGCTCCTTCGAAGACTGCGGTAACTGTCACATTGGCCGCAGGCATATCAAAGGTGTTTCCGACGATCGCAACGGGTGTTGCTGATCCCTCTGCAGTGTAGGACAGTGAAGCGAGTACATATCCTTCTGCGGGTTCGACGGTCAGGGTGATTGTTGTACCTTCTTCACCTGATGTCGGTGATGCAATAACGTTTCCGTTCTGGATGTTCGGATCGATAGCGACGGTGTATACCTGCTCCCATCTTGCATACAGTGTGTGTGCTGATGTGTTGGTCAGGATCGTGGTCGAAGTGACCTCGCTACCATCGACAGGTGCTGTGAACCAACCGATGAAGTTGTATCCGGCCCTAGTGGGTGCATCAGGAAGACTGTAGTGTCCGCTAGGTTCCTCTTTGGGGACATCAAACTCATATTCACTGTATGAGCTCGTTGCCTCAGGCGATCCGCTGTAATTGAGGTCGTATGTGACCTTAATGTACAGGTGACCGAACTCACCGTCCTGAACAATCACAGGAATCACGTTGGTAACATTGAATTCCCCGTCAATCCTGATGTCCACTTTCCAAATAGTGATGGAACAGGGGCCGTTACCGACGATAGTCAGATCCTTCTCGATGGTCGCCGCCTCATAGACGACTACATTATCGTAGAGAGTAATCGTTGAACCGGTATCGGCGGCATCGATGGCCACATCCATGCTCCCATAGTACATCGCGAAACCGTTACCAGTCTTGATGACGGAAATAGGTGCACTGACGGTGTGAGTTCCTTCGACATCGTCATCCAACATGATGACACATCTTTCGAGTGTCACTTCTGCGACACCGCCGTTCCTGTGGATCTTCTGCATGGATATCGCACCGTTGACGGTTCCGCTCGAAATCACGAGATTGATGTATGATCCTGTGTTGTCCTCATTGTTTCTCCAGTCTGTGACACCACAGATGAGGTCACCGTTGATTGTTGCCCCGTTCACATTGAGTGTGGGTTTGTTGGTGAGGTAATTCTGCTCAGTGCCGTTATCGTACAGCATCGCTGCAGTCATTGCCGCAACATCGCCGCTGGCCATGGTGATGGTCGTTCCAGTACCGATTGTAGTGGTGCCGGCAATGACGAAGATCGCTGCGACCTTGTTAGAAGCATCGTGCGAGACACTGCTCATATTAATGGTGACATTGGTAAGATTGAGGATACCATAGCTCTGAATGAGCTGATATGATATCGTGTTGTTTGCATCGGCAGCAATATCGCTGACGGATGTCGCAATCGTTCCATTGGCGACATTCCACGTCTGTCCAGGATAAACATCGATAGACTTGGTCTTGACCTGCGTTCCGTCCATCACAGATGCTGTGTATGTCTTTGCATTAAGGTTCAGATTGACTGTGAGTTTGTCAGTGAAATCCTTTGAATCAATGAGATTCGCATCACTTATCCTGGCTATCGACACATCAACATCATTCTGAAGCAAAATGTATGTGATTTCCGTAGTAGTTCCGATCAGGGCCTTTGTAGTTGCGGCCATTGCTGAACTGAGGTGGGGGAAGAACAAGTTGCGCTCTTCTGTGATCTCAAGACAAACTCTTGCTTCGCTTGAGAGGAATGATGAAGGTGTACCACTATCATCTCCCAGCTCAGGATTCCTTCCGACGAACTCTCCGGATTTGACTAAGACAGTGGCACTTCCGCCGTTACCTATGTTGATTGTCAAAGGAGCCCCGTCAGTAGAATACAGATATCTCTCACTACTGATGTTCTTATAGACACCTCCGTCGATGGTGACAACGGAAGTCGATACGGCACCGGCATAGACACAGGCTCCGACATTTGTTTCTACAGTGACGTTCAGATTTGTCAGTGTCACATTCGCAGTTCCGGTAATCCAGATTGCATCAACATCTTCAGAACCAGATGCGAGGACCTCTGCACCAATGACGGCCATCGATCCGTTCTTGATCTCAACATCGCCGTCGGCAGCAATGGTCGTGATCTTCACAACACTGCCTTTTTCTTTGTTGACTGACCACGTGTAACCGCCGAGATCGATTGTTATTCCTTTGTTGACAGTTATCATGTCACCACCGGTGACATCCTTCAGCAATGTTACTGTCTGACCATTGGTCGCTGCATCGATGGCTTCAACGAGAGTCGGATACTCAACAGTACCGATTTTTGCCTCGTTGTCACCTGTTGCAGCGACATCATCGCTGTCTGCTGCAAAGATCGCAACACATGACAGCGCCATGATTACTGCAAGGAAAGCCGCGAAGATGTACAATCTGTACGACTTCTTGGTTCCTTTCGCTTTTTCGCTTTTCATTTTATTCCTCATTTTCCTTTACGGGTCCAGAGCCCCTCCGCGGAATGATGTGCCGAACCTTTTGGGTGAAAACGGAACGACCCCTCTTCGCAGAACACGGTATCTGAAGGATTTGGGTTGGGCACCAAGGCTGATCCATCCCATCACAAATTGACGGCATGATGCCCGGACAGTGCGGATTTACACCCATATCCTGCCACCCGTTAGCCTTACTGTTCTCGTCAGAACGGCTTGGCTATAGTACCAGTTCTATCTTCCTTTTACTTATTAAAAGCCTTGCAAATTATCAACTGTAAACGACAAGATATAAACCTATGTTAATTATAATGTGCCAGATTATAAAAATAATGCGTTATTTGATGAACCGTTTTTTAGTAAATACGTTATGACTCAGATGATGGAACGGACAGTCTGTGACATAGCGATCTCCATCGGACACGGAACAAACGGAATGATGAAGAGAAAATAGTGCTCATGTCGGGATTCGAACCCGAGTGTCGGCCTCGAAAGGGCCGAATGATTGGCCGCTACACTACATGAGCATTAGCGTGAGCCCATAATGCAATACCTTTAAAATGATTTTGGATAGGTTGCGACTGACATATCGCACGTGATAAGCCTGTCCGCATTAGTTCCTTTTAAATATAAGCGTCCTATAGGTAAAAATATTGAAGGAGAGTCGAAAATGAGTGCCATTGACGAGCCTATGGAAAGCACCGAGGAGGATGTAACACGTGTACGTCTCCCCAACATCAAAGAGGGAGAGATGTTCGGTATCGCGGATCAGCTTCTCGGAGCATCCAAGATCAGGGTCATGTGCGAGGACGGTACCTCAAGGGTAGGAAGGATCCCCGGCAAGATCAAGAAGAGGATGTGGATCAGAGAG
>JAEEGL014264914.1_pt1 | contig 11105 bp, 8 predicted proteins | sample 9134231 | NCBI WGS metagenome assembly JAEEGL01 (sample SAMN16246548, study PRJNA631951) | gut metagenome | biome: gut microbiome; feature: rumen; material: fiber-attached | host: Bos | place: Iran: Karaj | collected 2018-10
CGAAGACGCCGTAGCTGGTGATGTTCTTCACCACGCCTTCGAGCACCTGACCCTTCTCGAGATGGCTGATAATCTCGGCCTTCTGGGCTTCGATCTCGTCCTCGATGAGAGCCTTGTGGCTGACGACGACATTCTTGTATTCGTGATTGATTTTCACCACCTTGAACTCCATCTGCTTGTCGACATAGACATCGTAGTCGCGGATGGGCTTGACGTCGATCTGGCTGCCGGGGAGGAAGGCCTCGATGTTCTCGAAGACGGTGACGATGAGACCACCCTTGGTGCGGCTCTTGACGTAGCCGGTGATGATTTCCTGGTTGTCGTAAGCCTCGTTGACGCGGTCCCACGACTTGAGGATGCGGGCTTTCTTGTGGCTGAGCATCAGCTGGCCGTTGGCGTCCTCCTGGCTCTCGACGTAGACTTCAATCTTGTCGCCAGCCTTGAGGTCGGGGTTGTAGCGCACCTCGCTGATGGGGATGACGCCGTCGCTCTTGGCTCCGACGTTGACGACGACCTCGCGATCGGTGATAGCCACGATGGTACCCTCGATGACTTCCTGCTCGGTGAAAGCGTTGAAACTCTTCTCGTAGGCGTCGTTCTTCTCGCCCGTTTCTTGTTGTTTGATTTTACCGGCTTTCTCGTCAATGGCATTCCAATCGAAGTCAGCCAGCGGTTGAACATTCTTATAGTCCATTATTGATGGATTGTTTGTTTTTTGTGTGCTCCTACCCGCACGGTTAAACATACTAAACCATTGTGTAGCAACCCGTTGGTAGGAAACGGACCACACACATGGAACTGCAAAGATACGACATTTTTTTGATTTGAACAGAATTATTTAATAATCAACGCCGACAGTGATAATACAACAAGGCCGTGAATCCTGGTCCACGGCCTTGTTATGTCAACACAAGGGGGGTAATACAATCACTCGACAGGGATGTCCTTGTTGACATTCTTGGAGCCGACAAGGGCGTAGAAGAGGATGTAGGCCAGCATGGCGGCGACAAGCCAGTAGGAGCCCATGTAACCGACCGACTTGGCCAAGGCGTTCTGCAGCAAAGGCATCACGCCGCCACCGACAACCATCATCATGAAGATGCCGGAGGCCTGCTCGGTGTACTTGCCGAGACCCTCGACCGAGAGGTTGAAGATGCCGCCCCACATGAGCGAGGTGCAGAGGCCACAGAGAACGAGGAAGAGGGCGCTCAGGGGGACTTGGAACATCTGGAAGCCGTCGGCCACGCTGTAGCCGGGCATGGAGACGCGGATACTGCTGGGCAAGACGATGGCCACGACGATGAGGACGATGGCCAACAGGGCAACGAATGAGAGCTGGGTGCGGGTACTGACTTTGCCGCTGATGGCAGCACTGGCGGCACGACCCACCATCATGAGCAGCCAGTAGACAGCTGCCACGGCACCGCCAATGGCGGCACCACAGAGGGGATCGTCGGTGAGGTAGAAGTTGAGCTCGGCAGGGATACCCACCTCGATGCCGACGTAGAAGAAGATGGCGATGACGCCGAGCACCAGGTGACGGAAGCTCCAGGCGCTGTACTTGTCGCGACCACCACGGATGATGCGCTCGCGGTTGGGTTCGGGAATCTGGACGAAGCAAATGATGACAAAGGCCAGAGCGAAGACACCCATGGCAATGAAGAGCAGCGGGGATACATCACTCATAGCGGTGCGGTCGGTGACGGTGCCGATGAGGGCGCCGACAAGCAGCGGGGTGAGGGTACCGGTGAGCGAGTTGAGGGTGCCACCGGTCTGAATGAGCTGGTTGCCACGGTTGCCACCTCCGCCGAGGGTGTTGAGCATGGGGTTGACCACGGTGTTGAGCATGCATACACAGAATCCGCAGACAAAGGCGCCGAGGAGATAGATGAGGAAGTTGAGCATCACGGGTTGGCCGCTGACGCTGAAAGTAGCCGTCTCGGCACCCACAAGGCTGGAGAGGTACTGGATGACCATGCCGGCAAAGCCCACACCGAGGGCGATGAGGGCGGTACGCTTGTAGCCTATGCGCTGCATCAGTTTGCCAGCAGGAATGCCCATGATGAGATAGGCTAGGAAGTTCATCATGTTGCCCCACATGCCGGCCCAGGAATACTGGTTCTTCCAGATGTTGCCGAAGGGAGCCGCCATGTTGGTCACAAAGGATATCATGGCGAACATGAAGAACATGGTGATGATGGCTATCACCTGTGTGTTTTTCTGTTTCTTTTCCATATTGTATTGTTTTTTCGTTTTTCTCACTTTGTTTTAGACGAGCCAGCATTACCAGCCCTGCCGACTAGCAGGCTAGTATACTATTATCTTCTTTCCGGAGGCACCGCAGCGGACAACGTAGATGCCAGCTGAGGGAAGGGTGCAACGGAGGCCGTCTGTGTCGATGGCCAGACGGCGGCCCTGGATGTCGTAGAGAGCCACGGGGCCGTCGGCTCGCACGTAGACAGTGCGTCCCATGACGGTAACATCGATTGGCTCAGGCTCCACATCGGCGACACCGACATGGGTCGACGGGTCGAGCAGGGCGCGGAGCATCCAACTTCCGTAGACATGCTTGGCCAGGTACATCGGTTGCCAGACGCCATTGTAACGCACCCACGAGCCGTCGGGGGTGCCGGTATAGTGGGAGTAGCTAATGGGGAAAGGCGACCCTTTGGCATAGATAGTGACCCACAGCGGCGTGGTGTCGGCGAAGTCGATGGCAAGGTCGGCGGGGATGGTATAGATGTTCATTCCGTAGCCTGTGGCCATGAGGCTATCGGTGTAGAAAAGGTTGTCGGCGGAAGGTTGTTCGCCACGGTAGAGGCGCAGATGGTAGGGGCCGGAGGCCTCGTAAGTCCAGAAGTGCACCTCGCGGAGACGTTGCTTGCCCACAAGGTATTGGTGCGGGATGCGTATACCCCACTCAACCGAATCCTCGTCGGTGAGATTCTTATAGGCGATACCGTTGTTGCGGCAATAACCGACACTGTCGCGATGGATGGGTACGAAGACAGCGGTATCGCTGATGTCGTTGGTGGGTGAGGTGATGATGGGGTTGGCGGGGTTGCCGCTGGTCCAATGGTCGAAACGATAGCCTGGATTGGCGGTGGCGAGCAGAAGGACGCGCATGGTGTCGACCGAATAGGTGCCGCTGCCGCTCACAGTGCCGCGAGAGGGATTGGACGAAACGCCAATGAGGGTGGCGGTGGTCTCGTTGACGGTGACAGGATAGACGTGGAAAATGGCCGAATTGAGCTGGCTGAACGAGGCGTTACTCATGGGAGCCAGACTGTCGAGGGTAAAGTAGCCGTTGCCCGAGCCACCCCAGCCCCAGTTGAAGTGATAAAGACCCATAGAGTCGCGTCCGTCGAGCACAAAGGCATGACCGCCAGAGGGGCCATAGCCGTCATAGAGCACAGGGCGACTCGCATCGAGATCGCCATCGATGAGGGCACGCCATTCGGCATCGCTGAAGCCCTCCTTATAAGCGGTAAAGAGGGCGGGATTGTAGCGGAAATACTCCTTAAGTGCTGTCTCAGAGGAAGCACGCTGTACGTTGCCCAGCGGATTGGTATGGGCTCCGCTAGAATTGGGGCCATAGGTCATGTCGACCGCTATACCCACGTGGGCCATCAGCTGTGCCATGGCGGCAATCCTTTCAGGGGTGGTACCCGCACTGATGGCATTCGACATGCGAGACCATTGGTAATGGGTGGTGTCGAAGCCGGCGCTGAGTGTTCCGTATTTAGGATGGGTGTAGCTGTGGCTGCCACGTCCCACCTCAGGATGATTCCAATACTTCATCACTTGAGCCGCCGCAGTGGCCACACAGCCCGTATAGCAACGGGCATTGGCAGCACTGTCGAAAGGGCATTGATTATTGTAGCCGTTGTTCTGGTTCCAACGGGTTTTCAACAATGGAGCCACTTCTGACACCGTCTTGCGTACGGCACGACGGCCAAGCAAGACATCCCATTCGTCGCGCACCCGTCCTGAAGAGCCGTTGTCGAAAGTCTTGGCGGAAGCTATCTCGCGTTGATAGCCCTCGAGCCACGCCGCCACATGTTCGGGCATAGCCTCGACCGGAAAGGGGTTGATGAGCGAGTAGCCAAGCAGAGGGCGCACACAGTCGTCATCGCTGAGCAGGGCAAATCCCGTCCCGTCGGCACCGACATAGAGTCGGCAGCCACTGAAAGAGTCTGGAGTGACATCTACCACATCGGCACGTTGCAGCACCCGCTGTGCAGCCTGCAGCAACAACGACGGGTCGACGGGCTTGGCCTGCAGGGTCAAGCCGGTCAGGATGGTGATAACGGACAGAAAGAGGCGTTTCATAACACTACTATTTTCTTGACAATGCTGGTACCTATTCTAACCAGGTAGACGCCCGACGGCAGTTGCCGAAGGTCTTCGCGGCGGATAGCGACACAGCGACCCATCATGTCATAGACGCTGACCGGCAAATCATACAGTCCCTCCCCTTCGACATCGCCGATACCCAACTCGTTGCAGTAGGCATAAAAGGCAGTGTCGCCTGTGACTGTGAACGTGATAGCGTTGTCGGAGGTGGCAATACCTTCCCAATGGTGGAAATTGGGGTCGGAGACACTGACGGTGACAGTGGCGCCAAGCGGATAGTCGCCAGCACCGCTGAAGGAATCGAGCTCACAGGAGCCAGCATTCTCGACCGTAACGTGGCACGGACGAGGGGTGAAAAGGGCCCGAATCATCCAAGTGTAGTAGACACCGGATTCTTCGATAGGGCGCCATCCACCAGGCAGTTTATACCAGGAGCCATCGCTGACGGCGGTATAGTAAGACGCTGTGGCTGGGAACCCCGTGGTGGTGGTGTAGCGGAAGGTAATCCATACCGTCTGATTGTCGGGCACAAGGAGCGGCTCGTCGAACTCGATAGAAGTCCAGCCCTCAACCTCGGTCAAGTCAGGCTGCATGCTGAGTGCCAACGTCGAGACGTCGATACTCTCACCCAGATAGACATTCATCAAGTAGTAGCCGGGGTCGGACACATACAGTTCTACAGCGGAGAGACTACGTAAAGAGTGGCGGCGGCTAGGCGGAATACGGATACCCCATTCGGTGGTGGCTCCGTAGTCGTCATGCCAGCGGCCGACACAATTGTCGTCACAATAAGCTACCGTGTCGATGCCGATGGGCTCGAACAAGGCCGTGTCGGCCATATCTCCGTTGGAGACAAAGGTGAAAACCGGACTGGTGTAGCCACTGCTCCATCCGGCGAAACGGTAGCCCTCGGCTGGCACAACACGGATAGAGACCGTGTCCTCGTATGGAACATATACGCCACTTCCCAGAACTATGCCCTTTGTACTGTCGCTGGAGACCAAGTTCACCGTTGCCAAAGAGTCATTATTGTAGCACGGCCTCACACCAAAGAGTGCCATATTCTCCAAGTTGAAAGTATACGTGGCGTTACCACCGATGCCACCGGCACCAGGGGCAAGAGAGTCGACGGTATAATAGCCGTCGTAGTAGCCACCCCACCCCCAGTTAAGATGGAACATACCGATTGAATCGTATCCGTCGAGCACGAAGGCGTGGCCACCCGTTTCGTCGCGGCCGGAATAGATTACCGGACGCCCATGGACAATCTCGTTTCGGAGCAGCATACTCCATACCTCGTCACTGTAGGAGCGTTTGACTCGGCCTTCGAGCATCGGATTGTAGCCAAAGTACTCGCGCAGAGAGCGCTCTGTCGACGGCAAATTATAGCCATAGAAAGAATAAGCAACCACATAAGCGCCGCTGCTTTGCACGCTATAGTTCATCTCTACAGCAACACCCACATGGTACATCAGCTGGGCAACAGCATTAATCTCAGCCTCGCTGCTCCACCAACCAATGGCGTCGGGCATGAGGTTCCACTGATAGGCCGTGTCGAAGTTGGCGCTTTGGGGGCCGAAGTTGGACGTGCCGTAAGTGTGGGAACCGTGTCCGCGAACAGGATGGTTCCAATATTTCATCACCTGAGCTTGGGCGGTAGCCACGCAACCGGTGACAGCATGGGCCTCGTCAGTATAGGAATAGGGACACTGTTCGTTATACCATGGCGACTGGTTCCAAGTGGTGGTCATCAGCGGTCCCACTGCCTCATAGCGGGCTGTCTTGGGCTGCTGCCACATAGCCTGCACCGCAGCGCTGGGTGTGGCTCCATATTTTATCAAGTCGGCCATCTCGTGCCGATAGCCCTCAATCCACTCTGCCACATGGGCAGGCATATTGTCGACAGGGAAACTGTTGGTGTACGAATAGGCCAGCACCGGACGTGCGCAGTCGTCACCGGCAACGATAACGAAGCCTTCGCCCTCAATGGGAGCGAAGACATAGAGTTCAGTCCATTCGACTGGCGACACACAGTGTGCCGGAGCGAAGAAGTGTTCTTCAACCAAACGGAGAGCGCGCTGCACGTCGACAGGACGAGCCATAGCGGTGGCCGCTGCGACCACCAGAAGTATCAATGAGAGTATTCTTTTCATAATTCCATAAAAAAAGACACCGATAACATCCGTATCGGTGCCTGTCTGTATTCCCATTTAACCTTTCAGGGCTTCGGAGCCACTCACTATCTCAATAATCTCGTTGGTAATGGAGGCCTGACGTGCTTTGTTGTAGCTAAGCCGCAAGTCCTTGAGCAGCTCGGTGGCATTGTCGGTGGCCTTCTGCATGGCTGTCATACGGGCACCATGCTCTGCGGCCAGCGAGTCGAGCACCACCCGGTAGAAGGTGCTCCGCAAGGTGAGCGGTATCATCTCACGCAATATCTCCTCTTTCGAGGGTTCGTAGATATAGTCGTTGTTCTTCCGCTCTCCGCTCTCCGCTCTCCGTTCTCCGCCCTCCACCGGCAACCATTGCTCGCAGGAGAGTACCTGCGACAGCGAGTTCTTGAACTGGTTGTACACCAGCTCCACACGGTCGATGCGTTTCTCGGCGAAGTCTGCCATCAATGTGTCGGCCAACGAGGCCACATCGTCGAAGGCAGGGCTGTCGAGCAACGAGTCATGGCTGACAAGCTGCAGGTCTTTCTGGCGAGCCAGCAACTCAGAGGCCTTCTTACCTATGCAGACAAGTCGGATGGAAGCCTTCTCCTCACGGTAGTGGTCGATGCGCTGCTGCGCCAGCTTCAGCACATTGCTGTTAAAGGCACCGCAGAGGCCTTTGTTTGAGGTCACCACCACCAGCACAACTGTATTCACAGGCCGCACGGCATGGTAAGGGGTCTGCACTCCGTCGCCGGTATCAATGTCTGCGATAATCTCGTTGAGCTGTGCCGCATAGGGTCGCATGCCAATGATGGCATTCTGCGCACGGCGGAACTTGGCAGCGGAGACCATCTTCATGGCTGAAGTGATCTGCTGCGTCGAACTCACCGACGCAATGCGGGTGCGGACTTCTTTCAGATTAGCCATTATTTATACCTTTCTGCTGTATCAAGGGCCAGTTCCTTCATGGTTGCCAGGTCGCTGTCCACCAACTTACCTGCGCGGAGGTTGGCCAATATGTCGGCATGCTCCTGTTTGAGGAGGGTGAGGTACACTTTCTCGAAGTCGCGCACCTTGTCGATGGCCACCTTCTGCAACAGTCCGTTGGTACCGCAGAAGATGATGGCCACCTGTTCCTCGACGGGCATAGGGCTGTACTGCGGCTGTTTCAGTATCTCCACGTTGCGAGCTCCCTTGTCGAGCACCGCCTTGGTGGCGGCATCGAGGTCGGAGCCGAACTTCGAGAACGCCTCCAGCTCGCGATACTGTGCCTGGTCCATCTTCAGTGTACCTGCAATCTTCTTCATCGATTTAATCTGCGCCTTACCACCCACACGGCTCACCGAGATACCCACGTTGATGGCCGGACGCACACCGCTGTTGAAGAGGTTGGTCTCAAGGAATATCTGGCCGTCAGTGATGGAAATCACATTGGTGGGGATGTAGGCCGACACGTCGCCAGCCTGCGTCTCGATGATGGGCAGTGCCGTCAGCGATCCGCCACCCTTCACCTTGCCTTGCAGCGAAGCGGGCAGGTCGTTCATCTGAGCGGCAATCTGGTCGTTCTGGATGATGCGTGCAGCACGCTCTAGCAAACGGCTGTGCAGGTAAAACACATCGCCAGGGTAAGCCTCGCGTCCCGGCGGGCGACGGAGGAGCAACGAAACCTCACGGTAAGCCACGGCTTGTTTCGAGAGGTCGTCGTAGATGACCAGCGCATTGCGACCCGTGTCGCGGAAATATTCGCCGATGGCAGCTCCCGCAAAGGGGGCGTAGAACTGCATAGCGGCCGGGTCCGACGCAGTGGCGGCCACGACGATGGTATAGTCCATAGCACCCTTCTCGGCGAGTGTCTTCACCAAGTTAGCCACTGTGGAGCCTTTCTGGCCACAAGCCACGTAGATGCAGTACACCGGATCGCCGGTGTCATAGTTATTCTTCTGATTGATAATTGTATCGATAGCAATGGCCGTCTTACCGGTTTGGCGGTCTCCGATGATGAGCTCACGCTGACCGCGACCGATGGGAATCATCGAGTCGATGGCCTTGATACCGGTCTGCAGCGGCTGGTCCACAGGCTGGCGGAAAATGACTCCCGGCGCCTTGCGCTCGATGGGCATCTGGAACACCTCGCCCTCGATGGGACCACGGCCGTCAATGGGTTGACCGATGGTGTTGATGACGCGTCCAAGCAGACCCTCGCCCACAGGCAGCGAGGCGATGCGACCGGTGCGCTTCACCGTGTCTCCCTCGTTGACGGTGGTCATCTCACCCAGCATCACCACACCCACGTTGTCCTCCTCGAGGTTCTGCACGATGCCCTGGTCGCCAGTGTCAAACTCCACAAGCTCACCGCTCTGGGCATTGTTGAGGCCGTAGACACGTGCGATTCCGTCACCCACGGTGAGCACTGTACCCACCTCCTCGAGCTCGACGTCAAGATTGACGTCGGCCAGTTGTTTCTTCAAGATTGCCGACACTTCGGCAGGCTTAATATCTGACATAGATTTATCTATTGTTTGATTGCTTGATTGTTTGATTGCCCGAGTGGCCTGTGCATCTTTATGACTGCGTAGCACTCATGCATTCACGCAATCAGGCATTCATGCATTCATAGCTTACTTTCGTATTCGTTCTTGGCGAACTCCTTGCGGAGTTTCATTATCTTGGTGCGCAACCGTGCGTCGTACATGTTATGGTCGAACTCCATCTTGAAGCCGCCCAGCATGTGCGGGTCGGTGGTGGTGTGGAGTTCCACCTGCTTGCCCGTGTACTCCTCGATGAGGCGGCGCACGAAGTCCTTGGCGCTGTCGTCGGTCTCTTGGTGCGTCACCAGCTCACCCAGCACGATGCCCTTGCTCTCACGATAGAGAGAGAGGTAGGACTCGCTGATGCCTCGCAGATTCACCGAGCGGTTCTTCTTCACCACAAAGCGCAGAAACGCCATCGTCTCGTCGCTCACGGCACCCGTGAAGAGCGCTTCCACGATAGCCGACTTCTTGTCGTAGCGTATCGTGGGGTTGGCAAAGACGACACCCAGCTCGCGACTGCCGCTCACCACACGGTCCACCAGCCTCATATCGTCGGCCACACGGTCGGTCTGGCCACGGTCGGTGGCCAGCATGAAGAGCGCCTTGGCGTAGTTGATATTGACACGATAGTTATTCATCGTCAGTTGAGCTTGGCTAATTCAAGTTCCTTCTGTATGAGGGCGTCGGCCTTCGCCTTGTCCTCCAGCTCGGCCCGGATGAGCTTCTCGGCAATCTCGATGCTGAGGTTGGCAATCTGGTTTTTCAGCTCGGTCATAGCCTTGAGCTTCTCATAGTTGATATTCTCCCGGGCAGCCTCGACGATGCGGTCGGCCTCGGCCGAAGCTCTGGCACGGGCCTCCTCGACAATCTGGTCGCTCGCCATGCGGGCGTCACGCAACATCTCGTCGCGCTCCATCTTGGCCTGGCGCAGCAGCTCCTCGTTGTGAGCCACCAAGTGCTTCATCTCCTCGCGAGCCTTGGCCGCCTCGTTGAGCGAGTCGGCAATCGCCTCCTCACGGCTTTTGAGGCTCTTGAGAATCATCGGCCAGCCGAACTTGATGAGGATGAACGCCAAAATGCCGAACGACACCAGCATCCACACAAAGGTACCCAGGCCGGGATTGATTAAAGGATTGTTCATTATACCTGTTTTCAATAACTCCTTTTGAAAGGGAGCAACCAATCGTTGCTCCCGTAAGTTCTGGCAGAGTGCGCTTACTTGAGGACAACCAGCAAGCAGCACACGACAGCGAAGAAGGCAACGCCTTCCACAAGGGCGGCGGCGATAATCATCGTCGAACGGATGTCGCCACCGGCTTCCGGCTGGCGGGCCATGCCTTCCATGGCACCCTGACCGATTTTACCGATGCCGATACCGGCGCCGATGGTGGCCAGACCGGCACCCACAGCAGCTCCCAGGTAGCCCCAGGCCAAGTTGGCAACCGCCTGCAATGCAATCAATAGTGTTGTCATAATGCTTTATTTATTGGTGTTAAACGTTAATAATTCAAATGCACAAATCGGGTGCAAAGATAACAATATTTTTTCAATTAAATGTTAATCGCCAAAACTTTTTATTTCCATCCACCTACCATCCTCTGGATTACAACCATTTAAACCGAGTGGTGCAACTGACATACAGAGGAGGGGCGGCCCTGACGGGCCGCCCCTCCCAATTTACCGCTGCGGGCGTCGCCGCAGTTACTTCACTATGAGCTTGCGGATGGCCGTGGTGCGCTCGCCCGTGATGCGGACGAAGTAGGCGCCCTTGGCGTAACCAGTCAGGTCGATGGTGAGATTGTCGTTGGCCGAGGTATGGCCGGAATGGCCGTTCGCTCCCGTATGGTCGCGGTACACCTCGCGGCCATTCAGGTCAACCACGGTGACGGTGCTCTCGCCCTCGATGCCACGGATGGTCACCATCGTGCTGGCGGGGTTCGGGAAGAGGGTCACGTTGCTGCCGGCGACATCGTCGATGCCGTTGTTCTCAGGCGTGGTGAAGGTGTACTTGGCGCTCCACTCCGAGGTGACGCCCGTGGCGCAGACGCTGCGGACGAACACG
>JAEEGL014841572.1_pt1 | contig 11105 bp, 6 predicted proteins | sample 9134231 | NCBI WGS metagenome assembly JAEEGL01 (sample SAMN16246548, study PRJNA631951) | gut metagenome | biome: gut microbiome; feature: rumen; material: fiber-attached | host: Bos | place: Iran: Karaj | collected 2018-10
GAACGCGGTGCTGGACGCCTACCGCGCGGCGGAGATCGAGGCGAAGGAGAACGCGGAGAACGGAACGGCAGCCGAAACCGAGGAAGCGCCCGTCTTCAACTGATCCGACGGAATCCGCGAAATGAGATCCGCAACAGAATAAAAAAGGATCCGAAAAGAAACGGATCCTTTTTGTTTGGATACGGGGGACGAGGGCAGGTCAAGTCTCCAAGGCGGTCACGCGTTTTCCCCTTCGGTTTTCGGGGATAAGCGGGAGACGACGGGAAACCGGGTCTCTTTCGGGTTTACGCGTCTTCCCCTTCGGGGGCTTTTTTCTTTTTGGCTTTGCGCCTCGGTTTCGCGGGCAGATCCTCCGCGGGAACGGTTTTTTGGACGGCGGGCGTTTCCTCCGACGGCGCGGCGTCCTCTGCGACGGGGACCGGCGCCGGGGCTCTGTCGTCGCAGTAGGCGAAGAAATCGAGCACCTCTTTTTCGTAGCGGTCGCGCTCGACGAGATAGCTCATCCCGTGGTCGGCGCCCGGCACGATCAGAAGCCGCTTTTCGGACGCGCAGGCGAGATAGTTCTTATAGGTCATCCAGACGGGAACGAACTTATCCGCCGCGCCGTGTACGAAGAGAACGGGAACGCGGCAGCACTTCAGGGCGTCCTCCGCGGAATAGCGGCTGTCGGAATTGTTCAGCTTGCGGCGGCAGATGTCGCTCGCGACCCGTGCGCGGAACCCGGTGAACGGAAGATGCAGATTCTTCTCGGTCACGTATTTCCAAATGGCGTAGGGGGAGGTGAAACCGCAGTCGGCAAGGATGCCGTGAACGCAGTCGGGGAGACTCAACCCCGACGCCATCAGTACCGTCGCCGCGCCCATCGAGATCCCGGCGAGGTAGAGCGGGGTCACGGTATCGTCGCGCCCGATCAGGTAGTTCACCCAGCTCTGGCAGTCGAAGCGTTCGAGCAGACCGAAGCCCATATAGTCGCCGCTGCTCCCCTTCTGCCCTCTTTGTTCGACGAACAGGACGTTGCAGCCGTTTTTGAACCAGAAGTCGTAGATCACGGCGAAGTCGCGGTACCACGCGGAGCGCCAGCCGTGGAAGGCAACGACCGTCCGTTTGGCGCCGTCGACCTTAAAGTAATGACCGACCAGCCGCGTGCCGTCGAAGCCCTCGATCGCGATCTCCTCACACGGAAGGGCGAGAAGTTTCTCGGCGTTCTCCTTCTGCTCGGCAAAGATCTTTTTCAGTTCGTCGGAACCGGCGAACGCCTCGCGGCGCTTCTCAAACTGCGGCGGGTCCTTCCGGTCGATGGCGAACGAGAGCATCAGCCGGGTGACGGCGTAGGAGATCGCGGTCATGGCGGCGATCCCCGCAGAAGCGGCGGCGACGGCGATCAGAACGGCGTTTCGTTTCTTTTTGTCCATCCCGATTCTCCTTTCAGATTCGGTCGGTCTCCCCCGCCGATCTCTTTTCCAGATTGTCGCGGGCGGTGGAGAGCATCAGTTTGATCCGGTTGAGTTGGTTGACCTCGCTCGCGCCGGGATCGTAGTCGACGGCGGCGATATTGGCGTCCGGGAACGCGTTTTTCAGGGTCTTGATAACGCCCTTCCCCATCACGTGGTTCGGCAGGCATCCGAAGGGCTGGATGCAGACGATATTCGGCACGTCCATCTTGAGCAGTTCGACCATCTCGCCGCAGAGGAACCATCCCTCGCCGTACTGGTTGCCGATCGAAAGGAAGGGCTCGGCGCCCTCCGCCGTGTCCGCGATCGGGACGGGCGGGGTGAAACGGCGGCTCTGCCGCAGCGCGTTTTCGGCGGGTCCGCGCAGATGCTCGAGATAAAAGACCGCCGCGCGGGAGATCAGGGCGTTTTTGGTCGTGCCTCCGAGATACTTATGATGGAAATCGCGGTTGTAGAAGCACATGGTGAAAAAGTCGAGGAAATCGGGGACCACCGCCTCGGCGCCCTCGGATTCGAGCAGGTCGACCAGGTGATTGTTCGCCTGCGGCATATACTTGACGAGGATCTCTCCGACGATCCCGATCCGCGGTTTGCGTTTGGTCTCGTCGATCGGGAACTCGTCGAAGGCGCGGACGATATCGCGGCAGAGTTTGCCGAAGGGCATCTTCTTTTTCGGGTCGGTCAGGGTGTCGATCGCGATCTTCTGCCACTTTTCGTGCAGAGCGTTCGCGGAGCCGGGGGTCAGTTCGTAGGGACGGACGCGGTAGAGACAGCGCATAAAGATATCGCCGATCACGATCGCCCGCACGGTGTCGCGCAGGATGGATACGTTCAGCCGGAAGCCCGAGTTGCGCTCGATCCCCCCGAAACTGAGCGAGATCACCGGGACCTGCGGGAATCCCGCCATCCCGAGCGCCCGCCGGACGAAGCCGATATAGTTGCTCGCGCGGCAGCAGCCGCCGGTCTGCGACATCATCAGGGCGAGCCGGTCGGGATCGTATTTGCCCGACTGCACCGCCTCCATCATCTGTCCGACCATAATGACCGAGGGATAGCAGGCGTCGTTGTTGACGTACTTCAGCCCGAGGTCGATCGCGTTCTTCGACGCGTCGTCGAGCAGTTCGACGTTGTAGCCGTGCCGACGAAAGACCGGGCGCAGGATATTGAAGTGGAGCGGCGACATCTGCGGGGCGAGGATGGTGTAGCCGCCGTCCTTCATCTCGCGGGTAAACTCGCGGCGCTCGTAACTGTATTCCTTCGGCTCGGGGACGCAGGCGGGGCGCTTGGTCTTCATCGCCGCGATCAGACTGCGGATGCGGATGCGCGCGGCGCCGAGGTTGTTGACCTCGTCGATCTTCAGAACGGTATAGGGTTTTCCGGCGTTTGCAAGGATCTCCGCGACCTGGTCCGTGGTCACGGCGTCAAGTCCGCACCCGAACGAGTTGAGCTGGATCATTTCGAGATCGTCCCGACCCGCGACGTACTCCGCCGCGTCGTAGAGCCGCGAATGGTAGATCCATTGGTCGAGGACGCGGAGCGGTCTTCCCTCTCGGTCGACCTGCGGCAGACTGTCCTCCGAAAGAACGTGAAAACCGAAGGAGGCGATCATCTCGGGGATGCCGTGGTTGATCTCCGGGTCGATATGGTAGGGGCGCCCGGCGAGCACCAGCCCGCGCTCTCCCGTCTTTGCCATCCGGTCGAGCAGTTCCCTGCCCTTCGCCCGGATATCGGCTTTCGCCTTTCTCTGTTCCGCCCACGCGATTTTGACGGCGGCGCGGACCTCGTGCGGCGGGATGTTCCACGCCTCGCGGCAGATCTCGGAGAGGCGCCGTGCGACGTCAAGTTCGCTCTTGAAGGTCAGGAAGGGGTGCAGATAGCGGATCTTGCCCGCCATCACGTCCTCCATATTGTTCTTGATGTTCTCGGGGTACGAGATGACCATCGGGCAGTTGTAACTGTTTTTCGGATTCTCGTTCTCGCGGTATTCGTAGAAGACGGAGGGGTGGAAGACCGTCGTGATCCCCTCCCGGATCAGCCATTCGATATGCCCGTGCGCGAGTTTCGCGGGATAGCACTCGGATTCCGACGGGATGGATTCCATACCGAGCTGATAGATCTTCCGGCTCGCGTAGGGCGAGAGGATCACGCGGAAGCCGAGTTTTTTGAAGAAGGTCGCCCAGAACGGGTAGTTCTCGTAGAGATTCAGGACGCGCGGGATGCCGATCACCCCCCGCGGCGCGTCGGTTTCGGGGAGGGGCTCGTAGCCGAAGAGCCGCTCGCGCTTGTAGGCGTAAAGGTCCTCGCCGCGCTTTGCCGTACCCGCCGCCGCGATCTTCTTCTCGCAGCGGTTGCCGGTGATATACCGCCGTCCGCCCGAGAAGGTGTTGACGGTGAGCAGGCAGTTGTTCTCGCAGCCGCCGCAGCGCGTGGTCGTCCCGGTGTAGGACAGGTTGCGGATCTCCTCGAACGACAAAATGGACGAGGCGCGGCCGTCGTCGTTTTCGCGCGCGATGAGCGCCGCGCCGAACGCCCCCATCACCCCGGAGATATCGGGGCAGATCACGTTGACCCCGGCGATCAGTTCCAGCGCGCGGAGCACGGCGTGGTTGTAGAAGGTGCCGCCCTGCGCGACGATATGTCTGCCGAGACTGCGGGCGTCGGTCAGACGGATGACCTTGTAGAGCGCGTTTTTAATGACCGAGTACGCAAGCCCCGCCGAAATATCGGCGACCGAGGCGCCTTCCTTCTGCGCCTGCTTGACCTTCGAGTTCATAAAGACGGTGCAGCGCGTGCCGAGGTCGACCGGCGCCTGTGCCGAGATCGCCTCGCGGGCGAACTGCTCCGCCGTAAGTCCGAGAGATTCGGCAAAGTTCTCGATGAACGAGCCGCATCCCGACGAGCAAGCCTCGTTCAGCATAATGCTGTCGACCGTGCCGCCCTTCAGCCGGATGCACTTCATATCCTGCCCGCCGATATCCAAGACGCAGTCGGTCTCGGGGTCGAAGAACATCGCCGCCTTCGCGTGCGCGACGGTCTCGACCTCGCCGTGATCGAGCGAGAACGCCGATTTGAGCAGTTGCTCGCCGTATCCCGTCGAACAGCCGCCCGCGATCTTCGCCCCCTCGGGCAGTACCTTTTCGAGTTCCTCCATCGCGTGGATCGCCGTCTTGACGGGGTTGCCCCGGTTGTTCGCGTAGAAGGTGTGGAGCAGTTCTCCCGCCTCGCCGATCAAAACCAGTTTGGTCGTGGTCGATCCGGCGTCGATACCGAGGTAGCAGCGCCCCTTGTACGTCGCCAGATCGCCGCGCAGAACGCGGGCTTTGGCGTGACGGTCGAGGAACGCCCTGTATTCATCTTCCCCCGAAAAGAGGGGATCCAAACGCTTCGATTCAAAATCGCACCCGGTCGAGTCTTCCAGCCGCGCAAGCAGTTCGGATAGCGAGATCTTCGCCCCGCCGTCGCGGTTCATCGCCGATCCGAGCGCGGCGAACAGGTGGGAATTCTCGGGGTCGATCACGTCGTCCGGCGCCAATTTCAGCGTCTTGACGAACGCCTTTTTCAGTTCGGGCAGAAAGTGGAGCGGACCGCCGAGAAAGGCGACCTTGCCCCGGATGGGTTTCCCGCACGCGAGCCCGGACACGGTCTGGGTCACCACCGCCTGAAAGATCGAGGCGGCGATATCGCTGCGCGCGGCGCCGTCGTTGATGAGCGGCTGGATATCGGTCTTTGCGAACACGCCGCAGCGCGAGGCGATGGGATAGACGGTCTTCGCGTCCTTCGCCGCCTCGTTCAGCCCCGCGGCGTCGGTCTGAAGCAGCGCCGCCATCTGGTCGATAAACGAACCGGTGCCGCCCGCGCAAACGCCGTTCATCCGTTCGTCGAGACCGCCGCGGAAATAGATGATCTTCGCGTCCTCGCCTCCGAGTTCGACGGCAACGTCGGTCGCGGGATGGTACGCCGAGATCGCCGTGGCGACCGAGACCACCTCCTGCACGAAGGGCAGCCCGAGCGAACGCGCGATGCCGAGCGCGCCCGACCCCGTCACCGAGACCGAGAGCGTCGCGTCGCCGATCTTGTCTTTTGCCTGCTCGATCAGCTGTTTCAGCGTTTCCCGCGTCTGGGCGCGGTGGCGCAGATATTCCCCGAACAGGATCTTCCCGTCGGGGTCGAGGATGGCGAGTTTAACGGTGGTCGAGCCGATGTCGACCCCGCAGCGGAGGACGGCGTCGGTCATTTGGTTTCCTCCCCGACCCTCTCCGGCTCCCGTTCTTCTTTCCCGGTCGGCTCCTCGGGCGAGGGCGCCGGTTTCTTTTTGCGGAACGAAAACTTCTTCTCGGTCCCGGCGACCAGCCGCGCGATATTCCCGCGGTGGCGCCAGATCACGAGCAGGACCGCGCCGAAGGTGAGGAACAGCGCGGGGGTATGTATCTTAACGACGATCAGCGTCACGGCGCCGGCAAGCAGCGTCAGAATGGACGAGAGCGACATATAGCCCGAGAGCGGCAGAACGGTCAGCATCACCGCCGTCGCGACCAGCCCCGCCCGCCAGTCGAGCACCCAGAGCAGGGCGAAGGTCACGAGAAATCCCTTGCCGCCCTTGAAGCGGTAAAAGACGGGATAGGTGTGACCGAGCAGGGCGAACACGCCCGCGTACGCCGCGCCGAGCGCGCGCGAAGCAAAATAATCGGGCGCGAAAACCAGCCCCGCGATCAGCGACACCGCCACGCACTTGCCGATATCCAGCACGAAAACGAGCCACGAGAGCTTGCCCCCGTAGACGCGGTGAAAGTTGGTGAAGCCGGGATTGCCGCTCCCCTCTTTCCGGATATCGCCGTGATAGACCAGCCGGGAGAGGACGATGGCGGGGTTGACCGCGGCGACGACGTAGGAGACGATCGCGGTCAGAACGTAAATAAGTACGGTCATCTTAAATGCCTGCGGGGACCGGGGGTTTTCTCAAAAGATCGCCCCGGTCCCCCCTTTCAAGGGAATTGAAGTGTCGTTTCCGGTTACTCTACGATCAGAAGATAGCGATAGACCGCCTGTCCCCCGTCGACCTCGTAGAGTTCGATCCCGGGGTGCGACTGCCGGAGATAGCCGGCGATCTCCTCCGCCTCTCCCGGATCCGCGTCCTCGCCGGAGATGAGGATACAGATCTCGTGATCGCCGAAGTCGATCTCGTCGACAAGACCCCGCGTGGCGTCGAGGGAGTCGTTGTCCGCCGAGTAGACGCGGTCGCCGACGAAGCCGATGAATTCGCCCTTGTAGAGCGCGCGGTCGTTGTTCTCCGTATCGCGGGAACAGACCGAGACGCCCGCCGTGAGGACGCCCGCCATCGCGTCGGTCATATCGCGCTCCATCCCGTCGAAATCGTCGGGCTCGGGGGTCATCATGGTCAGCGCCGAATGCCCCTCTCCGATGGTCTTGGAGGGCAGAACGCGGACGTCGGAGCCGGTATAGAGTTCCGCCGCCTGACGCGCCGTCAGGATGACGTTCCCGTTGTTCGGGAGGACGAAAATGACGTCGGCGTTGACCCGGTCGAACGCGTCGAGGAAGTCCTGCGCCGAGGGATTCATACTCTGTCCGCCCGAAACGACCTCGTCGGCGCCGAGCGCGCGGAACATCGAGATCAGTCCCCCTCCGCACGCGACGGCGACCACGCCGAAGGGCTTGCGGTCGCGTTTCCCGGCGGGGGTTTTCCCGTCGAGCGAGTTGTGCTGGAGCGACATATTCTCGATCTTGACCGTGAGGAACTCGCCGTACTGCTGACAGTAAGCGAGAACGAGCTGCGGGGTCATGGTATGTACGTGGATCTTCACGACCGTGCCGGTCTTGACGGCGACGACCGAGTTGCCGACCGATTCGAGATAAGCGATCAGGGGTTTGAGGTCGAACGCCGCGGGATCGGTCTTCGCCCGCATCAGGCGGAGCAGAAGTTCGGTGCAGTAGCCGAACTCGAGCACGCTGTCCTCTGTGAAGCGGTCGAAATCGGGCGCTTCCGGCGCGTTTGCCTGCGCGACCGGCGCAAGATCGGTCTCGGGGAGTTCCCCGTTCAGCGCGGCGTACATCCCCTCCGCGATCCGGATCAGCCCCGCGCCGCCCGAGTCGACCACGCCCGCCTCTTTCAGAACGGGGAGAAGGTCGGGGGTGCGGGCAAGCGAGCGTCTCGCCTCGGAAAGGAACGCCGCGAGAAGATCCTCCGCCGTGTCGGCGCCGCTGTCCCGGGCGGCTTTCGACGCTTCGCGGGCGACCGTCAGGATGGTCCCCTCCGCGGGCTGCACCACGGCGCCGTAGGCGTGCTTGACGCCGGTTTCGAGCGCCTCGGCAAAACGGGCGGGATCGGCGCATTCGACCCCCTCGAGCCCCGCGGCGATGCCGTCAAAGAACTGCGAAAGGATGACCCCGGAGTTCCCGCGCGCCGACAGGAGCATCCGGTCGGCAACGTCGCGGGAGACCGCGGAAACGTCCGCTCCGTCGGGGGCGTTCGCGCCGCCCTGTACGGTCAGGAGCATATTGTCGCCGGTGTCCCCGTCGGGGATCGGAAAGACGTTCAGGTCGTTGATCTCCGTGACGTGGCGTCTAAGGTTCGCCGCCCCCGCGATCACCATACCGCGATAGACCGACCCGTCTATCTTACGCGTTTCCATCGGTCAGTTTTCCCCGGCTTCCTTGCCGAAGGTGACTTCGCGCCCGATCCCGAAAACGCCGACGGCGTCGGGACCGATGGACGCGCCGATGATCGGACCGAAGTAGCCGACGCAGATCTCGTGATTCGGGATCGCCTCGCGGATCATCGCAAGGATCTCGTCGACCTCCTCCTGCTTGCAGTCGGCGTGGCAGAAGAGGATCGGGTATTTCGGATCGTCGTCGATGGCGTCTTTCAGAAGGGTGACGATCTCGCGGAGCGAGGTCTGCCGTCCTCTGACCTTCTTCATCGGGGTCTGTGCGCCGTAGTAGTCGGCGGTGAGGATCGGCTTCACGCCCATCAGGTTGCCGATAAACGCCTTGGACGCTTTGAGCCGTCCCGAGCGGGCGAGCGCGTCGAGGGAGTGAACGGTGATGTACTCGTTGACGTTTTTGCGCATCGCGGTCACCTTTTCCGCGACCTCGTCGGCGGAAAGACCCTCGGAAACGAACGAAGCGGCGACGATCGAGAGAAGCCCCTCGCCCATCGCGGAGTTCAGCGCGTCGATACAGTAGATGGCGGCGCCGGGATAGTCGGGGAGCATTTTGTCCGCGACCACGCGGGCAGTGTTGACCGAGCCCGACTGCTTCGAGCAGCAGGCGACGTAGACGATATCGTAATCCTGCGAGAGGTACTTCTCGAAGACCGCGCGAAATTCCTCTGTCGGGACCTGCGTGGTGGTGATCCGCTTGCCGGCGCGCATCTTGTCGTAGAAGGCGTGGACCTCCTCCGGCGTCCACTCAAGCAGAGCGGGGCTGGTCTCGCCGTCGAGAACCGTGTTCATCTTGGCGTAGTCGATCCCGTATCTTTCGAGCAGTTCGGGGGTCAGGTCGGAGCAGGAGTCGGTAATGATCTTGACTTTACGCATTTTTCATATCCTCCGGTAAGTATTTGTCCGATTTTTCGGGTTTTACCTCCGGAAGGATACCATAGAAAAATAAACTGAAAAGAAACTGCGCGAAAAAAGTATGATTTATTTTTCCTGCTTCTTAATCTGCGGGGAACGCGAGCGGCGTCATCAGGGCGGAGCACTCGCGTCGTTCGGAACAAAGCGCCGACGTTATTCCTCTATCGCCGCGGGACGGAGCGGCAGCGTGACGGTAAAGGTCGTTCCCGCGTCGTCGGACGAGCAGACGACGGTCCCCCCGTGCAGCTCGACGATCGCTTTGACGAGTGAAAGTCCCACGCCGTTGCCGCGGGTCGAGTGGGAGGGATCCTCCTGATAGAACTTGCGGAAGACCCGCTCGCGATTCTCCTCGGAGACGAAGCTGCCCGAGTTGAACACCGCGACGGTCAGCGCCCAATCCCGCGCGATGGTCACGGCGATCCGCCCGCCCTCGGGGGTGAACTTCAGGGCGTTGTCGATCAGGTTCAGCCAGACCTGTTTCAGCATCTCCTCGTTCGCCGTGACGTCGTATTCGTCGAAATCGAGCGAAAAATCGAGATCGCGGTTCGACCACTTGTTCTCAAGTATGACGAAGCAGGTGCGGATCTGTTCGGAGAGGTTGAAGGTCGTCAGCCCCGAGAGAATCCTCTGGTTTTCGATCTTGGTGAGCGAGAGGACGTTGTTCGCCATATCCGAGAGACGGAGCGATTCTTCCTCGATGATATTGATGTACTCCTCGCGCTCGTCGTCCGAAAGGTCTCCGGTTTTCAGCAGTTTGGCGAACCCCGCGATCGAGACGATCGGGGTCTTGAATTCGTGCGAAAAATTGTTGACGAAGTCGGAACGAAGCATCTCGGTATTTTCAAGTTCCTCCGCCATCGTGTTGAACGCCCGCGACAGTTCCGCGACGGTCGGGTGACGGTCGAAGACCGAGTCAAAGTAGATGCGCGCTTTGAAGTCGCCCGTCGCAAGCCGGTTCATATTGTTGATGATGATGTTCAAAGGGCGGGTGAAGATCCAGCCGAGAAAGTAGGAAAAGCCGATCCCAACGAACAGACTGACGACCAGCATCAGAACGATCACGCGGTTCCCGCTCTCGCGTGGCAGGTCTTCCGGTGACAAAACCCCCGCGTTGAAGAGGATGAAAGCGGCACCCCCCACCACGATCAGCACCGCCAGCAGCACGATCACCGCCGTCCCCGCGAACAGCAGGGTCAGCGCTTTCCGCGACTTGCGGATGGTGGGGAGCCCGGGGATGTGGAACCCCTGCTTTCCGTCCTTTTTGGTTTCTTTATTCATTCGTGCCTTACCCCCTTGTAGCCCAGTCCGCGCACCGATTCGATGGAGAACTCCTCCCATCCCTCGAAGCGTTTGCGGAGCCGTCCGATATGCACCGTCACGGTCTCCCAGCCGCTGTCGGTCTCCATCCCCCAGATCTCGTCGAGCAGCTGGAGACGCGTGAAGATCTTGCCGGGATAGGAGAGCAATTTATAGAGCAGAAGGAACTCCTTCTGCGGCAGTTCCTGGGTCTCGCCCCGCCGCGTGACCGTGAGCGAATCGTAGTCGAGGGTGACGTCGCCGATCTCGATCTTCCGCTCGCTGTTGATCCTTGCCCGCCGGAGCAGGGCGCGGATGCGGAGGATCATTTCCTTTTCGTCGATGGGCTTGGTGATATAGTCGTCGGTGCCGACGATGAAGCCCTTGTGCCGGTCGTCGGGCAGCATCTTCGCAGAGACCATCAGGATCGGGGTCTCGTTGCCCGCCGCGCGGAGGGTCTCGGTAAAGCCGTAGCCGTCGAGCTTCGGCATCATCACGTCGAGGACGATCAGATCGATATGCGCAACGTCCAGCCGCGCGAGCGCGGCTTCCCCGTCGTTTTCGGTGAAGACGGTATAGTTCTCCCGCTCCAGCACCGCGCGGATCAGTTTCCGCGTGTTCTTGTCGTCGTCGACAACCAGTACGTTGATCATGGCGCCCCTCGCTTTCTTTTCCCCTCTATTGTACCATATTTTCCGCGCAATTTCCACCCCATTGCAAGAAATCGCAAAGAATTCAAAAAAAGGGCGTTCGACCTTGCTTTTAC
>JAEEGL015346446.1_pt1 | contig 11105 bp, 9 predicted proteins | sample 9134231 | NCBI WGS metagenome assembly JAEEGL01 (sample SAMN16246548, study PRJNA631951) | gut metagenome | biome: gut microbiome; feature: rumen; material: fiber-attached | host: Bos | place: Iran: Karaj | collected 2018-10
ATCACCATCACAGCAGGCTCCAACATGTCTGATGATGATATCGAGAAGGCTGTTAAGGAAGCAGCTGAGTACGAAGCTCAGGACAAGAAGAGAAAAGAGGCAATCGATGCACGTAACGATGCTGACTCAATGGTATTCCAGACAGAGAAGGCTCTTAACGAAGTAGGAGATAAGATTTCAGAATCCGAGAAGACAGATCTTCAGGCAGAAATCGAAAATGTTAAATCAATTCTTGAGAGAACAAAAGACAGAGAAATGACTGAAGATGAAGTTGGCGAACTTAAAGCTGCTCAGGAAAAGATGATGGAAAAAGCACAGGGACTCTTCACAAAGATGTATGAGTCAATGCAGGGTGCTGCAGGTGCTCAGGGCGCAGGCCCCGACATGAGCCAGTTCACACAGGGCGCAGCAAATGACGGTCCTACAGACGGCTCAGAAGCAGGCGACTTCGGTGATTTCAGAGAAGTATAATTGCTGAATATAAGAATCACAAATTTTCAGGCGGTTCGGGGTAACCCGAACCGCTCATATCGGTTAAATATCGGATTGAAATGTGTCCGATAAATAGGACATATAAAACAATATGTCCCGGAGGAAATTATGGCAGATAAGAGAGATTATTACGAAGTACTCGGAATCAGTAAGGGTGCTTCCGACGACGAGATAAAAAAAGCATACAGAGCTATGGCCAAGAAGTACCATCCCGACATGCATCCCGACGATCCCGATGCCGAAACAAAATTTAAGGAAGCTTCTGAAGCGTATGCCGTATTAAGTGATGCCGATAAGAGAAGACAGTACGATCAGTTCGGACATGCCGCATTTGACGGCGGAGCCGGCGGCGGTGCAGGCGGATTCGATTTTAACAGTGCTGACTTCGGCGATATCTTCAGCGATTTGTTTGGTGATTTCTTTGGCGGCGGCGGAAGAAGAGCTTCAAGAAACGGCCCGAGACGCGGTCAGGATATAGTTCAGAGAGTAAGAATTACTTTTGAAGAAGCAGTATTCGGATGCGAAAAAGAAATAGAAGTAAATGTAAAAGAAGAGTGTAAAACATGTAACGGAAGCGGTGCAAAACCCGGAACAAAACCCGAGACATGTCCTACCTGTAAGGGTAAAGGACAGGTAGTTGTAACAAGCAACTCACTCTTTGGAACAATACAGTCCGTACAGACATGTCGTGACTGTGGCGGTAAGGGAAAGATTGTCAGATACAAATGTACCGACTGTCACGGAACCGGATATGGTACGAGTAAGAAAAAATACGCTGTTAAATTCCCTGCAGGTATAGACGACGGACAGCTTGCATGCAGAATCCCCGGAAGAGGAGAACCCGGAAGCAACGGCGGACCCAGAGGCGATATTCTCGTAGGTGCGGTTGTAGGCTCACATTCAATCTTCACAAGAGACGGAATGAATATTTACTCGACTGTTTCGCTTCCTTTCTCTGTGGCGGCACTCGGCGGAGAAATATATATCGATACTGTTGACGGCAAGGTTGTATATGATATCAAAGCAGGTACGGCAACAGATACAACATTAAGAATTCGCGGCAAGGGCGTTCCCAGTGTAAAGAACAAAGATACAAGGGGCGATCACTATGTAAAACTTGTGGTTAAGGTTCCCGATCATCTGTCTTCCGAAGCAAAGGAAGCATTAAGAGCGTTCGATGCTGTAAGCGGAGATTACCTCAATGCGACAAAGAATGCAGCCAAAGACGGAATACCCAAAGAGAAACGCAAAAAAGGTTTGTTCAAATAATAAAATAACGGCATGAAAAAAGAAAATCACAGGTAAAGAATATGTTTTATCTGTGATTTTTTATGTTATAATTAAATTTATGATTGTTATAAAGGGGAATACCATGAAAAAAAGATTTTTAAGCATATTGACTGCAGGAATGTTTTTCTTTATTTCGGGATGCACAATGCTTTCCGGAAAAACAGGTCCGGATAAAAATGATGAGTCCGGTCTTCAGGCACAGATTCAGAATACAACCGAAACACCGACCAATCCCGATGATGCGGGAAATCCAGGCTCCGGCGCAGATGCAAACATAACCGGTACTGACAATACGGATACAGTCAGTACTTCAAATAACGAAAACGGCAATTCGGGCGAAACACTTAAAGACGAAGAGTGGAAGAAAATATATCTTTCTTTCCTTGAAAAAGATATTGATTCCATTATGCCCGAATACGATTCCGAATGGCGTGATTCCTGGAATATGGGCTTTATCTATGTTAATGATGATGACGTTCCCGAACTTGTTTTATGCAGCGGTTACGAAGCTGCAGGCAACATTATTTTAACGATAGTAAACGGTGAAGTTAAGCATTGCTTTACAAACAGACTTAACTTCTACTTCATTGAACGCGAAAATATCATCGACAACAATGACGGCATAATGGGTGACTTTTATGATAACATTTTCAAAATCGGGGATGACGGTTTTGAAACGGTAGCCATCGGTCATTATTACGAGGCAAATTATTACAGCGGCGAAGAAGCAACAGACGAATGGGTTTACTGCTTTGACGACAAAGTATTAAAAGACAAGGAAGAATATTTAAGCATTTTAAAGAAATATATTCAGACTGACAAAATCAAATTTTATTATGACGGAACAGGATATGACGAAATGATTACATTCCTTTCCGGAAAAGGTTATAAGGACTATAAAGAAGCATACTCGGACATAGTAAAAAAAGGTGTGTCGTACATGAACGAGAAGCTGGATTCATATGCTTTGATTGAAAGAAGAAATCAGGATCCCATGCTTGTATGTATCGGAAACGAATACTATAAGATTTATTCGTATGATAACGGTATTCTTTATTCAGGAGATGCGGAATTTTTCGGAGCGGGCAAGTACGATATTATTTTTTCGGGAAGCGGTATTTTATACAGTACATCGAATTTTGCCTACGAATCTTACTACAGTGCACGCTCGTTTTCGAACGGAACTTCTCTTGCGGAATACAACAACGCGATAATTGTAACCGATGAAAACGGTGATGTTGTAACCGATGAGTCAAATCTCCCGTGTTACGATTACACGGTTAACGGGTTTGAGTGTACTTATTCGGAATATGACAGTTTTATTTCCAAATTTTACAAAGACGAAGTTAATCAGCTTACACCGAAAGATGCTGAAATTAAGTATATGACATACTTGGACGGCGATGAGATACTCAAAAAATTAGGAAAATAATTAATGAGGATTGATTTATGGAAAACAACAACTGGAAACTAATAGCGATAATCAACACAATGCTTACGGTTGCACTGGTAGTTGCTCTTTGCGCCATCACACTTTATTACAAGAATATGATGGATGCGGACAGGCATATTGAGGCTTCCAATACGAGAGTCGAATTTCATTACATCACAAAGGTTTTCGATGAAGTGCAGTTTGTTTATCCCCTGTACGGAATTTTAAGAGACACGGAAACCAATGAAGACGTAGTGCTTGACAGTTTCGATATCATCGAAAAAGTTGATTCCAATGATGAAATTGACAAGTATGCGATTTCGATATCGGTAACCAATTACGGCGGTGAAAACATCAACGTATATTTTGATGAGTATGACGCCGAAGGAAATTACGTAGACCAGTTCTTCACTCAGTTTGATGTTACTCAGGGAACGAGATTCGACGGCATGAAAGCCATTGATATCGACAAAAAAGCTTCGAGAATCGAAATCAGACTTCAGGAAAATGCCGTGCTTGAATTCGGAGATTAATTATGGCTACTTGGAAATCGCGTGGGTTGAGAGGTTCCGCATTAGAGGAAATGATCAACCGTACAAACGAAAAATACAGGGATGAGGGACTTGCATTAATCCAGAAGATCCCCACACCGATTACGCCGATAGAAATCGATCAGAAGAGCCGTCATATCACGCTCGCTTATTTCGACCAGAAGAGTACCGTCGATTACATAGGCGTCGTACAGGGCGTTCCGGTATGCTTTGATGCGAAAGAAAGCGCCAGCGAGACATTCGCACTTCAGAACATTCATGAGCATCAGTATCAGTTCATGGAAGATTTCGAAAAGCAGGGCGGCGTTGCATTCTTTTTGATTTATTACACATCCATAGACGAACTCTACTATCTTCCGTTTGAGTATTTAAAGCTTTTCTGGGAAAGAGCCAAAGAAGGCGGAAGGAAAAGTTTCAGACACGACGAATTAAATCCCGCATATATAATTCCGCGGGATGACGACGTGCTCGTACCGTACCTTGAAACGCTTAAAATCGACTTAGAAGACAGGGAATAAAGAATATAAGGAGAATACCGTTAAACGGTTAATAAGACTATGAAATGGCATAAAATCACGATAAAAACAATAACGGAAGCTGAAGACATAATCATCTGCTACATGGAAGACATCGGTCTTGAAGGTGCACAGATTGAAGACAAGATTCCTCTGACACCGCTTGAAAAAGAGCAGATGTTTGTTGATATTCCGCCAATCAGCGAAGATAATGACGGCGTTGCATATCTTAACTTTTTTGTTGAAGACGAAGAAGGAGTGGATATCGATTCGATTGTCGAAAATGCCAAAGCTGTACTTGAGGAAATATCAGCTTTTACGGATATCGGAGAAGGCAGCGTAATGCTTTCCGAAACGGAAGATATCGACTGGATTAACAACTGGAAAAAATATTTTCATCAGTTCTATGTTGACGATCTTCTCATAATTCCTTCATGGGAAGAAATCGAAAACAAAGATCACAAAGGAAAGATTCTTCATATAGATCCGGGAACCGCATTCGGTACCGGTGCACATGAAACCACACAGCTTTGCATAAGACAGATAAAGAAGTATGTGACACCCGAAACAGAACTTCTTGATGTCGGATGCGGAAGCGGAATTCTCGGTATTGTTGCATTGATGTACGGCGCAAAACATGCCAAGGGAACGGACCTCGATCCCTGCGCACTTGATGCAACAAAAGAGAACCTCGAAAACAACGGAATTTCAAAAGATGATTTCGAAATGATTATCGGAAACATAATTGACGATAAATCGGTTCAGGACTGGGCAGGATATGAGAAATACGACATTGTTGCGGCCAATATTCTGCACAATGTTCTCGACATTTTAACACCTGTAATAAAGAGTCAGTTAAAGCCCGGAGGAATCTATATTACTTCAGGTATCATCGATGAAAAAGAAGACTTCATGCTTGATGTAATGAAGAGAGAAGGACTTGAAGTACTCGAAGTCACAAGACAGGGCGAATGGGTTTCGATTACTGCAAGAAAGAATTAAATCGGATTCGGTATAAAAGATGTATCATTTTTTTACGGATAAAAATAACATAGGCGAACAGTTTGTCATTATCGAGGGCAGCGATTTCAATCACATTAAAAATGTACTTAGACTGCGTGAGGGAGAAGAAATCTCCGTCGGCAACGGCGAGGATGAAAACGACTACCGCTGCCTAATAGAAAAGTTTGAAGAAGACAGGGTTATCTGCAAAATTATTTTTGTTAAAAAAGCGAACGTGGAACTGCCTTCGAAAGTTTATCTTTACCAGTGTCTGCCCAAGGGCGACAAGATGGAATTCATCATTCAGAAATGCGTGGAACTCGGTGTAAGCGAGATTATTCCCGTTTCGTCGAAACGCTGCGTTGTAAAGCTTGATGACAAAAAAGCAAAGAGTAAAATCGCGAGATGGCAGAGTATTGCAGAGGCGGCAGGGAAACAGAGCAAAAGAGCAATTGTCCCGTTTATAGGACAGGTAAAAACTTTTAAGGAAGCTGTGGAAGATGCGAAAAAAGCGGATATAAAACTGATTCCTTATGAACTCTGCGAGGACGCCGAAAGCACGAAAGATATATTTGCCAATCTTGAAGGCGGAAAAGACATCGCGATTTTTATCGGAAGCGAAGGCGGCTTTGACGAAGAAGAAGTAAAATACGCTTTTGATAACGGTTTTACCCCGATTACACTCGGAAGAAGAATTTTAAGAACGGAAACTGCGGGAATGACTGTTCTCGCATGGATTTCTCTTTGTCTTGAAATATTAAAGAAATAAAGGTACGTAAAAATGGAAGCTTATCTTGATAATTCGGCAACGACAAAATGTTTTGAAGAAGTAATAAGTGTCGTTGAATCCGAAATGAGAGAATACTACGGCAACCCTTCGAGCATGCACAACAAGGGATTCGAAGCCGAGAAAAAAATAAGGGAAACCACGAAGATCATCGCATCGACTCTTAAGTGCGATGAGAGTGAAATCATATATACTTCCGGCGGAACGGAATCGGATAATATGGCTTTAATCGGTGTTGCCAGAGCATACAGACGAAGCGGAAAACATATTATCACAACAAAGATTGAACACGAGGCTGTTCTTGAAACGGCGGAATTTCTCAAGGAAGAAGGTTTTGAGATTACATATCTTTCGACCGATTCAAGAGGAATTGTCGATTTAAAAGAACTTGAAGAAGCCGTCAGGGAAGATACGATTCTTGTTTCGGTCATGGCGGTCAACAACGAAATCGGATGTGTTGAACCTCTTGAAGAAATATCCAAAATCATTAAGAAGAAAAATCCTTCGACTCTTTTTCATGTCGATGCGGTTCAGGGATACGGAAAGATTAAAATACTTCCCAAACAGATGGGAATCGATCTTTTAAGCGTTAGCTCACACAAGATTCACGGACCGAAGGGTGTGGGATTTCTTTATGCATCCTATAAGATTAAAATCAAACCGATTATATTCGGCGGCGGACAGCAGAAAGGCAGAAGAAGCGGTACCGAAAACGTATGCGGCATAATGGGAATGGGCGCTGCGATAGAAAAGGGTTTTGAAAACTTCGATGAGAATGCCGAAAGAATGAGAAACTTAAGAAACAGGCTTGCCGAAAAGATTTCCGTTACCGAAAACATCGTGATAAACGGTGCCGAAGAAGAGAACAGCGCACCGCATATTTTAAGCGTTTCGGTTCGCGGCGTAAGAGCGGAAGTGCTTCTTCATTCTCTTGAGGAAAAAGGTATTTACGTTTCTTCCGGCAGTGCGTGCGCATCGAACAGAAATACGGTATCTGCCACATTAAAGGCAATCGGTGTGGAAAAAGAACTTCTCGATTCGACGATAAGATTCAGTCTTTCGGTTCTTACAACCGAAGAAGAAATTGATTATGCCGCAAAGGCATTTAACGAGAACACGGAAATACTCAGAAAATACGTCAGAAGATAACAGGGGTAAATATGTTAACGTTTTCGACAACGATAGTATTAAGTTTAATCGAATATTTTTGCGTCGTGATTCTGCACGTTGTTTATGCATACGGTCACTTCGGAATTGAAGACACACTGTTTGTTGCGCTCGGTTTCATACCGATGCTTCTGACGATTCTTTTCTTCAGACTTTTGAAAAACGAGACGGTAATAGTCAGGATTTTCTACATTTCGATGCTGCTTGCAAGTTACTTAATGTCGTGGAAAATTCAGACGCTCGGAATGTTAATCATGGTTTATTTTGCGGGAGCGTTAATGATAGCACTGCATTCGAACTACAAACTCATGATAGAGTATTCTATAGTCTCTGCCGTAATAATAATTCTGATGGCGGTATTCCAGATGGATACAATCGATAAGGTCTGTCCTTCACAGCTTTATTACATCTACATGATTCTGTATGCATTCGGAATGGTAACCTTAATCTTCATGACGAACGGTATTAACAACTACAAGCAGAAGATGGAGGAAAAGAACGAGGAAGCTCAGAACGCCCTTGAAGCAAAAGGCAACTTCCTTGCGAACATGTCTCACGAAATCAGAACTCCCATGAATGCCATCTGCGGTATGGCACAGCTTCTTTCCGAAAGAGATCTCGGCGCAGAGGAAAGCGAATACATCGAAACGATTCAGAAATCCAGTGAAAGCCTTCTTTCGATTATCAACGAGATTCTGGACTTCTCGAAAATCGATTCCGGAAAGATGGAAATAAACGAAGAAGAATATCATTTCAACTCGCTTATTCACGATGTTTTGAGTATCATCGAATTCAGACTTAAAGGCAAGTCGGTAAAGCTTGTTACGGATATCAATCCGAATATACCGAGAATCCTTATCGGTGACGAACTTCGTATAAGACAGATTCTCATTAACCTTTTAAACAACGCAGTAAACTTTACCCATAAGGGTAGTATTACACTTAAAATCGTCTGGGTTCCCCAGGGCGAGGACAAAGGTGTAATGGAAGTGGAAGTAAGGGATACCGGTATCGGTATTTCCGACGAAAACATGGGCAAGCTTTTCAAGGCTTTCGGACAGATAGACACAAGAAAGAACAGAAACGTTGAAGGTACCGGTCTTGGACTTGCGATTTCAAAGAACTTGCTTGAACTCATGGGCGGCGGAATCTGGGCGAACAGTATTCCCGATTACGGTTCGACATTCAGTTTTACACTTCCTCAGAAAGTTAAGGACAGACGTCCTTCCAACTATAAGAACGATCACAACATCGTAGTCAGACAGAATGATGAATTCAAGATTTCGTTTAAGGCTCCGAATGCGAGAGTAATGATTGTCGACGATAACAAGGTCAACCTTCATGTTGCTTTCGAAATCATGAAACGTTTCGGTTTTGAAGCGACCATGATTGATAACGGTGCCGAAGCCGTTAACAGAATCGAGGAGCATATCATCACATACGACATCATTTTCATGGACCATATGATGCCTTATATGGACGGTGTTGAAACGACTGAGAAAATCAGAGCACTCGATACGCCGTATGCAAGAGAAATACCCATTGTCGCACTTACGGCGAATGCCATCAAAGGTGTTGAAAAACAGTTCAAGGATGCGGGCATGAACGATTATCTTTCAAAGCCCATCCATGTAGATCAGCTCAATGATATTTTAAAGAGATGGCTTCCTCTCGAAAAGCAGATTCGTGTGGTTGACGGCGAGGAAATGAAGGCAATGCAAAAAGACGTCGTCATGACCAAGGAACAGCGCGAAGAGGATATGCTTTTCTCACTTAAGAATGTCGATGTCGAAACGGGTATCAGGAACTGCGGCGGAAACAGAAATGTTTACATCAGAATCCTGCAGACTTTCTCCTCATCGAACCTTTCTTCCGGACTTGAGAATTACTATGACGAGGAAGACTGGGACAACTACGAGGTAATCGCGCATTCGATTAAGGGTGCCTGCAGAAATATCGGTGCGAGCGAACTTGCCGACAAGGCATACAAACTCGAACTTGCCGGAAAGAGCAAGGATGCCGTTTATATCAAGCAGAACAACAATGATTTCCTTAACGAATACAAGGAACTTATCAGTACCATTACAAAGTCGATAATAGAGGCCAACAAGGCCGGAAATTAAACCGTTTTTTGGGGCGGGGATACATATATTTACAAGTGTTTTTATGCGTGTCCCCGTCTTGTCAAAAAATGGTTTTTTTAGTATAATTCAAGGGTGTGAAAGACAACTTAAAGGGGGATACTATGTTTAGGATCGCTATCTGTGACGACGAAATGACGTCGCTTTTAATAAACAAGGCTCTGACTGAACAGATTCTTGAAGAGGAAAATATCGAATACGAAATTACAACATTTGAAGACATGTTCACCATGATAAACGGTGTCATGGATGAAAATTCAGAATACGATCTGCTCCTTTCCGACATTCTCGCAGTTGGTATGAACGGAATCGAAGCAGCGGAAGAAATCAGAAGACTCGGTGATAAAATGCCGATAGTTTTCATCTCTTCGACAGCCGAATTCGCATTGGACGGATACAGAGTCAATGCATTAAGATATCTGCAAAAGCCCGTACAGATGGATAAGCTTAGAGAAGCTCTTCTTGAGGCTTATGCAAATATCGGCAAAAAGAAAAAGGATTATCTGTCTTTCCAGGTGGCAGACAGATTTTATAAAGTGAATCTCGATGACATTATCTATCTTGAAAGTATGGGAAGAGACACGCATGTAGTTACAAAGAACGAAACCATATCGGTTCATTCCAAATTCTCCGATATGGAAAAACAGGTTCCCGCAAAACGATTCATACGCTGTCACAGATCTTACATCATCAATCTGTCGGAAGTTAAGGATATTGCAAGATACAGATTCCTTACCAAAAACGGTATTGAGATTCCTATAAGCCAGCTGCAGTATACAGATGTAAAAAAGGATTTCATAGAATATGAACAATAAGCGTAAAGCTAAAACGTATCTCATTAAATACGGCGAAATTTTCCTTAAAGGAAAAAACAGATTTATATTTGAAGATGCTTTGGTAAGAAGAGTTATCGAAGCGGTTGAAAAAGTAGACGGTGAATTCAAGGTACACAAGAATTTATCCAGAATTTATGTTGAGAGTAAGAGCGAATACGACGAGGATGAGCTTATAGAAGCACTTAAAAAAGTGTTCGGTATTACGGCCATCTGCCCCGTATGCGTTCTCGAAGATAACGGATTCGACGACTTAAAGGAAAGAGTTGTCGAATATGTCAGGGAGAATCATCCCGAAGCGGATTTTACTTTTAAAATGCTCTGCAAGAGAGCACGTAAAAACTACCCGCTCAATTCCCAGGAAATGAATTGCAAATTAGGCGAAGTCCTGCTTATGAATTATCCGAATCTTAAAGTGGATGTTCATAAACCGGATGTTCTTATTACGGTGGAAGTAAGGGAAAGAATTTATGTTTATTCCAAATCAATTCCCGGCCCCGGCGGCATGCCCGTAGGTACTGCGGGAAAGGCCATGGCGCTTCTTTCCGGAGGACTCGATTCACCTGTTGCCGCATATATGATTTCAAAGCGCGGTGTGCAGATTGATGCCGTATATTTCCATGCTCCGCCTTATACATCCGAAAGAGCAAAAGAAAAGGTTGTCGATCTCGCAAAACTCGTTTCCGTTTACACGGGACATATCAAACTCCATGTTATCAATTTCACGGAAATTCAGATGGCGATTTACCAGAAATGTCCGCCCGATGAACTCACGATCATCATGAGAAGATACATGATGAGAATAGCCGAGCATATCGCACTTGAGAGCGGATGCATGGGCCTTATAACAGGCGAAAGTATCGGTCAGGTTGCAAGCCAGACAATGCAGTCTTTA
>JAEEGL015727115.1_pt1 | contig 11105 bp, 5 predicted proteins | sample 9134231 | NCBI WGS metagenome assembly JAEEGL01 (sample SAMN16246548, study PRJNA631951) | gut metagenome | biome: gut microbiome; feature: rumen; material: fiber-attached | host: Bos | place: Iran: Karaj | collected 2018-10
AAAAGATTCGTTTTGGTTAGAGTTAATTGAATATAGAAAGTAAAAGTTAGTTAGATTGTTAGTAATTAGAAGTTAGGTTTTAAGTTTTGATTGGTTAGGTATTATTACAGAGGTAATAAAGATTGTAAAAAGTAAGGATAACAATGCTGGCGACGTCGTGACGACGGAACCGCTTACTTAGAAAAAGGTTTTTAGTTATTCATAGATTGTTGGTGCCGCTCCTGAGTCGTTGATGACCCGAGAGCGGTTATTTTTTGGGATGCGTCGAAATACAAGATTTATTAAAAACAATGGATTTCACGGATTTTATGGATTTAAGCCCTGCGATAATCAGCAACTCAGCTAATCCGTTTAATCCGTGAAATCCGTTGTGTTAAATTATGCCTCCCTATTTTTCTTTGATTAATTGAAGAGATACCTTACGGTGAACATGATCTGATAGGTGGATGCCAGGTTCAGGTAATCCTGATAGGTCGTGGTGTTACGGGCACCGTTGACCAGGTTATACGTGTAACGACCCTTGCTGTCGTAAGAGAGAAGAGCGTTGTTCTTCACCTGCTTGTAGAGTCCCCAGTCCTTGCAGAGGAAGTTTGGCAGGTTAAGAATATCGAGACCCAGCTGGAGGGAGTGCTTGTACTTGCCTATCTGGATATTCATGTCACGTACATACTTGAAGTCGAGCTGATGATGCCAGGGCATCTTGGCACCGCCACGCTCAGCATACTGACCCTTACGGTCACTCAGATAGTCATCCTGACAGATATATGCCCAGAAGTCGTCACGCTGCTGTTCTGCCGTATACACCTCTCCCTTGACGGTGTATGGATTCCACGTCTTTGAACTGCTGTTATAGAGTTCCTCGGCGAACGCCCAGCTGTCGAGTTCCTCACGCGATGCCGGCACATAGATAAGGTTGCCCGCTGCGAGTGGATCGCCCGTGACGCTGCTTGAGAAGATATAGGAATAACGGCTGTAAGAGTAACTGCCGAGGTATGCATACTGATAACCGTCGTACACAAGACTGAAGGTCGAGGTGGCATTCTTCGACTCCTTCAGACTATAGCTGGCAGAAACGAGCAAACGACTAGGAGCCACGTATGTGGCATAGCCAAGCTCGTTGTCGTTGACGGCATTGACGGAGTTGCGGTAGTTGTTGTATGCCGAAGATACCTGGTCGCCGATACCCTCTGAATAGCTCTTTGCCTTCGAGAGCGTATAGGATGCCGAGAGGTTGAGTCCGAAGTCGAACGCCTTCCGTAACTGGGCTGTCAACGACATATAATATGCCTTCGAACCTGCATTCTCAAGCACATAGGCTGAGTGTTTGGCATCATAATAGCTCAGCTGATGACGCACGTCGCCATGCCCCATGTCGAGGGTAGAGGTACCGTCCCAGTAGATGTCAGCATTGGAGACGACCACAGGGTTAAGGTCGCGGTTGTAGATACCCTCGATAGTGAAGTCGATATCGCCGGGCAGCTTGACGTCCAGTGCGAGTGACATCTTCCAGGTCTTTGGCATACGGAGATCCTCGCTGAGGATGGTCGGGCTGTCGGGAACTGTAGTGGCACTTGTAGCACCAATCTGACGTAGCATCTCACTCTGACTCATTGTCAGTGTAGGCATGAGCGGTGTCTGCCCTGCTGCGACGGCATCCTGATAGTTCTTCTGGGAGTAGATGAACGAAGTCTGTCCCATACCGGAGTTACCAACTGCCGACACGAGCCAAACAAAAGGCATACGGCCTACGAAGATACCCGTACCTCCGCGGAGAATCAGGTTACGGTTGCCTGTGATGTCCCAGTTGAAACCGACACGCGGAGAGAACGAGACACTGGCATCAGGCACGTTGTCGGTACGGAAATGCCGGCCGCCAAAGTCGAGCTTATAGAAATCCTCGTTGAAATTATTCTTCAGACTTGGGTATGAGGGCAGCTCAAGTCGTGCACCCAGCGACAAACGGAAGCGGTCGGAGATGCTCCAGTTGTCCTGGAGGTAGAGCGCCCACTGATTGGTAGACATCTCAGAGGTGAACATCGAATGGTCGGAATTGTTACCGTACGTGATACCGAACAGTCGGGCTTGCTCCGGTCTGAGCACTTCTGCCCACCTGCCAGCAGCCACCTGTTCGGGCGTCGCCTCGAAGGCATAGTATCCTGCTGCTGCCTGTGCATAGCCATTGGCGGCAAAATTATGTTCAAACTGGAGACCTCCGAAGAGGTTATGCTTGCCAAGCTGCATGTTGAGTTCATCGGTGATGACGGTATTCTTTGTCTGTGCGAGGTTACCATAGGTGAACGGATCGCCCATCATCGCCCATGTAGGATAATGGCCTGCGCCATCGTTCATGACAATCTCTATTACCGGGGCAGCGATATCATACTCATTGCTGCGGGGCTGATCCTGGAAAGAGTACGTGCCACGAAGGGTGTTCTGCAGTTTGCCGAACTTACTGTTCAACTCAGCAGCGATAGAAGTGAAACGATACTCAGCGTAATAACGGCTGGAGAGAGACGACATGCCGTAGTCGGTATTGCTGCCGTAGGAATTCTGGTTTCCACCATAGATAAGCGTTGCACGGTTGCCTCCGATGCTACGTGAAGCAGATGCCGGGCTCGATGACTTACGGTTGGACTTCGTGAAACGGACATTAAATTTATGATTCTCATTAATGTTCCAGTCTACACGTGCCAGAATACGGTAGGCAGGTGTCTTTACGTTATAGGCCTGCCATGGGCCTGTAGTCATGCCATATGTCTTCTGCATATAATTGGAGAGGCTCTCAAGCTGCTCAATCTGAGGACGACGGTTGGTGACAGTATATGGTATGCTGCCATCGCCAGCCCTTGCCGCAGGACCGGCTGTCACATTATCCTCTATCTCTCCGTTTACAAAGAAGAAGAGTTTGTCTTTGAGTATCGGTCCTCCGAGCGACAGACCGTATGTGTCGTTATGACCATCATCCACACCCAAAGTAGTAGTGCGCACACGATTACCCTTCAGCGAAGTGCTGGTAATATAAGTATAGGCAGAGCCCTTGAAATCATTTGTACCACTCTTGGTGACAGCATTGATACCACCACCGGTAAAACCACTCTGACGGACGTCGTAAGGAGTGATGGAGACTGTCATCTGTTCGAGGGCATCCAAAGAGATCGGCGTACCGCCGCCCGGCAGTGGACTTGATCCAAGACCGAAGGCATTGTTGAACGAGGCACCGTCGATGGTGACACTCGACTGACGGTAGTTTCCGCCTCCGATGGCCATGCCACTGGCAGAGCTCGACTGCGGCGTCATCTTCATGATATCTGTCATCGAACGGCCGATGGTCGGTATGGCAGCCATCTGGTCAGAATTCAGATTCGTCACAGCTCCACTACGGTCAGAACGCATCGTGTTGTTGGCCTTTGCCACCACTACCACCTCCTGCAGCAACTCACTGCCCTCGGAAAGTTCTGCGTCAATGACAGTCGACTCACCAAGTGCGAGCTGATAGCCTGTTGACCTGCTCGTCTGGAATCCAATATAAGACACTTCTACCTCATAAGGGCCACCCGCACGCATACCCGTGATGGTATATCGTCCGTCGATATTGGTCACAGCACGGTAGATAGCACCGGAACGGGTATCTTTAGCTGTAACAGTAGCGCCGATGGCTTCCTCGCCACCAGCCTTTACAATACCAGTAATACCAGATGTGGTCACCTGAGCGACAACAGCCACTGAGACCAGCAGCAACGAAACGGCCGTCAAAAACAATCTTTTCATTCTCTCTCTATAATTTAAAATATATCAGTTCACGTTTATCGCTGCAAAGTTACATATTTAATCTGGACCACACAAACTTTTAAGGGAAAAACATCTTTTAGCATCTTTTTTACTGCTACGCCTAGAAAAAATTACGGGTACACGTAGCAGTAAATATTCCTACGCGTACCCGTAAAAAATGCCTAACGGGAGATACTATTTGGTCTTTCCGTTAAGAGAGTAGATATAACTCTTGTTCTGTACTGTCTCAGGCGTCTTCGTTCCGTCCTTTGCCTCGTAGTAGATCAGCTTACCACAGATGACCACTTCATCTCCTGCCTTTGGAAGTGTACCCTCAGTATACTTCACATTGCCAAGATAGTAAGTACGGTAAACATAGAACTTGTCGGCCTTGTCAGTACCATCGTCTGAAAGATAGAAAGTACAGTTGCCATACTGGACACTGAACTGATTCTTCTCCGTAATCTCAATAATCTTACCCTTGATATAGTAATCCTCTTCAGTCTGCTTTCCTACTGGCAGTGTCTGGCAGAAGGCATTGGCCTCAGCTGGGGTGAACGGATTCTTCAGTGATCCTGGGGTATTTGTTGCCTTCTTCAAAGAATAGATGTAGACATTGCCCGAGAACTCTGGTGTCACCTTACCGTTCTTGTCCGTATAGTTAACAAGTTTACCTGTGATAACAACCTCATCACCCTCCCTGATCTCATCAGCAGACGTAAACTTCTGATTGTTAAGACTGAATGCACGGAATACAGTAATCGGATTGGCATCGGTACCGTCATCAGAAATATTAAATGTAGCATTGCCGTAGCTACCTGTATCTACACTGCTGATAGACGAGATGTAACCCTTGGCATAGTAAATAACACCATCAGAAGTACCGCCAATAGCCTTACACTTCGCAATAGCCTCAGCTACAGAGAACGGATCGTCCGGATTCTCACCATGAGGCAGCACATTAGCCTCCTGAGTGATGGTGTAATTGACAGAAGACGAATTATTTCCGTTATAAGACTTGAATTCGATAACTGCCTTACGGCCTTCGCCTGGGTTTGGAGCAATCTGGAACTTAAAGATCGCCGTATCAGCAGGATTAGACTCACGGACAGTCGCAACGCCGGAAATATGCTTCATATCCACATAGTTCACCCACTCCTGAGCACCGTCCTGGATGTTTGCAAATGCGCCATTGCCCTTGTAAGCCACCTTTACCTCGATCTCCTGGCCTTCCTTGCCAACCTCAGCATTCGGTGTCACAACCTTAACAAGCGATTTCTCAATCTTAATGACTGTGACATCAACAAGCTCTACAGTTGTGCCATAGGTGGTCTTCGGACCTTCAACCGTTACGATGTCACCGACTTCAAGACCAAGACTCAAGAAGTTCTTTGTCTTACCATCCTTGTCGAGCGTACCATAAATAGTGATCTGGCCTGTTCCATCGTCAAGATACCAGTTACCATAAGTGGTATTGTAGATACCAGTACAAACACCCTTTACACGGTATGTCTTGCCATCAGCACCTGCAATGATATCAGCACAGGTAGCGTCAGCAGCTTCCAGAGATCCCTGACGGACAATAAGGTACTGCGTATTATTACCGACCTTGATATGCAGTTCTGCCTCACGGCCTCCGCTGGTAGCATCAGCCTGGAATGTAACAATCGTCTGACCGGCAGATCCGGAAACAGTATTGGCGGAAAGCCACGTTGGCAAAGGGTGATATGTCTTGATGCTCTTACCGTCTGCATCTTTTGTTGTCTGGGTGAAGATCTCCTCAAATGCCCAACTTGCATCGGCACTAATTGAAACGCTTGCTGTACCGCCCTGTTCAGAGATTGTCAAGAACGTCTTGTCAAGTTTGATGCCGTCCATTGCCCCCACCTTATTATCGTCATCAGAGCAACCCACGAAAAGAATTGCTGACAGGGCAATGCCTAAAATATATCTTAGTTTCATACTTAAACAGTCTATTATTAATTAAACATATATTTAATACCGACAGAAGCGTACCAGCACTGACCAATAGCGTAATTTGGCGCCCAGGTCTGTGTATTAGCGCTGACAGCATTTGGTGTAGAGAATACAGGATAGCCCTGTGCATCGGTCTTCTCGTATCTGAGGATACGACCATCGTTCAATGCAGAGTTCATATACTTGCTGACACCCCATTCTGAATTAAAGATATTCAGTACGTTCTTCACATCGAGGCTGAGCTGCAGTCTGTGTGTTGTCTTGCCAACGTTCAATTTGAAGTCGTGCTTGTAGGCGAAGTCGATGCGATGTACCCAAGGAGAGTAAACACTGTAAGCCTCAGCATATTCGCCCTGATGCTTCTTCAGATAGCTGTCGTTGTGAACGAAATCCATAAAGCGCATCATGTCGTCAGCAGTAGCGAAGCGGAACTCACCCTGATCAACGCCAACCTCATTATCCCTTGGAATATAGATGGCGTCATAGTTATAGCCATCGCCATTCATATCGTTAGCCATCATATAAGAATAATTATAACCACCGCGCCAGGTCTCGTAGATAAGGCTGTAATGGTTGCCGCTCTTGTCATGAACAGTGGCGTTAGCCACGATACGGTCAGGAGTAACATACTGTGAGTTGTGGAGCTTGATATTGTTTGGACCAGCCACTGTCGGCACGTATGTGAATGCTGACTCAGCAGCAGAACCAGGCATACCTGTAACTTCCTTGGATACTGTATGCGTATAGGCTGCCATCAGGCTCATCCACTCGAACGGCTGTGCATTCAGTGTCACGTTTGCTGACCATCCATAGCCACGGCTTGTATTCTCAAGCACGAAAGCCTTTGTTCCAGAACGGAAGTCGGAAGGATAGATAGGACGGTCGTCAGCTCCGTTCCAACGGGCAAAGCCCTCTGCAGGACGCATACTCCAGTCGGAAATACTGTTGTCATGAATCTTCTTGTTGTAAATACCCTCGACCGTGACAGTGAAGGGGAAAGAAACGGGAATCTGATAATCGATGGCGAGTGAAGTCTTCCATACCTGAGGCATCTTGAAGTCAGAATCAACAGCAGAGATAGAAGAAGGAACGGTACCATCATCAGGAGATACGGTAGAAGGATATCCCATTGAGAACAGCTTCTCCTTCAGAGGCTCAATATAATGGCCCTGACCGTCTGTAACCAGACCACCGGCAAAGTCACTCATGGAATACTCGCCATTGGGGAACTTCTTGGCAAGATTGCTGGCGTTCAGCTGAGCCTGGTACTGCACCATACCGCCATTGGTTGGCATGTTTGTGAAGAACACGAGAGGCAGACGACCAGAGAAGAGGCCCGTACCGCCACGGAACTTGAGACTCTTATCACCGAACACATCGTATGTGAATCCAAGACGCGGAGAGAAAGTAATGCTGTTGGCCGGCCATTTACCGGTATCGATATGACGACCATTATAGTCAAGATTCAGAATAGCATTGTTGGTCATCAGGTCACTATTGTTGAAAAACAGACCGTCGATACGTGTACCGTAAGTCAACTTAAACTTATCGTTAACATTCCACTCATCCTGAGCATAGATGCCAGCACGGTTGAACTGTACACGGGCAGCAGGCTTTGACTCGCCATCATAACCATAAGTCAGACAAACGATCTCCGGTGCCGCACCAGCGAGGAAGTCGTCCAGACTGCTGTAACGATAGTAACCTGTACCATTACGCATATACTGGTTGTCAGCCATCTGATGCTCAAATGTCAGACCAGCCATAATCTTATGAGAACCCAGATAGTAGGTTATATCGTCCTTGACATTCCAAATCGTGTTATGGACAGCGTTGTTCCATGTAAACAGCTCATAACCCAGAGCCATATAGTTACCTGGGCTTGACGGATCACCGAAGCCATCGAGAATATCAATAAACGGGAACTCGCTAGAGTTGGTTCCGCGGATATCGTCCAGCTTTGAATAGGTTGCAAGGAACTGGTTAGAGAGGTTATCCGTCAGACGGCTGTTCAAGTCGAGAGAGAACGAATGAACGATATTCTCCATGCTGTACATGGAGTTTGCAAATGACATGGAATACTCCGACATTCTGCTGAATGCAGAACGGGTACCACCGTCCATCGATGAAGCGTTACAAGCATTCCAAAGTGTATTCTTTGTGTAGTTGTAACGGAGTGCGAGATGGTGCTTGTCCGTAATGTTCCAGTCCAGACGGGCAAGGATCTTATAGGTATCCTCATCAGCCGGGAAATCTGTATATGAGCCTGTGTCGTAACCATACTTGCTCTTTACAAAGTCAGAAACAGTCTGAAGGTCAGCAAGTGTAGTACGTGACAGATAGTTTGTCACATCTCCGACGCCATTGGCAGAACCTCTCCAACGGTTAGCGATTGTCGGGGTTTTGATCATCTCGGCATTAGCGAATATGAACAGCTTGTCCTTGATAATCGGTCCGCCAAATGTGAATCCGTACGTTGTCTGACGGTCCTTTTCACGCGCACTGGGAATCTGCTGGTGATAAACGGCGTCACCGCGCATATTCTCATTGCGATGATAGATATACGCACTGCCCTTAAAGGTGTTTGTACCAGACTTTGTAATAGCGTTCACACCACCACCGATGAAGTTGGTCTGACGGACATCGTATGGGGAGATCACGACCTGCAACTCCTCGATAGCATCGATAGAGATGGGGTTACCACCACCAGGAAGCTTGTCTGAAAGACCGAAGTTATTGTTAAAGTTTGCACCGTCAACGGTGAAGTTAGCCGTACGGCCATCAGCACCTGCGAAACTCATGCCGTTACCGCCATAAGGTGAAAGACGGGTAACATCCGTGATACTACGGCTTACTGTCGGCAGATTCGCAATCTGAGAACTGTTGATGTTGGTAGCGGCACCGGTCTTCTCGGCAGCAAACTTCGAAGCCTTACCACTGATGACAACCTCGGAAAGCTGTGTGGCATCCTCAGAAAGCCATACTGCTACGTTGTAAGTCTCAGCGAGCTGAAGAACAATACCCTTGACTGTCTTGGGCTGATAACCGATGTAAGAAACGGTCACATTGTATGGACCGCCAGTACGCATACCGTTGATAGTGAAACGACCACTGGTGTTGGTCACTGCAGTGTAACGCGTACCCGAAGGCTCGTGTACAGCCACAACAGTAGCACCGATGACTTCCTCGCCCTTTTCATCGTCGAGCGTCACCTTTCCTGCCATACTTGAAGTTGTGATTTGGGCCATTGCCGTCAACGAGAGCGTTAACAGCACAGCAACCAGAAAGAACAATCTTTTCTGCATAATTTAGAATTGTTGTTAATTATTAATTTGGGCTCGCGCCCGTTAATTGTTATTTACGGATGCAAAATTAAAAAAAAGATTCGAATTATTGTTATAAAACGCAGACTTTTTTTAAAAATAGAAAAAGAAGTTGCATTAAAGCACCTTTATACAAACATAAAGGCGGAAGTTAGTCCTCCGCCTCGCTATCTTCATCGTATTCGAAATCGTCAAGATCTTCTATCTCATCGTCATCGATATACTCAATGTCCTCATCCTCTCCCTCGTCTGCCAGCTCCTCGGCAAAACGGGTCATATCCTTGTCTCGATGCACAAGCGAATCCTCGGAAGTGAGTGCCTGAAGCTTGTTGCTCTCCGCGTTCAGTTCTTTCCAAAGCACATCCTTCAGTTCTTCGAGGCCGAAGCCAGTTACAGCCGAGATAAACACCACCGGAAGGTCACCAGGCAAAGTCTCTTTGAGCATCTCGACGAGTTCTTCATCGAGCAGGTCACACTTCGTCACCGCCAGCACACGGTGCTTGTCGAGCATCTCGGGATTAAACTGCCGGAGCTCGTTGAGCAGTATCTCATATTCGCGTTTGATGTCGTCGGCATCTCCTGGTACCATAAAGAGTAACAGCGAGTTACGTTCGATATGCCGCAGGAAGCGCAGCCCGAGCCCCTTCCCCTCCGAAGCGCCTTCGATGATACCCGGAATGTCGGCCATCACAAACGATTTATTGTCACGATAGCCCACGATACCCAGCGAAGGCTCCATCGTAGTGAAGGGATAGTTGGCGATCTTCGGCCGTGCATTGGAGAGCGACGACACCAGCGTAGACTTTCCTGCATTGGGGAAGCCCACGAGGCCGACGTCTGCCAAGAGTTTCAGCTCCAAGATAATCGTCATCTCCTGCATCGGCTCTCCGGGCTGTGCATAGCGCGGAGCCTGGTTGGTGGCAGTACGGAACTGGAAGTTGCCCAGTCCTCCGCGACCGCCTTTCAACAGGAGCACTTCCTGACCGTCGTAAGTGACATCGCAGACATACTTTCCCGTCTCGGCATTGTACACCACAGTACCACAGGGCACATCGATATACACATCCTTGCCGTCGGTGCCGTGACACTTGTCCTTACCGCCGTTGCCGCCGTGCTCGGCGAAGATATGACGCTCGTATTTCAGATGGAGCAGCGTCCAGTAATTATGGTTGCCGCGCAGCCAGATACTGCCGCCCTTACCACCGTCGCCACCATCCGGACCACCGTTGGGATTATATTTTACATGCTTCAGGTGCATGCTACCCTTACCGCCCTTTCCAGAGCGGCAGATTATCTTTACGTAGTCTACGAAATTACTTTCCATAATTCAAATCGTCCAAGCCTGCCTAAGATTGCTTAGGATCACCTAGGAAGACCTAGGAACGCCTAGGAATGCCTAAGATCTCCTATATACTATCTATCACCTCGCAGATATCGGCGAAGATGCGGTCAAGCTCGCCCAGGCCATTGATATGATGGTGGATGCCCTCCTGCTTATACCACTCAATGAGCGGCTGTGTCTGAGAGTGATACACCACGAGGCGCTTCTTGATGGTCTCTTCATTGTCATCCGCGCGACCACTCTGCTGTCCACGGAGGATCAGACGCTTCATCAGCTCATCCTCAGGAACGTCGAGTTCTATCATGGCAGCTACCTTGTCACCACGCTCGTCGAGCATCTTCTTCAGTGCCTCAGCCTGTGGGATGGTACGTGGGAAACCATCGAAGATTACACCTTTCTTATCCTCAAAACTGTCGTAAACAGAGGCCAGGATACTGACCATCAGGTCGTCGGGGATAAGGTTTCCCTTGTCGATATAGCTGGCAGCGGTCTTACCCAATTCCGAGCCCTTCTTTATCTCTGCACGAAGCACGTCACCAGTAGAGATGTGGTTCAGCCCGTACTTCTCAATCATCTTATCGCTCTGCGTGCCCTTGCCAGAACCCGGAGCACCGAAAATTACAATATTCTTCATTATCCTGAGATTTTAATTTATCATTTATCCTTATTCATCTATCACATATACATCCTTCAGC
>JAEEGL016540543.1_pt1 | contig 11105 bp, 14 predicted proteins | sample 9134231 | NCBI WGS metagenome assembly JAEEGL01 (sample SAMN16246548, study PRJNA631951) | gut metagenome | biome: gut microbiome; feature: rumen; material: fiber-attached | host: Bos | place: Iran: Karaj | collected 2018-10
GGCTTGCTGTTTGGTTTCGCCCGGTTCCACCTTACCGCCGACGAATTCCCAAAGCAGTCCGCGTGTTTTATGCGGCGGGCGGCGGCAGATGAGAAACTTGTTGTTTTGCCAGATGAGGGCGGCAACGACCTGGGTCATGGGAGAACCTCCTTTGGAGAATGAAAAATGAAGAATGGATGCTGTGAATTAGCGGCACAAATAAAGGCGTCACCGCTTGCGGAGAAGCCGGCTGCAGCGCACTGTTTGCAGCAAAGCACATGGTAGCGCCGCACTCCGTGCGGGTTGGTGGGAACACAGCGCCCGTAGTGTCGATCAGTGACCGACCGGGCGCGGAAGGAAAACGTGCTGCTGCCAATCAAAAAAGCCCTCGTTTGAGGGCTTCGGGTTCACACTGATTACGCACCTGCGGTTTCGTCGGTTGCTTCCGTTGCGTCAGCAAAGAACTTCTTGAGCGTGTCGATGATGCCCTTCAGGGATTCGTTGTCGCCGACAAGCTTTTCAATCAGTTCAAGAAATGCGTTGAGGATGCCCTTCAACTGTTCCATGGTTACGCCTCCGTTTTCAAGATTTATGAGCCTGCGCTCACTATCCATATCTTACCACGCGTTCCAACCAAAAGCAAGGGGCAGGGGACAATGTTTACAATTCTTTTTAATTTTTATGATGTTTTTGATGCATTTTTGCTTTCTTTGCACGATGCACCTGACAAAGCCCCGAAAACGGGTCTCTGCCAGACAACAACAAATAACGACCTTTGGGAACTGCAATTTGCTTTGTAAAAAATAACCAAAGTATGAACAGTTCTTTTGTACAAAATTACGACTTGAAAATCTATGAATAATGTGTTAATATATACACGGCATGAGGGAGAAATATATGCAAATATATGGACCCGACTTGACTACTTTAGAAAGGAAGTACGTTATAATGAAAGATTTTCTTGACAAGATCGGTGCTGCTCTGAACGACCTCAACGCTTCTGATCTGTGGAAGTACATCCAGAGCATCGTGAAGAAGCTCGTTGCCCTCCTCAAGCTTGAGAAGGAAGAAGAGACTGCGACCATCATCGAAGACATCTTCGCAGCTGAATAATTTGAGCTCAAAAACTAAGAATAGTTATTCTTAACACAAAACCCCGGTTCGCCGGGGTTTTGTGCTGTCTTCGGGCGGATTTTGTTCTTCGTTTGTGCTTTGTTTGCACTGTCTGTTGTGAGATTGTAAACGATTTTTAAAAATACTTGCAAATCATAAAAGTGCGTGATACAATCATTACAGCAACAGGAAAACCTTCCCGGTTTTCGTTGACTTTACAAAAAAGGAAGTAATCCCATGAAAGAATATCTTGATAAGATCGATGCATTCCTGAACAGTATCGTGAAGCATGACATCTGGAAGCAGGTCAAGAACTTCATCAACAAAATCAGAGGCATTCTGGAAAACAAGGGCGACGATGACGCGGTGGAATTCATCGACGTGATGGTCAACTGAGACCTGTTTATCACAGCAAAAGGCTCCGGCGTGTCCGGAGCTTTTTTGCATCCGTTTGCAATGTTTGTAAACAATTTTTAAGAAGTATTGTTTTTTGTTGCCGCCGGTGCTACAATGAAAGCGACAGATGGAAATCCTTTCCGGAGATCCGGCTGAATCACTGAAAAAGGAGCGTATGTATTATGACAGATCTGATCCACAGCATCGACGATACACTCAGAGAACTTGCCGCCGCCAGCATTTGGGGCTTTGTGAAAAGCATTATCAAAAAGGTGAGAATGATCCTTGTGCTGGAAGGCGAACGCGAAGCAGTCGAAATCCTTGATATCATTGCCGAATAAGCGGCAGACAGACACCCCGCAGTCCGGGGTGTTTTGGCTGTTCAGTGTGTGCGCTTCGTGCAATTTTTTTTGAAAAAATGGCGCACAAGCCCTTGCCAACGCCGATGCGGCGTGCTATAATCGAAACGAACCGGGGAACCCCCCGAAACAACAGAGTTGGAGGATACAGTATGGATACCATTATGAATCTGCTTGTCAAGCTGCTGCAAATGATCTCCCGCATTCTGACGTCGTCCGATGAGGAAGCCCTCGGCTGGATCTTCGGCAAGGGCGCAGAACTGCTTGACGAAAACAAAGACAAGCTGAACAACGACGGCGAATAATCCCGCAGCCAACCGGCACCGAAAGCACCGCAAGGTGCTTTTTGTTTTTACGGTGGCGGGTTAGACTGCGCTGCGATGGCAGCAGAGAGGTGAAAAAAGATTCGGTTCTTCTTGCATTTCGCTTCCGCAGTGTATATAATAAAAAGAAAAAGCATGGTTCATGCTTGGCGTGGAGATGAAAAAAATGGGCTTTGACGGAAAAAAAGCGGAATTCTATTACATGAGGAAGAAGTATGATCTATTATACAAGTACGCAGAAGAATACTGGGAGTCAGATACAGATGCACAGGCCTGGTACGGATGGTGCAAAGCGTCAGGTCGCGGCTGTAAGCAAGACATGCTAATTGGCGACACTGATATTCTTCTGGCAGCTACTAATAATAGTCTTTATGGCTCGTATTTTTGGAGCTTTGTTCTTCACGGAGGATTTGATGAGCCGGAGGATATTTCTGCTGCAAAAAGGGAACTGGAACGAGCAGCATACGGGGGACTGGCACTTGCGCAGCTACGGCTTGGGCAAAACTATTATTGGGGATTTGACGATTATCCGGAAGATAAGGAGCTTGGTGTTCAATGGATAAAGAAAGCTGCGGATCAGGAATGCGCGGAAGCAGAAAATGAAATGTATGTCTGCTATACTGTTGGAAAAGGAATAGCCTATGATCCGGACATGGCCGATCTTTATTATAAAAGGGCTGCACTTCACGGATACCCGTATGCAGAACACGCCTATGCTTCTGAATGTTTGGAAAAGAATGATTACGAAAACGCAGCCTTTTGGGCAAAACGGGCGCTTGATGGCGGCATATCCAAAGCGCAGGAGATTTTAGACCAGATTCCTGGACATTCCTCCAAAGGAAAACGGGGATCGCACAGCGGTGATTCGTTTACCGGCAAAGCCGATGAGAGTTCCGCATCCCGGGCAACTGCCGGAACCACAGGCGGCGACCACGGATCCTCTGCCGCCGGCAGCAGCACCGCTAAATCCGGCAGCGGACGCGTGCCTTCGTCGGAAGAGGTTTATCGGACCTGCGCACCAGCTATTATCAAAATCTATTTGTTAGATGAACGAAACAATCTGGTCGCTTCCGGCTCCGGTTTTTTGATTGACGATCAGGGAACCGCGATGACCTGCGCCCACGTCATGGAAGGTGCTGACAGGGCAATTGCCTTTTATCATGATCAATCAACAGGCAGTGTTTTGCAGGTGATCTCATCGAACCGGAAAGAGGACTGGGCGCTGATTCAGGTCAGCAATCCGCCGCGTACATATCTGAAAACCTGTAAAAATTATGTTTCCGGTGAATATATATATACTTTAGGCTGCCCGAAGGGACAGGACACAACCATCGCGGAAGGGCTGATCTCCAACGCCAAAAATAATGTGAACGGAACCGAGTATATTCAGCTGTCTGCTCCGATTTCTTCCGGCTCCAGCGGCGGTGCGCTTCTCAATAAGTATGGAGAAGCGCTGGGAATTACGGCTGCGTCTATTGCAGACGGGCAGAATCTGAACCTTGCCGTGCCGATCGCCAAGGTCAGAAGGACCGGCACCCCCAAAAGGCTGGAATCGGTGGCTGACATGTCTTCTGTATCAAGCGGCGGTTATTCGCGTGTATCATATTCTTCCACGAACGCTCGTTCCACAAACTCGGGCACACCCTCAAAACCGGTTTCCGACCCGCGAAACAGAAGGAACAAATTCAAAGTCGACCTCGACTGACACAACCGCGGCTTCTGCCGGTTTGCCGCTTTGCCGCCGCCCCTTCTTGTGCACCTCGCTCAAACGTGCAAACAATATGTTGTGAAGTTGCACAAATTCGCTGTTCATTTTTCGTTAATGTTTAGGCTTGCAACCAAAAAAATTTTTTCCCCGTTTTTCCTGTTGACGAAGTTGGGATTTGTGATATAATATGAAGCAACCGAAACCTATATTTCAGCATCGAATTTGTGGGAGATAGATAGTATGTATGTGAAAGATGTAACCGTACAAAATCAAGTGGGTCTGCATGCCCGTCCGGCAACGTTCTTCATTCAGAAGGCGAACGAGTTCAAGTCCTCCATCTGGGTGGAAAAGGAAGAACGCCGTGTGAACGCCAAGAGCCTGCTGGGTGTTCTGTCCCTGGGCATCATGGGCGGCACGGATATCCGCATCATCGCCGGCGGCGCCGACGAAGAAGAAGCGGTCAACGCGCTGGTTGCCCTTGTGGAATCCGGCTTCGCCGAATAAGCGCGGATCTTTTTTGAAAAAGTGCTTGACTTTTTCGCGTTAAAGTGCTAATATCTTTGCAACAATTGAATACTCAATCAGAAAAGCGATGACGAAGACGGACGAACAACGCGTCTTGCAGCGAGCCGGGAACTGGTGCAAGCCCGGTATCACGCCTGTTCAGTGTCCCATCCCTTCCGAGCTGAAGACCCGAAAGCGAACAGCGAGTAGATATCTTCCGTGATTGCAGCGTGAATGCATAGGACTTGTTGGAGTCCGAGAGTGGCGGCGTCGTGCCGCAATTTGAGTGGTACCGCGGGTATAACATGCTCGTCTCAAAGTTTTTGAGACGGGCTTTTTATTTTTTTAAATCACCATAGGGAGGCAGTAAAAATGAGTGAACAGCATTTTTCCAATGAGATCGGTCAAATCGCAACCAGAATCCGCGAGATGCGCGGCATCATTGGAATTTCCGTTGACGACATGGCGGAAAAAACAGAGCTGACTGTGGAACAGTACCGCAAATATGAATCCGGTACGGTGGACCTGCCGTTTACGTTTATCCACAAATGCGCCGTTGCGTTCGGCATCGGCATTACCGATATTCTTGAAGGTCAAAGCGCCCATCTGTCCAACTACACCGTGACGCGCAAGGGGCAGGGCATCCGCACGTCGAAAGAGGACGGCATCGAGATTCAGAAGCTGGCGCCGCTCTTCCGCGACAAAATTGCAAAGCCCTACTGGGCAACGTATGAATATTCCGATGAGCTGCAGAACAAGCCGATCCATACCACCACCCACGCCGGGCAGGAATTTGACCTTGTGTTGAGCGGCACGCTCAAGGTGCAGGTCGGCTCGCGCACCGAGATTCTGGAGGAGGGCGACTCCATCTATTATAACTCCTCCATCCCGCACGGCATGATTGCTCTGGGCGGCAAGGCGTGCAACTTTTTGGCGGTTATTCTGCCGGAGGACCGCAAGACCGACGAAGAAAAAATGGAGCAGGCCGTTTTTGCCGTTGCCAAAAAAGAAAGCTATGTTGTCGACCCCTTTATCGACGCCAAAGAGGACGAGCGGGGAAGACTGCTGTCGCTCGATTTCAAAAACGAGGAAAGCTTCAACTTCGCCTACGATATCGTGGACGCCATTGCCGACAAGCAGCCGGACAAGCTTGCCATGCTGCACATTGCCAACGACAAGACCGAACGCCGCTTCACCTTTATGGATATGAAGCGCGAATCCGCACGGACCGCCAACTATCTCAAGAGCCTCGGCATCGGCAAGGGCGACCGCGTGATGATCGTGCTCAAGCGGCACTATCAGTTCTGGTTCTCCATCCTCGCGCTGCATAAGATCGGCGCCATCGCCATCCCGGCGACGCACCAGCTTTTGTCGCACGACTTCGAATACCGCTTTGAAAAAGCCGGCGTCAAAGGCATTCTTTGCACCGCGGACGACGACACCGCCCATCAGGTGGAGCTTGCCGAAGAGACCGTGGGCGCGCTGGACGTCAAGATCATGGTCGGCGGCAAACGCGAGGGCTGGCACAGCTTTGAAGACGAATACACCATGTTCCGTTCCAGCTTCCCGCGCACCGACGACACGCCCTGCGGCTCCGATCCGATGGTGATGTTCTTTTCCTCCGGCACCACGGGCTATCCGAAGATTGCCTGCCACAACTATAAATACGCCCTCGGACACTACATCACCGCCAAATACTGGCACACCGTGCGCACCGACGGGCTGCATTTCACCATCTCCGACACCGGCTGGGGCAAGGCGCTCTGGGGCAAGCTCTACGGGCAGTGGGAGTGCGAAGGCGCCATCTTTACCTATGACTTCGACCGCTTCCACGCGTCGGATATTCTGCCGATGTTCCAGAAATACAACATCACCACCTTCTGCGCACCGCCGACGATGTACCGCATGCTGATCAAAGAGGACCTGTCAAAATACGACCTGTCGTCCATTCAGTACGCCACCACGGCAGGCGAGGCGCTCAACCCCGAGGTGTTCTATCAGTTCAAAAAGGCAACGGGTCTGACGATTATGGAAGGCTTCGGTCAGACCGAAACCACGCTGACGATCGGCAACCTGATCGGCACCACGCCGAAACCCGGCGCCATGGGCAAGGCGATTCCCGCGTACGATATCGACATCGTGGACCCCGACGGCAACAGCGTACAGGACGGCGAAACGGGCGAGATCGTGGTCCGTACCGACAAGCGCATCCCGTGCGGTTTGTATATGGGCTATTACGGCGACGAGGAGCAAACGAACGCCGCCTGGCACGATGGCATGTATCACACGGGCGACACCGCGTGGCGCGATGAGGACGGCTACTACTGGTATGTCAGCCGGATCGACGACGTGATCAAATCCTCCGGCTACCGCATCGGACCGTTCGAAATCGAAAACGTCATTATGGAGCTGCCGTACGTGCTGGAATGCGGCGTGTCCGCCGCGCCGGACGAAGTGCGCGGTCAGGTGGTCAAGGCGAGCGTGGTTCTGACCAAGGGCACCGAAGGCACCGAGGAGCTCAAGAAAGAGATTCAGAACTACGTCAAGCACCACACCGCGCCCTATAAGTATCCGCGCATTGTGGTCTTCCGCGACGATCTGCCCAAGACGATCAGCGGCAAGATCATTCGCAGTAAGCTATAAGAAGGGGAGTAGGGACAAGCGACAAGGGACAAGCGACTAGGGACGCGATTGCGGTGTTGCTGTTCTGAAAAAAGTACCCGCGTTCCGTTTCCTCTGGCGCATCGCCGCAGGCGGCGCCCCATTCCCTCAGTCCCTGTTCCCTAGTCCCTGGTCCCTATTTCCAGCTTTAACGCTTTAAAACCTTGACGAACAAAAACCGTTGTAGTATAATTAAAAGAACGAGCGAAAGGCGGCGGTGGCGATGCAGCACAAACGAATCAACATCTTCTGCGGTCATTACGGCAGCGGCAAGACCAACATCGCCGTCAATTTTGCCCTTCGCCTGCGCAAAACGCATGACCGCGTGTCGATCATCGATCTCGACATTGTCAACCCCTATTTCCGCACGAAAGACAGCCAGCAGGAGCTGGGTGCGGCAGGGGTGGAGCTGATCTCCTCCGACTATGCCGGCAGCAACCTCGACATTCCCGCGCTGCCTGCGGCGATGATGCGCCCGCTTGCGGAACAGGACACGCAGGTGGTCATGGATATCGGCGGCGACGACCAGGGCGCGGTGGCGCTCGGTCGGTTCGCAGATCAGCTGAACGACGCAGGTGACTTTGACATGTTCTTTGTGCTGAACCTTTACCGTCCGCTGACGCAGAGCGCCGAAGACGCGCTGGAGGTTATGCGCGACATTGAACAGGCATGCGGGTTGCGGTTTACCGGCGTTGTACACAACTCGAACCTCGGCGCCGCTACAACGCTGCGGGACGTGTTGGACAAGCACCCGGAAGCACAAAAGCTCTGTGCGCTTTCCGGTCTGCCGCTGGTGATGACCACCGTGCGCGAAGATCTGCAGCAGGACGCGGCAAAGCTGCTGCCCGACGTCTGCGGGCTGCGGCTGCAAAAACAGTTATTTCAACCTTGAATCTAAAGGGAGGAACCAATATGCCAAAAGTGACGTTCAGAACGGACTGGTGCAAGGGCTGCGGCCTGTGCGCGCTGGCCTGTCCGAAAAAAATCATCGTGATCAACAAGGAAAAGATCAACAAAAAAGGTCATTCTCCTGCCGAGATCACCGATCAGTCGCAGTGCATCGGCTGCGCGTTCTGCGCAACGATGTGTCCGGACTGCATCATTACCGTGGAAAAGTGAGGTGTGAACATGTCTGAAAAAGTATTGATGAAGGGGAATGAGGCCATTGCCGAAGCGGCGATCCGTGCCGGCTGCCGCCATTATTTCGGCTATCCCATCACCCCGCAGACAGAAGTTGCCGCCTACATGGCAAAGCGCATGCCCAAGATCGGCGGCTGCTTTTTGCAGGCGGAAAGCGAAATTGCGGCCATCAACATGGTCTACGGCGTTGCCGGTGCCGGTAAACGTGTCATGACGTCTTCGTCCTCTCCGGGCATCTCGCTCAAGAGCGAAGGGTTGTCCTATCTTGCCGGTTCCGATCTGCCCGCGTTTGTGGTCAACGTGCAGCGCGGCGGTCCGGGTCTGGGCGGTATTCAGCCCTCGCAGTCCGACTATTTCCAGGCGACCAAGGGCGGCGGACACGGCGACTATAAAATGATCGTGCTTGCGCCCGCGTCCGTGCAGGAGATGGCGTCGCTGACCATCAAGGGCTTCGATCTTGCCGACAAATACCGCATGACCGCGATGATCCTTGCCGACGGCACCATGGGTCAGATGATGGAGCCTGTGGAGCTCGGCGACGTGGAAGTCAAAGAATATGATAAATCCTGGGCCGTGACCGGCACAAAATGCCAGAGACCGCACAACATCGTCAACTCTCTGTCGCTGGTGCCGGAAGAGCTCGAGCAGCTCAATTTCGCCCGCTATGAGCGCTACAAGGCGGTGGAAGCGAACGAAGTGATGTATGAGTCCTACCTGATGGACGACGCGGAAATCTGCGTCGTGGCGTTCGGCATCTCCGCCCGCGTTTCTAAAAACGCGATCAACGAAGCGAGAAAGAACGGCATCAAGGTCGGCATGATCCGCCCGATCACCCTCTGGCCGTTCCCGAAGGCGCCGCTGCTGACTGCTGCGGAGCATTGCCACACGTTCCTGAGCGTGGAAATGAACATGGGTCAGATGATTGAAGATATCGAGCTCGCCATCCGCTGCAAGCGTCCGGTGCAGCTCGTCAACCGTGTCGGCGGTATGATTCCCTCGCCCGAGCAGGTGCTCGCCGCGATCGAAGAAGCAGACAAAGGAGGGAAAGACGCATGATCGTATTCCAGAAACCGAAATCCCTGTGCGACGTGCCGCTGCATTACTGCCCCGGCTGCACCCACGGCATCATTCACCGCCTGGTTGCCGAAGCGATTGACGAGCTCGGCATTGAGGGCGACACCATCGGCGTTGCGCCGGTCGGCTGCGCCGTGATGGCATATAACTACTTTAACTGCGACATGGTGGAGGCTGCCCACGGGCGCGCCCCGGCGGTTGCCACCGGCATCAAGCGTGCCGACCCGTCAAAGATCGTCTTTTCCTATCAGGGCGACGGCGACCTCGCGTCCATCGGTACGGCGGAGACCGTCCATTCCGCCACGAGAAACGAAAACATCACCGTGATCTTTGTCAACAACGCGATCTACGGTATGACCGGCGGTCAGATGGCGCCCACCACGCTGCCCGGTCAGGTCACGCAGACCTCGCCCTACGGACGCGACGTCAAGCACTGCGGCTATCCCGTGAAGATTTCCGAAATGCTCTCGCAGCTGGAAGGTCCGGAATACATTGAGCGCGTGGCGGTCAACAACGTCAAAAACGTGCGCAATGCGAAAAAGGCGATTAAAAAAGCGTTTCAGAACCAGATTGACGGCAAAGGCTTCTCGCTGATCGAAGTGATTTCCTCCTGCCCGACCAACTGGGGCATGTCGCCGGAAAAGGCGCTGCAGTGGCTGGAAGAGAACATGATCCCGTATTATCCGCTCGGCGTCTATAAAGACAGAACCGCGCAGAAGGAGGCGGAAGCGAAATGATGAACCAAATCCTCATCGCGGGCTTCGGCGGACAGGGCGTCCTTTTCGCCGGCAAGTTCCTCGCTTATAAAGGTCTCATTGAAGGCAAGCAGGTGTCCTGGCTGCCGTCCTACGGTCCCGAAATGCGCGGCGGCACGGCGAACTGCTCCGTCATCGTGGGCGACGAGCCGATCGGCTCGCCCATCGTGAACGCGCCCAACACGCTGATTGCGATGAACCTGCCCTCGCTGCAAAAGTATGAAAACGCGGTGGTGCCCGGCGGTCTGATTCTTGTGGATTCCACGCTGATTGCCGAAAAAGTGACACGCACAGACGTCAGGGTCTGTTACGTTCCCGCCACAAAGCTCGCCAACGATTCCGGCTTTTCCACGCTCGCCAACATGATCCTCATGGGCAAGCTGCTGAAGGAAAGCGAAGACATGAGCTTTGACCACACGGAAGACGCGCTCAAAAAGGTGATTCCCGCCCGCAAGATGAATCTTCTGGACGTGAACCTGAAGGCGCTGGAAACGGGCTACAACTTCGCGGAATAATTGAAAATTAAGAATTAAGAATGAAAGGGTGCAGCACTATGGATATCAAAATTACCAAAACCACCACGCCGAAAGCAAAGCCCGTGCCGGGTCAGCCGCTCGGGTTCGGCAAGATCTTTACCGATCACATGTTCGTGATGAACTATACCGAAGGCAAGGGCTGGCACGACGCCCGCATCGTGCCGTATGAGAACCTGTCGCTCGCTCCGTCCGCCATGGTGTTCCATTACGGGCAGGAAATGTTCGAAGGTCTCAAGGCGTATAAGGGCGAAGACGGTTCTGTCTATCTGTTCCGCCCCGACATGAACGCCAAGCGCGCCAACAATTCCAACAAACGTCTGGTCATCCCCGAACTGCCGGAGGAAGACTTTGTGGAAGCTGTGAAGGCGGTTGTGGACGTGGACCGCGACTGGATCCCGACCGATCCCGGCACATCGCTGTATATCCGTCCGTTTATCATCGCCACCGACGAATTCCTCGGTGTGGCGCCGAGCAAAACCTATCTGTTCATCGTCATTTTTTCTCCCTCGGGCTCGTACTATGAAAGCGGTTAGGAGCCGGTCGGCATCTGGATCGAA
>JAEEGL016858652.1_pt1 | contig 11105 bp, 7 predicted proteins | sample 9134231 | NCBI WGS metagenome assembly JAEEGL01 (sample SAMN16246548, study PRJNA631951) | gut metagenome | biome: gut microbiome; feature: rumen; material: fiber-attached | host: Bos | place: Iran: Karaj | collected 2018-10
CTGGGTCGTAATACGTTACAGGGGAGAATCCGCCGCTGAGAGGCGAAAAGGCGAGATCTACTTCGGTACGGAGAAAAATGAGATCAGCGAACAGACCAGGATCTATACGGAATGGGGAAAAGTAACGGAAGAATGGCAGACGCTGATCATGTACTCTAAAATGTTGAATAAACTTGACGAAGAAATCACTACCGTCAGGTTTGACCCGTATACGAACGCGGACGGAGACGCGGAGATCGTGATGGACGAGTGGCTCGAGGTAGAGTACATAGCGTTCTTCAAGACTGAAGAAGATGCGAACGCGTTCGATTATGAAAAATACAGTACGCCTTCGGAAGTACCCACAAAAGCTCCGCATGAAGGGCAGGAAGGTGCAGACAGTTGGGAAAAGCCGGCTTCGACCGAAAGATACGTGATAGGCGCGGACAATGAAAAAGGAACATTATCGATCACGCGCGACGCTTCTGCAAACACGTTGACCGTGGCTTACGGAAAAGGAAAAAGCGCACGCTCGTACGTTGTCCCGGACAATGCATATTTCCTCAACGGGCCGCTTTCGGGCGTTGACGATCTCGGGAGGGAGCTTCCTGACAGCCATTTCATAATAGCTCCCGATTACACGACAAGAAACGAAAACGGCGATCCCGTCAGATATCAGGCTGCGGCTCGCCCGGTCGGAGTATATGCAGAGAACGGCCGGAAATACGTCGGACTGTTCTATTTCCTCATCCACGGCACGATGAATTACGATAACCGGGAACCAAGAAATATACAGGAAATGCTGGACAAATACGGCGACAAGGCAAAGGATATGCCTGAACTGTGGGGCAACGTCGGTTCTACGTTCTATTTCGCGAAACCGCTTTACGGCTATTACGATTCGAATGACGAATGGGTCATCAGGAAGCACCTGGAACTGCTCTCGAACGCCGGCGTTGATTTTCTCTACTTCGACGTTACGAATAATTATCTGTACGACCGGACAGCGGTCAAAATAATGGAGCTCTGTCACGAATTGAATACACAGGGCTATGCGGCGCCGAAGATCGTTTTCTACACCAACACCGAAGCGGAAGAACGGGTTTACCAGGCGTACAAACTGATATATTCCAAAAATCTTTACCCGGACACGTGGTTCATGCTCGACGGGAAACCGCTGATCATAGCTCCGGAGAAAGCAAATATTGACAACTTCTTCACGATCCGCGTTCCGCAGTGGCCTAACGAGCCCCAGCGCGAAAATTCCTGGCCGTGGATCGATTTCGACCAGCCTGCGAAGAAGCACGGCAAAGATTATAATGAAGCGATCAGCGCATCTATCGCGCAGCACAACGGCAATATCGAGTTTTCGTCTTCCGCGCTCTATGGTTATAAGGGCAACCGCGGCAGGTCGTACAACGGCATTACCGATGAGCCTACCGCCGATTCTTATAAGAGGGGCGAGAATTTCAGGCAGCAGCTTAACCGCGCTATCGATTCCGGCGTTCCTTACGTCATGATCACGGGCTGGAACGAGTGGATCGCTAACCGCATGAATCCGATGACGAAAGAATATCCTATCTGCTTTATGGACTCGTTCGACCTCGAATACAGCCGCGACATCGAAATGACTGAAGGCGCGTACTTCGACAATTATTATATGCAGCTCGCGGCCGGGATCACTTCGATACGCGGTGCGGCGCCGGAGATAATAAGAGACGACAGGCACGCTATAGATATTGCCGGCGACTTTTCTCAGTGGGATAAAGTTGCGCACTACTACACCGATCCGTCCGGGGACGCCGCAAAACGCGACGCCGACGGAGCTGCGGGAACACACTACACCAACGACACGGGGCGCAACGATATTGTCCGCATCAAAGTTACGGGCGATGCATCGTACCTCTACTTCTACGCGGAATGTGCGGACAATATAAAGCGCGGCTCCGGGTCGGACAGCTGGATGCAGATACTGCTGAACGTTGACAATAAAACGTCGGGCTGGCTCGGGTACGACTACGTCGCCTGCAGCAAAACGAAGGGGGACAACGTCGCTACGCTTGCCCGGTTTAACGGCAGTTCGTACGATCTTACCGAAGTGGCCGAGCTCACGTACCAGGTGAAGGACAATAAAATGATGGTCGCTGTCCCGCTTGAGGCGCTCGGTATCGATTATTTCAACAAGATCTCGCTTACTTTCAAGTGGATCGACAGCAAGAGCCTTATAAATACCGCCGAACAGTTTTATACCGACGGCGACTGCGCGCCTCTGGGCAGGCCCGATTTTACGTACCTCACGTACGCCGCGGATGCAACGCCTGAAAAGCTTATGAAGACTGTCAAGCTTTCGGAGCGCAAGGCGGCTTACGAAAAAGATCAGAAAGGGAAAGACCCGATCAAATACGTTGACGCCGGAGGATCTGCAGCGCGCTGGGCAGTGCCGGCTGCGATCGCTGGAGGAGCTGCAGTGCTGGCAGCAGCAGGCGCAGGAATCGTAATATCCGCTACTAAAAAGCGCAAAAAGAAAGCGAAGGCGGAATAAGGAAAACAGCCTGACGTGTCCTGACTGGCCGGGCATTCAGGCCGGGTTGATAAATAGCCGGGATTGGCTTATAATATACAGACGGCACAACAGCTGCGCCGCCTGTTTTATATTAATCCGTCTTTGGGGAGGATAAATGCATGAGAAATGTTGACGTTTCACTGGTAACAGCTGCGATACGCGAAATGTGCATCGAAGTAAACCATAAATTGTCGCCGGATATGGCGGGGAAACTGGCAGAAGCTAAAGAACGCGAAGAATCGCCGCTCGGACGCCAGATACTCGGCCAGCTTATAGAGAACATGGATATTGCCCAGAAAGAGATGATACCGATATGCCAGGACACAGGAATGGCGGTCGTTTTCATCGAAGTAGGGCAGGACGTCCACTTTGAGGGCGGAAATATCGAAGACGCCGTGAACGAAGGTGTGCGCAGGGGATACACTGAAGGATATTTAAGAAAATCCGTTGTCCGCGACCCTATCGAGCGCGTAAATACTGGAGATAATACCCCGGCCGTCATCCATTATTCTATTGTCCCCGGCGAAAACGTAAAAATAACGCTCGCACCGAAAGGATTCGGCAGTGAAAATATGAGCCGCCTGTTTATGCTAAAACCCGCTCAGGGTATCGAAGGAGTTAAAGAAGCGGTGCTCACCGCCGTTGCGGACGCCGGTCCGAATGCATGCCCTCCCATGGTCGTGGGTGTGGGTATCGGCGGAACGTTCGAGAAATGCGCGCTGATGGCTAAGAAAGCGCTCACCAGAAACGTGAACGAACGCTCTAAAATACCGTACGTAGCCGAACTCGAGACGGAGCTCCTCGATAAGATCAACTGCCTCGGCCTCGGCCCGGGCGGTCTCGGAGGCCGTATGACAGCGGTCAACGTAGCTGTCGAAACGTATCCGACGCATATCGCCGGACTTCCGGTGGCGGTCAATATCTGCTGCCACGTTAACCGTCACATCGTGCGTGAGATCTGAGGAGGGAAGATACAATGGACAGACATATAAATTTACCTTTAACCGATACAGACGCCCGTTCGCTTCGCGCGGGAGATTACGTATACCTTACCGGCGTGCTTTATACCGCCAGAGACGCGGCGCATAAGCGCATGTATGAGGCTCTGGACGCCGGACAGGAACTTCCTGTTGATCTAAACGGACAGGTCGTATACTACCTCGGACCTACGCCCGCACGCCCCGGTCACGTGATCGGATCTGCCGGACCTACGACTTCTTCACGTATGGATAAGTACGCTCCGAGGCTGCTTGACCTCGGACTAAAAGGGATGGTAGGAAAAGGAAAAAGGACGCAGGAAGTTATTGACGCCGTGGTCCGCAACGGAGCTGTTTACTTTGCCGCCGTGGGCGGCGCAGGCGCTCTGCTCTCTAAATGCATTAAAGAAGCCGAAGTCGTGGCTTACGACGATCTGGGCACCGAGGCGATACGCCGCCTGCGCGTCGAAAACCTGCCCGTAATAGTAGTAATAGACTCCGAAGGAACCAATCTGTACGCGACCGCCGCGGATAACTGGAAAAAATAACCCTCCCCGCAACACAAATATTAAAAAATGATCATTCGCAACAGTATAAAATCTGTAATACGTTCTCCGCTGAAAAGCATATTGTTTTTTCTGCTGATAATGGCGCTCGTAGCGGCCCTTTCGCTCGGTTCCGCGCTCGTAAGCATGTGCTCCGCACTGTTAAACCAGTGCGAAAGAACGTATATTACCATTGGATCGATCGAATACCGCGGCGGACGTTTCCCGGATAAAACAGTAAGCGATAATAAAGCGGCATCGATCCGCGAACAGATCGATTTTAACGCACTCGGGGAAAAAGAATACGTAAAAGATATTGACGACAGCTCGACCGCGATCGTTTCGCTCCCGGGGTTCAACAGAGTGCTCATCGAGAACTCTTCATCGCAGAACATCATAGTACTGACGGCAAGGAAATTGTCCCGGGACAATGCCATGTGCAAGGTCGTTAACGTCCTGTATGCCGATGCTCTTACCGAGGACAGGCTAATAAACGTTTATGATACGGATGAGAGCGGAAAAACCGTCCCGTTTGACGGGGAAGAGGGTCACACGTATCTTATCTCCGGATTCACAGACGGAAATATCTCCGGCGTTATCGACGTTACTCTAAGCAGCATCCTGAACGAAACGGCGCTGAACGCGGGAATACGCCAGGACAATTATTATCTTGACGTCACTGACGATCCCTATCTGAAAAACACCAGACCTGAGTACGGCCTGTTCGTCGAAGCTGCCGAGGCGTATGAACTGATAAACCATTCATGGTACGCGCGCATCACCGAGGAACCTTCATTCCTTGAGCCGTTTGTTGAGAAAGACTACTCGGTGCGCGAGGGCAGACTTTACACGAAGCAGGATGCTGAAAAAGGCATCGCGTGCCTGCTGCCCGACTATATAGCAGACCGCCTGAACGTAGGACCGGGCGACGAAACGACGCTGCTGATCACTCAGACCGGGTTTTCTTCTATCACGAATTCGTACTGGCCGGGCGTTAAAGGGATCGACACCGAAGATCCGCGAGAAGCGGACGACGGATACGGAATAAGGCTTAAATGTACGGTCACCGGTATCATTTCCACCACTGCGCGCGAGATACCTCTCATTTATCTGTCCGGTCTCGGCGATATTCCCGAGGGAGACGGTTTTTGCGGCTATACGCTCGGAACGATCTATTTTAAAAACGGTATCGGTTCCGCCGAGATCAAAGAAATCGAGTCAATGCTCCCGCCGGGCGCGGAACTCGCTTTTTACGACCAGGGATTCGCGGCAGTCTCGGAATCACTAAAACGGCTTCGCGAAGATGCTCTGGGAGTAGTGCTGGCGGCAGCGATCGCGTCGCTGGCAATGCTCGTGCTTTTCGCGTTCGTTTTCGTAGGGCGTCAATCCGATTCGGTCGTGACGATGTATCTGATGGGCACGAAAGTAAAAAGCCTCGGAACGTACGTCGGAGTTTCCGCCGCGGCGGTGCTGATACCCGGTTCGGTTGCGGGCATTCTCTTTTCCGCTGCGCTTTCCGGCATTCTTTCGCGCCTTATAGCCCGTACCGTTTCCAGAGGCCAGTCGTCATTAAGACTCTACAGCAGTTCCAGCCTCGGGATCCAGAAGCCGCTGGAGATATCTGTGTCAATGCCCGCGTGGCCCGGCATCCTGTGTGCCGTCATCCTTACCGCGCTCGGTATCGCAGCCTGCCTCGTATTTATGTTCATCGCGCTGAAACCGGTGAGCCCTGACGCGTACACCGTCAGAAAAGAGTCGAAAGTACGCAGATCAAAGCCTAAGAACGCAAAACCGCTGCCATTGTCCGGTGCGGCAAAAAAATACATATTATTGTCCCTGAAACGCGGTGGAGTACGGACCTGGGCAGTGCCCCTGGTGAGCGCGCTGATGGCGGTATTCATTCTCGTACCCGCAAGCGTATTGGCGTCGTACAAGGCAAAGAGAAAAGAACTCAACGAAAATACGCGCATTGACTGCTATTTCACCGATTACGGCGGAAAGCAGCGGTATGATCTCGTATTGACGGACAATATGATGACCGACTTCGAGAACAGCGAGTATTTCGATAATTTCCACTTTTCGATTTGCGATCCGTTCCTGCTCAGCTATACTCTCACATTTTCGCCCGACGGAGGTGATCCGGTCAGGACGGAATATGCGAAAAGCGCTCCTGCAGGCGGCTTTTCGAGAGAAAGTTTCGTAACGAACCTGATGAACGGACCTAAAATTTTCTACACGGACGATTTCCCCTCTGCGCCGGAATTCGTGGGAAAGACTGCGCCTGAGATACGCTGGCTCGAAGGATACAGCCACGACTATTTCTCCGGAACGAGGCGGATACGCGAAACGTTTGACTTCTACTCCACCGGCGACGTGTACACATACCGCGGACCGAATACGTTTGTCATATTACGCGACCGGAGGGATCTGTGCGTCGTGATACCCGAGTCTGTGGCGGAAGAATACAGCCTGAAGCTCGGAGACTATATAGGGATCACGGCAACGGAAGATCTGGTTAAAGAAGAATACAAGGTCATAGGTATTTTCCACGACGTGGGCAATACCGGTTTCATTTACACGCGCACGGAAAACGCTCATAAGGTGATCAACGTCGTTACAAAACGGGAAGGTATGCCGGACGGGATGGAGATGCGCGCAAAACTCAGGACAACTGCTTCCTGTGCGAGTTTCAGGCTTGTCGATACGTCGCGCATCCTGGAGGCGAAAAAGTGGCTCCTGAACCAGGGCTACAGCAGGGTGCATACGGCCGGCTTTTACAGACTGTATCCGATCCTGGAGGACCAGGAATATTGTGAAGCGCTCGAGAAGCTGGAGCGAAATATTGGTTATCTTGAAAAAGTGCTTCCGGCGATGGCCGTGCTCGTAATGACCACCGGCTTTGCCGCGGCGTATCTGCTCATGTTCCGCAGAAAAGTTGAGATCGCTACGCTGCGCTCGATTGGAGAAACTTCCGGCCGTGTTTTCGCTATATTCACGGCGGAGCAGCTGCTCACTGCAGTGATCGGCACGGTGATAGGCATAGGGCTGTGGGTGCTGATAGCGGGAGTGGTGGAAAACATGTGGCTCGCGGCGGCGTTCTTCGCAGGATTTTTAGCAGGTACGGTCGCATCAGCGTGGAGAATGAGCAGGAACAACCTGCTTGAAGTGCTGAGCGACAAGGAATAGAGGAGTGACGGACAATGATTCTCGAACTTAAAGACGTGGTTTTCAGTTATAATACGCGGTGGAACAAAGTTGACGTCCTGAAAGGCGTAAACTGCAGTTTCGAGCGCGGTAAAGTCTACGGTATCGTTGGCAAATCCGGCAGCGGCAAGAGTACCGTGCTTTCGCTTATGGCGGGGATAACGCTTCCTCAGGGGGGCCAGGTGCTTCTTGAAGGTGTGCCGACTTCCGACATGAATCTGCAGGAATACCGAAGGGATAAAGTTGCCGTCATATACCAGAGCTTCCGGCTGCTGCCGCTGCTCACAGCCGTTGAGAACGTGATGTATCCGATGGAACTTCGGGGCCTTAAGCGCAAAGAAGCGCAGGAGAAGGCGGAAAAGTATCTGGAAGACGTTGGCATCCCGCGCGAGGCGTTTTTCCGGTTCCCTGCGACGCTGTCCGGCGGCGAACAGCAGCGTGTGGCAATTGCCCGCGCACTTGCGTGCGACACGCACCTGATGCTTGCCGACGAACCCACCGGGAACCTTGACGCCGAAAACAGCGAAATAATTATCGACCTTCTCAGACGTCTGGCGGCAGAGAGAAACTACTGCGTAATAATCGTGACACATGACGTTGACGTCATGGATAAACTGGACGTGGTCTACAAGATGCACGACGGAGTGCTTGTCAGGAGATAATTGACGTGGATAACGAAGCAGGAAATAACAAGAAAAAATCGGCGAAGAGTATGATCATCGCCGTACTTACGTGTATGGCAGGTTCGCTCGTCGTATCGTTCGCGCTTAACCAGGTGCTTAAACCGGCGGGCTTTTCGCCGGGCGGCGTGACAGGTCTCGCGGTACTGGTTAACAAGGTCACCGGCGGTCTTTTCCCTGTGGGCGTAGCTCAGCTCATTATGAACATACCGCTGTTCATTCTGGGGTATAAAACGCTGGGCAAGACGTTCATTTTCAGGTCGATAATGGGCACCGTGATGACGTCGGTGTTCGTTGACGCGCTCAGCTTTACGGCAAAGTACTGGGTGCTGAAGACAGAACCGATATTGTCCGCGGTCTGGGGCGGCGTGCTTCTGGGCATCGGCTACGGCATAATTTTCAGGACAGGCGCGACGACGGGCGGAACGGATATTGCCGCCAGGGTGCTGCAGAAGAAGATGAATTATATGACGCTCGGCCAGCTGCTTCTAATGTTCAACGTTATATTCCTGATCGTTGTGGGTCTTGTCAATATGTCGGTGAGTGCCGCGCTTTATACAGGCATCACCGTATTCATCTCGTCCAAGGTCGTGGATCAGGTCGAAGGCGGCGTGAACTACGCCAAGGAGGTACTGCTCGTTTCGGATAAGGCGTCCGAGATCGGCTCGGATATCATCAGCGAGCTGGGCAGGGGGGCAACGATCCTCCACGGTACCGGTGCATATACAGGTCATGATCACCCCGTGCTCTGGGTCGTGGTCTATAACCGGCAGCTTCCTAAATTAAGAGAGATCGCGGCTCGCCACGATCCCACTGTTTTTATAGCTATTAAAGACGTCCGCGAGGCTAAGGGCCTTACCGGAGCAGGTCGTTTCTGAAGCGAATCTTTTCAAGCAAAGCCGGAGTGTAGTCCGGTATCGCGCCGAGGTGGCGGACAACGTAGTTTGCGAGTATCGATGCGCATCGTAAGCATTCGCGGATAGGCGCTCCGTTCAGGTAATTATACAGGAAGCAGGCGGACAACGAATCTCCTCCTCCTACAGTTGATACCACCTTTACCCGCGGTTTGGGCGAGCGGCAGAACGTGCCGTCAACGGCGGAGTATACAGTTGATCCGTCTTTATCGAGCGTGAGAAGCACGAGCTTTATGTTCGGGTATTTTTCGCACAGCGCTTTGCAGAACGCTTTATGATCATCTTTATCCGCCTTTACTCCTACGGCGTCCTGTTCGTCGCGCGACAGCTTCAATATGGTGGCGCGGCTCAGTGCAAGCTCTACGAAATCCTGCGTGTAGTTCGTTTTGCGGATATTTATATCGAAAAACAGTTCTTTGTATTTTCCGCTGTCAAACAGTTTCAGCAGTGACGCTCGCGACGGGTAGTCGGGATTTCTGACGGGCAGAGTGCCGAAATAGAGTGCATCCGCGGTCATATCTGCTTTTTTTCGCATTTTCAGCGGGATGCAGTCGTACGCGGTCGGGAAGGGCAGGTCGTAGTCGGGTGTTCCGCCTTCAAGCGTTATAAGGCTCATGCCTGTCGGCACGTCGCTTATGCGCGCTACTCCGCTGAGGTCAACGCCGAATTCTGCTGCTTTTTTCAGTGCCTCGTCTCCTTCTTCGTCGGTCCCGAGCGCGGACAACATTTTTACGTCTGCTCCCAGTCTCGCCATGTGTGCGGCGAAGTTGAACGCCGCTCCGCCGATCTCTTTCTTGTCCGGGAACACGTCCCAGAGTATATCGCCGAATACGTGAATTTTCATGCCTTGATCCATTCCTTCCGATCGAGATTCTTCTGCGCTATTGTAGCACATTACGGGCAATAGGGCAAATGGGAGCGAACCGAGTGATGACAAATGGCAAATGGGCGAACCGAGTGATGGCACGAATTTTGGGTCTACTGCGAAACCCAGAATCGGTTCGCAGTTCGGTCAAACAAAATTCTTAGCCATTCACTCGGCTTCGCTGGCGAAAAATAAGGTAGTCAAAGAAGCCAAAGAATAATTGAAAACGGCAAATTGCAAATGAATAATGGATATTAGTGTTGTTGACAAATTTTGTGTTTAGTCGCATAATCGGTCGGGTGCCGCGAAGGCACGTCAGACGCGGATCAAAAAAGGAGGCGTATGCAGATGATCATACCGGAGGGACAACAGAGCGACGGAAGGTATTGCCGCTATTTCACGTTGGGGGCAACGGAGGTCGATCTTAACAACCGAGCGAGGCTTCAGGCGCTGCTGGGGTATTTTCAGGAGACTGCAGGCGATCAGTGCCAGCTGTTCGGATCGGGCTGGAGCGACCTGTGGGAAAAACACGGGCTCTGCTACGTCGTTGTCCGCATGGAGATCCGCATGGACCGTTACCCGGGCACAGGGGAGCAGATCCGGATCGACACCTGGCCCGAAAACCGTCTTCGGATGATATTCGCACGTTACGGCGAGATCTTTGACGCAAACGGCGAGCGGATCGGCGCGATCGTTTCGCAGTGGGCGCTGCTTGACGTCAATTCCCGCCATTTTGTCCGCCCGAATCCCGAGATCGTATCGATGCCTGACACCTCTACGTTGACCGCCCCGTTCGAGCCCTCGAACGATCATCGCCGCGCGGCCGACAACACTTCTGCTCCCGATTCCTGCCGTGCTTTTGCCTTCGAGCGCACCCCGGTTTACAGCGATTTCGACTACAACCGCCACATGAACAATGCGCGCTATGCCGAATGGGCCGCCGATACCCTCTGGAAGGTCCTGAAGCCGGACGAGAGGCAGGCGGATCCGTCGATCGCACGGCTCGAGATCAAATTCCGGGCCGAGATCCCCGCCGATTTTGTCGAAACGCCGATACGGCTCGAGGGCAACTTTGATCCGTCGTCAATGTCGTTCGCGTTCAAGGGTGTCGTTGGCGATACCGTCCATTTCGAGATCGAAGGAGATTGCGCCCGACCTGGCTGTATTTAATGGCAAATGGCAAATTGCAAATGGCAGGCGAACCGGATGATGACACGAATTTCGGGTCTCATGCGAACACTATATTAGTTCGCATTTCGGTCACACGAAATTCTTAGTCATCTATCCGGCTTCGCTGACAGACAAAAATGAATTTGAAGTCTGGCAAACATTATAAAACAAAATTCTTAGCCATTCACTCGGCTTCGCTGGCGAAAAA
>JAEEGL016925148.1_pt1 | contig 11105 bp, 9 predicted proteins | sample 9134231 | NCBI WGS metagenome assembly JAEEGL01 (sample SAMN16246548, study PRJNA631951) | gut metagenome | biome: gut microbiome; feature: rumen; material: fiber-attached | host: Bos | place: Iran: Karaj | collected 2018-10
AATGCTTTGAGAGGGGAGGGCTAAGATCATGCAGGATTATGAGATGGTAATAGGCCTCGAAGTACACTGCGAGCTCTCGACAGAATCAAAGATCTTCTGCGGATGCTCTGCCAAATTCGGCGGCGAGCCCAATACACACGTTTGCGAAGTATGCTCCGGTATGCCCGGCACACTTCCCACATTGAACAGACAGGTAGTTGAATATGCCGTGAAGGCAGGTCTTGCGCTTAACTGCGAGATCACAAGGAATAACAAGTTCGACCGTAAGAACTACTTCTATCCTGACCTTCCGAAGGCATATCAGATATCACAGCTTTATTTCCCGATCTGCAGGAACGGCCATGTCGATATCAAGACATCACAGGGTATCAAGTCCATCGGAATCCACGAGATCCACATGGAAGAGGATGCCGGAAAGCTTGTTCATGACCCTGTTACAGGCATGACAATGGTCGATTTCAACCGATGCGGCGTCCCGCTCCTTGAGATAGTATCAGAGCCTGATTTCAGATCCGGCGAAGAGGTTATCGCATATCTCGAAAAGCTCAGAGACACGATGCAGTATCTGGGTATCTCTGACTGCAAGATGCAGGAAGGTTCCATGAGAGCTGACGTTAATCTCTCTGTAAGGCCCAGAGGCCAGAAGGAATTTGGCACCAGGACCGAGATGAAGAATATCGCGAGCCTTAAGGCAATCGAGCGCGCAATCGAATATGAGCGCGACAGACAGATCGACCTCATCGAGGAAGGCGGCAAGGTTATCCAGGAGACAAGGCGCTGGGACGACGAGCAGGAGTATACATATTCCATGCGTTCCAAGGAAAATGCCCAGGATTACAAGTATTTCCCGGATCCTGACCTCATGCCGATCAACATTTCCGAGGAGTTCCTTGATAAGGTAAGATCAGAGCTCCCTGAGTTTGCTGATGCTAAGCGCGAGAGATATGTTAAGGAATTGGGCCTGCCTGAGTATGACGCTGAGATCATTACAGGAACACCCGCACTGGTAAAGGTTTTCGAGGCCGCGTGCGAAGTGACATCAAGCCCTAAGGACTGCTCTAACTGGCTCATGACAGACCTTCTTAAGTTCGCTAAGGATGCGAAGGTCTTAGCAGGCGATATCGACTTTGACGGCAGGATCATGGGCAGGATCATAAACCTCGTAAATGAGGGCAAGATCAACCGCAAGTCCGGCCAGAAGGCTCTTGAGGAAGCTTTCCTTAACGGAACAGATCCCGAGAAGTATATTGCCGACAACGGTCTCGCACTGGTATCCGATACAAGTGCGATCGAACCCGTTATAAAGGAGATACTGGCTGCAAATGAGAAAGCCGTATCAGGCTATCTTGCAGGTGAGGAGAAGAACCTCACATTCCTTATCGGCCAGTCAATGAGAGCTCTCAAGGGCAAGGCTGACCACCAGGTAGTAAGACAGACACTTATCGATCTTCTTAATGGAATGAAGTAAATGGACACAGTTTTAAGCATTTTACTGGTAGTATTCTTCGTTCTCGTTAATGCCTTTTTCTCAGGCACCGAGATGGCTGTCATCTCGCTTAACGACGCGAAAATGCATAAGCTTGCTGAAGAAGGCGACAGGAAAGCCCTCCGTGTTATCAAGTTCCTTGATAATCCCGGCAACTTCCTGGCGACGATCCAGGTCGGCGTTACTCTGGCAGGATTCCTGTCATCCGCTTTTGCGGCCAACAGCTTTGCAAGCAAACTGGCTCTCTGGGTCGATCCGTCATCAAAGTATCCCTGGATGGAATCTCTCTGGACAGTCCTGATCACCATTGTGCTGTCTTATTTCTCACTCGTTTTAGGAGAGCTCGTACCGAAGCGTATTGCTCAGAACAAGCCTGAGAAATGGGCGTTTGCGGCTGCAAACACCGTCAAGTTCTTTGGCGCTGTCTTAAAGCCTTTCGTATGGTTCCTGACCAAGTCCACGAACGTCATCTTAAGACTTTTCAGGATCGATCCCAACCAGACGGATAAGCCCGTTACGGAGGAAGAGATCCGTATGATGGTCGACGTCGGTTCAGAGTCAGGCAACATTGAAGATACAGAGAAGGAAATGATCGAGAACGTTTTCGAGTTCAACGACAAGGAAGTGTCTGAGATCATGACCCACAGAAAGAAGATCGTCTCACTTCCCATCGATGCAGGCTACGACGAGGTAATGCGCGTTGCCAGGGAGGAGAAGTTTACGAGAATCCCTGTCTATAAGGATACGATCGATGACATCATCGGAATCCTTCATATAAAGGATCTCATCGGAATCATGCCTCCCACGGAGGAGGAGCCTTTCAAGCTTGAGAAGTTCATAAGAGAGCCTCTTATCGTTCACGAGACACGTAAGATCTCATCCCTCTTTGGCGAGATGAAGAACTGCGGCATGCAGATGGCTGTTATCGTTGACGAGTACGGCGGAACAATGGGTATCGCCACGATCGAGGATATGCTCGAAGAACTTGTAGGCAATATTACTGACGAGTTCGACGACGAGGCTGATGAGTTCGTAAGGCTCTCCAACGGTGATTACATCGTCAGGGGTGACATGACCCTTTCAGATCTTGAGGATGTCCTTGATATCGAGCTCGACAACGACGAATATGACACTATTGCAGGTCTTGTTATCTCACAGCTCGACAGAGTGCCGGAAGAGACAGAGCACCCTGTGGTCAATTACAAGAACCTGAGGATCAAGGTCCTGAAGGTGGAGGAGAATGCCATCGCCAAGGTCCTGATCCACATAAATCCCGTTACTAAGCCCGAAGATGACGGCAGCGAGGAGAATTCCGGGTCAGATGAGTAAGTACGACCTTGTCCTTTATGACTTAGACGGCACTTTGCAGGACTCCGTCCCTCTCATAATGGAATCCCTGAAAACTGCATATGACATCGTGCTCGGCGGCACCGACAGGACTGACACCGACCTTATGAGCTATATCGGCAAGCCTTTAACGGACACTTTCCGCATGCATGATGAGAAGACTCAGGAGCGCCTGATCGGGACATATCTTGACTATAACTGCGCCAGGATGAAGGAGAATGTCATCCCGGTTTTCCCCGGTGTCTATGATTTCCTCTCGAAAATCAGGACTTTGGGCGTTAAGCAGGGCATAGTAACATCAAAACTTGAATCTTCCGCAATGATCACAATAGATCTTTTGGATCTTGGGAAATACTTTGATGACATGGTCTTCAGGGAAGCGACCGTTAGGGCCAAGCCTTTTGGCGATCCTTTGACCGAGGCGGCAAGAAGGCTCGGCGTAACTGACATGAAAAAGGTGCTTTATGTCGGAGATGCCCTTCCTGATTTGCTTTCAGCGCAGGACGCGGGCTGCGATTTTGCTCTCGTAGGGTGGACGAAGATGCCAAAAGAGGAGCTGATGGCCGCAAACCCCACATATTTAGTGGATGTTCCTGAATGTCTTCCTTGCATTATTGAAGGCACCGAATTATAATATCTTTTGCTTTTTTTATTAATTAATAAAGGTAGGTAGGCAAAATGGCAAAGACCTCCAAGTCCGGAAAGGCCAACAGGAAGCTTGTATCGGTCGGAATGACAGTTGTAGTAGTAGCTATCGTTCTCATCGTTGCTATCTTCTTCACATACATTTCCGGTGTACTTCCCAGAACTTTGACCGGTATTCAGATTACAGAGACTGTCGATGGTAAAGAAACGGTCATCAAGAACTTCAACGTTCTTGAGTCCAACTACCATTTCGTTGAAGTTTACGATTCATATTCTCAGTATGGCATGGTTTCAGCTGATAAGCTTGACACTGTCTGTAACGAAGAGACCGGTGAGACATATAGAGACGTACTTCTCAGAGAAGCTGCTACTCAGATGAGAACACTTGCTCTTGTTGAGCGTGCTGCAAAAGAGAACGGCTTTATGGAGATTTCCAAGGCGCGTGAGCTTGCTGCGGCTAACCTCACTACATTAGACCTTTACGGTATGATGTATGGTTACGGTTCAGGCATGGCATACCTCAGAGCCCTTTACGGAACAGGTATGACAAAGAGATCTTACACAGACTTTACTGCACGTGAGATCCTTGTAGAGGAATACGGTAACTACTTAAAGCAGTTCGATACAACCATCGTACCTACTGATGAGGCAGTTAAGGCTAAGTACAACGAAGCTCCCAACCAGTATTCGACCGTTGATTACAGCTCATACTTCATTAAGGCTGAGACTGATAAGGACGGCAACGTAATTGGTATGGATGCTGCTGTTGCAAGCGCAAACAAGATCGCTAAGGCAGCAAAGGATACAGCTTCCTTCAGACAGGCAGTCATCGATTACGCTACAGAGAAGAAGGATGACGCAGTCCTTGCTACTTTCGCTGACGATAAGAACCCTTGCCTTACAGAGGGCTTCACATATTCCCTCTCCACATACATGGAAGATGTTGTAAGAGAGTACCTCTTCTCTGACAGCAAGGCCGGTGATGTTAAGGTCATCCAGACTGAATTCGGTGCTTACGTCATCCACATCGCAAAGAAGGATAATAACGACTACAACACAGTTGCTTACAGAATGCTCACTCTGAAGTCCGATGCCAAGTCTGACGCTACAGATGCAGAGAAGCAGGAAGCACTTCAGAAGACACTCTCTGAAGCACAGACACTGTGCCCCGCAGGAATGGATCCCATTTCTTTCTACAAGATCGTTAAGGAGCACACAAAGGATCAGAACTCACTCCTCCAGGGCGGCTACAGCGTTCAGCCTGCGACATACTTCGAATCCACTAAGGAAGATCCGGTCGATCCGGCAGTTGTAGAAGCAGGTAAGTGGCTTTTCGACGGTGCACGCAAGCAGGGCGATATTTTCATCAAGGCTTCTGAAGACGGCACAACAGTTTATGTCTTCTATTTCGAGGCAATCAGACCTGCTTATGAAGTTACGATCAGAAACAACATGATCTCCGATAACTTCAACGCATGGAACTCAGCTCTCGAAGCAAATCATCCGGGCTATTCCATCAACGCAGGATTGTGCAGATATCTGGTTTATTGATAATTAATTAAATAAATAATTAATATAAACAAGCGCCGCTCTTAATGGAACGGCGCTTTTTATTTATTATGCGCACTTCTATAGCCGGCGTTTGGAGATAAGATTTAATAGCCTTTACATGGATAATAAGGAGGATATACCAAATGAAAAAGGTTTTAGCACTTATTCTCTGCCTTTCTGTGATGCTCGGTTTTGCATCATGCGCCAAGAAGGTTGAAGTACCTTCCAAGAGCGACGTTAAGAAGGCTGCAGCAGATGAGTTTGACATGGACTTCAAGGTCGATTCCGAAGAGATCTCTGACGATGAGAAGGAAGCTGAGTGGGTTTTGATCTCCAAGGACGGTTCTCTCCAGGTAACAGTTACATGGAATGCGAAGACACCTGACAAGTTCGAGTTCGACGATGAGGAGCTTACTCCCACAGACACAGAACCGGCTCCCACATCATCCGAAGACCCCACAACTGAGTCTTCTGAGGATCCCACAACGACTGCGACCACAGAAACATCAGCTACTGATTCATCTGAGGACAACGGCAGCACAACAACTGCTCCCTCCGGTGTAAAGTATGTTAACTTCGACGAGATGAACTTCTACATCAACGGCAAGAAGTACACACTCGGAAAGACAACACTTCAGGATCTTATCGATGACGGTGTTCCTTTCGAGGACGGCGAGCTTGAGGATGCAAAGAACAATCTTAAGTCAAGATACCAGTCTTCTTACATCAAGCTTAATCCCGGTGTTAAGGGCTACTACGTCTGGATCCAGGTTTTCAACGAGACAGATGCAGGCAAGCCGATGAACGAATGCTATATCAACGAGATCTATTACAAGGTTACAAATCTTGTAAAGGACGGTGAGAAGCAGAACTTCATTACTTTCGACTTCCCTCTCGACCTTAAGATGGAAGATCTCAAGGCTAATTCCGGCGAACCTAACGGAAGAACATACCACAACGAGGACAACGCAAAGTATATCTACGACACTCTTGAGTGGACAAAGAAGGGTACAAAGTTCATGAACTCCAACAGATATACTTTCGAATACACAAACGGTGAACTTAAGAACGTTGTTATCACTTACATTCCCTGATCAACGGAGATTTAAGTAAAAATATGAGGCTGTCACACAAAAATAGACAGCCTTTTTTAAAAAATATTTGTTTTATTTCAAAAATAGGTCTATTATTGAAGCGCCTTTATAAATGGTAATAAGGAGGAGACACAATGAAAAAGATTTTTGCACTTATTCTTTGCCTTTCCATGATGCTCGGAATTGCATCCTGTGCAAAGAAGGTTGAAGTACCTTCCAAGAGCGATGTAAAGAAAGCTGCAAAGGAAGAGTATGACATGGACTTCAAGGTTGACTCTGAGGATATCTCTGATGATGAGAAGGATGCAGAGTGGGTTTTGATCTCCAAGGACGGTACACTCGAGGTTACAGTAACATGGAACGCTAAGAAGCCTGAAGAGTTCGAGTTTGATGACAAGGAGCTTGAGACTACTACAACGACCACAACTGAGGAACCTACAACAACTGAATCTTCTGAAGATCCCACTACAACTACAACTGCAGATACTTCAGCAACAGATTCCACAGACACCACAGGAAGCAACCCTAACCCTAATCCCAATCCTTCCGGTGCTAAGTACGTTAACTTCGATGAGATGAACTTCTACATCAACGGTACAAAGTTCACACTCGGCAAGACAACACTTCAGGACATGATCGATGCAGGCGTACCTTTCAAGGAAGGCGAGCTCGAGGATGCTAAGAACAATCTTAAGTCCAAGTATCAGTCCGCACCTTTCAAGGTTGATATCGGCAAGGGCTTCAGCTGCTTTATCTATGTATTCAACGATACAGATTCCGGCAGACCTTCCAACGAGTGCTATGTTAACGAGGTTACTTACTACGGTTCTTACACAAAGGGTGAGACACAGAATATTCTTACATTCGACTTCCCTCTCAACGTAACTATCGATGACCTCAAGGCAAATGCAGGCGATCCTACAGAAAAGCCTTATCACAACGAGGATGATCCTAAGTTCATCGCAGATTATCTCGAGTGGACAAAGCAGGGCAAGAAGTACATGAACAGAAACAGATACAGATTCGAGTTCTACAACTACGAGCTCAGAAATGTTTCTATCACATACTTCCCTTGATCTGATCAGGAAATAAGTAATTAATCAGAGGGGCTGTCTCGGTATGAGGCAGCCTCTTTTTTGCATATCCGATTGACAACCTACCAAACCTATTGTATTTTTATGTCAGTTTCAAACCGTTGACGGAGAGTGAGTAACTTAAGCAAACCGTTCACAGAGAGCCCGGGGTGGTGTGATCCGGACAGCAAGGAGCTTAAGTGAATGGACTTCGGAGGGCGTGAAGGAAAGGGCTTGTCCCAAGTATATTGCGACGTAAGGCACGCGTAAGAGGCCGGAGATATGTTGGTATCTTGTCTAAGCGCACGAGTCAGATCGTGAATCAAGGTGGCACCGCGGATAATAAGATTATTCGTCCTTGACTTAAAGACATTAGATCTTTAGTCAGGGGCTTTTTTATTGCCTTTGACTTGAGAGAAGCCGGAGGTGACTTATATGAAAGTAGTGCCGTCAATTGAAGAAGTCAGAGCATATGCCGCAGAAGGCAAATATGACATTGTACCCGTAAGTACTGAGATTCTCTCTGATTTTACGACGCCGATCGAGACGATCCGTATATTAAAGAATGCATCGACCCATGCATACATGCTTGAGTCTGCCCAGTCCGACGAGAAGTGGGGCAGATATACTTTCTTAGGATTCGATCCCAAGCTCGAGATCACCTGCATAAACGGCGAGATCACATATGGCGACAAGACAGAGAAGACATCTGACCCTTCACAGATCATAAGAGACATCCTGTCCCGCTTCAGAAGCCCCAGACTTCCTTATCTTCCTTCTTTTACAGGCGGTCTTGTCGGCTATTTCTCATACGATTACCTTGGTTATGCTGAGCCCACGGCCAGGTGTGATGTAACGGATACCGAGAATTTCAAGGATGTTGACCTCATGCTTTTCGACAAGGTCATAGCATTTGACCACGTAAGACAGAAGCTCATCCTTATATCCAATATGTCCTTAGAGGACGTGGACGCAGGCTACCGTGAGGCTGTCAGTGACTTGGAAGACCTCATTGATCTTCTTAAGAATGGCGAAAAGAGCGTCGATCCGGAAGGCAGGCTCCTTGGCGAAGTCACGCCCCTGTTCTCCAAAGACGAATACTGCGCCATGGTCGAAAAGGCCAAGAACTACATTCACGAAGGCGATATCTTCCAGATCGTTCTCTCGAACAGGCTTGCAGCACCTTTTGAAGGCAGCCTTCTTAACACATACAGAGTATTAAGGACAGTTAATCCCTCACCTTACATGTTTTATTTCGCAGGAACAGACGTTGAGGTAGCGGGCGCATCTCCCGAGACGCTCGTAAAGCTCGAAGACGGCATTCTTCACACATTCCCTCTTGCCGGCACAAGACCGAGAGGCAAGACGGAAGAAGAGGACAGAAGGCTTGAAGAAGAGCTCCTGGCTGATGAGAAGGAACTTGCAGAGCACAATATGCTCGTTGACCTTGGCCGCAACGACCTGGGCAAGATCAGTAAATTCGGTTCAGTTGAAGTTGAAAAACTCAGAAGCATCGAGAGATATTCGCACGTTATGCACATAGGATCCACCGTCCGCGGAAAGATCGATCCCAAATACGACGCTCTTGATGCTGTCGAGGCTGTGCTTCCGGCAGGAACCCTCTCAGGCGCTCCGAAGATCCGTGCATGCCAGCTCATAGGCGAGCTCGAGAACAACAAGCGCGGCATTTATGGCGGCGCTATCGGCTATATCGACTTTACAGGCAACATGGATACATGCATTGCCATCCGTATCGCTTACAAGAAAAACGGCAAGGTCTTCGTCAGGAGCGGCGCGGGCATCGTAGCCGATTCAGTACCTGAGAAGGAATTCGAGGAGTGCCTAAACAAAGCAAAGGCAGTCCTTAATTCCCTCACACTCGCAGAGGAGGTATAAGCATGATTCTTCTTATAGATAACTACGACAGTTTCTCATATAACCTCTACCAGATGATAGGTGAGCTTAATCCCGACATCCGGGTAATAAGAAACGATGAGATGACAGTAGAGGAGATCCGCGATCTGGCGCCTGACCACATCATCTTATCGCCCGGCCCCGGAAGACCGGAGGATGCAGGAATCATCTGTGATGTTGCGGCATCCATTCACGATATACCGGTCTTAGGCGTGTGCTTAGGCCACCAGGCCATCTGCAAGGCATACGGCGCGACGATCACCTATGCTGAGCACCTGATGCACGGCAAGCAGTCCGATGTGGGACTTTACGCTTACTGTCCTCTTTTCAGAGGCATCGGCGAGCGCACAAAGGTCGCACGTTACCACTCACTTGCAGCAGACCGTGACACGATCCCTGATTGTTTACAGATCACGGCTGTTGCTGATGACGGTGAGGTAATGGCTGTACAGCACCGTGAGTATCCGATCTACGGCGTGCAGTTCCATCCGGAATCGATCCTTACGCCGGACGGAAATAAGATGCTCGAGAACTTCCTTAATAATATTTGACTACCAAAGGCAATAACCTTTCCCCTTAAGTAAAACCCCGGAGCATTTTATTAGCTTCGGGGTTTGCTTTATCTTTTGAAAAACTTGAGGCCGGTTTTTATCTTTTATTTAAGAGTACATATTCCTTACATGTTCTATGAACTTCGATGCAAGGGCGCTCGGGATCTTTTCCTTGTCCCACGAGAGGATGTAGTCGACGTTGACGGCAGGAGTAATGTTCTTTACCACTACATTTGAGTCAGCGGAGATGTTCTTGGCGACTGAAGCAGGGAAGATAGCGATGCCGATGTTCTGGTCAACGAGCTTACTGGCGTTTGATGAGTGCGCCGTCTTTACGATGAAGCGCGGCTCCTTGCCTGTGGGTTCGAACCAGGAACGGATCTCCTCTTCTCTGGAGTGACGTGATGAGATGATGAGGTCTGTATCAACGATGTCCTTGAGTGAGACGGTCTGCTTCTTCGATTTGGCAAGAGGGTGTGAGCCCGGGATGATCGCTGCCCACGTGTCGCTGTAGACCGGGATGCCGTCGAGCAGTTCGGTGTTGAGCGGAGTCATGGTGATGGCAAGCTCCAGAAGACCTGACTTCATTCTGTATGTAAGGTCATCCACTGTGCCGCACCAGAGGTTATAAGTAACGTTAGGATATTCCTTTTTAAAAGAAGAGATCCATTCTGCGGCAAGGGAAGGGCCGTTGCTGTCTACATGCCCCAGGTAGAGCGTGCCGCTTAAGCCCTTCTTGACGTCGGTGATCTCTGTTTTCGCGATATCGGCAAGAGCCAGGATCTGTTCGCCTCTTCTCTTCAGCGCGAGGCCTTCAGGTGTGAGCGTAACGTGGCGCTTGCCACGGATGATGAGAGTGCATCCGAGCTCCTCCTCCAGATCCATGAGAGCTCTCGAGAGTGGGGGCTGGGATAAGTGCAGACGTTCTGCGGCGCGGGTGATGTTGCGCTCTTCGGCAACAGTTAAGAAATAACGTATTTGACGCAGATCCATGTGGTTTTCCTCCTGAATTGTTTATCATACCCTAAAGGTATTATTATGCGAAAACTATTCGTATTTTATTTCTTTCGTCCTTGGAGATACAATCTCTCTTGAAATCATACAACGATATTCTAAACGCATTGAAAACAAATATCAATACACTTTGAGTATGGTTTCGAACTTGGGTGACAGCGGTGGATGAAATGGTCCTCAAGTTGTGGGAGGAGAATATGAGACCTTACGAAGAAAAGTATGTCAGGGAATGCTACAAGGCAATGCAGGAAGAACATGATGCCTGCGGTATCGGCTTAGTAGTTAACATTGATGGTAAAAAAGAATACCGCACTTTAGACGATGCATTATCCATCGTCGAAAAGCTCGAGCACAGAGCAGGTAAGGACGCTACAGGCGAAGTAGGTGACGGTGTCGGAATTCTCGTTCAGATATCGCATAAGTTCTTTAA
>JAEEGL017315209.1_pt1 | contig 11105 bp, 6 predicted proteins | sample 9134231 | NCBI WGS metagenome assembly JAEEGL01 (sample SAMN16246548, study PRJNA631951) | gut metagenome | biome: gut microbiome; feature: rumen; material: fiber-attached | host: Bos | place: Iran: Karaj | collected 2018-10
GAAGACTACGACAGCCTTTGGCCTATTCTCTATCAGGCTGGCTATTTGACCATCAAAGGCTATGAAGACGAGGGCAAAACATACGTTTTGGACTATCCCAACAACGAAGTCCGCGTGGGAATGATGCAAAATATGACGGCAGAGAAGTTGTCAAAATCGGTGTCAACATTTCAACAGAAAACAACGTCAGAACTGTAACCGATTGGAAAGTGGAGAAATAATCCAAAAATCTCTAAATTTTTGTAAATATTGTTAATATTTACTATCTTTGTCGCTGATTATTAAATATTAACACCTTTACTGAACATGAAACCACGTTATTTTTTGTTGTTGCTGCTTTTGATAGTTACTGTCAGCACCGTCAAAGCGCAGAATGATAATACAACCGTCTATTTTCCGACTTCTGACACCGAAAAGGAGAACTGGTCAACTCAAAAAGATGAAAACGGCGGCATTGACCTTATATACAACGGCAACCGCCGCGTAACGGACATTTATGCCGTGCGTTTTGTAGACCTCGGAGTGGTTGTTGACGGCAAAAGAGTAAAATTCGCTTCTCTGAACATCGGCGCAAAAAATCCATGGGAAGCCGGCAACTATTACGCTTCTATTGACCTTGGAGACGATATTGCCGCCCAAACTTTCGGCAGCGGGTTTTCTATGCCGACTGCTGATGACTGGGCAGCCCTTTATAATAACTGCGAATGGAAATGGGTTGCCGGTTATAACGGCACAAACGCAAACGGATACGCCGTTTTTAAGAGGAAAGCCTCCGGCGTTTATTCTGTTGAAAAAGATAAACACATTTTTCTTCCTGCCTCCGGCAGCGAAAATAACGGAAAGGTTGTAGATGCCGGTAAAAACGGCTGGTATTGGTCAACACCGGCAAATCAGGGTTCGGTCTTGGGGTTTTATTCAACGGAAATTTCTCCGTCAGAAACAAGTAACCTTTCTTACGCTTTCCCTGTCCGTCCCGTAATTAAGAAGACAGCCTCAATTTTTCTTGACAAAACGGATGTAATGTTGTCTGTTAACGGAAAGGAAAAACTTACAGCCACAACCCCTAATTCTAACGGCAAGACCGTTGTTTGGAAATCTGACGACGAAAGCATTGCAAAAGTTGATGCAAACGGTAATGTAACCGGCGTTTCAACCGGCGTAACCACAATTACAGCAACAATCGGCAACGAAACTATAACTTGCATCGTAACTGTAAAAATTCCCGTAACGGGCGTAACCCTCAGCGGTGCGGAATACGCTAATCCTTATATTTGGGGGTCGGAAAACGTTTTGTCAAAAACTTTTACCGCCGCCGTAACGCCTGACAACGCCACCGACAAAACCGTTACATGGGAATCGAGCCACCCCGACATTATTGAAGTTTCTCAAAGCGGCGAAGTTGAAATCATTGCGCCTAACGAGACGGGCGGAGTTTTGGACGTAACAATTTCCGCAATCTCCAACGACGATAATACTGTTAAAGGCGAATACGTAATCCATTTGGACAATTACGTTGACCTCGGTACAGGCGAAGTGTATTGGAAAACTATAAAAGAATCAAATCAATATACCTATAATAATGCTCAAACAACTTTTGGCAGCATTAATATTCCCTCGTATGATGATTATAACCGTCTGATTGATAAATGTGATTTGCAATCAGGCAGAATAACGAACAAAAACCGCTCTTCTGCATACATTAATTGGCAACCGGGTAATTATTGGTCAAATACATTTAAGCGTAAGGGTAATACATTTGCCACTCATAATTATAATTATAACTATACTTTCGTTGTCAATTCATCAGACAATTATAGTTTTGGTGACGCTTATGTAAATAATTCTCTTTCAGTTCATTGTGTTCGCAGATATGTGAATGAAGCCTCTGTAATGCTAAATAAGACGTTAGACCTAAAAGACATCGTCAATCCTAACGGAGAGCCTGTTAATATAAAATGGGCTTCTGACAATTCAAGCATTGTTGCGGTTAACAACGGCGTTGTTACTGGCAAAGCGATAGGTAAGGCGACAATAACGGCTGTTTTCAACGGACAGACTGTAAGTACTGTTGTAACGGTGCTTGTTCCGCCGGAAAGCATTATTCTCAGCGGCGCATCATACGACAATCCCTATATTTGGGGTACAGAAGATGTTGAATATAAAACTTTTACCGCCACAGTATTGCCCGAAAATGCCGCAGACAAATCCGTTATATGGGAATCGAGCGACCCCGACATCATAACAGTAGACCAAGACGGTAAAGTTAAAATCATTGCGCCTAACGAGACAGACGGTGTCTTGGCGGTTACGATTACAGCAATGTCCGGCTACGACAACAACATCAAAGCCGAATATGTAATCTACCTCGACAATTACGTTGACCTCGGTACGGGCGAAGTCTATTGGAAGACCACGAATGAAACTGGCACATGTACTTTTAGTGAAAACGCTATTGACATACCGTCAGAAACAGATTTTCAAAAGGCTGATAATCTTCTGCATTGGGAGGGGTATGAAACGAGCAGCGGTTATACATTCCAGAATAATAACAAGTCTGGTGCGTATATTAATCTGCCGTATGGTGATTACTGGGCGAATACATTTTCTTACGGATTATTGGCTACCACATCTGAGAGAGGCATTATGTATTCTCTTCCTAATCCTTATTCTGATCCTAATGCCTATTTGAATTTGGGTGTAAGTAGCGATCGTATGTATAATAAGCACAGCGTTCGTTGTGTGAAAAGATACGGGAACATAAAAGTTACAAGACTTTTAATCGAGGGAGATTTTCGTAAATCTCAATTTATAGACGAAGATGATCCGTATGTATGGGGAAGAGACAACTCTTCATCAAAGAAATTGCGTCTTACAGTGGAGCCTTCATACGCCAGCAACAAAGATGTTAAATGGGACATAAACAATACCTCTATTACCTCAATAGGACAAGACGGTACTGTAACTATTACCGCGCCCAATGAGAGTGCAGAAAACAAACTCATAACAATTACAGCGACTGCACAAGATGGTAGCGGAGTAGTAGGAACTTATTCATTTTATCTTGCAAATTATGTTGACCTCGGCACTGAACGTGTTTATTGGTACACTACCAACTATAAAGAAGGTACACAAGAACTATTTGCATGTACTGATGCAACAGGTGAATATAAGTCTAATCTCCCAACGAAACAAGATTTTGTGAATATTTTTTCTTGTGTGTGGACTTTAAAAGGCGATTATTACCAAATAAAAAACAGGAACGGATCCGGTGCTTATATTAACCTTCCTATATACTCAACAAGAGAGATGACAGGATATTATTCCTGCGAAAAATCATCGGCAAACTTATATTGGACGTTGTATTTGGTAGACTATGGTAAACTCTTAGAAGAACCATATCCGGATGACCCTGAAAATACGAATGTTGTACACATGGGGAAACTTTGGCAATTGTATGATTACAAACTGCCGCTCCGTTTTATAAAACTAAAATAAATTATGAACAAATCCATTTTATCCATATATTGTGCAGTGTTGGTAGTGCTGCTTGTTGCAATTTCCGGCACTGCCCGCGCACAGTCTTACATAGAACGTGTTTCGGAAGGTCATTGGAATATTGCCGACACTGATGAAGACATCATAGTTGTAATGACCGGTTACGATGATGATAAAAACGTCGGTTTTGGCGTTTCCACTGAGGACGACGACATAGTTTTTGTGGCGGGGTATACCGATTTTGAAATCGCGGCGGAAAAAGACCCTTTGACCTTCATCTATTCCGGCAAGCCGCAAACGCTTGACAAACCGGATTTTAAAATCACTTACGAACAGGGCGGCGTTGAAAAGACAGTTTTAGAAGATGAGTTTACTGTCTCTGACAGCAAACTTAATATTGACAACAACGGCGGCGGTCAGGCGGAGTTTCTCCTTTCATATACCGACAACATCAACGTCGGCACGGCAACCCTTATGGCAGGCGATGAAAATGAAATTAATTTCTTAATTGAACCGAAAGAAATCGGCGTTGAATGGTCTTCGCCCGAAACTTTTGTATATGACGGCAAGACACATACTTTGACAGCAACGGCAACAGACCTTGCAACCCAAAATGACGAATGTCTCTTGACCGTAGAGGGCGAAGGAATAAACGCCGGAAAATACACGGCAGAGGTTGTCGGAGTGAGCAACTTAAACTACAAACTGCCGGAAGACGTAACCCGTGATTTTGAAATCACGGCGGCTGCTCTTACCGTTACCGCCAAAGACCATACAGTTGTTTACGGCGACGACCCTGCAAACGGCGGCGTAATTTTTGAAGGCTTTGCCGAAGGCGACGACGAAAGCAAACTCGGCGGCGAATTGTCTTACGGTTACGATTATGAAAAAAACTTTCCTATTGGCAAATATACCATTACGCCGTTGGGTCTAAATTCCGAAAATTATACAATCGAATTTCTCTCCGGCGTTTTGACCGTTGAGCCGAAAAACGTTGACCCTGAAATCACCCTCAGTCAAAAAGAATTTAAGTATGACGGCACGGCAAAAACTCCCGCTTTGGTTTCGGTAACTTTCGGCGAAACTGATTTGAGCGGCGAATATTCCGAGCCGGAGTATCAGAACAACGTCAAGGTCGGTACGGCAACCGTTACCGTTAACAGCAAAGAAGGCAGCAACTATACTTTTTCCAAAGACGTAACCTTTACCATTCTGCCGATACCTTTTGAATTTCTTGCCGGACAAAGGGCTGCAATAAAAATCCCCGTAGCAGTCAGCGGCTTGACTTTTTCTACTGACAATCCCGAAATTGCCGTTGAGTTAAAAGACGGCGAATACGTTCTTACTACGACGGAAAACGTTAAAAAAGGCGACCTTGGACATTTAATTTCCGAAATCACTGACGTTTCGGTAACAATTACCGACCCGTTTGAAAACTTTTTTGACGGGGACAAATGGTACAACAAAGATGTCGTTTTGACTTATCCCGAAAATCAGTACAACTGGGTTTTGAACGTTTTGGATTATCCTGACGCCACAATCTCCGCCGAGGGTGAAAACAATGTTGAATGTGAGATTTTGGACGGACTTCAAAACATCATCGCGGCGGACAATTTTTCTGTAAAAATCGACAAAACCGCGCCCGTTCCCGCTGCCAAAGTAAAAGATTATGAAATCGTTATGGACACTGCCGCTGCTAAAAAATACTTTTTTCATTCCGACTATGACGTTTCGGTTGAGCCTTCTGACGTGTTGAGCGGCACGGCAAAAATTGAGTATTCTTGGGACGGCGGTAATTTTTCCGATTATGACGGTGTCGTAAAAATTCCCTTCGGCAAAAATACGCTTTATGTCAGGGCGGAAGACTTGGCGGGTAATGTTTCTGACGTTTACAAGGCGGCTTTCAACGTTTTTGAAGACAGCAAATTCTCGCTTAACGGCAAGGCTGAAATCACTTCCGACACGGTTTATTATGCTTCAAAAACAATTTCCGGCGTAAATTTTTCCGTTGACCTCAACGGCAACACTGTCGGTATAATCACCGACCAGGAAAACAATGTTTTGGATTTTGTTGTAGAGGATAACGTTATAAAAATCAGCAAAGAATATCTTGAAACGCTTTTGCCGGGCAAAAATCCGCTTTTGGTACACGTTAATCCGCTTGGAATGTCAGAGGCTTGGCACGGCACTGAGGCTGCGGATTACGAATCGCAGATTATGACCATAAATCTTGACGTTAAATATATTGCTAAGCCGAAAGACGGTTATAGTTTTGTTTCAGAGGCAGACCCTGACGTAAAAGCCTTTTGTCAGGGTGATGACGTTGTTATGAGTATAAGTTTTGACGAAAGGTATTCGGATGTTGATTATCTTTCGGTTGAAAGGTTGGGCATTGACAAGGCAAATTCCGATGAGGAAATTTATTTTCGTATTCCGCTGCACGCTTTGAAAGGCGGTTACGAGCAAATGGCAACCAAGTATTACAAAAACGGTTATGAGTATGACGGTTCGATAATTTTTCCGTCGGATTATCCGAAGGAGTACAATATAAAAGTTTACGACGATGTTTTGGCGGTTGACAATTCCGGCGGACAGTTTTTGGACGGCGGGTACAAATGGTTTATGGACAACAGTGAGATCAGCGGCTTAAATTCGCAGTATGTTGATTTGACAAAGTACATAAACGACGGCGGGCAGCATGTTTTTTACGCATCTGTTGTTAACACTGACGGCGACCGTTTCCGTGTTTGTCCTACTGACGAGTTTATTATTTCGCCGCTTTCAAAAAGGGCTGCTGCGGCTGTAAAGACGTATCCAAATCCTGCGGTAAGCCGTCAGCCGGTGTATATAGAATTGAAAAATTTTGCGGAAGAAGATTTTTCTCAAATTGAAATTTTGCTTTACAACCAACTCGGCGGCTTAGTAAAAAAGATTTTCGGGGTTCAGGAAACTAACCCCGTAGTTTTGCCGTCAGGTTTTTATAACGGCGTTGTGGTTTTGAGAGGTCAGAAGGTATTGAATTTTAAAATGGTTGTGGAATAGGATTTTTTTTGGGGAAAAACAAATAATTTATATCTTTGTATCCTGAAATGTAACATAAAAACAGAATATTATGTGTACAATGGAATTGAGAGCGGAATTTTTGCAGAGCATTAATCCGCTGTTTGAAAGCGACAGTCTTATGCGTGAGGCATTAGACCTTATCAAGGGGCTTTTGTCAAGAGAAAAAAAGGCTCAGGCGGTTGTTGCCCAGAATGATAGCGACGAAGAAATTGAAACTGGACTTCGTCAGGCTTTCAAGGAATTGAAGGCTGTCAAAGAAGGAAAAATTGAAACAAGGGATTTTTTTGAAGTTGTTAACGAACTATGAGTTACCAATTAAGAACCATTCCAACGTTTGACAATGAACTCGTTGTGTATTTCCTTTCGATTAACGACAAGTCGGAGCAATCAACCATCACAGACAAAAGGATTAAGCAACTGTTAAAAGAGGCAGGAATAAAATAATCGCATTTTTTTTATTAAATTATTTTTCTTTCCAACCCTTTGATTATCAAAAATATTTTGTAATTTTGGACAACTTTAAAGTAGTACTTTAAAGTTGTCCAAAATTGTTATAATGCTATGTATTACAGAGAGTTAGAAAGTGAATTGGTACGCTTGTCGCAGTATTTTAGGGTGCTGACGGTAACAGGACCGAGGCAGTCGGGTAAAACTACGCTTTGTAAAAAAACTTTTGCGGAGTATAAATATATCAACTTGGAGGACGAAACCGTGGTCGCTGAGTTGGAAATCAACCGCAAAGATTATTTAGTGCAAAATCGTAAAGGTTTGATAATCGATGAGGTACAAAATATGCCGGATATTTTTTCTGTGGTTCAGGTGGTTGTGGACGAGTACGAGGACGCCCGTTTTGTGCTTACGGGCAGCAATAATTTCCTTCTGTCGCAAAAAGTAACGCAGTCGCTTGCCGGAAGAACGGCGGTGCTGTCGCTGCTGCCGTTGTCGCTGTCGGAACTTAGTGAAGACGACCGTCAGCAAGGTTTGTTTGAGATAATGCTCAAAGGTTTTTATCCGGCTGTTTGGGCAAAAAACATTCCGCCTCAGGATGTTTACCGGCAATATTATACTACATACATACAGCGTGATATTCAGCAGGTTATCAATATCAAAAACCTTTCTGAGTTCCGTAAATTTGTTGTTTTGTGCGCCGCCCGTGTCGGTACGGAGTTGAATGCGTCGAGCCTTTCAAACGAACTTGGCGTTTCTGTCCCGACGGTTACAGAGTGGTTCAATGTTTTGGAGGCGTCATATATATTGTTTAAGTTGCAGCCGTTTTACAAAAATATCAACAAACGCCTTGTAAAAACGCCGAAGATTTACTTTTATGATGTTGGACTTGTATGTTATTTGCTTGGTATCAACACAGCGCATCAGGTTGAAACTCACCCTCTTAGGGGAAGTATATTTGAAAATCTTGTAATTTGCGAGTTTCTAAAAAAACAATATAACCGCGGTCTTGACAACAATCTCTACTTTTTTCGGGACAAGAGTCAGAAGGAAGTGGATTTGGTACAGGAAGTCGGCGGCGAATATCACGCATACGAGGTTAAAATTGCGCCGTCAATAAATTCGGATTTTTACAAGAATCTCAAATACTTCCGTACCCTTTTTCCTGAGGAAAATACCCGCAGTACTGTTATTTATACCGGCAACTCGGAAAGTCAATTGCCAGAAAATGGCTATATTAATTATTTGAATATCAGTAGTTTATAATGTAATTGGACAAATTTAAAGTACGACTTTAAATTTGTCCAATATTGCTATAACTCTCTGTATTATAGAATATTATAAAAATGCACTTGTTAGTTGAATCTCTGGTGTGCTTTTTTAGTGATTCTTTTGTTTTTGCGAAAAAAATATCGTAACTTTGCCTCAGAAATATTTACTTAAATCTTATAAAAATTATGTTGGAAAAAACTTGGCGTTGGTTTGGTCCTAACGATAAGATTTCGTTGGATTATCTTGTTCAAATGGGCGTTGAAGGCGTTGTAACGGCTCTTCATCATTTACCGATTGGTGTTGTTTGGACAAAAGACGAAATCAACAAACTCAAAAATCAAATCGAAGCAAAAGGTCTCCGTTGGTCTGTCGTAGAAAGCCTTCCTGTCAGCGAAGACATAAAAACAAAAGGCAAAAACTATAAACAGCACATCGAAAACTACAAAATTTCGCTCAAAAATCTTGGTGAATGTGGCGTAGATACGGTTTGCTACAATTTTATGCCGGTTCTCGATTGGACTCGCACGGAACTCAATTATACGCACAAAGGCGGTGGAAAAGGTTTGTATTTCCATTTTCCGACGTTTGTGGCATTTGACGTTTTCATATTGAAACGCGAAAACGCCGCTAACGATTACCCTGCTGAAATCGTAAAAGAGGCTGAGGAAATTTACAAAAAAATGTCCCAAAAAGAAATGGACGATTTGGTTTATGTTATCATCGTCTTGACGCAGGGCTTTGTTAACGGCGTAATTGACGGCACTGTCAAAGACCCGAAAAAAGTCTTTTTGGATTACATTTCCACTTATAAAAATATCGGCAGGGAGCAGTTGCAGCAAAATCTCAAAGATTTCATTGATGAAATGGTTCCCGTTTGCGAGGAGTATAACGTTAACCTTTGTATTCACCCTGACGACCCGCCGTATCCTGTTTTGGGCATGCCGAGAATTTTGGGTTGCGCCGATGATATTCGTTGGCTCAGAAACGCTAATAAATCTCTCCGTAACGGGTTGACATTCTGTACGGGTTCGCTTTCGGGCAGAAGGGAAAACGATTTGCCGGCTATTGCCGCAGAATTTGCTGATGCAATACATTTTGTACATTTGAGAAACACTCAGCATCTTTCGGACAGAAGTTTTTACGAGTCAGGTCATTTGTATGGCTCGCTTGATATGCCGAAAATTGTTGAAACGCTTCTTCGCGAACAAAAACGCAGAATCGCCGAGGGTAGAAAAGACATTCGTATGCCTTTCCGTCCCGACCACGGAATCCGCTTGTTAACCGATTTGGACAACGATATTTATAACGTAGGTTATCCGTTAATCGGCAGAATGAGAGGACTTTGCGAAATCGACGGTCTGCAACACGGAATTTGGCATTTACTTTAATTAATTTAGTTTTTAATACCGAAACGGGATTCTGTCTGTAAAGAGCGAATCCCGTTTTTTTATTTTGGTTGTTCGGTAAGGTGTATTTTGTTTTCTCGCGAATTGAAATAGCAGACCGTGTTGGTTTCGTTTTCGATGTTGAAAATCAAAATGCCGTCCGTGGGCAGATATTCGTATTTGTTGACCTCGTATTTTGCGCCGCTGCCTGTTGTGCGGGTGTAGACGTTGCCGAGATACCAGCCGCCGCCGTTTTCGCCTTTGGGAATGGTTTTTATTTTTACTCCTGCGGGACATTCAAGGGCAATGTTTTCGCTTGAATTGTCAAAAAATATCAGAAGTTTGCTTTCCGTTCCGTTTTTGTCGGTGATAACGCAGGCGTAGTCCGTTATGTTGTTGTCGTTGAAAAATCCCGTGCAGATACCGCCGTATTCAAGTTCGTTGTCGGCATCGGAATATATTTTCCACTGTGAGGCTGAGTTTTTGAAATACTTGTTTTCAACAAAATAATGCCACAAAACCGCCTTGTAATCGTCGGGGGTTTTTACGACAGCCTCCTTGTTGACGTACATCGTGTTGATTTGCTGGTAAATTTTTGCGGTGGCGATGTAGTTTTTTTGAATGTAGCCTTTTATGCCGCGTGCCGAGATGCCCTCCACCCATGTAACGCCGTCTTTTGAGACCGCCGGTTTGTCGGTCATGATTTTGAGGGTTTCGCCGTAGTTGAGGTTGTCCACTTTTTTGGCTTTCAGACTGTCGCCCTCGTAAAGAAATGCGTTTGAGGCAATTACGTGCATTTGGTCTTGGTTTGAAAACGTAAAAAACGCAATCGTTACGGTTATGACAAAAAGTACGACGGTTGCCATCATGACGGCGTTTTTCCAAATCGGGGCTTTTTTCTCCTTGTCTTCGGGGACGAGGTCAAAAACCTGTGTTATTGCGTTGTCCTGTTTTGTCTCGTAGTTTTTGGCTATTGTGAGAATGTCGCGTTTGAACTGCGTGCAGTCCTGATACCTGTCGAGCGGACGTTTGGCAACCGCCTTGAAAATCACTTCCTGCATCTGTGCCGACACGCCTTTGTAAATCGACATCGGCTCTGTCATCGGCTCGTTGATGATTTTGTTGTAAATCTCGTATTCTGACAGTTTGCTGCTGTACGGGTGCTGACCGGTTACCATGTGGAAAAACGTTATTCCAAGCGAATAAATGTCGGTTCTGCGGTCAAGCGGCTGACCTTTTACCTGTTGCGGGCTCATATAGAGAGCCGTGCCGACTTTTGTGCCGTCCTGGGTGAGGTGAGGCGTTTCGCCCATGATTTGCGCGATGCCGAAGTCGATGATTTTGATTTCGTTTTCGGGCGTTATTATAAAATTTCCCGGTTTTATGTCTCTGTGAATGATGTTTTTGGAGTGCATATAACCGATTGCGTCAAGCATTTGAAGC
>JAEEGL010798135.1_pt1 | contig 11104 bp, 9 predicted proteins | sample 9134231 | NCBI WGS metagenome assembly JAEEGL01 (sample SAMN16246548, study PRJNA631951) | gut metagenome | biome: gut microbiome; feature: rumen; material: fiber-attached | host: Bos | place: Iran: Karaj | collected 2018-10
AGGCATAAAAAAGCTGGTTTCAATGAAAAGGATTTTTCATTTCCTTGCACGGCTGTTGCTTTTCGGTGCGGTTGTGGTAACAATGGTTGCCGTTTTCCTTGCATTTGTTGCGCTGACAGATTTACCGCACAGCTGGTTGCTTGTTATAATCGGACTCATACTTGCATTTGTATGTGATGGAATATTTGCAGAGATTACCGGTGCAAGACTGCGCATAATTTACTGGCTTATTTATATACCGGTTATTTCCGTTTTCCTGTTTATTATACTGGGAGCACTCAATATCCTTGCATGGAATGTTGCATGGATGATAATTCCGCTGTCGCTGGTAGTTGACCTTATAATTATTTATGCGGCTATTCGAAAGAACAGAGCTGAAAGAATGGAGGTGGCTGATATATGGAACGAAAACTGAACGCAGAGTTATGGGATAAGATGCACTATCTTTTCCGTGACTACAATGACAGAATGGTGCATGTTGAGCTTCACTACGATTTCAGAATTAATATTGATGCGCTCAAGACCGTTCTGACCTGCTTCTTCGAGAAAGCACCCGTGCTTCATTCTTCTTTTACCGACAACCGTATTCATCCTTACTGGACGGTAAAGGATTATCATATCAATGATATTCTTACAGTAAAGGAGGTAAGCGAGGACGCTCTTGCACAGGAAATAAATGCGTTCCTTGTTCAGTACATTCCTCCTGAAGAACCTATTCAGATGAAAGTCGCTGTTTTCTATTACGGTGATAACAAATCTGCTCTGTGTGTTGTTGAAAACCATATGTGTATGGACGGCGGCGACCTGAAATACTTTATGAAAGCACTTTGTAAAAATTATTCGGATTTCGTTGAGAATGAAATAAGCCCTGTTGACCTGAGGACGGGTACACGCTCATACGAAGCAGTTTATGAGGACTTTTCGGCTACCGAGAGAAAACTTGCAAAGGGATTGTATAAAAATATTAACACAAAAGATAACCACGGCTTTCCCTTTACGCCAAATAATATGATTGACAGCTCGTTTATCGCCCGCCGCAAGCTGTCGGTTGAGACCTTTGACAAGCTTCGTGCAGTCGGCAAGAAGCACGGCGCAACAATTAACGATATGATTCTTACGGCGTATTTTTACAGCCTGTATGAGCTGGCGAATTTCAATCCCGACGAAAGTATTTCAATTTCCTGCGCCATTGACCTGCGCCGTCATATCAAGGACAGCGAGGGACAGGGTGTTACCAATCAGACCGCTTGGATGCAGTGCCGTATTCCGCGCAGGGGACGGGATATTTTTGAAACGCTCGATTATGTAGTAAAGTCATCAAATCAGTTCAAGCAGGACAAATTTATGGGACTTCACGGCTTGCCGCTGCTTTCACTCGGCTACAAAATTATGCCGCATGCCGCCAGTGAGGAAATTATCAAGGTCGGTTATGCCAATCCCTTGCTTGCAATGAGCAACATAGGCATTCTCGAGGTTGACAAGCTTGCGCTTGAAGGGCATGAGCCTACCGACGGATTTATGAGCGGTGCGGTTAAATACAAGCCGTATGCTTTGCTCTCTGCAACATCGTTGCGCAAGGAAATGACACTTTCAATGTGTGTCAGAGGCAATGATGAGGACAAGCGCATAGTTGAGCATTTCTTTGATTTGATTGAAAATGCAATCGGACTTTTAACCGAATGAAAACAGCATTATTTATGAGCTGATTATACCTCCGACAAGGCAGTAAACACCTTGATGTTTTCTGTATTGACAAGACTGTAAACAGTTTTGAACAGATGCTTCTATAATTGCATAGAATAATTAAAGGCTGTATTTCTCATCGGAATACAGCCGATTATTTTTGCGTTTTTTACCGTAAATGCAAGTAAACAAAGTCAAACATCTGCAGTCATTTTACTACATTTTTCAGCGTTAATAAACAGAGAATATAAACAAGCTGAATCTTATTTGAAGACTCGGGCAGGATGATGATAAGTTTGAAAAGGGAAAAGCAATAAGGAAGAGAGCAATTTAAACATGATGTTTCTTTTTATTTTGATTTTTCAAGAGTTGATTTAGCTGATAAAAAGTGATAAAATTAAAAAAATAATAAACAGAGGTGAACAAGGTATTATGCAAAACCATGAACATGGGCACAAGCACTGTGATATTGCAGACTCAGACGGTCCGGATGAATTAACTGTTTTTCTTGAGTTTACCTTAAAACACAATGTTTCGCACACAGCCGAACTTTCGTCATTGGCGGAAAAACTCAGGTGTACGGGCAATACTGTAGCCACAGAAAAAGTACTGTCAGCTCTTGAAGAGTATAATAAGGGTAATGCGTTTCTAAAAGAAGCGATTGACGCCGTTAAATAAGGGGTTTGTAATGAAAGATTTAAAGTATTTATATGAATTTGAAAATCTGCTGCAGGAGGCAAACAATGAACTTGTTCAGCAGGCTAAAAAAGACGGCAAGCTTTGCCTTGCATATACCTGCTATCATATTCCCGAGGTTTTATTAAACTTACCGGGTTGCTTTTCAACAAGGCTTCGTGCGCCGAGAACGGGTTCGCTTGATATATCAACATATTATATGAGCTCTTTTTTGTGCGGCTTTTCGAAGGCGCTTGTCGAAAGAGGAATTGAAGGCGGTTATCAGCACCTTGACGCTCTTTTCGGCTCAGAAACCTGTTCGCAGATGAACAGAGCTTATGAGCATTTTGAAATTTTGCATCTCGTTGATAACGAAAAGTTTTTTGTAACAATTTCCGACGTTCCGTTTAAAATCGAGCCGCATACTGTAAAGCACTACAAACGTCAGATGCAGGAAAAGGTACTCAATAAGCTTAACGAGGTTTATGGGGTTGATATCAGTGATAAAGCGCTCCGAAAAGCAGTAGAAGAGCATAACGAGGTTTGCAGGCTTATTACTGAAATCGGTGAGTACAGGAAAGAGGAAAACCCGAGAATTACTGGCTACGAATATCATGTGTTGAATCTTATTACATACTGCTGCCCGAAATATCTTATTATTGATAAGTTACGGGAAACGGCAGAGGAGCTTAAAACAAGAGTACCGGACGAAAAGAAAAATTACAGAGCAAAAATCGTTGTTGTCGGCTCTGAAATGGATGATCCGGACTTCACAAAGCTTATTGAAGAGTCGGGCGCTCTTGTAGTTGCGGACCGTTTCTGCTTCGGTGCACTTCCCGGCAGAGAGGAAATACATCTTACCGATGATAAGGATGTACTTGAGCAAATAATACTTCATTATATGAGAACGAGCCAATGTCCGAGATATATGTCGCAGGATAAGGTCGAGGGCAGACGTGAATATGTAAAAAAGCTTGTTGAAGAATATCATGCAGACGGTGTGCTTTATGAACAGCTTAAGTTCTGCGAATACTGGGGTTATGAGAGAGCTCTTGCCTCTCATGTAGTTACCAATGATTTCGGTATCCCTTCTGTTTGCGTTGACCGCCAGTACACCGCAAGCGCTTCGGGACAGCTGAGAACGAGAGTTCAGGCTTTTGTTGAAAGCCTTGAAATAAAGAACATTCAGAAAGGAAAGGGGGATGCGAAATGAGCCTTTGGAGAAACCAGCCGAGCAATCTCGGTAAACTTCACAAGGATAAAACGGGTATTTTAAAGCATAGAGAATGGCGTGGTATTTCCGACACATTGTATGATTACTATCGCTGGCTTATAACATGGAAAGATATCATGAAAATGGCGCTCAAAGCACCGGTATCAACAGTAAAAGGACTTTGGAATTACCGTTGGATGGCAAGTTATCTGAGTGCGCCTTCGTGGGTTGACAGACATACCGAAGGTTTAAGAGGCGCCCAGCTCAGAATGACGCATCTTCACTTTAATATGCTTGTTAAACCTACAACAGATTTGATAAACTTTTTACTTGCAAATGACAGACATTTTCACAAAAATCCAAAATGGGCAGACAAGACAGTCAATGTTGATGAGATTTTCTCATCTGAATTTATTGCGGGTTTCCCGAATCTGAGGGACAACCATGTTACGACAATTCCGATTTTCTTAACCTCAATGGTTGACCAGAATATTACTGCGCCTTATCTTGATATTACTGAAAGCTACGGCGTGCCCGCAGATGTGTGCCCTCTCCCGTCAGCCGAAGCAGGCGTTGCGATTAACGACGACTATCCGTTGGTAGGAAAATGTGCGCTGACCTGCAATATGCCCTGCGACGGTTCAATTATGAATTCTTCTTATCTCGACAGAAGATTCAACATCCCCACTCAGACAATAAATGTTCCGCTTCGTTACAACGGTGAGGATGTTCAGGAATATGCCGTTGACGAGATTAAATCAGCTATAAAATTTGTTGAGGATCAGACAGGTGAGAAATGGGATTGGGACGCTTTCTTTACTGCTATGAAGCAGTACAACAAGCAAACTGAGTATGAAATACAAAAATGGGAAGTCAACAAAACCGATTATCCGCAGATGACCGGCGCAACCTTCTGGCTTTACAGATTGTTTTATTTTCATATTTCCGGCGGAAAAGACAAGCGTTTTCTTAAGGTTGACAAAAAAGTCAACAAGCTGATGCTTGACTCCTACAACAAAAAACTGCCCTGCTCAAAGGAGATGCGCCACAGGGCTATTGTCTGGAGCTGCCCTGCAAACTATTATACCTCTCTTGCAAACTGGCTTGAAAACTGCTGGGGCGTAAATGTTGTTATGGATATGGAAACAATGATTTCCTACTATATGTATGATACGGAAGATAAAGAAAAGGCTCTCGGCACTCTTGCAAAAACGCTTCAGAGAACAACAATGAGAAAGCACACAAAGGGCGGATATGCCAATGTTGTTGACGAGTTGTGGAGAATTGTTGAAGAGTTCAATGCCGATATGGTTATCATGTACGATCAGATTTCCTGCAAGGGAATGGACGGATTAAACGGCATTTTTGACGATCAGGCGAGAGAGCGTAATGTTCACTTTATCTGGGTCCCTCAGGACCTTATGGATCCGAGAACAATTTCAAGACGCGATATGCGTGAAAACATAAACAAATATATGACCACCGTGCTTCAGGAGGAGCCTGTTGATCCTACGCTTGTTGACTTTGATGATACACTGGCGTGGTAACTAAGAGGAGGAAAAACTGATTATGAAATATTTCGGCGGATGCGATGTAGGCTCGACCTACACAAAATGCGTAATACTTGATGAAAACGGCAAAATGGTTGCCAATGTTACAAACAGGAGCAAAATCAACCCCGTTCAGTCGGCTGAAATTGCACTTGACGACGCTGTGGCTCAGGTTGATGAGCTTAAAAGCGCACATGATTTAACATATCTTATCGGTACGGGTTACGGAAGAAATAAGGTGCCTTTTGCCGATGAAAATATCAGTGAAATTTCCTGCCATGCTATGGGCGTTCATGTTACAAATCCAAATGTCAAAGCAATTATCGATATCGGAGGACAGGATGTAAAGGGCATAGCCATTGATACTGACGGCACTGTCAGAAATTTTGCCATGAACGACAAATGCGCAGCAGGTACAGGCAGATTTTACGAGGCAATGGCAAATGCATTTGAAATGACCTTGCCTGAGTTTTCTAAGCTTTCGCTTAATGCAAAAAATACAATCCCGATCACCGCACAGTGTACCGTTTTTGCCGAGAGTGAGGTTATCTCACTTGTAGGCGAAGGTAAACCGATGGATGAAATTGCAGCGGGTATTCAGCTTGCAGTTGCAAAACGTTGCTTCGTTATGGCTAAAAAGGCAGGAGCAACCGATTCAATCACATTGACTGGCGGATGCGCAAAAAACGACGGACTTAAGCAGGCTATAGAAAAGGTGCTTAAAATCAAGGTGGTTGAACTTGATACCGACCCTCAGCTTATGGGCGCTCTCGGCGCTGCTGAATACGCAAGACAGAAAGGGATGGCGAAATAATGGGCGTTTTTGGAATTCTGTTAATCATTCTGGCTGTTATAGCTGCACTCTTTATTGTCACCTTTATTATCTATTGGTTTAACCTTGATATGAAGCTTGTAAGAAAGATTTACGATAAGCTGCAGCTCCATTATGATAATCTTGAAAAGGACAGGAAACTGTAATGTGCTTATCAACTGCATATAAAAACGAAATAAGCGAGCAGACCGCAATAATGAAAAATGTAATGACTGTTGAATGTTCCGAAAATCAGGTTAAGCTTATTGATCTGATGGGGCGTGAGATGACCGTTGAAGGGAGCCTGCTTAAAGCGAGTCTTACTGACGGATATGTTGTCCTCAAAACGGAGTAATTTGATATGGCTGAAATAAACACAAAAATTATTGCATTTGTCGGCAAAGGCGGAGTCGGTAAGACTTCGCTTTCGGCTTTAACGGTTCGTTTGCTTTCGGAAAGGCATCCTGACAAAAAAATATTGGCGATAGATGCTGACCCTGCGGTCGGTCTTGCCACTGCGCTCGGAATAGATGTCGTTTCCACTGTTGATGATATAAGAAAAAGCTTTATAAATACCGCTGAAAGCGGAAATACGAATGCAGCGGTTGAATTGTTGGGAGAAGCAAAATACCAGATGCTTGATGCTCTCATAGAAATCGGTAACATTTCTTTTCTTGCCATAGGGCGTCCGGAAAGCGCAGGCTGTTATTGTAAGGTTAACGCTTATCTTAAAGAGATTATCTCTATGATTTCCGACAACTTTGATTATGTTATTATTGACGGTGAGGCAGGTATTGAACAGGTAAACCGACGCGTTATGGAAAAGGTGACACATCTTATTCTCGTTTCGGATGCAAGCAAAAAAGGATTGCAGGTTGTAAAAACCGTTTACTCTGTAGCAAAAGAGCTTGTTATGTTTGACAAAACAGGCGTTATCATCAACCGTATTCCCGATGTTGATATTCCTGTTGATACGGGCGAAATTGAGTTGCTTTCCCGTATTCCTGATGACAGAGTAATGTCGGTAAATGATATAAAAGGTGAAAGTGTTTTTTCCATTGATAAAAATGCTTTAATTATTCAGGGAATAAAAACTGCTCTTGAAAGAATAGGTATCGATTAAATGAAACTTTATGATGAGTGTCTCCTGGGTGTGCTTGAACTTCTTAAGGAATATCAGGCAAAGGAACTTGATATTTCGGTTGATAACGAATTGACGAATGACGGTAAAAACCGAATAATTCTTCAGAGAGATACTGCATACGAACTCGGCAGCGGCGCATTACCCGCAGTAAGCAGTATAGCTCTTACCGATAACGAAGATTATGTTAAAAATGACGGGATTTATCTTATAGGAGACGATTTACCCGATATTAAAAAGGATGCTCCGTTCGCAAGAATTGCATTGATAAGAGTTGATGAGGACTCGTTGGGAAGCGGCGAAGCGCTTTATCAGTCTATAAGGAAAATCGAGTTCACAAGGTATCATATTAATCCCGAGGGATATATGATGCGTATTTCCGCTTTTACACATCGGGAAGCCGTAAGAGTGAGTAAAGATGCTTTAAAAAACGGCCTGAACTTTTCAAAGGTCGGTAAGCTGTTTATCGACGAATACAAAAAGAATCCGTATGTAAAAGCGGTTAAACTGCTTTTTGTAAACAAGGTTGATTTTCCTTATGATAAGCTTGAAACGATAATGCAAAAGTCCGAGGATATAACTAAAGCGCTTGACCACATAATGAAGAATATTAAAATGGATTGCGACACCTGCAGTCTTAAAACGGTTTGTGAGGAAGTTGAAGCCCTGCGGGAAAAAGACTTCCGGAAAGATTGAGTTTTAGTATAATAAAGAGAATAATACTGATTGCATATCCCCCAAAAAAAACTACGGAGGAATTACTATGAAAAAGCTGTTATCGATAATTCTTTCATTGGTGATGGTGCTTTGCGCCTTGCCTGTGTCATCGTTTGCTTATTCCGGCGAAACGATTATCAGAAGTCAGGACGGACTCTGGAATTATTATCTTGACGTTAATAACAATGCGGTCATTTATACTCCTAATCTCAACAAAGCATATTTCGGTTCCGAATCTAACTTAACCGTACCGAGCATGATTGACGGGCATACAGTAGTTGAAATCGGCGACCATGCATTTTCCCGCTGCGGCTCGCTTACAAGCGTTGTTATTCCGGATACGGTTATATCAATAGGTGGATTTGCCTTTGATAACTGTAATAATCTCACAAGCATATCAATTCCCGACAGTGTTACAAACCTGGAAGACTTTGCTTTGTCCGGCGTAAGCTCGCTGACAAATATAACCGTAGACGTTAATAATCCGGCATTCTGTTCTTTGGACGGAGTGCTGTTTAATAAGTCAATGACGGAAATAATACGCTATCCTCGGGGTAAAACCGCAACAACATATTCCATTCCCAACAGCGTTACAAGTATAGGCGACGCTGCATTTTCATTTTGCAATAATCTCACAAGCATAATAATCCCGGACAGTGTTACGAGCATAGGAGAAGGAGCATTTGAATATTGCAAGAATCTCACAAGCATAACCATCTCCGACGGTGTTACAAGCATAGGCAACTATGCGTTTAACGGCTGCGACTCGCTGACAAGCATAACCATCCCCGACAGTGTTACAAGCATAGGCTACTCTGCATTTAACGGCTGCGACTCGCTGACATGCATAACCATCCCCGACAGTGTTACAAGCATAGGCAACTCTGCATTTAACGGCTGCACCTCGCTGACAAGCATTATAATCCCCGGCGGTGTTACAAGCATAGGAGACTCTGCTTTTTTTAGCTGCGACTCGCTGACAAGCATTATAATCCCCGACGGTGTTACAAGCATAGGCAACTATGCGTTTTACGGCTGCGGCTCGCTGACAAGCATTATAATCCCCGGCGGTGTTACAAGCATAGGCCACTTTGCATTTTTCAGCTGCGGCTTGCTTTCAAGCATATATATTCCCGACAGCGTTACAAGTATAGGCAACTATGCATTTGAAAACGTCGCTTCGGAATTCTCAATATACGGTGCTGCCGGTTCTTATGCCGAAACCTATGCAAACAGCAACAACATTCCTTTTAGCCCCGGTTACCGTGTTTATATAAGAATATATGTTGACGGCGAATTGGACACAAGCTCAATCTGGTCACTTAAGGACAACCGCGAAACCCCGAATCAATACTATAACGGTTCAAATATAAACGTTGCAGAAAACGGCATATTTACGCCCGAAGATACTCTTACACTTAGTATCAGTGAGATCCAAGGCTACGGCTGCGACGGAACAATAACTAACGGAACTGATACGAGAAAAGTCAGTGACGGTGAGAATCCGGTTACTATCGTTCCCGAAGGTTTTTTGTTCATCAACCTTCATTTTTATAGCAGGCAGGATTACACAACGCTGTATTTCAGAGATCCGTTGACCGGTTCGTTCTTTTCTCAGAAATACCCGAAAACCAAAACCTCGTTTATCTTCCCTGAAAACAGTTTCACAAATTTACACGGTCTTTTCAATAACTGGAATACCGCTTCCGACGGCAGCGGCACGGCATATCGGCCCAATGCATCAATTGCCCTGCCGAGCGCCGACACAAGCTACTACGCCGTCTGGGATGAGGCATACTTCCTCTCGTTCAACAAGAACAACGGCACGGGCAGTATGGACAAAATCGGCGTTGTTACGTCAAAACCGACATTAATCGTTCCCGAATGCGGATTCACAAGAAACGGCTATGCTTTCACGGGCTGGAATACAAAATCAAACGGTTCGGGCACAACCTATCAGCCGAATAACACAATAATTCTTTCGGCAAATACCACTCTCTATGCTCAGTGGACACAGGCTTACACGGTTTATCTTCACGGCAATTTCGGTAACGATACAACCGTCCGTCAGGAAATCCCGAGAGGCGAAAGCGCAAATATTACTGCAAATCCCTTCACCAATATCGGCTACCGTTTCGTTGGCTGGAACACAGCTGCCGACGGCTCGGGCACGTCCTATGCCGATGGCGCATCCTTAACTCCGACTGCCAATGTCCATCTTTATGCACAATGGGTAAGAGATTACGACATCAATGACGACGGCGTTGAGGACATCAACGATATCGGTTTCATCCTTTCTGTTTCGGTCGGCAATATCACGGATGCCACTGCCGCCGAGCTCGCAAAAGCCGACCTCAACAGCGACGGAGTTGTTGACGCCTTCGACGCGGCGGAGCTTGACAGACTGATGGAAGCCGCAGGACTGTTTGACTGGTACGCCGCAGATTCGTATTACTGTATGGACGGCGCAGGTTATATGTGTCTTATCAACGGAAGAGAGTATTATAAAGTCAATCCGGGAAAAGCAATTATCGGAACGGCTTATTATGAGTGTTATAACGGCTTCCGAGGTACAGGACCGATACTTGTTTCAACCGATCCCGATGCCGTTGCGAACAACTGCTCGTATTATTTACCGGATATATTCGAATATACTGTCAGCTTTGAATACCTCGGCACGACCTGGTATGCGGCGGGTTCGGATTATCTGTGGGAAAACGATCATACTTCTCAGAGAAAACTTGACGGCTTTTATAATTCACTTGAAGAGGCCGCAATTGCGCTTCTCAACACGGCGGGCGTGGCATTTGGCAATCCGCCGGCTTCAACAAATCCCTGGGAAGCTGAAAACGTCGAATACCTGATGGCAGACACAGGCAATATGTGTATCATTAACGGCAGAGAGTATTATAAAGTCAATACCGGAAGAGCGATTATCGGAACTGCGTATTATTACATACCGTCAGCGAATTGGTCAGGCACCGGACCGATACTTGTTTCAACCGATCCCGATACAGTTGTAAATAACTGCTCGTATCTTCCCTCGGACTTGTTTGAATACAGTATCAGTTTCGAGTATCTCGGCTTAACCTGGTATGCTGCCGAATCCGGTTACCTGTGGGAAGGTAACCATTCTTCCCAGAGAAAGCTTGACGGCTCATACAACTCGCTTGAAGTTGCGGCAAAAGCGCTCATTGATGCAGCAGGTGTAACTGTCAATACGGGCGGAAGTAACACGCCTGCCAATACAGCAAGCATTGACAAGGGCGATGTCAATCAAGACGGTGAAGTTAATGAGGTTGACTATGCGATGG
>JAEEGL010886824.1_pt1 | contig 11104 bp, 6 predicted proteins | sample 9134231 | NCBI WGS metagenome assembly JAEEGL01 (sample SAMN16246548, study PRJNA631951) | gut metagenome | biome: gut microbiome; feature: rumen; material: fiber-attached | host: Bos | place: Iran: Karaj | collected 2018-10
GTCAGTCACTGGGGCTGCGAGGTCTAAACCAACGCCCGTGGTTCCCAGAGTCAGGCCCACCGACATGTGGTCGAAAATGCCAAACTCGTCTACTCTGTCCTGTGCCTGCACGGGTTGTGCAAACAAGGCCATGACAAAGGCTGCAAAGATTGCCTTAATTAATTTCTTAGGTCTTTTCATACGCTTAACTTGTATTAAATGAAATATTAAATAACTTTCTGGATATATCAGCGGACGATGACCTTGCGGGTCTGTCCATCGTTGGTACGCTGAATAGTCAGGCCACGATGGTTGCTATTGGTGCGCTGACCATTGATGGAATAACTATCAGTAGTAACAGACACCTTGTTCTCTATACTATTGACACCTGTCCCTATGTTAAAGAATTCTTTCCAAGTGTCTGCGGCCTTGTAGGCATCCACACAGCCTTCAGGCACGTAGAGATTACACTGTTTGGTGTCAAGATAGCGGAACACTTTCTGGCCACAAGTAGGCGGTACGACGGCCATACAGGTGATGCTCTTCAGTGCCGTGCAACTGTAGAAGGCATTGTCAGCAATGCTCTTGAGCGTGGCGGGGAGTATGAGTGTAGTCAAAGCTGCATTCCCATAAAATGCATCTTTACCAATGGTTTCCACCGACCATTTACTTAAATCCCAATATGTTATGAGTTTACAGGAGACGAAAGCTTCGTCATCGATAGATATTATTTTATCATAGCCTAAACAAGAAATCAATTGATCACAATTCTTAAAGGCTCTTTTGCCAATACGAGTGATGTTTCGTCCGAGATTGGCTTTTTCCAATCCTGTACACTGTGAGAACCATCCATCAGGCACCTCCGTACAAGCGTCGCCAAATGATACCCGCTTTAATCCTCGATGTGAATAGAACAAATCTCCGTCACCAGAAGTAAGCTTTATATTCCTACCGATATATACCTCCTCCAGAGATTCTACTTTTTTATATGAGAACATACTTTCGCTACCTTTACCACCCATATTCAGTATATTATCACCGTCAGCAAAGGTGAGCTTTTTCAGACCGGAATAAACAAAGGCACTATTGCCAATCTCAGTAACACTGGCAGGGATGGTCAATTCCGTCAGCGAACTTGTACCGTAAAAGGCATCCTCGCCAATGGTGGTAAGCTTAGGTGACAATGTAATTTTACTGAGCTTTTCGCATTGTGTAAAAGCCTCATTTCCTATTTCTTCAAGTCCATCGGCTGTAAAGTCTACCAGAGATTTGCAATTCTTGAAGCACCGAGATCCGATGCGCTTCAACTTGTCGGTAGCAGTGAACTGCTGAAGCAGGGTGCATCCAGAGAACCAGCCGTCAACAATCTCAGTGACTGCGCTTCCAAGGGTCACCTTTTTGATGTTGCAGCTATAGAATAGGTCTTTGTCTCCGCTGGTAATCTCGATGGGTCTTCCTATATAGATCTCTTCGAGACCAGGTACCTTCTGAAAAGAGAACATGCTCTCGTTGCCAGTACCACCCTTACCCATCTTCAGCGGCTTTTCGCTATCAGCAATAGTCAGCTTCTTCACACCAGAGTACTTGAAAGCACCATCACCGATGGTCTCTATCGTGGCGGGGATGGTGAGCTCCGTCAGACCACTAAGGCCATAAAAGGCTTCTTCGCCAATGCTCTTGATAGTAGAAGGGAAGGTGATAGAAGTCAGGTCGACACAACGGTCAAACGCTGCTTTCAAGATGCCGACAACAGTATAACCTTCTACCTTTTCAGGAATGACCAGACTACCAGAGTAGTTGTTGTATTCCCAGATGACCTCATCCTCATAGCCATAGTGAGCACCACGCGACACATAGGCTGCACCATCGATATACTGATAATAAATACCGTCTACTAAATGGAGGAAATCGCACATGCCTTCTTTGGCATAGCCCGTTGCTGCCACAAGAGCAAACACAAATAAAAGTAGAGTTTTCTTCATAATGTTAATAGTTTAATTAATAATAAGCTGCTGCAAATATAGGAAAAATTTCGAAACATCGACTCACAATTTAACACAATCGACTCACAAAACGCGTTTTGTGAGTCGATTTTCTTCGAAAAGTGGGATTTTTATGCTTTGCTGAGCCACTCCTTGGGTGTCATGCCCGTGATGGCCTTGAAGGTACGGAAGAAGGAACCTTCGTTGGCGAAACCAGACTCCAGATAGATATCGGCCACCTTCTTGTCAGGATTCTGACGCATGACACGCTTGGCATGTTCCACACGATAGACATTGATGAACTGGGTGAACGTGCAGCCCTTTTGGGAGTTGATACAGTCGGAAACGGCACGACGGTTGGTACCCAGAGCAGTAGCAAGGTCTGTAACTTTCAGATTGCTGTCCTGATAGAGTTTCTGCGCCTCCATCACCTGATAGATGCGGTCCATCAAGTCGTCAGTGACCTCTAGATCAGAAACAGGGACAGCAGTGTCGACAGACGATGGAATGCGTCGATGCTTCCTCGCATATATCAATAGGTAGGCGAGAATGACTAAGAACAGCAGCGCTACCAACACCCATATAGCAATCTGTCTGAAATTGATATCGCTCTCTGCTGCAACAGTAGTTGTAGCTGGTTCTTGTCCCACACGCAGCAGAATCGCACGCTTCGACGGTGTGAAATTGCTGCCATGATAAAGACCACCTGCGATGAACAGATTGCCCTCAGGGGTGAGTGTGGCAGCGTAGGTATTGAGCTCTGGAAGAGTGTCTGTATAACAAAGTGTCAAGGCAGCAGGCTGCTTGGTATAGTCGATAGACAGCACATACCATCGCGCTGGTTTGTCAGGGGCGTTGTAATAACTTCTGCCAAGACCCAGCAGATAACCTTTTCCTGCCTTTTGGTCAACAAGGATGGTTGAGGCATAGATGATTTCCTCGCCATGACTCTGCATAGGCACAGGACAAGTAGTGGGCAACAACGCAAACTCGCCATTGACCACCTTTGCTATCGCCACCTGACCTTCGTGATTCTGAACGGCCATCAGGTAGGCATAGAGATTTTTAGACGCATCGCCAAAGAAACTATCAGCGCTACGGGCCGTTTCAGTACCTAATGGCCACCATTCCTCTAACAAGGGAATCGTGACAGAGTCGCCCTTCAGACTGTAGGCTGTAGACGTCCAAATGGAGTCACCCTTCACACCCACACCTCCAAGGATCAGGGCATCATCAGGGGCCGTACGAAAGATCAGGGGATAGGCGCGTTGTATCGCTACATCTTTTATATAGGTAAAGAGACGCTTACCATTATAATCAGCACGGGTATCAGACTTGTCTTCGAACAACTCGATACCATCGTTGGCATACCAGTTGCCTGCGACGACGACACGTCCGCTGTCGAGTTCAAGGGCAGAGGCACACGCCCTTTTGCGCTGCATGCTGCAATAACCATTGAAGGAGTGTGTCAGAAGGTCATAGACCTCTGTCACATAGGTCTGTCCGATGCCAATAGGCTGTTCGCTACCTCCACCCAGCATCACCTTGCCAGAAGTGAGCACCACAGAGAAGGCGTTGTCGTGGGTATAGGTCATGGGAATGGTGTGCCACTGACCATCCTTCAAGTATTCTGCCGTTGGTGTGGGCACAAAGCCATCGGTATGACCACCAGCCACCGTCAGTTCGCCATTCACGCAGAACACTTCGTGACCAGCACGGGGGATATTCATATCGGGCAACTGTTCGACTTCGATCCTGACTTCAGGACAAACAGTCGTAGAATCTGTTGATGCCATCGCCAGCATGGGCAGCAGCATCGTTAAGGCAAGGAGATAGTTTAGTTTTGCTGACATATGGTTTATTTACAGAGTTTACAACCTGTGCATTTGTTGAGTTCGCCACGGAAACGCTTTTCGACGAGATAGTGGAGACGGGCGCGAAGGGGTTCGAGAGGCATGTGGTCGATGACCTCGGTGATGAAGGCGTTCGGCAGCAGGAGCTTGGCCGCGTCGAGAGAAATGCCTCGCTGACGCATGTAGAAGAGGGCCGCATCGTTGAGCTGGCCAACGGTAGAGCCGTGGGCACATTTCACATCATCGGCATAGATCTCGAGCATGGGCTGGGTGTACATACGGGCCTCACGGGTGGCCGTCAGGTTCTGGTTGGTCATCTGCGAGGTGGTCTTCTGGGCCCCATGCTCCACGAGCACACGACCAGCAAAGGCACCTGTGGCCTTATCGTCGAGCACGTATTTGTAGAGTTCGTTCGAGGTGCAATGCGTTGCCTTATGGGTAATGAGCGTGTTGTTGTCGACGTGCTGCTCCTTATCGGCTATCACACAGCCATAGCACTCGCACTCGGCACCCTCGCCAGAGAGCGTGAGGTCGAGTTTGTTGCGGGTGATACCATTGTGCAGGGTGATGACATTGTGGTTGACACGGCTGTTGGCCTGCTGGTCGACATAGACATTGCTCACGCGTACATTCTTATAATGGGTCTCCTCGAGACAATAGAGATCGAGCGAAGCATTCTCCCCCACGTAGGCCTCGATGACCTGTGTGGCGAGGAAGTTACGGTCATCAGCAGCATGGTCGCAGAAGAGCATCTTGATCTCTGCACCCTCTTCGAGAATGATAAGAACACGACGGTTGACCATGAGATCAGGCACCTGTCGCTGGGCATTCTGAGGGGTGGCTTTCAGGATGTTGATGACCTGGATGGCACGATCGACTTTGACGTTCTTGGGGACATAAACCAGCATGCCATCTTGGGCCAGCATGGTGTTGAGGGCCGTGATAGCATCGTCGGATGTCTTAGCCAAACGAGCGTAATATTTCTCGATGAAATGGGGATTTTCGCGCAATGAACCCACAATGACACCCTCAGGCAAATGACCCTTAGGCTTATCATCGCGATAGAACATATCGTTGACCACGAAATAGAGGCTTGTGCTCAGATTGGGCACATCACAACGGAAAGCCTCGTAAGGATCAACAGGTATCTCGAGACGGTTGAGGTTCACGCCATAGTCAGGAGCGAAGAGCTTCTGGATATCAGTGTATTTATAGCGCTCCACCTTCTTGGATGGGAAACCCTGTCTGCGGAAGTCCTCGAAAGCCTCATCGCGCACAGCGTTCATCGCCTCTGGGGCATGAGAGAGAATCATCTCCCGTGCCTGCTGATAGAGATCAATATATTGTTGTTCGCTGTTCATTCTTCACCTATCTCTTCTTTGATCCAATCATAGCCATGCTCCTGAATCTGCTTGGCAAGGTCAGGACCACCCGTCTTGACGATACGGCCTTTGTAGAGCACATGCACAAACTGAGGCTTGATCATCTCCAACAGACGGTCATAGTGGGTGATGACGATGCACGATGTCTCTGGTGTCTGGAGTTTGTTGACACCCTCAGCCACAATACGCATGGCATCGACGTCAAGACCAGAGTCCGTCTCATCGAGGATGCTCAGTTTCGGCTCCAGCATCGCCATCTGGAAGATCTCATTGCGTTTCTTCTCACCACCGCTGAAGCCCTCGTTGACAGAACGATTGGCAAGTTTAGAGTCGAGTTCCACAATCTTGCGCTTCTCACGTTGCAGTTTCAGGAACTCAGCGGCATTCATCGGCTCCAGACCCTGATACTTACGTTTCTCGTTGATGGCTGCTTTCATGAAATTGGTCATCGAGACACCAGGAATCTCCACTGGATACTGAAAACTTAAAAACAATCCTTCATGGGCACGATCCTCAGGTTTCATCTCCAAGAGATTCTTGCCATTGAAATAAGCCTCGCCCTCAGTGACCTCATAGAGCGGATTACCCACGAGCACAGCACTCAGGGTAGATTTGCCAGAGCCGTTGGGGCCCATGATGGCGTGGGTTTCGCCATCGTTGATCACAAGGTCGATGCCTTTTAATATCTCTTTCTCGCCAATCTTGGCGTGTAAGTTCATTACTTCTAACATATCTTTATCCTACGGTTCCTTCTAATGATACTGATAATAGTTTCTGGGCCTCGACAGCAAACTCCATGGGAAGTTTCTGGAGCACCTCCTTGGCATAGCCATTGACGATGAGACCAACGGCCTGCTCTGTGGGGATACCACGCTGGTTGCAGTAGAAGAGCTGGTCTTCAGAGATCTTCGAGGTGGTAGCCTCATGCTCAAAGATGGCCGTATCGTTGTGCACATCCATATAGGGGAAGGTGTGGGCACCACAATCAGAGCCCAAGAGCAGCGAATCGCACGAGGAATAGTTACGGGCATTGTCAGCAGTAGCCGCTGCACGCACCAATCCTCGATATGAGTTCTGTGAGTGACCAGCAGAGATACCTTTCGAGATGATGGTCGACTTGGTGTTCTTACCAATGTGAATCATCTTCGTACCAGTATCCGCCTCCTGATAATTATTGGTCACTGCCACAGAATAGAACTCTGCCTGAGAATTGTCGCCTCTGAGGATACATGAAGGATACTTCCAAGTGATGGCAGAACCTGTCTCTACCTGTGTCCACGAGAGCTTGGAGTCGACACCACGCAGATCGCCACGTTTTGTGACGAGGTTTAAAACGCCGCCCTTACCGTTTTCATCGCCAGGATACCAGTTCTGCACGGTGGAGTATTTCACCTCTGCTCTATCCTTGACAATGATCTCAACGATGGCCGCATGCAACTGGTTCTCATCGCGCATGGGGGCCGTACAACCTTCGAGATAGCTCACATAAGCATCATCATCAGCGATGATCAGCGTGCGCTCAAACTGTCCAGTATTACGAGCATTGATGCGGAAATACGAACTGAGTTCCATGGGACAGCGCACACCCTTGGGGATGTAGACAAACGAGCCATCACTAAACACAGCTGAGTTCAGCGCTGCGAAGAAATTATCCTTATAGGGCACCACAGATCCCAGATATTCGCGTACCAGGTCAGGATGCTCCTTGATGGCATCACCTATCGAACAGAAGATGACACCCTTTTCGCGAAGTTTCTCCTTGAAGGTGGTCTTCACGCTGACAGAGTCCATAATGGCATCGACTGCAGTATTGCCTGAAAGTGCCAAGCGCTCTTCGAGGGGAATGCCAAGCTTGTCGAAGGTCTTTTCAACCTGAGGGTCGATCTTGCCATCGCCAGCAGGTTTCTTAGCCATCGGGTCGGCATAATAGCTGATGGCCTGATAGTCGATCTCAGGCACATGCACATGACCCCATTTAGGTTCCGTCTGCTCCTTCCAGTAACGGAATGCCTTCAAGCGGAACTCGAGCATCCACTCGGGCTCCCCCTTCTTGGCAGAGATGAGCCGAACGATGTCTTCATTCAGCCCCTTTTCTATGATTTCTGTATGTACATCCGTCGTGAAGCCGAACTCGTATTTCTGTTCAGCGATACGACGTACAAGTTTGTTATCGTCTTTTCCCATATTTGATAGCCAAAATGGTCATATCGTCGCTTTGCTCTGCATCGTCGACAAATCGGTGAACACCCTCGATCATCTCGTTGATCAGCGTAGTAGGCTCATTCTTACCCTCTTTCACCATCCTCTCTGCAATATGGATGATACGCTCCACGCCAAACAAGATATGATCTGGGTCCTCAGCCTCATTGAGACCATCTGTATAGAGGAAGATAGTGGACTGAGGCTCGAGGGTCAGTTGCTGCTTCGTGAAGGTCATACCAGGCATGGCACCCACAGGCAGGTTATGATCACAAGGAATCGAACTGACCATCTGTCCGATGAGCATCGCATAATTATGGCCGGCATTACAGTATTCCAAAACGCCTGTCTGGAGGTCCAACACACCCACGAAGAGTGTGACGAACATATTCGTATCGTTGTTTTCCGACATGGCATCATTAAGTGTCATGACAATCCCGTCGGGCTCTGCCACATGAGCAGCGATATTACGGAATAAGGAACGTGTGACGGCCATCACCAAGGAGGCAGGCACACCTTTTCCTGACACATCGCCAATGCAGAAGAACAACTTTTCATTGCGGATAAAGAAGTCGAAGAGGTCGCCACCCACATCCTTGGCAGGCGTCAACGAACCGTAGATATCGATATCGTCGCGCTCAGGATAGGGAGGAAAGGTCTTGGGCAACATCGACATCTGGATGTCGTGCGCCACCTTCAGCTCGTTCTCGATAGCTGCCTTCGAAGCAGTGGTCTCTTTCAGTTCGTCCATATAATGGCCGAGTGCGTGCTGCATCTCCTCGAAAGAATCGCGCAACTGTCGGACCTCGTCGTAATGCTTCAGCTGGGGCAAAGGTGCATTAAAATTACCCTTTGCCACCTCGTTAGCAGACTCTGCCAGCTGACTCAACGGACGTGTGGCTCGCTTGGCGACAAACTTACCGACAAAACGCACCACCAACAATGCGAGGCCTATCAATATCACGAAGACGACACCAAAAACGATCGCCACAATATCGATCATGATTCTCGGCACCACAAGACCAACAGACCAATCGGTATGGTCAATAGGCATGTAAGCCAGATAGACATCAATATCTTCCACGTCGAAAAATTCGAAATGGGTCTCATCGCCTTCTTCATTACAATAGATACCCTCCTCTCCTGCCACCATCTGACGACCTATATATTCGCCAATCGTATCGTTGGCCTCTTTGGCCAACTTGAAATAATTATTCCTGATGGCATAAGAGCTGTCAGGATGGGCAATAAACGTACCATCGTGATTGATGACGAAAGTATAACAACCCAGTGCCTGTAAATTTCTGACAGTCGTAAAACCGTCCTCGTCATCTTCGTAATCATGATTCTTTTTCTTGTTCTTGTCGACTTTGACATTGATGGTATCCCTATTTACGAGTCCCCGTCCTCTCATCAGTTTTCCACTGAACCAGGTGAGCGACAGGTCAGCGCCGAGAATGGCCACCGTCTTTCCCTGTTTATTGTGGATAGGAATCATATAGGATACCAACGGAACAATGGTATCGTTCGATTCGAAGAAGGGTTCCGACCAATAGCTGCTGTCAGCCTTCAACGCCTCCGTAAACCACTCTGCCTTCAAGTAGTCGTTCTGGGCATCGCCAATGGTGCGTCGCTCAATCGTTCCATCCTCCCTCTTTACCGCATAGGGACAGAACCAGTGTCCCTTCTGCGGATAGTAGTCGGCCACAAAGCTAAGTCCACAGCTACGGATATGAGGATTGAGCTCAACCATCCGTTCCATAAGATCATACATCTTGTCTGGATGGTCGAGATTTTCCTCTATCTCCGGCACATGGTTTTGCGTTCCCACATGGACATCAGAGAGGATTCGCCGAATGTCTTTCTGGGTCACCTTCAAGAAGCCCTTGTACACCTCAAACTCCTCTAATTTGGTGGTATTTGCCGCCACAAAATAGATCAGCCATGAAGCAAGGGCCATCACGATGAGCTGCGCGATACCAATGCGTCGTGTCAGTCGCCGATAGAAGGGACGTAGTTTGCGCTTTTTCGACATTCTTACAGTTTCTGTTCTACCTCAATCTCAGTGAAGGTCTCGATGATATCGCCAACCTGAATATCGTTGAAATTCACCAGCGAGATACCGCACTCCAAGCCTGTTGCCACTTCCTTGGCATCGTCCTTGTAGCGCTTCAGGGCATCGATGGGTGCTGTATGAATCACGATACCATCACGGATGACACGGGCCTTGTCCTTGTTGTGTACCTTACCGTCAATCACCAGACCTCCAGCCACAGTACCCACTTTCGAAATCTTGAATACTTGTTTCACTTCAATCTCACCAGAGACAATCTCCTTCTTCACCTTGTCGAGCATACCCTGCATAGTCTGCTTCACATCGTCGATAGCATCGTAGATGATGGAATAAGTGTTAATCTCCACACCCTCACGGTCAGCAGCACGACGGGCATCAGCAGAAGGACGCACCTGGAAGCCGATGATGATAGCCTCAGAAGCTGAAGCCAACATGACATCGTTCTCTGAAATCTGACCTACGGCCTTCGAGATGACATTCACCTGCACCTTCTCAGTAGAGAGCTTGATGAACGAATCAGAGAGAGCCTCAATAGATCCGTCAGTATCACCCTTCACGATGATGTTCAACTCATGGAACTCACCCAGAGCAATACGGTGCGACAACTCGTCGAGACCAAGCTTGGTAGTGGTACGCAAGCTCTGCTCACGCTGCAACTGGATACGCTTGTTGGCGATTTCACGGGCTTCCTGCTCTGTTTCCATCACATGGAAGGAGTCACCAGCGGTAGGTGCACCATTCAAACCAAGGATGATAGCCGGCTCAGCAGGACCAGCCTTCTCGATGCGCTGGTTACGCTCGTTGAACATGGCCTTGACACGACCCCAAGCCGTACCAGCAATCACCACATCACCAATCTTCAGTGTACCATTCGACACGAGGACGGTAGAGACATAGCCACGACCCTTGTCGAGTGATGACTCGATGATAGAACCCGTAGCCTTACGGTTAGGATTAGCCTTCAAGTCAAGCATCTCAGCCTCGAGCAGCACCTTTTCGAGCAGTTCATAGACACCCTGTCCTTTCTTGGCACTGATCTCCTGACACTGGTACTTACCACCCCACTCTTCCACCAACAAGTTCATGTTGGCCAGGTCCTCACGGATCTTATCAGGGTTGGCACCAGGTTTATCAATCTTGTTAATGGCGAACACCATCGGCACGTTAGCTGCCTGGGCATGGGCAATGGCCTCCTTGGTGGTAGGCATCACAGAGTCATCAGCAGCAACGATGATGATGGCAATATCCGTCACCTGAGCACCACGGGCACGCATGGCGGTAAAGGCCTCGTGACCAGGGGTATCAAGGAAAGTGATGCTGTGACCATCTTTCAGTGTCACGTTGTAAGCACCGATGTGCTGGGTGATACCACCAGCCTCACCAGCAATCACATTGGTATTGCGGATATGGTCGAGCAAAGAGGTCTTACCATGGTCGACATGTCCCATCACCGTCACGATTGGAGCGCGAGAGATCAGATCGTTCTCATCGGCCTCCTCCTCAGTAATGGCGTTCTGCACTTCTGCAGACACATATTCCGTGGTGAATCCAAACTCATCAGCAACGATGTTGATGGTCTCAGCAGGGAGACGTGGTTTGAAAAACACCATCGGCCCAATGCTCATCCGGGTCCCA
>JAEEGL010932431.1_pt1 | contig 11104 bp, 12 predicted proteins | sample 9134231 | NCBI WGS metagenome assembly JAEEGL01 (sample SAMN16246548, study PRJNA631951) | gut metagenome | biome: gut microbiome; feature: rumen; material: fiber-attached | host: Bos | place: Iran: Karaj | collected 2018-10
AAAAAGATTTAATTAATAAACTTAAAGATAATTATCCTTCTATTAAATTAGTTGTCGCAACTAATCATATTTCATTAATTAGAAAATATATTGAAAGTAATTTTTCGGTTTCTGATATTATTATTTCAGGAGAGATAAACAAAATTAAACCTAATGAAGATTTTTATAATTATTTAATTAATAAATTAGGTATTAAAAATAATGAATTATTATTTATAGATGATAATGATAATAATATTATTTTTGCTAAAAAATTAGGTATTAATACAATTAAAGTAGATAAAGATACTAATATATATAGGGAAATAATAGAAAGGATAAATAATGAAAATAATTGAATTTGAAGATAAATATCGTGATGATATGATATTTATGGTTTTAAGTGCTAAAAATGCCTTAGGAAGAGTTCCTCGACTAAATCCTGAATTATTAGATATTAAGTCAAACTATTTCGATAAAGGTCATCCCTTTTGGTTAGCAATTGATGAATTTGATCGTGTAATAGGATGTATTGGTACAAGAAGTGATGATGATGGTAAAATCTTTTTATCGCACTTATATATCAAATATGATTTAAAAAGACATGGTATAGGTAGTAAATTATTAGAACTTGCTGAGAATTCTATAAAAGAACGTGGTTATAAAGAAGTTCATGTTCATTTAGGAAAAGATTATTTAGAAAGTCACTTGTTTTATCCTAAACATGGATATGTCGAATATAAAGAATTATATATGAAGAAGGAATTATAAAATGATATTTAATAAGTTAATACCAGAATTAAGTGTAACTAATTTAGAGAAAAGTTTAAAATTTTATAAATGTTGTGGCTTTAAAATTGAATATGAACGTCCTGAAAATAAATTTGCTTTTATATCTCTTCAAGGAACTCAATTTATGTTACAAGAATTGGATAATAATGATAAATGGGATGTAGGGAAATTATCATATCCCTTTGGAAATGGCATTAATTTTCAAATAGAAGTAGATAATGTTGATAAAATATATAAAGAATTAAAAGATAATAATTATAAGATATCATTTGAAATGGAAGAAAATTGGTATCGACAAGATGAAAAACTATTAGGTAATAAAGAATTCTTAGTTCAAGATCCTGATGGATATCTATTAAGATTTTGTGAGGATTTAGGTGAAAAATAAAAGTTAGTATAAAAACTAACTTTTTTCTTTTTTAGATGATTAAACTATCTATAATTATGATATAATTAATGAAGAATAGAGGAGTGTTGTTTATGAAGTTAAATAAAAAAATATTATTAAGTATATCTTTATTATTATTACCAATAATAGCTTTTGCTAATGGTAATGGAACAAATAATTTTATGGGATTTTTAGGTACTATTGGTTTTATTTCTATCCATTCGTCTATTTTCTTATTATCTCCTTTATCAAAAATAATATCTCAAGATAATCATAAAAAAGCATTTTGGATTTTGTTCATTGTTAGAATAGCAGTATTACTTATTTTATATAGCATAATAGGTTTTAGTACAATCGCAATTGATTTTATATCGGTTTTCGTTGGAGGTTTTATTGTTGTTCCAATTTCACTTGCTGTAGATAGTAAAAGAAAAAGAAATTTGACTGCCTTAACAAAAGAAACAGCAGCGATTATTAAGGCAAATGTTAATCTTAATTGTGCTAAATGTGGCGCCCCTATAACTGTTAATGATACTTTTTGTAAACAGTGTGGAAATAAAATAGAAGGTAATAATATTACTGTTTCTGAAGCTAAACCTAAAACTAGAGTTCTTCCGTCTGCCTTTGATACGATATATAGTTTAAGTGAAGATAAGATGTTGGAAGAAGTTATTAAAAAAGAAATGGTAAAAGCTGGATTTAATCCAAATGAAAAATTAATACCAGCCGATATTCTTAAAAGAAAAAAGATTCTTAATATAATTTTTTCTATCTTGGTATTTATATTAGTTTCTATGATCTTTTTCCATTTTCCAACTATAACATATATTTTAGGAATATTATTATTACTTGTATATTTTATTGTTACTAGAAAATATGATTTAAATGATTATTTAATAAAAGAAATTAAAAGTAGACCTCAAGAGAAAATATCGAATATTATTATGAATATTAAAAATTCATCTAGTGTCGATAGTTCTAAAAAAGTATTTTTAGTATCTTTGTTAGTAGCTTTAGTGCTTCCTTTAATTATTTTTATGAAGCCAAGAATTCTATATGAAAAAGTTGATGGTGGTTATGGTGTTAGATACTATATTTATGGTGTAACAAATTTTACTACTGCTGTAATTCCGGAGATGCATAATGGCGAAAAAGTTATTAGTTTAAGAGGTAATGCATTTTCTAATATGTCTCGTCTAGAGAAGGTTGAATTATCAAATAATATTAAAGAAATTAGAGGACAAGCTTTTCTAAATTGTCGTAATTTAAGAAGAGTTAAAATGTCTAAAAATCTAGAGTACCTTGGAGGAGGAGCTTTTCGTAATGCAACATCAATTGAAGAAATTGTCTTACCTAATACTTTAACATATCTAGGTGGCGAAGCTTTCTATGGAGCTAGTTCATTAATATCTATTGAACTTCCTAATGGTCTTGATGAGATAAGAGGAGATACTTTTAAAAATTGTACATCATTAAAAAGTATTACAATTCCAAGTAGTGTCAAAAGAATAGGTGGCGAAGCTTTCGCTGGAAGTGCTATAACCAATATAGAATTACCTAGTGGCCTTGAAGAAATAGGTGGAGGTGCTTTTAAAGATTGTAAATCATTAACAAGCATTGAAATCCCTGATAGTGTAACAAGAATAGGTGGCGAAGCTTTCTATGGGGCTAGTTCATTAGAAACTGTTAAGTTACCTCATGATCTTGATGAAATACATGGTGATACTTTTGAATATTGTACATCATTAAAAAGTATTGAAATTCCTGATAGTGTAACAAGAATAGGTGGTCATGCTTTCTATGAGGATTCTAATCTATCTGAAGTTAAAATTGGTCCTAATAGTAAATTAATAGAAATTGGCTCATCAGCCTTTAGAAAATGTAATAGGCTTCTTACAATTACTATTCCTAAAGATACTTATGTTAATGAACGTGCTTTTAAAGAAAGTCCTACAGTGGTTCACCGATATGGTGAATAATAATAAATTGATGATGGGGGAAATATGAATTATAAATATATACATTTATTATATGTTCCAACTATGGCTTGCAATATGTGTTGCAAATATTGTTATTTGGAAGATAATACTGTTGATGATAAATCTAAATATACACCACTTGAAACATTAGAATATGCTATAAAGAAGTTTAAAAAAAGTAAGGTTATTCCTTTTAATATATCTCTTCATGGAGGAGAAGTAACAACCTTATCAAAAAAAGATTTTCATGACATAATTAAATATATTAATGATTACTATAATGATAATAAAAAGATTATTACTGATGGGGGTTTTAAAATAGGTAGTCCTCATATTAAAACTAATCTATATGATTTAGAAAAACATATTGATACCATTAGAGAATATAATGTATCGATATCAGGTAGTCTTGATTTACCACTTTCACTTCATGATGAATATCGAATTACTAAAGGTAATAAAAAAACCTTAAAACGTATTCTTGATAATATTGAATTATTACGTGATATTCCTAATAAAAAGAAGGTATCAGCAACAATCTTTAAAGAGCATTATGATCATTTAGATGAAATCGTTAATGATATTAAATTCTTACATAAGAATACTTGTCTAGATATGAATGACTTTAATTTCATGATTGGTTTTGATTATAACTCTAATGGAATTCTTCATCATATTAGTGAGTGTGAACAAGTCAAATTATATAAAAGAATGCATGAAGAATTTGATGGAACAGATTTAGATAGTGGTGTTAATGGGCCTTGGTTTGATGAATTTGGACCAGATTATTGTACTAATTGTGATAATTGTGGAGAAAAGTTTTTCTTACTTGAAAGAAATGGTGATATTTATTCATGTGTAAGAGGTCAAAAAAATCCCGATTATTATTATGGTAATATTTATAAAAATAGTGTTTTAGAAATACTTAATACTGCTAAGAATAAGATATTTCTTAATCATAACAAGAAACCATTAAATCCTGAATGTACTAAATGTGGATATTTATATTTATGTAAAACAGGATGTCCTTTTGTAAAAAATACTTATAATACAAATAAAAGTTATACTTGTAAGCTACAACAAAAATTATATAAAGATCGTAATATGGTAAAAGATCCTTATAATGATGAATTTGTTTATTATTACGTAAATAAGATGCGCTTAGAAGATAAAGATAAGTATTATCCTAATGAAAAACAAAGTGATTATCCTGTATTAGATGAATTAATTAAACAAGATAATAATTTAAAATATATTTATGATAATGATAGTTTTATTTTAAAGATAGATGATGAAAGTTATCCATTATCTTCACAAATATTAAAGAAGAGTCGTGATATTATTTATATTACGCCTAAAAGTAAAATTGAAATCTGGATGCGAAAAAACTTAATTAATGAAGTTTGTGATTATCCCGAAAATAATGCTTTATATATTATGTTATTAAGTGGAAATTTAGTAACATATGGAGATGAGAATCGTACTAAACAAAGACATGTTGCAACTCATCAAATATATAAAGGTGTTTTAGATAATGGAAAGAGTAATAAAAACTATTATATATATGATTTATCAAAGATGATTGAATTATATAAAGGTGAGTATTCAATAGATTCTCCAAATAATATGTTTTTTACGACAACTTCTTTAAGAGATTATCATTATACAAAGCAAAAAAATAATGCATATTATCATATTCAATCAATAAATTTGCCTTTTCAAAATATAGAATTTTATTATTTAGACAAGGAGTTGAAAAAATGAATAAAGAACCAGAAACATATGAAGAATTAATACGTTTTAGAAGATGTGTTGATTTAGCTAAAAATTATGTATTATCACAACAAGACTTAGATCAAATTTATAATTTTTTAGCAACTTATCCTAAAGCTTTAATTAAAGGAAATACTGATGGATTAGTTTTAATAGTAGCTGATCAAAAGAATATACAGCCTATTATTATTAACGCTAAATGTATTAATAATGGTATTGATGGGGTTAATGTATCAAATACTTCATTCAATATAATTCCGCATTATACACCATCTAGTAGCAGTGGTAGTAGTGGATGGAGCAGTGGTGGTGGATCATCAAATAATAACAATAACAACAATAATAATAACAACAATAATAATAACAATAGATAGGAGTTTATATGCCATTAATATCAGATAATTATCATAATAAAAAATTAAAAGAATATGGAATAAATATCAAAACAAAATATATTGTTGGTAATAAAATATTAGAAAGAAATACTGATAATTCAAGTAATGATGATATAACATCAGGAATTCGTACGGAAAAAGATTATTTTATTGGTAATAATTTAGTCCATAAAGAAAAAGAATTTGATTCTCGTATTGAATATACATTTATTTCTCAAGATATGGAATCAACTGAATACACATGTCCAAACTGTGGTATGAAATCTAAAATAGGGGAAAATACATCAGGTTGTTCTTACTGTGGAACTTATTATAATGTTGATTACAGCGATAAAGATTTAGGTAGTAAATATCATTATGATCGAGTATTAAGAAGTAATAAATATCGAATTATTACAGGAATAATTGATTTAATTATTAGTATTATTTTTGCATATTTCTTTATTAAAGCAACATCACGTACTTTTAATAATGTTGATATTATAAAAATATTTGTATATGGATTAACCCTTTCATTAGTTCTATATTATGGATTTTATATTTTAGATGGATATATTATTCTTGGTCCAATAAAAAGATATAAAGACCGTCAAAATCAAAAACAAATTGATTTTTGGAATAGAATTAATATTGATAAAAAGAATTTCTTTAATAATTTTAATTATGAAGTAAGAAAATATTATTATTCTAAAGATAATATTATTGATTTTGATGTTTTAGATTATTTAGAATTTAGTGATTTAAAAGATAACGAAAATCAATATATAAAAGTAAAAGTAGATATAAGATTAGTTTATTATGAAAATGGTAAAATAACATCTAAAGTAGTTGAAGAGACTTATAAATTTAAGAAAAATATCAATGATAAATTAGAATTAAAAGATGGTGTTAATATCATTAAATGTCATAATTGTGGAGCTTCTATTGAAGCAACTAGTGGTTCTTGTTCATATTGTGGATCTGAAATAAAATATCTACAAGAATGGATTTTAGTACAATAAAAACTTAGGTTTCTAAGTTTTTTTTGTATCGACATTGTTATTACTATTTATCAATGATATACTTTATATAGATAATAAATAAGGAGGAATAATGAGACAAAGAATAATTGGTACTGAAATAATTAATTATGAAAATTCATTAGATGATACTATTGAAAAAAATATTATTCCTCGTATTAATGAAATGCAAAATGTATTTAATAATATTGAATGGAAAGGTATTGGTAAAGATAGTTTTGTAAATAGTTATGATGAAGTATTATTTGAATTAAAAAAAATTCCTAATGTTTTAAAATTATATGTTAAATTTTTAAACTCATCAATGACAGATTATGAAGATTTAATGATGGAATTAAAAAAACAATATGATGATTTTGATGGAAAACAAGATATTGTAGGTGATCAAGATGATAAATGATATTGTTGTAAATATTGAAGAACTTGATTTAATTAAGAATAAAATAAAGTCTAATGGTGATGATTTAATAAATATATTATCAAAGATTGAATCAGAAACAGAGTTAACTAAAGATTATTATGATAGTTTAACAGGTGATGATTTCCGTGAGTTTATGATTGATTATCTTAATTCAAGAATTGAATATATAAATAATCATTATTTGTCATTCATTGGTAAGTTAGATGAAGCTAAAAAATCATATCAAGATTATATTAGTGAAGTAGCAAGAATGGTTGGTGATAAAAAATGAGTTATACCGATTATCCTCGTCAAGCTAATGTTTTTAGTAATAGTTGTAATGCAATAAATGGTAATATTGATACAATTACTTCTAAATTAGAAGCAAGTAATAGTATTTTATCATCAGGTAATAGTATTGATTTAATTGTAACTAGATCAAGTGAAGCTACTAGTGATATTATTAATCGAATTAGAAGTTATAAAAATGGAATTGATGCTAGTGTTGAACATGTTAATAAATTAGCTACACAATTAGAAAATAAAGCTATGATGGAAGCACTTGCTAATCAAGAAGAAGAGAGTGGTGATTAATTATGGATGATAATAAATTACCAGTTTATCTTGATTGTAACTATGAAGAACTTGAAAGATATATTGAGGAACTAAAAAAGTTAAAAGATGAAGCTAGTGCAACTTTTGATAATAAAGGAAGTGAAGCCTTAGGTTTAATTGATTGGAAATTAAGAGATGGGCTCGATAACACCCCGTTTAATGATATAGAAAATATCGATTTGTTGATAAATCGTCTTCAAATTACAATTTCTAACACTTTAGAAAAAGTTAAAAGTCGGGATGAGAAATCAAGAGAATCACTAAGAGAATTCGTAAATAAAGCCCTAAGTTATACTAAACCAATTGATCGTAGTAAGTATCCTCATTTAACGGAAAAAGAAATTGAAGAAATTTATAGTTTGTTCTTAAGGAATGATATTGCTTTTAACAATTACAATTTTTCCTCACTATTAGAAAAACTTGCAAATGAAGGTAGAAATAAATCAATAGTAGAATTAACTAAATTAGGATTATCATTATCTTCTACGGCATGGTTACTTAATTATTCAAGTTTAAGTGCTGGATTTAGATTAGGTACAGAAGAAGATCGAAAAGAAATATTAGATTTATTAGATGATGATGTAACAATACATGTGCGTGTAAGTAATGATTTTACTTTCTTTTTATATAAAAATTCTTTTGAAGATGTAAATAGGATGTTATTAGATAATCCACAGCATGATGAAAATACATTATTGAGTATATATGGTGGAATGACTTCTCGAAAATATGGTTGGAGTAATATGATTAATAATGAATCATTAGTTACTTTAAAATTTGGTGATTTCGAAAAAGAAGTGTCTGTAAGTGATTTATATAATTATTGCTCAGAGAATGAATTCGACTACTACAAGTTCTTTAAAAAGACTATTTTTAATGATGATGTTTCTAATGATACAAATGTTTTCTTTAATTTAAATGGTATTGATGTTAATGCAAATGTTAGTAAGCTTAGAGAAGCGATGTCATTATTAGGACAAGATGAAGAATCAAATTCATCAGGTGTAATGCTTCGTGTAGTTGGTAGTGAAAAGCCATATGATAGTGCTAATACAAAATTATTAGACTTTACAAAGGCTCTAATTGATACAGGAGTTTTTTCATCCGAGGAAATGCTTAGAGATCGCGATATAAATATTCTTGGAAAATATGCCTATATTTCATTACAAAATTTATCTGAGTGTTATACAGATGGTGTTTTTGATGTTAATAAATTACTTGAAAGTGGTGAATTATCAGAATCAGCATATGTTTACTTTAATAATTATGCTCATCGTGAATTATCATCTTCGGATTTAAATATTGTTGCTAGTAGTGATGCATATAATTTCTTCAAAGAACATGGAAGTGTTGATCAGAGTGGAATACCTGATTTAATACGTGGTGGATATGTTAGTTATTATGAAGAATTAATTAAGTTTGCTTCTTCTAAATATGGCATGAGTGAAGATGATGTATTTGTCATAATGAATAGTATTGATGGATATCAAGGTGTTGGTGCTTGTTCTTATGCAGATACATGTAATATCATTTATGAATTATATGGTTTTGATGAAGATAAATTTCAAAAGGACTTTGGATATCCAATTTTAAATGAATACGGAAGAATTAATGGTAATCAATTATTACTCGATTTATATATTCACACTAATATTGGAAATAGTGGAGATCAAACATTATTAATTAATAATAATGGAAAAATAGAAATCAACAAGAATCTATTAGATGGTTCTGGATATGTTGATTCTCATAATCAAAAATATTATGGATATGGTGGTAGTTCTTATGAAGGTTTGGACACTTTAAATGATTTCTTAAGTTCAAATGGTAATCATGAATTAGATAATTATACTATTAAAACTTTAAATCAAGATGACATACCTAGAAATTATCAGGATATTGTAGATGCTATTAATAATAAAGATGCTATGAGTATAGATTTATTTTATAACTGGGATATGTATGCTATTGATAGTACAACATCATCACATCATACTAGTGGACATGCTGTAACACCAGTTGCTGTTACTGAGCAAGGAGTACTAGTTATGTCGTGGGGTGAAGTATATTATATTCCCTTAGAAAACGTTAGTGTTTGTAATATTTTTGAAAAGAAATCAAATCCCAATAATGAAGGAGGCGTTATATTAATCTATGCAGGATCTAGTGAGTAATTATCGATTATTATATTTTAAATACATTTATGATAAATTAAACTTAAAAGAAATTGAAGAATACTTAATTAATAATAAAATTAATTATATTATTGATGAAAAATTAATGAGTAAAGAAGAACTTATTTGTTCTAAAAATTCTAAATATTTTTATCTATTAAATGATATAAGTTTTGATTTATTAAATGAAAAAGAATTGTCATATTTAAAAAATGTTAATGTCGATAATAATATTAATGAAGAAGTAATCAATTTTCTAGAACAAACATATAAAAAGGTTTTCTTTAATAATCCAAGAAATCTAGATAAATATTATGGAATAGTTAGTGAGTTTTATCATATAAATGGTGAATATATTGTCTTAGGATTTAAATTTGAAGAATTAGGTTTTGTATCTAAAATAATGAAAAAGAGAAAAGAGATAGAAGAAATAAATTTAATAATAGATGATGTTATTAAAAAAATAGAAAGTAATAATTTATTAGCTCTTAAAGTATTCAAATATAATGAATTATTTGATGCAAAAAGGTGATTATTATGAATAAAAAAATCAAAAATTGTAAAGAAGGAACTATAAACGTTTCAATAATGAATTTAATATTGGCTATATTATTTTGTTTTGAATCTGTTACTCTTTTTATGATATATGAGGCTAGGAGTTCAGCAAGTTTACTTGATATTATTTTACCAATTATCATTTTTTGTGGAACTACAATAACAGGTATTTTCTTTACTTTTAAAAGAATATTAAGAAATATAAGATGTAGACATAGAGGGGAGATTGTAAAGGCTGTTGTTCATGAATATTTGGATGATAACGTCGAAATATATGATAAAAGGGCGTATCTAATAAGATTCCTTGTTCATAATAATGATGGTGATGAGATCATTTATTATCGATCTTTGGATACTAGTAAAAGATATGCAATAAATTCAGAAATTGAATTATTTAAATATAAAGATCAATATTTAATTAAAGATGCCAAAAAAAATAAAAAAGAAAAGATAATGTCAATAATTAGTATATTAATTATATTAATTCCTATTTTAATATTTAGTTATAAGGTTTTCCCTACCGAATATAATAAATTAAAGATAAAATATATTGATTCTCATAATAAAGAAATAAGAACTAAATTTGATGTTATAAAATATACAATTCCTGATGATTTTAAATTAGTATCTTTTTCGGATGATAAATATGAGTTTGTAGCTAATGATAGTAATCATTATTGTAGAATTAGTATTAATAAACATGAAGCAAGTGATAGTGCGTGTGGAATTGGATGGGAAGAAGAGATTATTAATAATAATGCCTGGTGTGTAGACTATCTAAGTAATAATAAATTTTATGAAAAGACAATAGGTGGTTATGTTTATCTTATTGAATATTATACTTCTATAGATAATGATGAATTTTGTTCTATTAACTTTAAGAATTTTGAAGAGAGTTTAAAAGTAAATACAAAATAAAAAAGACACAAAAGTGTCTTTTTTTTTATAGATTTAAAATTGTATTTAGATCTTTATCGCCTCTTCCAGATAGATTAACGATAATGGAATCATCTTTATTATAGTATTTTGCTATTT
>JAEEGL012442907.1_pt1 | contig 11104 bp, 10 predicted proteins | sample 9134231 | NCBI WGS metagenome assembly JAEEGL01 (sample SAMN16246548, study PRJNA631951) | gut metagenome | biome: gut microbiome; feature: rumen; material: fiber-attached | host: Bos | place: Iran: Karaj | collected 2018-10
ATGGTGACGCGCTGCACGCTGCCACGACGCAGATGTGGCGGGATGAGATGCAGCGATTTGCGGTTCTCGTTGGCGTCGCCGGTGAGGATGCAGATGCCGAGGAAAATAGTTTGGTGTATCACCAGCATCAAAAGGCAGGGCAGGAAGAAACTGCCGTAGCCGCCAGTAGGGTTGAAGAGTGTGGTGTTTTCCATCACCACGGGTTGCATTTGTATCTGTGCCTCCTCGTTGGTGAGTCCTGCTTTTTCGTAGCGTTCAAGCTCGATGGTGTGCATTTCGTCGATAAGGACGCTGTTGCCACCTGTCAGGGCGGCTTTGTAGAAATAGAATGAACTCATATCGCTGAACACGACGATACGAGCCGTGCGCATTTCGGCAAGGCGCGTGGAGAAATCTTTTGGAAAATAGAATATCGACCGCACATCGTGGTCGTCCATCAGACGTCGTGCCTCGCCGATGTTGCTGCAGCGGTAGGCGACACAGAGTTCGGGTGTGGCATCGAGTTTGTGTATGAAACGTTTGCTGTCGGCACTGCGTGATTCGTCGACAACGGCAACTGCCATATTCTCCACATTTTCGTTGTGGTAGATGTAGCAGAAAATAAGCGGATAGAGTATCGGTGCTAGGAAAAAGATTAGCAGCACCATACGGTCGCTGAAAACGCGGCTCACCTCGATGCTGAAGACTGTCCAAATATCCTTTATTTTTTTGATCATAGCATCTTGTTCTTAGCAGGTTGGACATTCAGACGTTCTTCGCGCGACAACTGCCATCGCAGCAGCATTGCTCCGGCAACAAATACTATGCCGAATGCCATCATCACGCAGTATCGCGGCCAGCAGTGGCTGAATCCATTGCCGTAGATGGCTATGTCGCTGAAATTTAAGAAATAGTGACGTATTGGATAGAGCCACGAGAAGCTGTAGAGGAAAGTCGGCATACTTTCGACAGGGAAAGAGAATCCGCTGAGAGAGAAACTCATTGCGCTGTAAATTGCGCTGATGCCCATAGTAAGCGGTGGGTCGGGTATGGCGCAGGCAATGAAGCAGGCGGCACATTGGGCGGCGAAGATGAGGAGTATGGTGTTGAGTACCATAAGCAGCCAGCTGCCCTCGAGAGGAAAGCCCATAAAACCGAACATAATTAGGTTGGCGAGAAGGCACAGGAAAACGTACCATACATTGTAGGGTATCATTTTGCCAATAAGAGCATACAACGTGTTGCCGCCAGAGCGTCGCAACAGGTTTTTCAGAGTCTTCTCTTGCCGTTCGCGTGCGATCACGTATGCTGAATGCATTAAGGCTATGAAGGCAATGACTGCTGGTATGAGTGTCGTCATCAGATAGTTGCCATAGTTTATCCACGGATTGCCGATGTTGCGCGTATCGTACTCGATGGGTTGTATAAGTCCCATAATCTGCTCATCGTTGTAACCTTTTTTGCGGTACACTTCACGTTGCACGGCTCCAGTTGCAAGCATTCCCATTGTAGCCAGCTGTTTGTAGCTGAGGGTGCCGGCAAGCATATACGCTGAGTTGACATAAAGCACGAAATGTGGTGAACGGAACTGCAGCAGATCGTTGTAGGTGCCTTTGGGTATTTCGTAGAAAGCAAAGATATCCCCACGCTGCATAGCCTTTCGGGCTTCGGTGTGGTTGTTGTAGACAGCGGCGACCTTGACACCTGATGTGGCGTTGATTTCGTGACAGATACGGCGCGATAGATAGGAGCCGTCCATATCGACCACAGCCACAGAAAGGCGCTTGGGTTGCCCTTCTTTCATTATGGTTGCAAAAAAGACAAAGGTGAACACAATACCCAGCGTCATTATGATTAGGTAGTGCGGGTTGTGCCAGATGCGGCGCAGTTCGCGACGCATAACTCTGAAAACACCTTTATTCATTGCATTGGGTTTAGAAAACTATTTGTCAATAAGTATGGCTGTCATACCTGGTCGCAAACCTTCAATGTTTCCCTGCGGCACCACTTTGACGTCAAAGCTTTTGACGTCGTATTGTCCGAGGGTTTTTGTAGCACGCCAGGTGGCGTAACTGGCCATAACCTTTATATTGCGTACAGTGCAGTCGTATGTTTGGGTGCCCAAGGCAGGTATCTGCACCTTTACTGCACCGCCCGACTTAATGTTTTTGAGCAGGTCTTCACGGATGCTGAAATTAAACCAGTTGTCGCTCATATCAAGAATTGAAACCACTGGAGCACCGGTGCCAACCAAATCGCCCAATTTGACATATACTTCGACGACTTCACCGTCACAGGGTGCAATAATGTAGCTGTCGTCGAGATAGCTCTGCACTTCTGCCACAGCACCGCCGGCTTGGTTTACCAGAGCTGATGCAGCGGCTATGTCTTCGCGTTGTGCGCCTTCTTTGGCCATAAGGTATTGCTGTTCGGCAGCAGCGCAATCGGCCTGTGCAGCTTTGTATTTTGCATCTATTTCATCGAATTGCTGTGCCGAGACTACACCTTTGTCGTATAGGCCTTTTACGCGGTCAAAAGATTTCTTGTATACCTCCTCGGCGGCTTTGGCTTTCTGCCATACCTGGTAGGCCATCTGCACTTGCTGGTCGCGAGCACCGCCTTTTGCTTTGCGGCTCTGTGCGGTTGCAGCACTGCGGGCAGCTTTGGCTTGTATCATTTTAGCGTCGACCTGACGACTGCCGATATGTGCCAGCGTGTCACCGGCGCGTACAATGTCGCCTTCGCTGACAAAAAGTTGGTCGATATGGCCGGGAACCATATTCGATATGCGGTATTCCGTGGCGTCGGCCTCGCCCATCAGCATCTCTTTCTGGGGATGTATGGCAAACAGGCCCACCAAGGCCACGATGGCCACAGCGGCGAGCACCGCCAAAAGGCCTGCAATCAATGTTTTGTTGTTTTCTTTCATTGCTTTAGAGTTGAAAGGATTTAGAGTTTTTATTTTCCAATAGCTTGTTTTAGATAGATGCTGTTCATCTCTATTTCGATTTCGGCATCAAGAATATCGCTCTTGGCCGATATCCACGCTGTTTGGGCCGCCATCAGGTCGCTGCTGCTGCACATCCCGGCCTTGAAACTTTCATCGGCCAGACGAAGGTTCTCTTCTGCCTGCTGCAGATTGCTCTGAGCCTGGTCAAGTTTCTTATAGGCAAGCTCCAATTCATAGCTTATCTTGTTGACTTGCAGTTCTATCATTTCCTGGGCTTCTTCTATTTGATAGGCCACTTCACGGCGTTTTGCTTTGGCAGCTTTGACCGAGTAGATGCCACCGGGATGCAGAATAGGAATATTTACGGCGATGCCTGCCATCAGCGTGCCGCCGAATTCGTTCTGGAAACCGTTGAAAAGGTTGGGGTTTGAAAAAAGATAGCCGCCTGTGAAGCCGATGTTTGGCTTGAGTGTCGATGCGGCAAGGCGTACACCTTGTGTGGCTATGCTGTCGCTGATGCGAAGCATCTGCATTTCGCGACGGTTCTGCCAAACAGAGTCCATATTAATATCTTGTCGTGCGGTTAGTGAAAGTGCCGGCGGGGTGGCGCTGACGTCGAATTGGCTGTCGAGAGGCATTCCGCAACGCTGTGCCAGCAACATCTTTGCCAAAGCAAGACCGTTGGTAGCCTTGGTGAGGTTCATTTGTGCTTCGTTCAGTTTGACACGCACTTTGGCCAAATCGCCTTTTGTCGCCATTTCAGCCTCGACCAATTGCTCCACATTGTGGTTCAGCGTGTCGAGCAGAGCAGCATAGTTCTCGGCCAGTTCCTTTTTGCGTTTGATGCTGACTACCTGCCAGTAGGCTTCGTCGACGGCTATGAGTGTCTCTTCGCGTTTCTTGTCGTATTCAATGCCCGACAGGTGGTTCATAAGGCTGGCGCTTTTATAGAGTGCTCTCAGCTTGCCACCCAGATAGATGGGTTGCGTGAGCGTTACAACACCGAAAGCGGTGTTGCGAGTGTCTGTTTTAAGTGCGTTGGTGATGTCGTGGCCTACGTTGTTGAGCGACGAGCTCAAATCGGAATTGGCAATAAGATTTGTCACAATATTGCCAATGAGTTCTCCGCCAAGCGGCAAGTCACTAAGTTGTTCGCGCAGGCTTGCCGACAATTCGTCCTGGACGGTGGTGCCCATATTGTTGATGCGTTCCTTCTGTTCGTCGCTGAGCAGGTTGACATTCTTTTCCATCCACACATATCCGCCCGTGGCGCCGACCTTTGGAAGCATCTGCCACAAAGCAACTTTGCGTAGATTTTCGGTCTCAACTTTCTTTTCTTCCGACATTTTCAAGCCTTTGTTCGATTCGAGGGCCTTCTCGCGACATTGTTCAATGGTGAGCACTTGCTGGGCATTTGCAAGATGTGTCAGCACCGCCAGCAAAAGAAATATAACGGATATGTTTTTCATTAGTTGCTTCTTTTTTCACAGTTTCTGACTGAAATTTGCCGGCGACATATGTCGCCGGCACTTCAGTCATCACAATCAAACACTTAACTATTCTAGTTATAACCAATTTAGTTTGCAAAGGTACAATGCTTTGACAAAACTGAATGCACCTTTTCTGCTCAAATGTCAGAAAGGCATTCCGAAATGTTGTATTGTACAATTGAAATGGTGTTTAAATACTTATGCTGTCCTCTTCTTCTTTTTTGTCCAGATAGTCGTCGGGATTGCCGGAACCTATGAACTGCGCTGTCCAGTCGAAGTCGTTGGCGTGGTTCACGCCCTCTTCGTCCCACTGATTTGGGTCGACATATACTTCCAGCAGCTTAGCGGGACCTTCGCTGTATAGTTCCACCGTTTCGGCAGAGGCTGGCACCAGCACACACTCGCCTGCGTGAATCGGGCATATGGTTTCGAGTGTTTTTACCGCAGCAATGCCTTCGGTGCAAAGATATATCACAAACGAGTCGAGATTTGCAAAATTCTTGCGCATCGGCTTGTCGATGACGATAAGATTAGTGGTGAAATAAGGGCATTCGGCCAAGGTTACCGTACCGTTCGATCGGTAGCGGTAGTGGGTGCATCCGTCGGCGGTGGGCGTGAAGTCTATAGCGTCGAGCGCCTCGGCGGTGTGCAGCTCGCGCAGTTTGCCGTTGGCATCGGGACGGTTGTAGTCGTATATGCGGTAGGTGGTGTCCGACGATTGCTGTATTTCGGCCAGCAAAAGGCCTTTGCCTAGGGCGTGGACACGGCCTGCAGGAATGAAAAACACATCGCCCTGCTGAGGGTGTTCGACGTGCAGAATATCCTCAAGATGACCCAGTTCCAGGAAGCGCTGGTACTCTTCGGGAGTCACCTGCTGCTCAAATCCGTCGACAATTTCGGCACCATCTTCGGCCTCGATGATGAACCACATCTCCGTTTTGCCGTTCTCCATACCGCGTTCGCGAGCCAGTTTGTTGTCGGGATGCACCTGTATCGACAAGCGGTCGTTGGCGTCGATAATCTTGACAAGTAATGGGAAATCGTTGCCGAAATGTTGGTAGTTCTTTTCACCCAGCAGCTCACCCATATATATTTCCAGGACTTCGTTGAGAGTATTGCCTTCCAGAAATCCGTTGGCAATCACCGACTCGTTGTCCTTGACAGCCGACAGAGCCCATAATTCGCCGCAGTTGGGCAGGGGAGCATAGTCGAATCCGAGCGACTTGATTTTGTTGCCGCCCCACACTTTGTTTTTATATAGTGGTAAAAATTTCAGTGGATATAGTGCTGTTTCCATATTTGAATGTTTACTTTCCTACTTTTCTTTCAATTTCCCAGATGCGTATGTCGCGTGCCGCGATGCGGCGTTCGGCGTCGACCAGCATCAGATAGGGAATGTGGTCTATTTCCAGCTGCTGCATCAGCGGTGCATCCCATCCGCCGGCAATGCTGTCAACATCGAACTCCAGAATGTTCATTTCCGGGAACGCGTGTGCAAGTTCTTTCTTGACATCGGTACATTGGCGGCAGTACGAGCTGCCGACAAAGATTACGTTATATCTGCCCTCCACAAGCATCGAGTCGATGCTGCGGTTTGCACCTTTCAAGTCGGCGACAGCAATGTCGGGGAGTTTGTTGCCGGTTTCCAATGCTGCAAGGCGGCGCAGCCGCTCTCCGACAAGGCGGTAGTGATAGGCCTTTGTTGCCTCGTCGGTCAGTGTGGCATAGAGTCTTTCAACAGTTTCGCGGTCGGCGCTTCCCAGCAAGTATCGGTGTATGATGTATGGCGCCAGGGGTGATGCAGGATTTTCGGCCACAAAACGTCCCAGGCAGTCGGCATCGCCGGTGCCGCATTGCTCCAGCTGGTAGCGCAGTATGCTGTTGGAACGCGACCCCGTTATGGGCGACGATTCAGGGATATCAGCCCTGTAGGTAATGGAGATATTGTTGTTTTCAATAAAAAAAGGCAGCGGAGCTGTCACTTTGGAATTGTACAGTTCGGCATAAACAGTGCCGTTGACTTTGCCGCTGAACACCACCTGCTTCTTCTTGCCGTTGGGTTTAAGCACCCTTGGTATCGAATCGCCATCGTATACCAACAAGCGAAAGTTCCCACCCAACGGGGAAGGAACATCAACACTGATGCTGAACAGCTGTGCCGACGCTGCCCACGCCAGCGATACAAGCAGGGCGAAGACCAACGATGTTTTTTTCACTGCCGAACGCTATCTGCAGGCGACATCAATAGGTGTGATAGGTCGAACTGTTACGCTGGTTGTTGCCGCGCACCTTGTAGTTGCGGTTTATCTTCTTGGAAGTCTTCTTTTTGGTTGAGTACATCGACTCCGACGACGATTTGCACGATGTCACTGTGCCGCATATTCCGGCCAAAGCGAACACCAAAACCAGCGTCATCACTATGCGAAAGAACTTTTTCATATCTTTGTGTATTGTCGTTTCTTTTTGTATTTCAATTTTTTATATTGAATATTGCCTTTAAAAGGCAATCACTCACAAACAGCAAAATAACGAAAAAAAATCCGGACGGACAAATTTTTTTGTTATTTTGACCGTTTAGAATGCTTCATTATGTTGTGGCTCAGTCAATTATCATCCTTTTGGCGTTTGCTCCGGCAGTGGTGACAATGCGGACAATATAGACACCGTGTGAGCAGTAGGTCAAGTCGACAATGACGGCGATGCCTTGGGCGTCGCTCTGCTTGACAAGGATTTCGGCGGCCGTGAACATCTGCACCTCGTCCAGTTGTTTGGTAGCCTCTCGCCGGTAAAAAAATCTACAAAAGTTTTCTCAAAGTTTTCTCATATTTTACCATTCTGGAATTTGGTAAAACTTTAGTAAGAGTTTGAGTAAACTTTGGTAAGAAGATGATACCGGGAAATCAGTAGGTTGAAAACTGGCATTTTTGACCCTTTTTTAACACTTTTTTCGACCCGTTTCAAGGGGTGTTTTCCGATACAAAAATAAACGGGAGTTTTCTGTTCAGTTTTCTTTTTTTTTAGCTTTGCTTCGGCGACGGGAAGCAGTTTCTTTTGACGATATGGGTAGCATTGTGGTAACTTTTTTCTTATTATAAATTCAATATTCAAAATTTATGCGTAATTTTGCAAATTCAAAATTTGACACAAAAAATGGAAAAAACGACTCAGGCCAAACTGTATGAATGGGCGTCCTATCTGCTGATAGTGGGCGCGACGGTTTATTTTTTCGTATCGGGCAAAGAGGTGACAATCACGATGATGGGCATTGTTTTGGCTCTCTTCTGCCGCACTATGATGAGCCGCACAAGGTGCAAAATGTTTGAGGAGGAGAACGAGGAATTGAAGGTTGACCTGCGTCGATTGACTAACCTTCTGGAGGTCGAAAAAAAGAAAAATTCAGAAAATTCCAATAAATAATAATTCAAAACATACACTATTTTTTTATGGCAACAACAACTGACATCAAAAACGGATTGTGCATCAATTTCAACAACGACATCTACACCATCGTCGAATTCCTTCACGTCAAGCCTGGCAAGGGTGCTGCCTTCGTGCGTACCAAAATGCGTAATGTGAAGACCGGCCGTATGCTGGAGAACACCTTCCCCAGCGGTGCCAAGATTGACATCGTGCGTGTGGAGCGCCGCCCCTACACCTACCTGTACAAGGAGGGTGATATGCACGTCTTTATGCACACCGAGACCTACGAGCAGATTTATATTCCTGAAAACATTATCAACGCTCCCCAGTTCCTCAAGGACGGTCAGTATGTCGAAATCACTGTCGATGCCGACACCGAGACTCCGCTGATGTGCGAACTGCCTCCTTTCATCGAGACCGTGGTAACCTACACCGAGCCCGGTTTTGCAGGCAACACCGCCACCAATGCTATGAAGGATGCCACCGTGGAGCCCGGCGTGCAGATCCGTGTGCCTCTCTTCATCAAGGAAGGCGAGCGCATAAAGGTCGACACCCGCACCTGCGAGTATTCCGAACGTATCAAGTAAGAAAACATCACATTCAAACGATATAGAGGGATAGTTCCGCAGGGAGCTATGCCTCTATCCGTTTTATAATAAGAAGTTAGTATGAGCAACCTTAGTAGATGGTACCGAAACTACGCCCGTTTCACATTGAAGATGCTGGGAACAGTGGCTGTCATCACAGCGTTCACATTTCTGATTGTGCAATGTACCGGCAACAAAGTGAAACCGCAACCAGTTGAGGCTCCGGCCGTGGACTATAGCCAAGTGGCCTCACCCGATTTCAATGCTGATTCGGCTTATAGCTATGTGAAGCGACAGTTGGATTTTGGTTTCCGCATCCCTGGCAGCAAGGCGCACGTGAACTGTGCCAATTATATAGCCGAAACGATGCGTCTATGGTGCGATACTGTCGTTGTTCAGAAGTTCAATACTACATTGTGGGATGGTCAAAAGGTTGAGGGCAGGAACATCATAGCCTCTCTGGCTCCGCAGCGTGATCGACGGATAATGCTTGCCGCCCACTGGGATTCGCGCCAATGGGCCGACCACGACCTCGACACCACGCAATGGCGCAGCCCTCTGCTTGGTGCCAACGACGGTGCCAGCGGCACGGCGGTGTTGATGGAAATGGCACGCGTTATGTCGGCAATGCCTCCTGATGTGGGTGTCGACTTCGTCTTCTTCGATGTTGAGGACCAAGGTATTCCCGAATGGGCCGGACGCTACGAGGACAATACCTGGTGCAAGGGCGCTCAGCATTGGGCGCAGAATCCGCACCGAATGTTCTATCAGGCCGAATACGGTATACTTTACGATATGGTTGGCACCGACAAACCGCGCTTCACCAAGGAGGAAATATCGATGAATTTCGCTCAGGGACTTACCAATCGCCTGTGGAGCTGTGCCGCCTATCTTGGCTATGGCAACATCTTTGTCGACGAGCTGAGCGGCGCCATTCTCGACGACCATCTTTATGTCAACCAGATACTCCGCATACCTACCGTCGACATTGTCCAGAACAGTCCCAACTGCAGCTTCTTCTCGCATTGGCATACCGTGGGCGACCATTTGGACGTTATTGACAAAGAGACGCTCAAAATTGTTGCCACTGTGAGTATGAAACTTATCTACAGTGATTTTCCTAACGAACAATAATAAGTTTTGAAACGCAGGGTCATTTACATTGCTGCCGCTATGGCGGTTTTCGCGGCCGCTGCCTGCGGCCGCGAAAACCGCTGCTCGGTGCCGATAGGAATCACCAATTTCAATATCGAGCCCAATTCGGCCTATTATTCAGGCCTAAACAATGTTGGCGGATATATGTATCTGACCGGCGGCCATCGCGGTGTGGTGGTGGTGCGCACAGCCTATGACCATTTTGTGGCATACGAGCGCACCTGTCCTGCCGACAGTACCACGGCGGTGGAGATTTCGAAAGAATATGGCAGCGCGTTGCTGGAATGTCCCAAATGTCACACGCTGTTCATCGTCGAGGCTGATGGCAATCCATTGGAAGGTGGCGCTACCTCCTGTCCTCTTTTTCAATATGCTACGCTCTACAGCGGTGGCGTTCTCTCGGTTTATTGATGGTCGAAAATCACTATAATTAGTGATGACGACTTGATTTTTGGCTAATAATTGTGAGGCCGTATATTCCCTGACAGTAGTAATTTTGCATCCAGAAACAACACAAGCAATGTTTGCCATTAAATTGTGTAATAAATTGGTTGTTATTTAGTTTTATGGATTAATAATGGAAACAGGCATCCTGTAAAAGGCTGCCTGTTTTTTTGTACATAAAAAAAGTGGAGCCCGCAAAGGCTCCACTTTTTCGGATTATGTTATGAAGGAAGACTTATTTCACAACAAGTTTCTTCACCATATTCACGTTTTCACCGCTGATGCGGACGAAGTAGGCACCCTGGGCAAGGCCGGAAACCTCCATCGTCTTCACGCAGTCGCCTTCGCAGCTCATCGAGTCGCTCATAACGACGCGGCCGTTCATATCAACGATGCTTACCGACACAGTGCCGTTGACACCGCTCAGGGCGATGGTCGTCGTGCTGCTGGTCGGGTTCGGGTAGATGTTCAGACCAATGCCGTCGGCGAGGTCAATGCCCTCTTCACTGGGAGTGGTGAACTCGACAGCGGTTGACCACAGACCATAAACACCCGGTTCGCAGACGGCGCGGACATAGACCGAGTATGCCGTTTCGGGCGAGAGGCCGGTGATGGTGTAGTTGTTAGCGTCAACGTTGACGATTGTACCGGAACCCTGACCGTGGCCGCGGGGACCGTGGTCAATCTGGTAGCTGGTAGTCGAGGCGGCAGTCCAGTTAACGGTAGCGGTGGTGGAGTTGGTAGCCGTTGCTGTGACGCCGGTCACCTGTTCGCAGGTAGCGGTGGTGAACTGGATGGTGTCGCTGTACTCAGACTCGGCAGCGCCGTTGCCGCAGATGGCCTTGACAGCAGCGTTGTAGGTCAACGTCTGGTCGAGACCGGTGACGGTGAACGGGTGGGCATCGGCAGTGTACTCCTGGTTGAAGGTGTTGTTCCACACGTGGATGCTCCACTGGTTCTCAATGCCGTTGGCTTCCCAGTCGAGAGTAGCAGTGGTGAATGTGGTGGCAGTAGCCTCGAGGCCGCTCGGGTCGAAGCAAGGCAGACTGTCGGTGATGAAGTTGCCAACAGCCCAGTCG
>JAEEGL012603897.1_pt1 | contig 11104 bp, 10 predicted proteins | sample 9134231 | NCBI WGS metagenome assembly JAEEGL01 (sample SAMN16246548, study PRJNA631951) | gut metagenome | biome: gut microbiome; feature: rumen; material: fiber-attached | host: Bos | place: Iran: Karaj | collected 2018-10
CGCATGACCATCATATTCCAGGTGCTCATGCAGTAAGGCAGGATCAGCGCCCATACGCTTCCGTTCAGTCCGATCCCGTCCACCAGCAGATAAAACGGAATCAGACCGCCGCTCAGGAACATGGTGATGGTGATCATCCGTAAAAACAGTTTATTGAGCAGCACGCCGCGCTTTGAAAGCACATAGGCCCCGAAGCAGGAAAGCAGCATGCTGATGGCGGTTCCGGCCAGCGTGACAAAAAGCGTGATCCGGTAGCCGCTCATAATCGTGTCCTTGCTGAACACCAGCTTATAGCTTTCGACATTGAAGCCCATCGGCCACAGGATGATCCCCTGCGCCATCCGCACCTTGGTGGGAATACTGAAGGAAGCCCACAGCACGTGCAGGAACGGCAGCACGCAGGCCAGGGAAAACGCGATCATAAACACGCTGTTGATGCAGACGAAAACCTTTCGTGATAAAGATGTGCGTCTCATAGGCCCTCCTTACCACAGCGAAGTTTCGGAAAACCGCCGGCTGATCATATTGGCGGCGACCAGGAAGAACAGGCAGACCACCGAGTTGAACAGGCCTACCGCCGTGGAATACCCGTACACGGCTTCCACCAGGCCTTTCTGATACACAAAGGTGGATATGACTTCTCCCACCTCCCGGTTCGCGTCATTGAGCAGCAGCAGGATTTTTTCGAAGGAAACATTCAGCAGATTGCCCACGCGCATGATCAGCATGGTGATGATCGTCGGCGCAAGCCCGGGCAGCGTCACATGCCATGCCTGGCGCACCCTGCCGGCTCCGTCCAGCATGGCCGCCTCATACAGCTCCGAATTGATGCCGCCGATCGCGGCCAGATACAGGATGCTGCCGTAGCCCATATTCTGCCAGATATTGGACAGTACATATATCGGCGCGAACAGCTCTTTTCGGGTCAGCAGCGAGATCCTCTTCCCGCCGAAGGCCGCGATCAGGTCATTGAAAACGCCGTTCACGCTGGAAAAATCCTTGATCAGGCCGCATACCACCACCACGGAAACGAAATGCGGCAGGTACGTCATGGTCTGCACGGTGCGTTTGAACCCGCTCTTGCCGATTTCGTTGAGCAGGACCGCAAAAAGAATGCTGGTGGGCCAGGCGAAGATCAGATCCGCAATATTCAGCTTCAGCGTATTGCCCAGGACGCGCCCGAAATAATAACTGTTGAAGAAATCCGTAAAATTCTTCAGGCCGATCCAGGTGCTTCCCATGATTCCCTTGCGCACGTTGTAGCGTTCAAACGCCGCAAGGATTCCGTAAAGCGGGCAGTAACAGAAAAGAATATACCAGGCAAGCACGGGGAGCATGATCAGATACAGCTGCCAGTGCTTTTGAAAATCGCGTCTGAGTATTTCCGTCAGTTTTCTCTTTTTGAAAGTCACGGGCCGGTTCTGCAGCGTGACGGAATGGGAATCATCTGCCATTGCGGTCATCCCCCATCTGCGGTTCTTTGAGAAGGGGAGAAAGCCTTTTCAGGCTTTCTCCCGCCGGGTTAAACAGTGCTTTGCGGTTAACGGGCCAGATAACGGTCCAGCGCCGCCTGCTTGAGTTCGATCGCCTTTTCGATATCCATGCTCCTGATCTGGGACACATACTGATCCCAGTCGTTCTCGACGGACATTTCGCCGGTGATGAACTTGATGCGGCATTCATTGACGTAGCTGGTGATATCCGCCATGATCGCGGTAAACTCTTCCGCTTCTTCGGGCGTCATGCTCAGGAAGGTATCCGCGATATCCCCGGTGCCGCCGTCCGTGGAGCCGTCCCACAGATACATGGCGTCGATCGCAGCGGGAAGATGCGTGAACCAGTTGCGGTCCATGATGCGGTAGTACGGGCCTTTGCCCAGTGCGAATTTGTACAGGTAGATGCCCAGGGTCATGCCGGGCTCGGTGGGATACGCCACGTCATCGGTATACTGCGGCTTGCCGTCCACCATGGTATAGCTGACGCCTTCGACACCGTAGTTGCTGGCCAGGATGTTTTCCGCGGTGAACTTCTGATTCAGCCACATCACGGCAGCTTCCGGATTCTCACAGGCAGTGGTTACGGCGGTGCAGTTCTGCTGCGCACGGTATGCGTGGACCGCCTTGAAGCGGATGGTGTCTTCCGCGTTCACCTTCAGGTAGGGGCCGGAAATCAGCTCGAAGCTTTCCGGGGTGCCTTCGGTGGCGTTGGCCAGCTGCGTCCATTCGGTCATGTTGTTGAAGCCGGCATACATATTGCCGATCTTGCCGCCCACCATGGCGGTGCTGTTCTTTTCGGGCTCCACGAAGTCTTCCGCCAGCAGGCCTTCCTCATACCAGGTATGAACGGTCGTCAGGTATTCCTTCCAGCCTTCCAGGTACGGGCCGTACTGCACTTTGTTTTCTTCATCCTTGAAGAAATCGTTCTTCACGCCGTAGGCGAAGGGCAGGTAATTGACGGGCTCGTTGTAGATGGGGTACTGCAGGTTCAGTTCGTTCTTGAATTTGAGCAGCAGTTCATGCATCTCATCCACGGTGGTCGGGATTTCGCCGCCGACGGCGTCAATGAAATCCTTGCGGTAGATGGGGCCGCCGTAGCTGGGCTGCGCGAAAGAGTCGATCATGTAGAAGCACCAGATATGGCCTTCGTCGGTCGTGACCTGCTTGAGCAGTTCCTCATCCTCGCTGATCAGCTCCCAGTAATCCGGAGCATATTCTTCCAGATACGGCTTCAGGTCGATGTACACCCCGTCCGCGATGGCCGCGTCGCCGCCGCCGGGATAGTAGGTGTAGTAGGGATGAGTCACGATGTCCGGCAGATCGCTGGACGCGAAGAGCACGTTCAGTGCCGCAATGGCCGCGTCATTGTCCACCGGGGGCAGGATCCACTCGATGTGGCAGCCGGTTTCTTCCTCGAGGTGCTTGTAGAAATCCAGATCGTCCATGTCGCCTGCGCCGACGAATTCGGATTCCCACGCCCACATCGGATACCAGTAGGTCAGGGTCACGCCTTCCAGGATTCTGTCCTGCTTCTCGGCAATCGCCGCGCAGCAGGCGAATGCCAGAATCGCCGCAAGAACCAGTGCCAGGAGCTTTTTCATAGGTACAACCTCCTTTTTATTTCTTCCTGCTTGTCGCAGGATAGAGTCGGAATGAGTCAAACGTCAATCCAGGTATCCTGTTTCTTCATTGCTTCCGCACCGGCGGTCAGCATCGCGAGCGCGTCCAGGGTATCCCGGGGCGGAACCGGCGCTTCCCCCGTCCGGAAGAAACGGATGATCGCGCGGACCAGCCGGATGAAGAAATCGTCCCCCATTTTCTGCCAGCGGCAGCCGCCGCCGTCCGATACCGAGATCTGAAAGGGGAGGGAATTCATCTGCGTCATCTGTCCGAACCGTCCGCCGCCGTAATCAAACAGCAGTGTCCTGCCGCTCTCGTTTCCGATTGCCTTCACCCGCTCCGGACGGCCCATCACGGTCTGCAGCATTTCCATCTGGTGGATGGCGTAAATCTCAAAGCTGTTCGGCCCGCAGGTAAGCGTCCACGCCGCTCCCCTGCCTTTTCCGGCCCGGTAATCATCCATCGCCGCGTCAAAACGCAGCGCGGACGAGGAAAAGAGCGGCGCGCCGTGCGCTTTCGCCAGGTCGAAAATCTTTTTGCCTTCAGCTTCATCCGGCGCGAAGATTTTGTCAATGTATACCGGCTTTCCGGCCTTCAGCGCGGGGGACGCGTATTCCAGGTGTTTCTCAGGAAAGCTCGGCGCCATCACCATCACCGCGTCGCATTTTTCGCTCAGCTCCTCCAGGGAGGACGCGAGCGGCACCTTCTGCTGCCGGCTCCACTCAGCGCTCGTCATACCGTCCGGCTTATCGATAAAACCGTAGGCCATGCTCAGTTCCATATCCAGCTTCTGCGCCGCAAACTCCGCGCGCAGCAGATCGGGATAGTGCGTGGCATGCCACTCATCCAGGTAATGATCCACCATGCCGATTTTCAGCATACCCCACCTCCGTGTCAGGCCTGTTTTTCATTGGCCAGCAGCTGTTCAATGTAGGTTTTCGCGGCAAGGATGTCTTTCTTCTGCTGGGGACCGGAGATTTCCCGCTCGATGGTCAGGAACCGGTCGTAGCCGAAAGAAAGCAGCTTTTTCATGAAGCGCGGAAAATCGACCACGCCTTCGCCGAGCGCCGTTTCTTTGCCCAGCGCGTAGCAGTCCGTCGGCGGGATCCCGTCCTTCACATGCACGTTCCGCACCAGATGCCCCAGGGTGTAGAGCGCGTCGACCGGGTTCGCGTATCCGTACATGACCGCGTTCCCCGTGTCCAGATTCACATACAGGTTTCCGCATCCCGCTTCCTCGATCAGCCGCAGCAGCGTGACGGGGCTTTCCGCGCCGGTTTCAAAGAGCAGGTTCAGTCCCAGCTGCTTCAGCCTGCCGCCCAATTGCCGGATGCAGGTCACCAACGCCGCGTAGTCCGGATCAAAGGGATTGTTCGGAATGAATCCCGCGTGGATGATCATGTCCTCAACGCCCAGATCCTGTACGAACTGCGCCCCTTCCATCAGGTAGGAAAGCCTGTTCGCGCGGTGCGTGGGCGCCGTCAGCCCGTTCACGGTGTATCCGTAGCGGAGGTCATAAATCGTAAACGGATCCCGGTAGCCGATAAAATGGGCGGAGATTTCGATGCCGTGCCTGTCCGCCGCCGCGCGGATGGCCTTTGCGTCCTGCGGCAGGAATTTTTCCGGTTTAAAGCCCAGCTGGCAGCTGGTAAAGCCCATTTCCTCCAGGGGAGCGAACGCTTCATCCAGCCTGTCCATCGCCCCCGGCCGGACAAATGTGCCCAGTTTCAAGGCTTATCCCTCCTTTTCGATCTCGGAGATATCCACCCAGCGGTTTTCTTTTACCGAGCGGTAAGCCGCGTCCAGCACCGCCTGGCACTTCTTCGCGTTCTCGAGGGTCGCTTCCAGTCCGTCCGTCTTTCCTTCGATAATGTTCAGGTAAGCCTTCGACTGGATCGCGTCATGCCGCGCTTCCGGCTTGAGGATCTGGATTTCATTGGCGCCGGTCTGGACTTCCAGGCTCTGCCTGCCTTCCACGTATTTGTAATCCAGTCTTCCCTTTTCGCCGTAAACCTCAACCTCGATCCAGTCGCCGATGAATTTGGTGGTTCTGGAAATCTGGAAGGTGGCGTTCACATTGTTTTCCATTTTCGCGATGATGTTGCACCAGTCCCAGGTGGTCACGGGCACGATCTTCTCGCTGTGCAGCTCGCGGCGCTCCTTTACAAAAATACCCGCGTCCGCGCTGACGGATACAAATTCGTTGCCGATAAAGCGGGCGATGTCAAACATATGGGATGAAAGGTCGCCCATGACCCCGGAAGCGGACTGCTTTTCGTCAAAGCGCCACTCCAGACGGCGTCCCTCCCACAGGCCGCTGTCCTTGATGCAGCGGATGTACACATGGTAGATCTGCCCCAGCTTTCCGGAATCGATCTGCTCCTTCATCAGGCGCACATACGGCCTGTAGTGCCAGGAAAAACATACCATGCCCGGCAGGCCCTTTTCATTCGCGCCGTCGCAGATGGTTTTTACTTCGTGATAATTCATGCCCATCGGCTTCTCCGTGCAGAACGGAATGCCGCGTTTGACCGCTTCGGCCGCGATCGGACAGTGCATGTTGTCCGGCGTCGCGATATCCACCGCGTCCACCAGGCCGCTGTCCATCAGATCCGTCGCCTTCAGATAGCGGCGTTCCGCCGGAACGTGCAGCTTTTCCCCGACCTTTTCCAGCTTTTCGGGATCGATATCGCAGATCGCGGTAATTTCACAATTATCGCACTGCAGATAGCCCGGAATATGTACACCGTTCATAATTCCGCCGACGCCGATCAGACCGATACGCCATTTTTTCATTGAAAACATCCCCTTTTTTAACCGTAATCGTTTCGGTACAGAACACCTGTTGCCATAATGGTATTGTAATGCGGTCCCACTCATGATAAAATAACTTATCCTGTCATTTGAATTGTATGATTGTCGCAGAAAGGAAGACGCCATGTTCGCGGAAAACTGCAAGAAGCTGACAGAGGATTTTGTGATCGGAAACGTTTTTGTGGCACCGGTGCTCGGGGAAATCGGAAGCACTTACCGGCAGCCCTGCCGCAGTGAAAACCAGTTTTATCTGTGCTGCAGCGGCACCCGGGATTATTTCCGTCCGCAAGGCGAGCGGTTTCTTTCCACCGTGCCCGATGACATCCTCTTCATGCCGACCGGAGCCTCCTACTACACGACCGTGACCGGAGAAAGCGCCTCGACCGGATACGGGATCCTGTTCAAGCTCTATGACCGGCGCGGGCATGAGATCATTCTTGGAAACGAACCGGAAGTCATCCTGCGGGACCGGAACGGTTTCTTTCAGGAGAGGTTCCGGGAGATGCTCGTGCTGATGCTCAGCGGCGGGTTTTCCCTGATGCAGATCAAGGCGCGTCTCTATGATCTGCTGTATCTGTTCGTTACCGAAAAAATGCGGGAAAAAACCGATATGCAGATAAGAAGCGTACTGCCCGCCGTGCACTACATGGAGAACCACCTGCAGGAAAACTGCACGGTGGAGCAGCTCGCGCAGCTGTGCTTCATGAGCCGCTCCACCTTTCACAGGCGCTTTCAGGCGGAGTATCACTGCTCACCCATCGTCTGGCACCTGAAAGCGCGCATCCGGAAAAGCCGCGAGCTGCTCGCCAGCGGCATGTACACCGTGGAGCGGGTCGCCGAAATCATGGGCTTCTGCGACACCTGCTACTTCAGCCGCATATTCTATAAATATACCGGCCGCCACGCCCGGGATTACCGGAGCAACCGGCATTAAAACCGATTCATCCAAATCCGATCCTTGTTCTTTCATCGATCACAGTCTGAGGATGACTGTCTGTGCCGCCGGGCGCACTTGCGAAACGGGGCCAAACGCTATATAATGAAGCGGAAGACCGCATTGCGCGGCTGATACAGAAGGAGGGATTTTCATGTCTTACTACAGCGGTTATGACGCGCCGTACTATTATCTGAGGGGAGTCGGAGCCGGCGGAGTGCTGCTGGCGATCGTCCTGGTGCTGGCCGTGTACGCGGCCGTCAATTTCATTCTGCGCTGGAACATGTTCATCAAAGCCGGCGAACGGGGCTGGAAGAGCCTGATCCCCTTTTACGGCAGCTATACGGAGTGGAAAATCGCGGGATTCGGGAAAGAATACATCAGCCTTCTGCTGGTGGGGATCGGCCTGGTTGTGATTTCCCTGCTCCTGGGCCTGCTCGGCGCTTTCGGCGCCATCCTGGACGTCCTGTGCTGGGTCGTGTTCGGGGTGCTTCTGTTCATCATCACCATCCGCAAAAGCATGTGCCTTGCCCACTGCTTCGGCCAGAGCGATCTGTTCGGTCTGCTTGCCCTGGTAGTGTTCTCCTCGATCGGCCTGCTGGTCCTTTCCTGGGGCGTGTGCAGCTACAAGGCGCCGGAGCAGAAGACGGACGCGGAAGGAAACCCGATTCCGAAGAAAAACATGCTCACCGGCATTTTCTCGGATATCAAAGCCGGAAAGCAGATTGACGGATGACCTTCGGAAGGAACGGAACCATGCGTATCATCAGAACGTTGCTGGCGGCGCTTCTGCTGCTGAGCCTTACGGTCTGCCTCCCCTGCGCGTTGGGCGCGGGGGAGGAAACCGCGCGGGATATCGCCGCCGCCTGCCGCCTGCGCTTCAGCCAGAACGGCAATGACAAGGGATATGTGCTGGACGGATATTTCATGACCTACTGGCGCAATGAAAGCGGCAGGAGCGCCTGGGTGGAGATCACGGCCCCGGAAGGCGAAAAGATCCACGGGCTGTACATCCTCTGGGCGGAAACGCTGGTGCACAGCGTGATCGAGCGCGCGGAGGGGGACGGCTGGACGGTGATTTACGAAAGCGCCGATCCGCTGTTCTATGAGCAGTATATCCCGCTGGAGGGAGAAGAGCATATCCGCATCCGCAATCCGGAAAAGGACACGCAGATGGCCATTACGGAGCTTCACGTGCTCACGGAAGGCACGCTTCCCGACTGGGTGCATGTGTGGCAGCCCTTCGAAGGCAAAGCGGATATCATGACCATTACCGCCCATCCGGACGACGAGGTGCTCTACCTGGGCGGCGTGATTCCCTATTACCGCAGCGAGCAGGGCAAAAGCCTGATCCACGTCAACGTCAGCCGCCAGCCCGCGTCGCGCAAGTGCGAGCTGCTGGAATGCCTCTGGGTGTGCGGGGTGCACGAGTACCCGGTCGTCTCCGGGGACGTGTTCAAGGACGAATACAGCCGTTCCCTGAACGCTACGCTGGATCTGTGGGGCAAGGACAGGCTCAAAACCTTTGTGGTGCGCCAGCTGCGCCGCTATAAGCCGGACGTGGTGGTCACGCACGATCTGAAGGGCGAATACGGGCACGGGGCGCACCGCGCCACCGCCTGGGCGCTGACGGAGTGCGTGAGCCTGGCCGCGGACGAGCGCTATGATCCCGCGTCCGCCGCGGAATACGGGGTATGGCAGGTAAAAAAGCTGTATATCCATCTGTACGGGGAAAACACCCTTGTGATGGACTGGCGGCAGCCGCTGAGCGCTTTTGACGGACAGACCGCCTTTGACGTCGCCTGCGCCGCCTTCAAAAAGCACCGCACCCAGCAGAGCGGAAAATACGAGGTGGAGGACTGGGGGCCGTACAACAACAGCTTATTCGGGCTCTGGTTTTCCGCCGTGGGCGATGACACCCCCGGAGCCAACGACATGTTCGAGCATATCGAAACGTGGGAGGTAGAGCATGAATAAGGGGAACCGCCTGGATTATTTCGGCGAAGACGCCTCCCGCCTCGGGCAGAAAAAGCTGTTCCTGTTTGACATGGACGGCACCATTTACATCGGCAATACGCTGATCGACGGCACGCTCGCGCTGCTGGACGATATCCGCAGTCATGACGGCCGGTACATTTTCATTACGAACAATTCTTCCCGTTCGGTGGCGGATTACCTGAAAAAAGTGCACGGCATGGCGATTCCCGCCGGCGAGGAGGATTTTTTCACCTCCTCACAGGCGGCGATTTATTATCTGAAGCGGGATCATCCGGGCAAACGCGTTTACTGCCAGGGAACAAGATCCCTGGTCGCGGAGCTGAAAAAAGCCGGCATTGACACGGTGGAGGAAATCGAGTCCGGCATCGGCGTGGTGCTGGTCGGTTTCGATACGGAACTGACCTATCACAAGCTGTGCAATACCTGTGAGATCCTGAACAAAAATCCGGGCATCCCGTTCGTCGCCACGAATCCGGACTGGGTATGCCCGGTGGAAGGCGGCTCCATTCCCGACTGCGGCTCCATGTGCCAGCTGATCAAGGGTGCCACCGGATGCTATCCTCGTTTTCTGGGGAAGCCGGAACCCACGATGATCCGGCTGGTGATGGAAAAATACGGCTGTTCCCCGGAAGAGACCATGGTGATCGGGGACCGCATCTATACCGATATCGAAGCGGGCCTGCGCGCGGGGGTCGATTCCGTGTGCGTGCTGAGCGGCGAATGCACCCTGGCGGATATCGAACAGTCGGAGCGAAAGCCGACGTTCACGTTCGACAGCGTGCGGGAGATCCTCGACTGTATCCGCGCGGCGCGCGGCGAATAACGCACATACTCCGATATCCAGGCTGAGGAGGAACCCATGACCGGAATCCTGATCGGCACGATGGTGCTGCTGTATACATTCCAGTCCGCTTTCTGCAATCTGTACGCCCGGCACTATCCGGGAGAAAGAGCCTTCTCTTCCCCGGTGTTCAGCGTTTTCTACGGCGTGACCGTCACGGCGGGCACGCTGCTCCTGTACGCCTTCCGGGTGCCGGTTTCCTCCGTCACGCTGTGGATGGGCACGGTGAACGGAACGGTGCTGGTGCTCTACAATATGTTTCTCATCCGCGCCGCCGCGCTGGGGCCCTTCTCCATCACAAAGGTATTCAGCGTATCCGGCGGCATTCTGATCCCGCTCATCTGGAGCGTGCTGCACGACGGGGAAAAGCTGAGCGTATGGCAGATCGCGGCGATCCTCCTGATGGTGTTTGCCTGCGTGATGATGAACCTGAGCGGGCAGAAGGAGAAAGTGAAGATCTCCCTGCGCTTCCTGCTCACGATCACGCTGCTCGCCTGCGTGAACGGATGCTACGGCATCCTGGTCAATACGCAGCAGCGGGTCATGGAAGGCACCGAAAACGCGGGCATGATCCTGGTCACCTTCGCTTCCTCCGCGCTGCTCGGGCTGGCGCTGCTGGCCTTTACCGCGCGCCGCAAAACCTTTGCCGCGTTCCGGCAGACGAAAAAATCCGCGCTCTTCGCGCTGATTTCGTCCGTCAGCGCCTGCGCGGCCATTCACCTGCTGATGTACCTGCTTTCCGCCGTCAGCGCGCCGGTGCTCTACGCGATCAACAACGGCGGCATCCTGGTGGTCACGGTATTCTGGTCCCGCCTGATCCTGAAGGAAAAGCTGACCCCCGCGAAAGCGGTGTGGCTCTGCCTGATCGTGTGCGCCATCGTGGCGCTGAGCCTGCTGTAGCGCAGGGAGGAGAGGGAAGAGGCAATAGGCAATAGGGAAGAGGCAACAGGAGCCGGGCCGGGCGAACGAAAGGAACGCAGAGAGCTGACTGGAGATCCTTCGGCATCCATATGGCCTCAGGATGACATGCGGTGAGCGTCGGTGACCCGCGAGACAGAGTCGAAGCGGGAGGTCCTGAGCGAAGCCGAAGGCTCACGCCGCCCATGCTACAGGAGCCCGCGACTGGCGAGCGAAACGCTGACAGCGCGGGAGCGACGATCGCCGCATAGAGAACTTAACCATCATACTGTTGCCTGTTGCCTAATCCCTGTTGCCTAACCCTGAGTATCAACAAAATTCATATTATTCAATATTCATTTTTCAGTCTTCAGTATTTTCTTCTTGCGGGGAACAGCGCGCTGTCTATGAAATCAGCGGGGGATGAGTACCGCTGCCGCCGCCCTCCCGGTGTCATCCTGAGCCTGCGGGCAGCAGAGCGCCCGCAGAAGCGAAGGATCTCTC
>JAEEGL012858068.1_pt1 | contig 11104 bp, 8 predicted proteins | sample 9134231 | NCBI WGS metagenome assembly JAEEGL01 (sample SAMN16246548, study PRJNA631951) | gut metagenome | biome: gut microbiome; feature: rumen; material: fiber-attached | host: Bos | place: Iran: Karaj | collected 2018-10
GTGCAATAAAGTTCTTCTTGTTGCGGAACTCACGCGGGGTGTAAAGTTCCTGCCAGGGCCGGTCTTCATCAATTTTAATATTTTTTTCGTATTCTGTATTTTCGATTTTTTCTTTTCCTTCTTCGTCTTTGCCAGGATCGTAAAGAGTCTGAAAGAGGTCTCCCAACACAGAAGATTTGAAAAAATCTTCATCCTTGGCCAGGTTCTTATTAACATAACTGAAAAAGAGTCCTTCGCGGGCGGCCATGAGCTGGCAGAGAAAGGCATTTTTATTTCTGTCAGGAATTGATTCATCACCATCCTGTCGTTCATTCTTCTTGCGTAGATCAAGTTCGTTGTCAGAATCAACTCCAGGAAAACTTTTTGAATCAAGTCCGATAAAGAAAATATATTTAGCAGAGAGAATACGGTTTGATTCAAAGTTCGCAAAGGTTATACCCTGTGTCAGAATGTTTGCACTGTGAAGTGTAACGGCAGCAGAACGGTCAAAAAGGGCGTTTGCAAAACAATCTGCATAAACATCCGGAGCGGCGGTAAGGCGCTGTCGCTCTATTTCTTCTACAACATTCTGGAAGACTAGACTTTCATTATAAAGACTACCTGTCATATCATCGTTGAGAAGAAGCCAGTTTTTAAGAAGCTCTTCCAGACGGTTTATATCTTCAATTTCAAATTTTTCTTTTTGTGAATAAGAAGTCCATTCCTGAAGTTCATCAACTACCTGAATGAATTTATAAAGAGAGCTGCTGTCTGCAGTAGTCATTGATTCAAACGGCAAAAACTGACGGTCGTTAGTTTCTACAAGATCGCTTGTAAGGCGGGCAAGAAGAAGTCTGCCTTTTGCCTTCTGCCATTCTTCGTGATCCTGACGGTCGCGGTAAATATTCAGCTTTGCAGCCCAGTCAGCCCAGTCAGAAACTTCCTGATCTGAAATGCCACGAACTGTCTGCACCAGATAATTATGCAGCAGGGCAAAAAGGTCAGAGCGGCTCAGATAACCTTTTTTTAAAATATCAAAAAGAACTGTGAGCGCCTCAGCTGTCAGGGAACGCTCTCCCGAATAATCAGCAATAATGTATGGAAGATAAGGGAAGTCTGAATCAGAATTAAACTGCTCGCTCTGGTCGAATACCTGTTCAATGGAAGTTTTATATTCCTGGATCTGCGGAGTAAGAACAAGAATGTCTCCAAGCTGAGTAGTATCATCTTGTGCAAGTAGTTTACAGATTTTTGAATGCAGGGCTTCAATTTCACGGAGGCGGGTAGGTGCTCCTGTGAGTGTTAAAGATGTATCAGCAGGATTGTACTGCTCTCTTGGAAATACTGTGCTTTCGGCAATTGACTTTTGCGTACGGTGGAGCAGGGTATCACTTTTGCAAAAACTTTCTTCTGAGGATAAAGTCTGAACACTACAATCAGTGGTCCAGAGACCGAACTGCTCGCTGTCAAACTTTCCCCATTTTTTAAGAAGCTGATTTTGAGAATCCTTTATATCCCCCAGCTGCAAAAACACCTCCAGCTGGAAGTCTTTCGAAAAGTCGTCGAGGACCTGGCGGTAAATCTGGCCGATGCCTGAGAAGCCGAAAATGAAAACGGGGCGGTCGGCCTTCCAGCTGAAGGTCAGGCTGCCGCCGCCGGCTTTTTTGTTTTCTTTTGTCAGCTGGTAAAGGGTGAGGTATTTTGTGCCCTCGATTTCGAGGCCATTTTCTCCAATGACATCATCATAAAGTTTTTTCTGCCAGGCCTGCTGGGCTAAAAGCTGATTCAAAGTGTCTGGTCTTGTGTCTTCATAATCAAGAAAAAGGCTGGCGATTGACTGGGCAAAATCATAAAGGTGATTGGCGTTGATTTCTGGGCTTGAGCCGCTGCCTGAACTTGTGCCGGTCAGGTAAGTTGTGACCTCCGGTGCGCCAAGACTTTCAAAATAATACTTGCCTCCCGTCTTGCCGGCCCCAGCACCGGAGCCCTCCCTGGAAGTCAGCTTTGTAATAATTACGTCGCGGAGAAGTTCAACCGAAAGTCTTTCTGCCTTCTGAAAGGCGGCAACTTGCGGGGTTACTAAATCAAAAAGAAACTGCTGGATTCGGAGAGTTTTGAGGTTCATAAGAATGCCCTGGCCTGAGCCTTTATCCGAGCCCTTGCCTGCGCGCTGGCTCTTCTTTTTCAGCCAGCGCAGCTTGAACCACTGCTCAGTTTTAGCATCAGTAAAAACAACAGCCGGTGAAGAAAATGGACTTTTCCAGTTTTCCATGATTTTTTCAATCATATTGTCGGCTAAAAGGTCTAAATCCCAGGAAGTGTAAACATTTTTCATCAAAATTCTCCTCTTACAGTATACCATGTTTTATCTCATTTCGTGATAGTTACTTTATTTTTTTAGCAGGAATTTATATATTTTATGTATGAAGAAAACTACTAGCAGACTTTTTGCCATTGTCATTGCGGCCCTTTTGTGTGTTGCCGCTTATTTTGCCTGGGATTATTTTGGAAATAAAGAAGAAAAGATTTCATATGTTGATTTCTGGCAGTGCGTGGAGGCCGGAGACGTTGCTTCCGTAAAGCTCGACGGCGATACCATTCACTTTTCAACAAAGGCCAGCCCCGTAAAGTTTAAGACACAGAATCCTAATTCACCGCTTTTGCAGGAAGAACTGATGAAGCGGGCAATTGAAGTGACCGTTGCAAAGGATGATGCCGAAATCATATCCCTGATTTTTGACGCTATTTTCTATTTGTTTTTCTTTGGTGTAATAATCATAGCCTTCAGAAAATTCATAAGCCCTAACACCTTTAAGGTTGTTCATAAGACCGGCGTAAAGTTTGATGATGTAGTAGGCATGGACAAGCTCAAGCGCGATATGGTGCAGGTAATGGAAATTATGAAAAAGCCTGCCGAGTATGCTAAGAAGGGAATCCGTATGCCAAAGGGAATTCTTCTTGAAGGCGACCCTGGAAACGGAAAGACACTTTTTGCTAAGGCTCTGGCGGGGGAGGCGAAAATCAATTTTATTCCTGCCAAGGCAACTGATTTTGAAAGTATGTTCATGGCAATCGGACCTCTTAAGGTAAAGCTGCTTTTTAAGAAGGCCCGCCGCCGTGCTCCTTGTATTGTTTTTATTGATGAGTTTGATGGAATTGGTACTATAAGAAATTATAACGGCTCAGCCCTTGAAACTGAAAATACCCGAATCGTTACGGCTCTGCTTAATGAGCTTGATGGTTTTGAGCCTTCGAAGGGTGTGCTTGTAATTGCCGCAACCAACAGCATTAAGGCCCTGGACCCGGCACTTATCCGTCCCGGCCGTTTTGATGCAAAGCTTACAGTTCCATATCCGGATGAAAATGCCCGCCGCCAGCTTGTTGAAATGTACACAAGAGGAAAATCACCAGCCGCAGAATGCACTCCCGAAGCTCTGGCCCGCCTTTTCAACGGATATTCCTGCGCCAAAATCGAAAGCGTCCTCAACAGCGCCGCCTTACGCGCCGGCCAGGAAAACCGCGCAGAGTTTACAATGAATGATGTGAAAGAGGCTAGCTTGTCATCCTGAACTTGTTTCAGGATCTATGCGCGTTCGGCCAGCTCTTCCCAGCGGGGATATTTTTCCGCAAGCAGAGCGTCAATTTCCTTGTAGCGGTCGCCGGCAGCGCGCACTTCGTCAAAGTTATTTGAGGTCATTTTTTCTTCCAGGGCCTTCTGTTCAGCTTCGAGGGCCGGAATCTCTTCGTTCAGCTACTCGAACTCCTTCTGCTCTTTGAAGGAAAGTTTTTTCTTTTGATTATTATTTGAGGAGGGGGAAGTCTCCCCCTGGCTCGCACTTCGTTGCTCGCCACCCTCTCCAGCGGGCTCAGTCGCCGCCCGCAACGCCTGCTTTTGCTCCTCGCGATACTCAATATATTCCGAACACTTTCCCACAAAACCGCTTATGCTTCCATCCTCTTCCATAATAAAAAGGGAGTCTACGGTCTTGTCCATAAAGTAGCGGTCGTGGCTTACCAGCAAAAGACAGCCCCCAAAGCCTTCCAGAAACTGCTCAAGAATATTCATTGTAAAAATATCAAAATCGTTGGTAGGTTCGTCCAGAACAAGGAAGTTAGGATTTTCCAGGAGCAGGCGGACCAGGTAAAGCTTTTTGCGTTCACCACCGCTAAGGCTGCTGACCGGGCTGTGCTGAATCTTTCCTTCAAAGCCGAACTCTTCCAGAAACTTTGTTGCACTTACTTCTTTTTTGCCGTTGCTGAGCGTCATGTGCTCGGCAGTCTCTTTGATGTATTCGAGAACTGTCTGGCTTGTGTCGGCAAAAACCGGGTTTTGGGTGTAGTAGCCGAACTTTGTATTTTCGCCGATTACAACAGTGCCGCTGTCCGGGGCCAGGTTGCCGGTGATTATGTTGAGGAAGGTAGTCTTGCCGGAGCCGTTGTCGCCAAAGATTCCGATTTTCTGACCCTTGGTGAAGACGTAAGAAAAGTTTTTAATTATCGGTTCGTCAAAACTTTTGCTTATCCCATGCAACTCGAGAACCTTACCGCCCAGTCTTTTTCCTTTAACTTCAAAAGTAAAGCCCTTGTCGGCCTGGAACTTTTCGCGGTTAATAAGCTGCTGGTCTCGCTGAATGCGGGCCTTGATTTTAGTACCGCGGGCACAGGGGCCGCGCAGCAGCCACTCGCGCTCAAAGCGCAGAACCGACTCTATGCGGCGCTCGGTGTTTGCTTCAATCTCTGCTTCGGTTTCTTTTTTTTCAAGATACTGGCTGTAGTTTCCCACGTAAAGCTTAAGGTGGTTTCGGGCCAGCTCGTAAATGTTTGTACACACAGCGTCTAAAAACCAGCGGTCATGGGTTACCATAAGAACCGCACGTTTTGTATCATGAAGATAATTCTGCAGCCAGTAAATGGTAGTAATGTCCAGATGGTTGGTAGGCTCGTCCAGAAGAAGAAGCTTAGTGTCTTCAACCAGAACCTGGGCAAGGGCAACTTTTTTACACATACCGCCCGAAAGCTCTCCCATGCGGCGGTTCAAATCTGTAATTCCAAGAGTGCTTAAAATTGAGCTTATCTGGGCTTCATAGTTCCACAGATCAGCCATATCCATCTTGTGCATAACCGCTTCATAATGGTTAGCAGCTCCTGTGCCCTTAGACATTTCTTCGCAGACTTCTTCGTATTCGCGGATTACTGCGAGTTTAGGAGATGAACTCTTAAAAATATGCTGACGAATCGTGTCTTCCGGCGAGAAGGTTGGAGTCTGGGGCAGGTAAGAAACTCCGGCCTCTTTATTAATTACAACATTACCTTCGTCGGGAACAAGGACGCCCGCAATAGTTGCCAGCAGGGTAGACTTACCCGTTCCGTTACGGCCAATAAGGGCAGCCTTTTCGCCTTCCTGAATGCCAAAGGAAACTCCGGTAAAGAGGGGCTTTTCCCGCCCGATTTTTGCAAGGTTGTTTATGGAAAGAATATTCATTTTTGGACTATTCCAGCGACTTTAATAATTCCAAGCTTTTGTTCGCAAGGTCACTCATATTAACCGAACTGTAGATTTCTGCAGAATGGCGCAGAGCCTTTTTTGCTTCCTCGCAGTCAGTATCAGAAGGAGAAGCCTTAAGAAGAATTACAGCCTTGATATAATAATCAGCTCCAAGACCCATGGAATTTTCTGCACAGCGGTCATAATAAATTGCTGTGTTCAAAGCCTCCAGGGCGCTCTTTTTATTTCCAGACTGAGAATGATTCTGGGCAATCTTATACCAGGTAATTCCAATTTCAGAAAGATAGCGCTGGTCAGTAAAAAGCTTAGCCGCTTCATTGTAAATTTTATCAGCTTCTTTATACTTGCCCGAAAGACGGTAGAGGTCTCCAAGAATAGAATCGCACTGAGCGTGATTGTAAGGATTATCCTTGAAAATCTTTTTAGCATCATCAATTTTGTTTACGATGGAATTGAAGTTTGCTTTTACATCATTCTGGGCAATGAGAATACGGGCCTCAGCCATGGCACACAAAAGCTCGCTTTCTTTTATATTTTTCGTATTGCCCGTAAGCTCATAGGACTGCTGTAAATACTGTCTGGCCTTATCAATTGCCGGCGGGTTGTAAGAAAGGAAAAGGCTCACACGGGCAAGCGACACCGAAAGCAGTAAATCATAATTATCAATAGAAACAGCCTGATTGCGGGCCTGGTTCAAAAGCTCTTCGGCCTGTTCATATTTACCGTTGAGAATGCAGGCATTTGCCGTTTCAATAGTATCCTTGCAGGAATCCTGAACAGTGGTGATGGACATCTGGCGCTTAGGTCCGGAAGAGCAGGCACTAGTAAGCAATACTGTAAAAGCGGTCAGCAGGCAGGCTGCAAAAATCAGAGACTTTTTCATTAGAAGTTATCCTCCCTGAGCTTTGGTGCGGCACTTTCTTTTTCAGGCTTTTCAGAGATACCGTTTTTCAAAAGAGGATTATTCTTAAGGCCTTCCATAACATCCTGCATCTGCTTAAGCAGAGTCTGCATCTGAGAAATCAGGATTGTAACGCCAGGCATGTTTCCGTCCACAGAGGTAGTGATGCTGTTTATTTCACCCATAGTTGAATCCAGCTGCATAAGGACATTTGCAATAGAGCCCTGAGAGTTTTCATCTTCAAGCAGCTTTGGAACAATGCCCGAAGCATCAGAAGTAATTTCATTTATGTTTTCAAGGATTTCATTAATCTGAGTGATAGTTCTTGTAAGCGGAGTATTCTCCCTGCCTTCCAGGGCAATGTTAATCTGTTTAACCAGAGTGTCGATGTCGCCGACCAGAGTAGTGGCCATGGCAAGAATAGTATTGAGGGAATCAGTCTGCTCAACAACACTAACCATTTTGTATTTTATGAGTTCTTTAGCCCTTTCGCTGGAACGCTCCGGTACATAAGAATTGTCCGGCATATAGTCCAGACTGTTTCCCGGATAGAAAATTACAGAAGAGCCCAGAGGACTTGTTAAAATCTCAATGATGGAATTCTTTACGGCCTTGCTTCTGTAATCATCAGTAATATAAAAATTCACAACAACATTATCTGTAGCATCCAGGGAAAAGCTTTTGATTTTTCCGATTTCAAAGCCCTTATAGGTAATTGATTTTCCCACGCTGATATTTGCGGCAGAAGAAATTACGGTGTAATAGTTGTGCTTAGGCACAAACCATTTCTGGGTAGAGCCGATTAAAAAGATGATGAAGATTAAAGCTATAAATGCAATGATACTTAAAGTGCCAACAATCTGGTCTGCATACTTTATTTTAAATTTCATAAATCACCTTCATAATAATCATCCATCTGGTTTATGTCATCCAGCAGAATCTTTTCTTTTATTTCACCATCTTCAAAGTATATTTTATCACACAAAAAGGAATTGATTAAATAGTTATCGTGGCTCACATAGACAACCGTTTTATTCTGGGCAATAAAATCCTTTAATATGGAAATAAAAAGATCTTCTGTTTTTTCGTCAATTGATTCAGTGGGCTCGTCCAGAAAAAGAATGTCCGGATCACAAATCAAAGAGCGGGCAAAGCTGATTTTCTTCTGTTCACCAATTGAAAGAGCTGCCGGTCGCACGGTAAGAGGCTTTGTATATTCAACCAGCTCTGCATACTTCTTAATTCTGGACTTACGTTCTTTTGGGCTCATGTCCGGGTAATGAATCTGAAGGGGAAGTTCAAGATTATGGTAAATATCCTGATTTGCCCAGAGGGCCGAATCCTGAAACATAAAGGCCGCTTTTTTGCGGAATTGTTCATTCTCTTTTATGGTCATCGCATGAATTTCTTTGTCTTCAAAGGTAATGGAACCGGAGGTCGGAGCAATAAGTCCTGCCAGCAGCTTGAGGGCCGTAGACTTTCCGCTGCCAGGCTTTCCCAGAAAGGCAGTTACCGTGCTTTCTTCAATGTAGTGAGAGACGTCTTTTATGATTTTCTGGTCATTGTCTTCAAAGCAGACATTTATCATCTTCAGAAGTGACATCTGGACTCCTAGAAGGTGTAAGACAGAGTCGTTATAAAGGCGTCTGCTATGATGATGTATAAAAAGGCCTTACTTACCGCTTTAAGACCAGCCATAGGAATTTCCGTTGAGGCCCTTCCAGCACTAAAGCCGTAGAGAGTCGCCGAGCCCGAAATAATCATACCAAAGACAAGGCTCTTCAAAACTGAAATCAAAACTATCTTAAAATCAAGGGAGAGAAAAAGATTGAGAAAGTAGTCGGAGATGCTGGTGGTTGAAACAAACTGAATTATGATGGCAGGGCAGAGCAGTCCGAAAATCGAAAAATAAATATTCAAAAAGAAAAGTGAAAAGGTAACGCCCAGAAAACGTGGGGCTGCAATATGGCTGATAGGATCAATGCCCACAGAAATATAGGCTTCAATCTCGTGATTTACAACCATGGTAGAAATTTCAGTAGCAATAGCGGTTGCCGAGCGGGCTGTAACAATAAAGGCAATCAGAATGGGTCCCAGCTCCCTCATAATCAAAAGAACCAGCAGGTCATATTTAAGCTTGTCCTGTCCAAAGGCTGTAAGAAAAGTGTTTCCAATCATAAAAACCGAAGTTCCGATTCCGGCCGCAAGAAAGCAGCAGATAGGCAGGGCTTCAACATAGGTAAAAAGCAGCTGCATTGTAAGGATTTTTCGGGCGGTTTTTCCTCTCTGGGCAAAAAGAAAGGAGGCGGTTATGAGCTTTCCCATATAACCGATCATGTATAAAAAATCTCTAAACTTTTGTCGAACAGAATGCCCCAGAGCGCTAATCATTTTTGAAATGCCTTCTTTCTATAATAATATACCAATAATGATTTTTCCGCTACAATTGAAATCTGATGAAAAGACTTTTTTTTGTGATACTTATGACGGGCCTCTATCTGATTTCATTGAAAGGCCAGGAGTCGCTTCAGGAATATGGCCAGGTATATGGTGAAAATCATCCCCTTTATTTTGGAAATCCTTCCGATGCCCAGCCTTCGCCAGAGGCAGCCGAAAACTATCTGATGGAAAAGCCGCAATATACTCTCAGCTACAATTCTTCAACCTTGAATCCTAACTGGGTGGCCTGGCATCTTGGGGCCTGCGACCTGGGCTCTGCCGACCGCGGTGACAATTTCCGCCCGGACCCGGAGCTTCCTGTGGGCTGGTACGCCGTCCGTAAAAATGATTATAAATTCCCGGCTTACGGCTTTGACCGCGGCCACATCTGTCCCTCAGCCGACCGAACCGCCACAAAAGAAGATAATTCTGCGACCTTTCTTATGACAAATATGGTGCCTCAGGCTCCGGATAACAACCGCATTGTCTGGGTAGCCCTGGAAAAGTTTGAGCGCGAGGCTGTTCTTGAGGGAAAGGAAGCCTATATTATTGCCGGGCCTTACGGGCGGGGCGGCAGCGGCGACAAGGGCTACTTTGAAGCAATTCCAATCAAGACAAAGGACGGTTCAGAGCTTTCCATAACCGTTCCGGCCTATACCTGGAAAATCATTCTTTTCCTGCCGGAAGGAGAGGATGATATAAACCGCATCACCGCCGACACAGAAACAGAAATAGAAGTCCTTGCCGTCTGCGTACCCAACGAGCAGGGCTGCGGCAAAAAAGGCAGCTGGCAGCAGTATGCCTGCTCTATAGATTATATAGAAGAAATCACAGGCTACGACTTTTTCCCTATTTTACCAGATGATTTAGAAGATAAAATTGAAAGTTGTTTGATGTCGTGGTAAGATTTGATAATAATTCTATTTAACTGAGCGAACAGTTGAGACCTGCAGCTGTGGGACGCAGGCAAAAAGAATAAGGGGGGACCCCGCCAGCGTCCATGCGAGCGTAGCAAGCATGGGGAAGCGAAAGGTGGGGGGATAACTTATTTTTTTGCCGTCGCTGGGACCCGCAGTTGCAGGTCTCGAAAATTCAAGATTTATAAGGATAAACAATGGATAACAAGATTAAAGATTTATTATCAAAGCTTACCCTCGAAGAGAAGGCTGGACTCTGTTCCGGCAAAGATTTCTGGCGCACAAAGCCTGTAGAACGCCTGGGCATACCTTCCATTATGGTAAGCGACGGCCCTAGCGGACTTCGTACCCAGTACGATAACGGCGTAAACGAAAACGACGCCCGTGCTGCCGTAAGCTTCCCGTCTGGCTGTGCAACCGCTTCAAGCTTTGACCGCGATCTCCTTCGCCAGCTGGGCGAGATTCTTGGTGAAGAAGCAAATAACTACAATGTTTCAACCGTACTCGGACCTGCTATCAATATCAAGCGTTCTCCTTTGTGCGGACGTAACTTCGAATATCTTTCAGAAGATCCTTACGTTGCCGGAGGACTCGGCGCGGCTTATATAAATGGCGTTCAGTCAAAGAATGCCGGAACTTCTGTAAAGCACTTTGCCGCAAACAATCAGGAAACAAACCGCTATTCTGTAAGTGAAGTAATAGATGAAAGAGCCCTTCGCGAAATTTATCTTCCGGGCTTTGAAATTTGTGTAAAGAAGGCCGCTCCTACTACAATTATGTGCTCTTACAACGCAATCAACGGTGAGCTTTCGAGTAACAATAAATGGCTTTTAAAGGATCTCCTTCGCGACGAATGGGGCTTTAAAGGTCTTGTAATGTCAGACTGGGGCGCAGTTTATGACCGCGTAAAGGGTATTAAGGCTGATTTGAGTCTTGAAATGCCTTACTCAGGCGGCCACACCGACAAGGATATTGTAGATGCCGTAAATAACGGCACTCTTTCTATGGAAGAACTCGACGAGGCAGTTTCTCATGTTCTTGAAATGGTTTTGAACTATGTTGAGCACAAGCAGCCTGGCGTATTTGATATGGATAAAGACCACGCCGCTTCTGCAAAAATCGCCGAAGAATCCTGCGTTCTCCTTAAGAACGACAACTCTGTTCTTCCAATCAATGCTCCTGCTGAAAAGGTTCTTTTTGTAGGCTGCTTTGCCGAGAACCCGCGCTACGGTGGAGGCGGAAGCTCTAAAATCACCTGTTACAAAATGACAAGTGCAGTGGACGCCGCTAAGGAAGCCGGCCTCAATGTTAAATATGTAAAAGGCTATAATGATGATTTTGTAACTACAAGCCAGGCTCTCA
>JAEEGL015924026.1_pt1 | contig 11104 bp, 10 predicted proteins | sample 9134231 | NCBI WGS metagenome assembly JAEEGL01 (sample SAMN16246548, study PRJNA631951) | gut metagenome | biome: gut microbiome; feature: rumen; material: fiber-attached | host: Bos | place: Iran: Karaj | collected 2018-10
GGAGGAGCATCATCACCATCATCATGACGAGCACGCCGAGAAGTATACGGATGAGGAAGGCAACACTGTATACCGCGCGCACAAGCACCATCACGACCACGATGAAGACGATCACGACGAGGATGAGCATGAGCATCACCACCATCACGATCACGATGATCATGACGAGGATGAGCATGAGCACCATCACCATCACGATCACGACGAGGATGAGCATGAGCATCATCACCATCACGATCACGACGAAGATGAGCACGAGCTCCATCACCATCATGACCACGACGAGGATGAGCACGAGCATCACCACCACGACCATGACGCCGACGAGATTTTCGAGAGCTGGGGCATGGAGACGCCCGCCAGGTATACCGCGGATGAAATCACGGCAATCCTCGAAGCGCTCGATGATAATGAGAAGTACGGCATTGTCCTTCGTTCCAAGGGCATGGTTCCCTCGGCGGACGGAACCTGGATTCACTTTGACTATGTTCCCGGCGAGCCGCAGGTACGCACCGGCGCAGCCGATGTCACAGGCAAAATCTGCGTGATCGGATCAGAACTCAACCAGGACGCTCTTGAGCTTTTGTTTAAGAGAAAGATTTAACACAATGGGCTTTTTTAACAGAGGAAAAAAAGTGGAACAGATACCTGTATATATTATCAACGGATTTCTCGACAGCGGGAAATCCACCTTTTTCGCGTACACGATCGGACAGCCTTATTTCCAGACAAAGGGGAAGACGCTCCTGATCCTGTGCGAAGAGGGTGAAACAGAGTTTTCAGACAGCCTTCTTAAGAAGACAAATACCGTTAAGGAAGTCATCGACGATGTCAGCGGCTTTACGCCTTCGGCTCTCATGGCGCTGAACGCGAAATACCTGCCGGACAGAGTCCTGATCGAATGGAACGGCATGTGGAACTATCAGCAGATGAAACTGCCGCACGCTTTCCGGCTCGAGCAGCAGATCACCTGTATCGACGCGTCGAGTTTCGGCGTGTATTATTCGAACCTTGCCATGCGCTCGCTCCTTTTCGAGGAGTTAAAGGGCTCGGAGCTTGTCATGTTCAACCGCTGCGACGGCATGGATTTTGATACACTCGTAAAGTATAAGAGGAATGTAAAAGCAATCTGTCCGCAGGCTGATCTTGTCTTCGAGGATTCGAACGGCGAGGTGGATATGACCACAGAAGAGGACCTTCCCTTCGACCTGAACCAGGACGTGATCACGCTGGAGGGCCTCAATTACGGCATCTGGTATCTGGATGCCATGGAGCATCCCGACAGGTATGAGGGTAAAAAGATCCGCTACACCGCGCTTGTTATGACGCCCCCGGATTTCCCGAAGGGATATTTTGTCCCCGGCAGGATGGCAATGACCTGCTGCGCGCAGGACATGCAGTTCCTCGGCTACGCATGTGCTTTCCAGAACGCGGATGAGCTGCGGGAGAGAAGCTGGGTGGATGTGACAGCGCAGATCCACATCGAGAACTTCGGGCCTTATGAAGGACCGGGCGTTGTCCTGCACGCGACTGACGTGGTATCCGCCTCGGAACCACTGAATGCAATAATAAATTTTGCGGGATAATTGCCTTGACATAAGGACGGTGCGTGTATAGAATATTTTAGTGTGCGCACTGGACAACCGTGTCAGTTCCGGTGCCTGCACCGGAAAGAACATATTCCGGAAGGCGTAAGGTGATGCCGTCCGGTGAGAGAAGAGACAGTGTGGCCCTGCAGTCCTGACCCGTCTGCCAGGCCGGTAATTTCGGAGGTAATGACAAAATGGCAAATATTAAGTCTGCCAAGAAGAGAATTCTGACAAGCCAGAAGAAGGCTGCTGCCAACAAGGCAGTCAAGAGCGGCGTTAAGACAGCGATCAAGAAGGTTCACGCGGCGGTTGAGTCCGGAGACAAGGCTGCGGCACAGGCGGCGGTCAAGGCTGCCGAGGCAACCATCGACAAGGCTGCTTCCAAGGGCGTTCTTCACAAGAACAACGCTTCCCGCAAGGTTTCCAAGCTGGCTTCTTCCGTAGCGAAGATGGACTAAGGAATTACAGGTCAGGATCATATAATGAGTGCATTACGCTGGATTGTAACGATTGTCATGATAATTGTCAGCCTCGCGCTGACAGCTCTTGTTCTGATGCAGGAGGGAAAGTCACAGGGCCTTGGGGCTATCGCCGGTGCCGCTGAGACTTACTGGGGCAGGAATAAAGGCCGTTCCATGGAGGGACGCATGGTGAAGATCACCGCGGTTCTCGTGGCCGTGTTCTTTGTTCTCGCAATTCTGCTGAATATGAACATTTTCTGACAGAATCAAGGCAGTAAACTGCCGCTGATCCACAGAACTTAAATGTATGTAAGGCACTCCCGGGCGGAGTGCCTTTATGTTTTTACATTCATGGCTTTGTGGAAGGAAAAAGTGATGGCTGAGAATGGAATTAAAGTGATTGCCAATAATAAGAAGGCTTATCACGACTACTTTATAGAAGAAAAATATGAGTGCGGCATTGAACTGTACGGCACGGAGATCAAATCCATCCGTCAGGGGAGGTGCAGCGTAAAGGAAGCCTATGTCGATATCGACAGGGGAGAGGCGTGGATTGAAGGAATGAACATCAGCCCTTACGAGAAAGGGAATATCTTCAACCGCGAGCCGCTGCGCAGGAAAAGGCTGCTGCTGCACAAGAATGAGATCAGGAAGCTCGCGGGACAGGTCCAGGCCAAGGGTTATACGATCGTTCCGCTCGAGGTCTACCTTAAGAACGGCAGGTGCAAGGTGCAGATCGGCCTTGCGAGGGGCAAACATCTCTACGACAAGCGCGAGGATATCCGCAAAAAGGATCTTCGGCGGGAGAATGAGAGAGATTTCAAGGGAACGCTGCGGGTATAGAATCTGAGCGCAATTTATGGTATGATGTATTTCGCCGGCAGGCTTCCTGCCGACGCATATATTTTTCACTTGGGCCAGTAATGGTTTCGACAGGGATCCTGCAGGTGGAGAAGCTATCCGACGCCGATCGTCAAACGGCAAGCCTAAATATAAACGCTAACAATAACAGATTAGCTCTGGCTGCTTAATCGCAGTCAGTGTCGCCGGACTTGCACCCGCGCTCGTCCGATACGGCATCATCATCGCGGGAAACGACACGGGGAGTGCTTTGGCCCCGCGGGCGTATCAGAAGCTACTGACGCAGGAGGAGTGTCTGCCCTGCTCCTGCACGAGGGAAACGGCCTTGCCGAAATGAACAGACTATGATAGTAGAAGTACATTGAATGGGTTTTTGGACACGGGTTCGACTCCCGTCTGGTCCACGGCTTAAAGGGGGCCCGGGCTTCCGGTATTTACCGGAGATCCGGGCTTTTCTTATGTCAAAAGGTTTCGGAACATCCCGGCGGGATGCTTCCATTTGGGGATTTATCGGGGGCATGGATTCATGCTATGATTAAGGATACTCACATGATCAGGATAATCACATGGCATGTGAGATCAAACTGCGCATGCGGCAGGCGGTGCCGTGCGCTGATTATATAACCGGGAAGGATTACAGAATGTCAGATACGGGATTTCATGCGGTAACTGCTGAAATGATCGAGGCGGGCGGCGCCTATGAGGTTGTCAGCGAGCGGTATCTTGAGGATATCGACTCGGACAGCTTTATCCTGCGCCACAAAAAGACGGGCGCGAGGATCGCGCTCCTGCCGAATGAGGACAGCAACAAGGTCTTTTATATCGGCTTCAGGACACCGCCGAAGGATTCGACGGGAGTAGCACATATTATTGAGCACACGGTGCTTTGCGGTTCGAGGGATTTTCCCTGCAAGGATCCTTTTGTTGAGCTTGTAAAGGGATCACTGAATACCTTCCTGAACGCGATGACCTATCCCGACAAGACGGTTTACCCGGTCGCGAGCACGAACGACAAGGACTTCGCGAACCTGATGCATGTGTATCTGGACGCGGTCTTTCACCCGAATATTTATACGGAGCAGAATATTTTCCGGCAGGAGGGCTGGCACTATGAGGTCGCCGATGACGGGACGCTCAGTATCAACGGCGTAGTGTATAACGAGATGAAGGGCGTTATGTCATCTCCGGATGATGTGCTCGGGGACAAGATGCTTTCCTCGCTCTATCCGGATACGACCTATGCGATTAATTCGGGAGGAGACCCGGAGTATATACCCCAGCTGACCTATGAGGCATACCTGGATTTTCACAGGAAATATTATCATCCGTCCAACAGTTATATTTATCTGTACGGAAATATGGATATGGTCGAGCGGCTTTCCTTCCTTGACGAAGCATATCTTGGCCGGTATGAAGCGCTGCGCGTTGATTCCGAAATTCAGAGGCAGAAGGCGTTTGACAGGAGGGTAACGCTGTCCTTCCCGTATTCCGTGATGGAGGACGAGGACACGGAGGGAAAAACCTATCTTTCCTCAGGGTATTCAATCCCGGTGAACGGGGCGAAGGAGAATCTGGCCTTTAAGATCCTGGATTATGTCCTGTGCGACGCGGAAGGCGGTCCTGTGCGCGAGGCAATCCGCGAGAACGGGATCGGGGAGGACGTATCGAGCCTCTATGAGTCCGGCATCCTGCAGCCCATGTGGTCGGTAACGGCTAAATATGCGGAGCCCGAACAGATGGATGAGTTCCTTGAGACGATCCAGGAGGTCCTCGAGAAGCTCTGCGCGGACGGGATTGATCCCAAGGCGCTCGCCGCGGGAATCAACTATTTTGAGTTCCGCTACCGCGAGGCGGAGTCGGGCGGATACCCTAAGGGGCTTTTCTACGGTCTTGACGCTCTGGATACCTGGCTGTACGACGATTACGCCGTTTGGGACAACCTGGATATCGGCAGGTACTTTGAGGAACTGAGGCGCGATGCGGGCAATGGCTATTTTGAGGCGCTGCTGAGACGCTTCCTTCTTGACAACAGGCACCGGTGCGTTATCATGCTTACCCCTGAGCAGGGACTTACGCAAAAGCTCGACGCAAAGAAAAAGCAGGAGCTTTCCGAGTATGCCGCGTGCCTTACCTCTGAGCAGCTTGAGAAGATCAGAGAGGAGGAGGCAGCTTTAAGGAAATGGCAGGAGACTCCTGACAGCCGCGAGGATCTCGAGAAGATTCCCCTCCTTACTATTCAGGACCTTTCCAAAAAAGCCCTGCCGTCAGTCAATGAGAGAAGGGGCGGTATGCTCGTCCATCCGCTGTTTACAAGCGGGATTGATTATATCCGCCTGGTGTTTGATATCAGTGATATCCCGGCTGACCTGTTCCCGTACCTCGGGGTTTTCAAGACGCTGCTCGGTGTTCTCAGTACGGAAAAGTACACCTATGCGCAGCTGGACCAGGAGATTAATATCCTGACCGGCGGCATGTCGTGCTCTGTCGGCACCTATACGGATCTGAAAAACCTGCCCGCATACCGTCTGTGTTTTGAGTTCACTGTAAAGGCTCTCCACGAGCACCTTAAGGAAGCGTATTCGCTGATGGAGGAGATCCTGCTTCACACGCGGTATGACGATATGACGAGGATCCTCCAGGTCCTCGAGGAGGAGCGCTCGGGAATGAAGGCGGAGCTTCCCGCCGCGGGGCACCTGACTGCCCTGATCCGTGCAACGAGCTATTTTTCAAAGACGCAGAGGATCACGGATGAAACTGCCGGAATCACGGCACTGCGTTTCCTGGATGATCTTTGCGGGCACTTCGAGGAGAAAAAGGATGTCCTTCGCGGCAGGCTCGAAGAGCTGGCGGAGTTTATTTTCAGGAGCGGGAAACTCTTGACCGACGTCACCGCGCAGGAAAATGTGCTGGATGAAGTTGAGGCGACTGACCTTTCCTTCCGTGAAAAGCTGGATGAAAAAGAAGCTTCCCTGCCGGGGGAAATCAAGGAAAGATGGGCAGGGACGCCGGTCTACGAGCCTGAAGTCTCGAAGAAGAATGAGGCATTTACTACAGCGGGACAGGTTCAGTATGTCTGCTGCGCGGGCAATTTCCTGAACAAGGGGTGCGAAAATCACGGAGCGCTCCGGGTCCTGAAGGTGATCATGGGATACGATTATCTCTGGCAGCGGATCCGCGTAAAGGGAGGCGCCTACGGCTGCATGAGCGGCTGCGGCAAGGACGGTACGAGCTATTTTGTGACGTACAGAGATCCGCATCTTGCCCGGTCTCTTGAAGTGTTCAGACAGGCGCCCGAGTATATAAGGAGTTTTGAGGCCGATGAGCGCACAATGACAAAGAGTATCATCGGCGCCATCAGTGCGCTTGACCGTCCGCTGTCGCCGCATCTGTACGGAGTATATTCCTTCCTGGGCTATATGACGAACCAGACGGATGAAGACATGCAGAGGGAAAGGGACGAGATTCTTTCGTGCACGCCCGAAACGATCCGCTCGCTCGCGGCTAATATCGAAGCCTTTCTGCAGGACGGCTGCATCTGCGTTGTCGGAGGATCGGAGAAGATAAAGGAGCATGAGGATCTGTTCCTGAGTGTCGAGCCGCTGGTATAATAAATTCAGCAGGAAGATGCAACACACACGGATGATTTGCGGGTATAAGGTCAGACAGAAGTAATACCCGCTCCGGCGGGATGCATATACAGCTGCGGACGGACTAAGGATTTCGCTGCCGCAGGTGTGAACAAGGAGGGATTATTATGAAGAAACAATCTGCTTTTCGCTGCCTGATCCTGACTCTTTTGGTTGCAGTCACGGCTGTTATGGGCGCAGGCTGCGGATCATCGGGCGGGAAATACACATCGTCCGCTTCTTATGAAGCTCCGCAGGCGGCTCCTGCCGAGTATAAGGCGGCGGGCGGTATTTACACCGGTTATGCCATGGATGAAGCCGCTGAAACGGAGGAGGCGGCAGAGTCCCTGCAGGATGCATATGAGGGAGGAACATCAGAGGCGGATACATCCGGCAGTACCCGTCCGGAAAATTCTTCTCGCAAGCTCATCAAGAACATGTCCTATAATGTAGAGACAGAAGACCTGGACAGCCTTGACAGCGCGATCAAGCAGAAGACCGCCCAGCTCGGCGGCTATATCGAGAGTTCCTATGTCGACGGCGTAAAGTACGATCAGGACTATTACGAGAACCTTTATAAGAACTCGTCCAGAAGGGTATATAACACAAGATCGGCCAACTATACCGTCCGTATCCCTGTGGAGAATCTCGAGCTGTTCGCGCAGACTATCGAAGAGGAGTCGAATGTAACCTCCAGCAACCTGGACGTGCGCGACATCACTCTTGAGTATGTCGATGTCGAGAGCCATATCAGCAGCTTAAGGCAGCAGCAGAAACGCCTGGATGAGATGATGGACAAGGCGGAGACGGTAGAGGACATGATCGAGATCGAAAATGCCCTTTCGGATGTCCGGTATGAGCTCCAGAATTACCAGTCCCGGATGAATGTCTTCAATAACCAGGTCTCGTACAGCACGATTTCGATTTACGTACAGGAAGTGACGAAGCTTTCCGAGCTCAGGGAGCTCACTGACTTCGAGCGCCTTCGCAAGGGCTTTGTCGACAACCTGCTTGACCTTATTGACGGGATTAAGGAATTCATGATATGGTTTGTGATCCACATCCCGAATATCATCCTCTGGATTGTTTTCCTGTATCTTGTCTACAGGCTCTGGAGATGGCTTAAGGCAAAAAGGGCCGCAGGAAAGAGCAGCAGGCCGGCAAAAAAAGGCAGGAAGCTTTTCGGACTCGGATTAAAGAAGAAAGATAAAGAAAACGAAACGGCTGCGGCTGTGCAGGAGGAAAAGACAGCCGGGCAGGCACCGGACAGCAGCGGGACGCAGGAGTAAATAACAGATCGATATGGCAAAAGCAGGCTTTACAGCAATTATCGGAAGACCCAATGTAGGAAAGTCCACATTGATGAACACACTGATCGGGCAGAAGATCGCGATCACTTCCTATAAGCCGCAGACCACCCGGAACAAGATCAGGACGGTCTATACCGAAGAGCGGGGGCAGATTGTATTCCTCGATACGCCGGGGATCCATAAGGACAGGGACGGACTGAGCAGGTACATGTTCAAGACAGTCCAGAGTACGCTCAAGGAGGCTGACTGCGCGCTGTGGCTTGTGGAGCCCCGCGCGAAGATGGACGATACCGACAGGGAGGCGCTCCGCCTTCTGGCTGAATTCGGGAAGCCGGTTATCATAGCAGTGACGAAGCTTGATACCGTCAAAAAAGAAATGGTCCTTCCCGTCATTGAAATGTATGCCGGCGCGTGGAAGGAGTGTTCGGACAGGGAGCCCTGCACGATCATTCCGGTCAGCTCCCGGACAAAGGCAGGTCTCGATGATCTGATGACAGCGCTTTTTGCAGCCCTCCCGGAGGGAGAGGCCTTCTATGATGAAGAGACAGTGACGACGGAGACAGAGCGCTCGATCGCGGCGGAGATCATCCGCGAGAAGGCGCTCAGGCTCCTGCAGGAGGAGGTGCCGCACGGGATTGCCGTGCAGATCCTGACAATGAAATTCAGGAAGGGCAGGGGCGGCGCCGCGGTCTGCGATATAGAAGCGGAGATTATCTGCGAGAGGGAAAGCCATAAGGGGATTATTATCGGCGCGGGCGGCTCCATGCTCAAAAGAATCGGCACGGCGGCGCGCGGCGATATAGAGAACATGCTGGAGACGAAGGTGAATCTGAAGCTCTGGGTCAAGGTAAGAAAGGACTGGAAGGACAACGAGGCTGTCCTGCGCGGCTTCGGATATAACGCATCCGGTCTTTGATGCCGGGGCGGTCTTTGATGCGGATTGGATTATGCCGGGTGAAGCAAACTTTACAGAAGTAACAGCGATGGTGATTGAGAGCCGCGCGATCGGGGAGAATGACCGGCGCGTGGTTCTTCTTACAAGACAGATGGGGAAGATTTCAGCTTTTGCGAGGAACAGCAGAAGGCCGAACTCTTCCCTTCTTGCCGCGACAGGCCTTTTCGCGTACGGGACCTTCCGCCTCTATGCGGGAAGAGATTCCTATACTCTCACCGACGCAAGGATCGAACAGTATTTTCCCTATTTCAGGAATCACTTCGAGCAGGCCTGCATCGCTTCTTACTTTATGGAGGTCCTGGCCTATATCACCAGGGAAAACAATGACGAAGCAATGCTCCTTCTTCTGGCATATGCTTCTCTCAAGGCGCTGGAAGCGGAAAAGCTGCCGATGCGGCTGGTCCGGGCAGCCTTTGAGATCAAATCGGTTGTTATAGAAGGGGAGTTTGCGGGACTCCCGCATCCTAAAGCATATCTTCCGGCGACGATCAGGGCAGTGGAGCACATCGTGAGCGCGCCGATCGCCGGTCTTTATACCTTTTCTCTGGAAAAGGAGCCTCTGGACGAGCTGTGCGCCCTCGGAACCATGTATATCCGGAGGGCTTATGAGCACCAGTTCGCAAGTCTTGCGGTTCTGGAGGCCATGGGCTTGTAAACACTCCTGAAAATCAGTATAATAATACAGTTTATGGGCAGCAACATCAGGAAAAAGAGAAGAGTCAGCGTAAAAAGAAAGGCTGTATTGAAAAGACGGATTTTCCGGCTTTGCATTGCGGCCGTTTTGGCCGTGCTCGTAATTATCGCGGTACGGGCCTTCCGCGCCCGTGAGATCAGTGACTTCATCGCCAGCACGGCGTCCTTTACCAGAAGGGGAGGAGTCGAGGTCACGACGATCGAAACCTTCGGTAAATCCTATTACGACCAGAACGAACTTCGGGAGGCGATCCGGGATTCGGTGGACCGGTATAACCGGGACAGCGGCGCGGGGAAGGAACTGATCGAATGGAAAGGCCTGACCGTCAGAAACGGCGTTGCCACACTGATTCTGAATTATAAGTCTGTTGCTGATTATGTGGCCTTTAATGAGGCTCCGATGTTTTTCGGCACGGTCAGGGACGCGCTGGAGCAGGGGTATGATCTCAAGGGAATCCTTTCTGCCGTCAGCCGCCGCAACACCAGCAAAATCCTGACACAGCGTGATTTTGAGGGACTCTCATCCAACAGGCTCATCTATGTGACAGAGAAGATGAACCTTGTAGTGCCCCGCAGGATTCTGTACGCGTCGGGGAATCTTCGGGTATCCGCTGATAAAGAGGCGATAGTAAACGGCACCATATCGGAGTCGTCGCCTGCTATTTTAATTCTTGAGTAATAATTTAAGGAGAATGACATATATGGAAAAAACAATGGATAAGATTGTTAATCTCTGCAGCGCCAGGGGCTTTATTTATCCCGGTTCACAGATCTACGGCGGACTTTCCAACACCTGGGATTACGGTAATCTCGGCGTTGAGCTCAAGAACAATGTCAAGAAGGCATGGTGGCGTAAGTTCGTCCAGGAAGCTCCGCAGAACGTAGGCGTTGACTGCGCGATCCTGATGAACCCGAAGACCTGGGTCGCTTCCGGACATCTGGCGGGCTTCTCGGATCCTCTTATGGACTGCAAGGGATGCGGCGAACGTTTCCGCGCGGACCAGCTGATTGAGAACTACGCTGAAGAGAAGGGAATGACCCTCGAGGGCAGCGTTGACGGCTGGACAGCGGACGAGATGATGAGCTTTATCAACAAGTTCCAGGTTCCCTGCCCTTCCTGCGGAAAGTTCCACTGGACCGACATCCGTCAGTTCAACCTGATGTTCAAGACCTTCCAGGGCGTTACAGAGGATACGGCGGCTACGATCTATCTTCGTCCGGAAACCGCCCAGGGCATTTTCGTCAACTTCAAGAATGTGCAGCGCACATCCAGAAAGAAGATACCGTTCGGCATCTGCCAGATCGGCAAGAGCTTCCGCAATGAGATCACGCCCGGCAACTTCACCTTCAGGACCAGAGAGTTCGAGCAGATGGAGATGGAATTCTTCTGCGAGCCGGACACAGATCTGGAGTGGTTTTCCTACTGGAAGGACTATTCCTGGAAGTGGCTGCTTTCACTCGGCATCAAGGAGGATCACCTGCGTTTCAGGGATCACGCAAAGGAAGAGCTTGCCTTCTATTCCAAGGCGACCTCTGACATTGAGTTTACATTCCCCTTCGGCTGGGGCGAGCTCTGGGGCATTGCCGACAGGACAGATTATGACCTTAC
>JAEEGL016729944.1_pt1 | contig 11104 bp, 8 predicted proteins | sample 9134231 | NCBI WGS metagenome assembly JAEEGL01 (sample SAMN16246548, study PRJNA631951) | gut metagenome | biome: gut microbiome; feature: rumen; material: fiber-attached | host: Bos | place: Iran: Karaj | collected 2018-10
CAACCGGCTACGTAGCTGAGCTGGACGCAAAGGTATCGGCCGTGACCCTAGTGCGCAGGAACCGCGTGATACTGCTGTGCATCAGGGCATCGGCATTGGCCAACGGCGTGTACGCGATGTACGGATATCTGATGCCGCTGGACATGGGAATGACTTATGCCGAGCGCGGATCGGTCCTGTTCGGCTCGATGTCCAGCGTGAACTGCATAGTGGTAGTCACCTGCACGGCCCTCATCACAAGGCTGTTCAGCAGGGTGCGCGAATGCGGAAAGATGCTCATCGGGGAAAGCCTGATCATCACGGGCTATCTGATTCTGCTTCTTTTCATCAGACACCCCTGGCTCTGCTATGTGGCAATCACGGTCTTCACTTTCGGAGAGATTTTCAACACACTCTCCTCTTCCCCGTTCCTTACAAGAAGGATTCCCGCTTCCCACAGAGGCAGGATCCTTGCAGTACTGAACGTGTTCTGCGGCCTGAGCAGCTCCGCAATTCAACTTCTCATCGGAGCACTCTACGACAAGGCAGGCTCAGCCACGGCCTGGCTGACAATCATAGGTGTAGGCCTTGCAGAGATACTTCTGGTTGCAATAATGGCCGGTTTCGACAGAAAGGATTATTCGGATCTTTATGAACCGCTGAATTGATCAGTCTTTCTTTGGGCCCTTGTAGTGGAAGCTCAGCATCGTGGTGTCATCGAACTGCTCGGCATCCCCGATGAATTCACTGATTCCGTCATTCACGTTCTTCAGTATCTGATGGGGATTGGATTCAGAATCCCTGTTCAGGGCCTCAAGCATCCTGTCGGTTCCGAAGAGACGGTTATTCCTGTCGGTGGCCTCGGGTACTCCGTCCGTGTAGACGAATACCGTATCTCCAGGCTCAAGCTGGAACGAGTGCTGACGGAACTTCATGCCTTCCATTACTGCCACGGCAGGCGAATGTCTGTATTCCACGAGATGGAATTCTCCGCCCTTGTGCCTGAGAGCAGGATGTTCGTGACCTGCATTGGCAGCCATTCCCTCTCCGGTCCTCAGATCGATTATGGCAAGCCACACCGTTACGAACAGACTGGCTTCGTTGCCCTCGCAGAGCTGTGCATTGACATCCTCGAGAATCTCCGAAGGTGTTCCGCCCTGCAATGTTCTGTCCTTGATCATGGTCTTGGCGATGACCATGAACAGAGCGGCGGGAACGCCTTTGCCGGAAACGTCTGCCATGACAAGTGCGATATGGTTTTCATCGACCATGAAGAAGTCGTAGAAGTCTCCGCCGACTTCCTTTGCGGGAGTCATGGAAGCGAACAGGTCGAATTCCTTTGTATTGGGGTAAGGCGGGAAGATTCTGGGCAGCATATCCGCCTGGATCTTGGCGGCAACGTTGAGCTCGGCCCCTATCCTCTCCTTCTCGGCGGTGATTCTGGTAATCTGCTTGATGTACTCAACCGTACGTGACGAGAGGGTTGCGAACGACTTGGCAAGGATTTCTATCTCATCCTTTGTGCGGAATGAATCCTCCATTTCGAACAGCAGCTTGTCTTCGCTGATTTCCGAGATGCGTTTCGTCATTCTTGCAAGAGGCTTGACTATTCGGCTGGCAAGGATGAGGGCGGAAGCGGTACCGAGAACGAAGATCAGGCCCAGGATGACAAAGATGGTGGCTCTGGACTTACCGAGGCCCTTCTCGAATTCTGCCGTAGCTTCTGCGGATATCTTGTCAAATTGTTCGATCATTCTGTTGGCAGGAGCCTGGGTGACAGCTTTATCCACGACTGAAATCAGGGTCCAGCCTATCTCGCTTATCGGGGAGGCAACCATGTAGTAGTCCTTTCCTCCGACATTGACTGTAGTTACTGTCGTGATTCCCGCAAGTGCATTCCGGACGAAGGCGGCAAGCTGTTTCTCGTCCGACTGTCTCATATCGATATCATTGGCTGAAACCGAGAACATGTCCTGTGACTTCGGGGCAAAGACCACATGTCCCTCGGAATTGATTATGCAGGAGAAGATTCCTTCCTGTGCGGAACTCTCGATGTAATCGGACATCGAATTGACGAAAAGGTCGGCTCCGACCACAGCAATCAGTTTGCCTTTGCTGTAGACAGGCATTGAACAGACTATTCCGATATTGTCCGAGAAAGTATCCTCCTCTACGTCCGAGAAGAAGACTCCGCCCTTCTCTATTGCACCTGTATACCAAGGTCTCTTGGTGACGGGGAAGGTCTGAACGCTTCCGTCTTCCTTGAATTTAAGACCGGACACTTCGTCCAGAATAATGAAGAAACCGTCCGGTGAGCCAATGAACAGGGAGTTGATTCCTCCGGTATTGTAAAGAGAAGCCATCAGGCTGGACACATTCCCGTAAAGACCGACCGAAGATGCAATCCAGGGATCCTCAGGGTCTATTGTCTCGTCATAGAGAACCTGTGTGACAAGCTTTCCGTCATTTGCTGCATCCGGGGGATTGATCATCAGTTCGGAATAAGCCATCGGATTCTCAGCTACATACTGGAGGAACTCTCCTACGAGGGAAACCTTGGTCCGGAGGTTCACGAACAGCTCGCCTGCGATATAGGCCTCCAGACCGGTAGTCTTCTGAAGGCTTTCGTTTATTATGCTGTTCATCAGTTCCGAGGACACATTGAAAACGGTTTCCTGCTGTTTTTCACTCGACTCGGAAACCAGACTGTCCAAGTTTTTGGTCTGATATGCAATTACGGAGAAGAAAGCCACACTGACCAACAGAAGTGTGATCAGAAAGACATTGAAGATTTTTTGCTGTATTCCGCCTACGGTGAATCCGAAGAATTTTCTCATGGGGAAAGAATATCATAAAGTAAACAATACAGAAATACTTATATAGTCACAGATTTGGTATATTACGCTATTGATCATTCCCATTTTTGGTTTTGCTATCTATAACAGGAAAACTGCAGCGAAAATTTGAAATCTCATAAGGGAAATGCAAGAGAATTTGAACTTTTTTTGCTGCGCAGAGTGGCATCGGTCTAAAAAAAACGGCTCCCTCCGTGGGAGCCGCAAACCATCAAGTATTATTGGTATTTCAGACCTCGACCTCGATCAGCTTGTGGTTCAGAACATCGATCAGGCCCATATCCGTCAATCCGAGTTCGGGAACGGTAGGCAGGGAGATGAAGGACAATGCCATGAACGGTGCCTGCATCGGGCATCCGAGAGAAGAAGCTGCCTCGTTCAAGTCTGATATCTCTTTCATCACGACATCTGCATCCTTATCGCTCATAAGCCCACCGAGGACAAGCGGCATGGAGGCAACCACCTGCCCATCCTTTGCAACAGAGCAACCTCCGTGAATCCTTGCAATCTCGTTGACGGCAACCGACATGCTCTCATCATCGACACCGATGACAACTATGTTGTGGTGGTCGTGGCTCGTCGAGAAAGCTAAGGCTCCGTTCTGAAGGCCGAAACCGCGGACAAACCCTACTCCCACTCCTCCTGTCTTGCCATAACGCTCGACAACCGCAAGCTTAAGGACATCGTCTGAAAGGTCTCGCTCTAGATATCCATCCCTGACAGGGACCTTGTGAACAAGACATTTGTTGATGATCTGCCTGTCAATCATGTCGATGACACGCACAACGGCCTCATCTCCGGCATTCTTTGCCTTCAGTCTGAAGCTGTCCGCAGTAACGGGATGCTTCAGATGGACGGTATCCTTTATCCAGTCGGGATACACAGGGACTTCCGTCTTTCTGACCATCCTGCCGTCCTGTGCAACAAGACGTCCTTCGAAGAAGACCATGGAAGGCTTCATTTCGGAAATATCGGGAACGATAAGGATGTCCGCAAGTCTGCCTGGAGTGACGGATCCGAACTCATCCTCGAGACGGAAGTGTTTTGCAGCATTGATTGTGGCGATTCTTACGGCATCGACCGGATCCATACCGAGTTCCTGGGCACGTCTGACGTTGTAGCTGATGTGGCCCTCCTCTGCAATTTCGTTCGGATGCTTGTCATCGGTACAGAAACGTACGTTGTCAGGATTGCAGTGGTATTTAAGGGCACCGGCTACAAGGGCATCGAGATTGCGTTCCGTACTTCCCTCTCTTATGAACACCTTCATTCCCACACGAAGGCGTGCAATCATCTCCTCGACAGTCACCGTCTCATGGTCATCCGAGATTCCGCTGGATGCATAGACGTTGAGTTCCTGCCCCATTCTACCTATTGCATGCCCGTTGACGATCTTTCTCTTGGCAAGTGTCTCTGAGACTTTCTGGATGTATTCCGTCTTCACGAAAAGGATCTTGGAAGGATCAAGTTCACCGAGGGAAATCGCCTCCGGCCACTGCATGATCTTTCTGACCTCGTCAGGACCCAGAATTGCCCCAGTTGTCTCGAGTCCCGGCGCAGTGGGAACGCGGGAGGGAACCTCAAGGAGAAGACGCAGAGGAAGATTCTCGATATTGCTTATCATTGCCCTAAGCCCGTCTTCGCCTGCGACATTGGCGATTTCCATGAGGTCAGCACACAGAGTCAGCGTTCCGCTGGGCACGACAATATTGGAAAGAGCCTCGGGAGAAAGCATCGTGGTCTCGAAATGCATGTGGGCATCGATAAGACCCGGCATCGCATACTGTCCCCTGCAGTCAATGACCTGCTTTGACTCAAGGTTTATGCCTGGCTCTATGGAGATGATTCTCTTTCCCTTTATATAGATGTCTGTCTCATAGATTTCCCTGGAGAAGACATTGACGAGCTTCACGTTTGAAAGCTTCAGGTCACAGGGGAACTCTCCGAGTCCAGTCCTTATGGTATTGGTGATTTCTTCTACCGTTCTCATCTGACACCTCTCTTGAAAACATTTGAAAACCAACTTCAGCCGGTCAGTCGTAATACCAGCTGAGGTCGTACGGGATATCCTCGAATTTCTCCAGATATGAGCCGTCTATCAGGTATTCCCAGTCATGGAAATAGTATGTTCCATCCTCGTAGACCAGACCGCATTCCCATGTCATTCCCACTATTCTCGCAGCCTGCTGGAATGTAACCTTGCCTGTCATTCCGTCATCCGAAAGTTCTATTACGGGTTCGAACACGTAGAATGGCGTGATGTAAGGATAACTGCGCTCCTTGAGGTACGCTTCCAGGAAATCCTGTTCGGAAATCCTTGCCTTGAGATCACTTGAAAGATACATGTAAATGCCCTCGGGCTTTTTCCCGCCCTGGTTGAAGGCATCCATATACTCGAGGACACGTTCTCTGGCAAGTTCATCAAGGCTCTTGGCGGAAGGCTTTGTCGCACACCCCGTAAAAGAAAGAACCAAGGTCAGAACGATAGCCGGAAATAGCAGTTTTCGTGAAATACTCTTCATCATCTCTCCATTCTGGAATACGGAATGGTATAGGCACCCGGCATCTCGGCTTTTTTGGAAGCGATGACAAGAGCGACAATGGTCATGATATAGGGCATCATGAGAAGGAACTGGCTGGGAATACCGACACCGATGGCCTGAAGCCTGAGCTGAAGGGACTGTGCCATACCGAAAATCAAGGCACCGAACAGAGCATTCACGGGCTTGAATCTGGCGAAGATGACAACAGAAACGGCTATGAATCCGAATCCGCCGATGATCTTTTCCGTAAAAGTATTCATGTATGCAATAGTCATGAAAGCGCCACCCGCGCCGGCATATGCGCCGCCGATCAGGACAGCTGCATACCTGACCTTCTCAACGCTTACGCCCTTAGAATCTGCAGCTCTCGGGTTCTCTCCCACTCCCTTGATCTTGAGGCCGAATGTCGTTCTGTCCAGAATGAACCATGACAGCGGAAGAATCGCAACATAGGTAAGATAGACAATGATGTTATGGGAGAAGAATACGGTTCCGAAGAACGGTATCTTTGAAAGAAGCGGAATCTCTATTGTCGGGAAAGGGACAACTGAAGGAGGAAGGGTCCTTATTCCGAATACAAGTCTGTAGATGTAGACTGCAAGACCGGTTGCAAGGATATTCATGCCTATACCGGCAATGACCTGATTTGCCTTCATCGTGATTGATAACCACGCCATGAGAAGGCTGTATATCATACCGGCGACAATGCCGGCAAGAATACCCAGCCAGAGGGAACCTGTAACCGATGCCACTATGAATCCCATTACGGCACCCATGAGCATTGTTCCTTCCGTTCCAAGATTGAGGATTCCTGCACGCTGCGTATATATCTGTCCCAAAGCAGGAAGAAGAATCGGAGTCGCCAAGCGCACAGTTCCGGCAAGGAGACTTACAAGAAAAATGAAAACCGCATTATCAGACATTCTTCAGCTCCTTCTTTCCAGGCTTCCTCTCGAAGATTCTGGTGATTCCGGAGGAAAGCCCAACTTTCGCAATAATCAGGATAATGATCAGTCCCTGAATGACATCGACGACCGAATAAGGTACATTTGTCATTCTCTGCATGGATGATCCTCCGCAAAGCAATACGGAGAAGAATCCCGCGGAAGCTATTATTCCAACGGGATCAAGTCCGCCCAGCAGGGCGATGATTGTGGCTATGTTGCCGTAATCCGTGAATGTGGACTGAAGTCTATACTGGATAGCAACTATCTCAAGCCAGCCTGCAAGACCGGCGAATCCGCCGGAAATCAGCATTGTGATCATTACCGTCCTCTTCACATTCACACCGGCATAGGTCGCGACCTTCTCTCCCTGTCCTATCAGATCTATCCTGTGACCCGTTGTGGTCTTCCAAAAGAAAATCATCAGAACTATCGCTATAAGCAGAATGAAAATGCCGGAGTGAAGTCTGTAGCTGTTCCCCAGCAGTCGTGAAAGATGCATGCCTTCGGGAATCGCATCGGACTGAGTGAGATCGCTGTACGGATCATGAAGGAATCCGCTGGGGCCGGTTACGGCATACATGAGGAAGTATTTGGCAATATGGGTAAGCATGATCGTGGTGATAACCTCGTTGGCATTGAACCGGTTCTTCAACCATCCTGCAAGTCCGGCCCAGAGGGCACCTGCTGCAATTGCCGCAACAAAGGATACAATCATCTTTATGAATACCGGACCCGGAAAATAAAGGGCGACGATTGTCGTTGCAATTGCTCCCATGACGAACTGTCCGGTAGCTCCTATGTTCCACAGTTGTCCCTTGTATGCAATCGAGACTCCGAAAGCCATGAGCATGATCGGAATAAGTTTCACGAACAGCTCGCTTATCTTGTTCTTGCTTCCGAATGCGCCTCTGAGCATGGCACCATAGGCCTCCGCAGGACTGTTTCCCGAAAAAACAATAAGCACGGCACCCAGTGCAAGTGCGAAAACGACCATCAAAACCGTACTGAGAAGCTGACTGGTCTGCACTCTTGTCTTATGTGTCATCCGCGCACCTCCTGAAGTTTCCCGCCCATCATGAGTGTACCGATATCCATGACATCCGCGCCTCGCGGAAGAATACCCATAAGTCTGCCGCCGTAGATTACCGCGATTCTGTCGGATACCTGCATTATCTCCTCGAGATCCGCAGATACCACAAGAACTGCTGTTCCATGATTCCTGGCATCGAGGATTCTGCTTCTCACATACTCTGATGCACCGACATCCAGTCCCCGTGTGGGCTGGTTTGCTATCAGAACCTCGGGCTCACCTTCGAGCTCTCTTGCAAGAATCACCTTCTGCTGGTTTCCTCCCGAAAGGGACCGAGCATTCTCGTCTCCGTTGATAGCCTTTATCTGATACGAATCCCTTGCGGTCTCCCAGTTCTGTCTGATCAGCTTCTTTGAAACCAACCCGTTCTTCTTGAGTTTCTTATCCGAAAGCCTCTTGAGAATCAGATTCTTCTCAAGACTCCAGCCTACTGCAAGACCGGTTGTAATTCTGTCTTCGGGAATATATGAGACTTTTCTGTCAATGAAGGATGAGGGAATCATCCCCGAAACATCCTCCCCTTTAAGAACTATCTTACCGTTTTCCGCACGTCTGAGACCGGTAAGGACCTCACAGAGCTCCTTCTGGCCGTTTCCGTCAACTCCGGCAAGTCCTATGACCTCACCCTCCCTGATATCAAGGGAAAAGTCATCTACTGCCACCATGTCCTTGTCGTTCCTTGCCGTAATGTTCCGGATACTGAACTTGACATCTCCCGGGACACGCTCAGGCTCGGGAAAGCTGAAAAGGACATCGCGTCCTATCATCATGCGGCTGAGATCACTCTTGGACACCTTATCATCGACCTCCATATGGCCGATGAGTTTTCCATCCCTGAGGACCGTCACCTCGTCTACGATCGAAATTATCTCTTCAAGTTTATGCGTAATGAGGATGATTGACTTGCCGTCATCTCTCATCCTTCTCAGTGTCACGAAGAATTCCTCGGTTTCCTGGGGAGTGAGAACAGCCGTCGGCTCATCAAGGATAAGAATCTCACACCCCATGTAAAGCTGCGTGAGGATCTCAACCCTCTGCTGCTCTCCGATGGATAGCTGCCAGATTCTGGAATACGGATCGACACCCATGTGGTATTTATCCGAGAGTTCCTTGAGCTCGGCAGCAGTCTCTTTTGTATCCAGAAGGATTCCCTTCCTGGATTTTCTTCCAAGCATGACATTTTCAACGACAGAAAGGGGTCTGCACAGCATGAAATGCTGATGGACCATCCCGATTCCATGCGACATCGCATCGAGCGGTGAATTGATAGTCACTTCACTGCCATTGATCAGAACTGTTCCTGCCTCCTGCTTGTAAAGGCCGAACAGCACATTCATCAGAGTAGTCTTTCCTGCTCCATTCTCACCAAGAAGGCCATGGATAGAGCATTTCTTCAATTGAAAATCAACATTGTCATTCGCAGGAACGCCGTTGAAGATTTTCGTGATGCCTCGCATCTCAACTACAAAATCATCCACAGAACTACTCCCTCGGAAAAGATGTAGAAACGACAGAAGCGACCTGCTTTCCGCAAGTCGCCTCTCGTGTCAGTTATTCATATCGTCATCAGACTTCAGGAAGATCGATTTCGTCCTTTCCGAGCTTCTCATAGACATCGGCGATGATAGCCTTGTCAGCATCTGTGAGATATCCCTTCGGATCGTTGATCGATGTCATTGAAAGACCGCCGTTGGCAACGTTGATCATTGCACAGGGCTCCTTGGTGTCGGAGAAGAACGAACCGTCCTTGATTGTTCCGAAAATGTTCTCAAGAGCGCTTGCCCACTCGTACTGAAGTCCGCTGAGAACATTCTGGGGAGCAAGAGTAAGCTGATCTTCAACGTTACCGAGAACGTACTTGTCTCTTGCAAGAGCAGCATTGACAACGCCGAGACCGATTCCGTCACCGGAGTGCCAGATTACGTCAACTCCGCTGTCGTACATTCCGATTGCTGCCTCGTATGCACCTGCTGTGTCATTCCAGTCACCTGTGTAAACTTCCTGGATCTCGATGTTGGGATTGATGGACTTTGCTCCGGCCTTGAAGCCTTCGTGTCCACGTGTGATCTCAGAACCCATACCACCGCCGATGACACCGATCTTGTCAGTCTGTGTTGCGAGAGCTGCGATAACACCCATGAGGTATCCGCCGGCTTCAAGCTGAACATCGTATCTTGTCATGTTGGTTCTGTCATACATTCCGCAACCGAGGAGGAATGCGACCTTCGGGTACATTCCGGAGACCTTGTATACAGGATCAGAGAACTGGAATCCGTGTCCGATTACTACATCGTAACCTGCGTCTGCATATTCGATGAGAGCCGGCTCGATATCTGCAACATCATAGACGCCCTCGACGACCTTGAGTTCGACTTCGTCTGAATGCTTGGCAGCATACTCATTCATTCCCCTGAACATTGCCTGGTTGAATGAAACGTCATCACTCTTACCTGGAAGAATAAGGGCAACTTTGAGTTTTTGTGCCTGGACAGATGTCTGCTCTGAAGCACCTTTTGCAAATACGAAACCTACTGCAAGAACGAGAACGAGCATTGCAACTACGATTTTTTTCATTTCTGGCCTCCGTGCCTTGAAGATAGATTCAATTTATACGATTTAGCAGAAAAATGCAACATTCCCCAAAGAATAAAATGCAACAATTCACAAAAAGACCGAGCCAAGATGATACCACATTAATTATTTATTGTATAAGGAAAAATTATAAGAAAGCAGCTTTAAATACCTGTTGTTTTCTTCAAACTTGTTGCATTTTGTTTCATTATTTCTCGTATTATGCAACAAAAAAGCAACAATTACCGTGCTTCCCTTCTGCTTGCAGCAACTTCCAGTATTGCATCCACCATCTGCTGATAGCCTGTACACCTGCAGATATTGCCGCTAAGCCCCACTCTTATGGCATTCTCATCCGGATCCGGATTCGAAGCCAGCAGAGCCTCGGCCGACATGATCATTCCGGGAGAACAGAAGCCGCACTGGATAGCTCCATGCCTTATGAATGCCTTCTGGATTTCAGACATATTCCCGTCTTTCTCCACTCCCTCGATGGTTGTGATCTCTTTTCCTTCCGCCATCAGGGCAAGATAGAGACAGCTGTTGACCGAAATCCCATCCACAAGAACGGTACAGGCGCCGCAATCCCCTTCCCCGCAGCCTTCCTTTGTTCCCGTGAGATGGAGGACATCCCTGAGGAGATGAAGAAGGGTCAGGTCATCATCCACCTGACCTGCAAACGGCTTGCCATTGATGGAACACCTGAGCATCATGAGACGACCTCCTTGTAAAGCTGCTCCAGAAGATTCCTGCAGACTGTTCTTCTGTATTCAGCGCTCTCCCACCTGTCATCAATCGGAGAAATCTCCGTCATGAGAATATCTTTTGCGGTCTCGATGGAACCGCCTTCCGACAGACACTTCGAGGTTTTCCTGCAGAAAACCACTTTCGGCGCACAAGAGCCCACTGCAATCCTGACGCTTTTCCCTTTCGCAGCAACGGCAATGCTGACAGCAGAGACCGCAAGAGCGGTACGTTTTCCGACCTTGCGGAACTCGGATCTCATGCAGGGATCTTTTCTGAAGACGAATCTGACAATCAGGTCACCCTCCATGACAATCCGCGGATTCAGAACAAGAATCGGGGCAACTGCATCCGAGGCAGGTGATGCACATGCGA
>JAEEGL010634773.1_pt1 | contig 11103 bp, 10 predicted proteins | sample 9134231 | NCBI WGS metagenome assembly JAEEGL01 (sample SAMN16246548, study PRJNA631951) | gut metagenome | biome: gut microbiome; feature: rumen; material: fiber-attached | host: Bos | place: Iran: Karaj | collected 2018-10
ATCCGGCAGTTTATGATCGAGACCTTTGAGCCCCCGTACTATATGCGGAGATCCATCGAGGTCAACTACTCGCCCTATACGGCGGAATGGAGCATCACGAACAAGGCCACGGCGGGCCGGTGCAGCATCAACGCCTATATGCGAAAAACCCAACGAAGACGGATCACGGAGACCTGGTTTCCTCTTATGCCTGCGATCCTGATTTCGTCGCTTCTGAATTTGCTCTGTCCAAGAAAGAATACCATGAGATCACGGGGCGCTATCAGGAAAACGATGTAATTGCCTATCAGGTCCGACAGTCATTCAAGCCGGGTGAGATTTCCCCGGAAGAGGCAAACCGTATCGGATATGAATTTGCCGAGCGGTTCTTGAAAGGCAATCATGCCTTTATCGTCTGCACTCACATCGACAAAGCGCACATCCACAATCACATCATTTGGAACTCGACTGCGCTGGACTGCACGAGAAAGTTCAGAAACTTTTGGGGAAGTACCGCTGCTGTCCGAAAGCTCTCTGATCTTATTTGCACAGAGCATCGGCTGTCTGTCATTGAGAATCCGGCGAGGCACGGAAAGAGCTACAACAAGTGGCTCGGCAACGAGTACAAACTGAGCAACCGCGATCTACTGCGAATGGCTATCAGTCAGGCAATCGAAAACAAACCTAAAGATATGGACGAGCTGATCCGGATTTTGGAGGAAGCCGGCTATACCGCCAAGAGAGGAAAGTATCCTTCATTCCGGCTGGAAGGACAGAAACAGTTCATTCGCCTGCGATCACTCGGAGAAGGGTACAGCGAGGACGATCTCCTTGCCGTCTTGAGAAATGAAAAGAAGCACGTTCCGTTTGAAAAGAAAAAGTATCCGAGACGCCAGCAGAAGACGACGCTGGTTTCTCAGCTTGAAGCAAAAATCAACACAGGAAAAGGCTTCGGGTACGATCAGGCGATGAAGGTTATCAAGTTCAAACAGATGGCAAAGACAATGGTATTTGCCGAGGAAAAAGGATTTGAAGACTTCGCCGCGCTTGCCCGCGCAGCTTCGGACGCGGAGTCTCGTTTTCACGAACTGAGGACGAGAATAAAGGCCGCAGAGACCCGGATGGTGGAGATACAGTCTTTGAAAACCCACATCATCAACTACGTCAAGACAAAGGACGCTTGGGATGGTTACCGCAAGTCCGGCTATTCCAAAAAGTATCTGGCCGAGCACGAAGGCGAGATCATTCTGCATCGTGCGTCAAAGAAAGCCTTTGATGATCTTGGCCTGAAGAAGCTCCCCACAGTAAAGAGCTTGAACGAGGAGTTTGCCACTCTCCTGGCAGAAAAAAAGGCGGCTTACGCGGAGTACCACAACGCCCAAAATGAAATGCGGGAACTGATGACCCACAAGGCAAACGCAGCCTATATTCTCGGCATCGACGAGCAATCTGCCCAGAGGAAGGAGTACCAATATGAATAAAGAAGCGCCGGCACGGTGCGCAGCCAGAGAAGAATTCTCTGTCGAAGGGGTATGGGGATGTTGCCCCATCAAGCGAAACGGAGCACCCGGCAGGTGCTCCGTTTTCTGACTTTTGACGGCAAAAGGCATTGCTTGCCAACGAATGTTTATTCTCCCGCCGCCTTAACCTCTGGCAGATAATATAGCTTGCCTTCTTTAGCTATCAGGCGCACGTCTTCTCTGAACAGATCTGGATCGCCTTTTGAAACAGCGGCATACATTCCTTCACTTTGTTTTGCTATCATGGCGACCGTACTCTTTGGTATGCCTTTATAGTGGAGTTCGTCGTTAAACAGCGCTGGAATATTCATAAAGAAACCTTCGATTCCTTGTCGGCGTCTCCGGCTTGCGTCAAGATCTATTTCAAGGGAAACTCCTGTTTCCTTATGCCAAGCTTCAAGAGCTTTCAAAGCCTCATCTGCCTGCTTCGCATAAGGCACGAACATAGAATAGCAGTTTTCTCGTGATACTTTCCCTAAATTCAAGGCGTATGTTAGTTCTTCGATCTTGAGCATTACTTCAAGGAGAATCTGCTGATACTGAAACCAAGTCTGGGCTTCGGACACAAGTTTTTCATAACTTGAATAGTCAAGACCCTTTTTCTTTTCAAAATCCTTCAAAGTCAGATTTGCTTGTCCAAGCAACTGAGCACATTCGTGTTCAATGCTCTTTAGATGGTCAAGCTCACGCTTCCTCAGTTCTTCATTTTCGACTATCTCGACTTGGAATTGCGAGCATCTCTGCATTTCAGCAACAAGCGCGTATATTTTGCTTTGGTATTCTTTGTCTTGGAAAGTTGCTATCTTGTCCAGTTCGCTATTGATTTCACCAAGTTGATCATTGATCTGAGTCATGTAATACTGACCGACAACCATTGCAGCAGCTCCCATAGCTGCATTTGCTACATTCATAGCGGCAAGTCCGCCGCCAATATTCCCATCGACAGCGACTAAATTCGCATGACCAGCTATCCCATCGGCTCCGTGATATATTCCTCTTACAGCTCCCTCCATTGCTTTGGAGTCTGAAAGGACAGCACCCTGAGGAATAATTGCCTGATATAACTGGCCAGTTTTCTGTACCGCTTGTCGATACTGATTTACAGCTCCTGCATTTGCCATAGTCTGTAAAGTCCCAGGAATGGCATTATCGATTCTTGCGAGAAGTTTGGGATCTGTAATCTCACAGAGGGCGGTTGCTTCCGTTTTGGTTAGAGCAGAAAGAGATTCAAATCTGACGGTTAGTCCAGATCGATTTTGTTCAGACAGAGAGGTATTTGATGAAGGAACGAGATCAGATTTACCTTTAGTCGGTAAAGGGGGATTGGCCTCATGTGACGCTTGAGACTTTTTTACCAAGAGTATGATAACTGTGGCCAATGCAAGAACACCGATTAAGATGTATAATACTTCCATACGTTTTTCCGTTCTTTCTTCTCATCGCATAACTGATATTTCACTTTCTCAACTTCATTCAGACACTACTTCGATATAAAAGCCACATTAGCTGTCGTATCCTTTTGCAATTTCTGCCATGAGCTGATTAAGCGTTGTTTCAATTTGCGATTTCTTTAACTGACACTCCCATACTATTAGAACTCTCCAACCGAGTTTTCTTAGCATCTCCTGATTTTGTTGATCTCGAGCGACATTTCCCTCAATTTTGGGAATCCAATACTCTTTGTTTGATGCTGGCCAAACAAACCTTGGGCAATCATGTTTGTGCCAAAAGCATCCATTTACAAAAACAACAGTTCTGTACTTTGGCAACACAATATCTGGACATCCAGGCAAGTTGCGCACGTTTTTTCTGTAGCGAAATCCTTGGGAGAACAGATACTTGCGTACCAACTCTTCCGGCTTAGTGCCTTTCCCTTTTATCTGCGCCATATTCCAACTGCGCTTTTGAGGAGATATATGATCAGCCATGATCCTCACCCGATAGAGTTTTTCTCAAATATAAATGAGAGTAATTTAGTCTTCGTCGAGTTCCTCATCGTCAACATCGTAGTAAACGACATTACCAGGGAGTTTGATGTTCGGCACCCAAAGTTTGCGCCCGTTCCATCCTTTCTCACCGGTCATTTTATACAGCGTAAGAACCGTCTTATCAGAGATTGCATTTCCAACCGCAAGATCATTCGGTGACAGCAAAGCACCAGTTCCTTTAGCGACATTTCTTTCTCTTCTTACTATGAGAGCCGCCTGTGCCGTTGGATTTTCAGCAAGTAACATCTTGATACAAGACCTAAAAGAACCCATTGCAAAACCATCACCGCCAGAAATATGAGAGAGAATTCCAGAAATCAGCTTTAGGCTCACCTGATAATACTTCTCATCACTGGAGAATGGTTTGAGCATTTCGTCAAGTGCTTCAATGTCATCATTGTCCGGATCCGTCGGGAAATAGTTTGTGCCACCGGAAATAGTCGCTACGTGTTTGTTGTCAATTACATTAGCCCGAGTTGGGTTAATGCTTGGGTCATAGTAAACTTTGATATTCTGAACGCCAGCTTCAACCTGAGAGATCAGAGAATTGTTTGTAGCGTTCAGATTTGCAAATAAATTGTATAGATTAGCATCGATGAACAAAGACATGAGGCCAGGATCACGATCATACCCAAACATACGGCTATGCTGCCACATAGTATCTGCCTGAGGTTTTTTACTTGTTCGGGTATAATAAATCGTGTGGAGCGAGGGGAATGTTACTCCACGGCCCAAAGTGTTCCCTCCAACTATGATATTGAAGCCTTTTTCGTAATACTCGCTTGGAATTGGTGAGTTTCCATTCATCGTGTAGACCCGAACCGCCGAGAGTTTCAGCAAAGAAACCACTTCAGAATAGATATTATCGAAAGGCGCTTTAGTGTACTTCTGCGGAGAACATTTTTCATATTCAACTTGAAGCGCTTCCTTTAGTTCACCGTTAATGTTTTCTGCACACCAGCTTAGGCAATCCTTGATTTCTTTTGCTACTCGATCGTGATGAGCAGTGCGAACAGAAGGATGCGCTAAACAGTTTGAGACATTTCCTCCCGACGCAAGGATTATTCCAGAAACCGTGAGATGGTGAATAACAACCTGTTTAACAGGGTCATCGATAGTATCGATAATTCTTACGCAATCCGGGGTGTTATCTGTGTCTGGGAAGAAGAAGTCTCCGCCCAGATAACCATTGCCCGGCCTGAAATAGTAGGTAAAATTGGGGTGCCAGCCAGAGAGATTTGTCTGAAGGAAAAGGGCTTGAGGAGTACCAGTGACTTGAAGGTACATACTTGACGAAGCACCATTCTTAATGCTGTTCAGATGCTTGTTAATTGTGGAATTACGATTGCGGTTGACCAAAGTATTGAGGGATGCTGCATCCGCCTCATCATCAATAATCATCAAAGGATTGCCCTTCATGAAACCTGTCGATCCAAACACGTTTGCCCATTTGCGTAGAATCCGAGAGTTCTTTTTCAGCACAACAATGGTTGGTTCTGCTAAGCAGTTATCGGCAAATTTCTGAGTATCATCTTCGCCACAGATACAGTACCCATGAAGATCAGCTTTTACACGCTCAAGTGTTTGGGTCTGCAAAGGGACATTATCTGTTGTCAATAACAAGAATGCTGGAAAGCCAAGATCTACAGAACGGCTTATGATACCAAACACCTGTCCTGTCTTACCTGACTGAACATTCCCAAAGAGCAATCCAATATCATGAGAATTAAAAGAAAACTGTGACAGATAGTTGTCGCACACTGCATTTGCAGTAGCTCGTATTGACTCTGCAAGTTTATGATTTCCTCTTGAGTCAATTAGATGAAGGTATTCATCAAGATATCCCATGTTTTACTGTCCTTTCTCACTGTCTCTCGCCAGCTTCAAATGACATGAGCCACACATCCACAATGGAACCGTTATCAAGGGTTTCACGTAAATTCGTTTTGCGGAAGATAAGTGTGTCTCTGCCGTATCTTCGCAAAATCTCTTTCGTTATCATACCGGTTCGTTCTGTGTCAGCCAAAGTGTTGTTTACCGGAGTGACTAATCCCGCTGCCACAAGGCGTCCTTTAAGCCACCTTCCCATGATTGCCTCGTCGCCAACAGCCGCAAATTGCTTATTGTTCTGGCTCGTGGTATGTGCTAAAAACTTATAGCCATCATCAGTGATAAGATAAAACTTTTCATTTTGAGAAGGGTAACCCGGCATGGAATAGATAGTTGAGGCAACAGTTAATTGACACTCATACCAGTTGCGCGCTTTGGGAGGTCTTTTTTTGTTTCTTGTATCTGGTGAATAACAAACATTGATATTCGACTTCGTGAAGTACTGGCGCCCTTCCATTAGTTTTTCAGCCTCCGCAGGGACTTTAAGCGGAAGCGAGAAAGAATACTCTGTTGCTGCCTGTCTATACTCTGCCGACTGATCTGGCGTCAATCTTTCAACTCCCACAATGTTGTCGAGCGCCTCATTATGGCCAGGGATAATTGCCATATCCGTAACCACATCAATCGGAGCTGAACAGTTTGCGCGCTTTAGAAGGCGGCAGTGATCGGCAATCGCGCCTAAATCCCCTGGATTCTCAATACGATATGCCATTTCGTACTGCCTAAGTGTGCTGGCATCAGGTTTGAGGACACTCAGATTCGCTGAACCGATTACCGCTGAAAAGGGCGTATCGTTCCTATAGAACACATATACCTTCCCATGATATTTCATTGGGAGAACAAGTCGAACTTCTCCGATTCCTCTTTCGGTCCATTCATTATGGAGTTCACAAGCAAGGCGATATGGACCTTCCGGCATTCCCTCATGGTAGTACATGCCTATTGTCAGGCAAATGTGTTGAATACTACTGTTGCGAACGAGATTACCAAGTTCTGTTAATGATGCGCCTGAAACATAACCTACCGCAATATCAATTTCTGTTGCATTCTGAAAATCTTGTTTGATACTATCAGCTATCGTTGATTCTCCCGTTGGTTTGTTCATTGGCAGAATGTTTGAATAGAGTATGCTCATAATTACTCCCTTCCTTAGTGGCCAATGCTACTTTGATATTTGCCTTATTCATTCGTCGATGCGCTGATCGAAGGGTATTCGATTCCCGCAAATGTTTTCAAAACAGCCTCAAAAATAATCTTTGCACCTTGCGGGGGCACTGCCATCCCAATCTGCTTTCTCACAGACTCCTTACTTCCCTCAAAGATGAAATCATCAGGGAAAGTCTGAAGTCTTGCTCTTTCTCTGTTTGTCAATGCCCGGTTTTCTGACCAGTGATATACATGGGTGCCTCCGCCTCCAGAACCAGTAATGGTATAGGAGGGCTTATCCGGATCAAGCCGTTTATAAATCTGGCTGATTTTGGTTCGGGTCTTGATTTGAAGTTCTTCAGGAAGATCAGCTGTAAAGGCATTCTCGCCCGGTTTTATGTATTTCAACCTTTCGATGACCTGTGCAGACTGTCTTGTTGCCTCATTGTTAGGCGCATCAGCAGGAATAGGGGGAACCTCTATTGCCTCACGCGCTGTCTTCATAAAATATGGTTCAGGTGATGGAACTTTGAATTCGTAAGGTAAATCTTTTCTGATGCCTATAATTATCATTCTATGTCTTGCCTGCGGAACACCATAGTCCTCAAAGCAGTAGAGATTGGGGACGATGTTGTAGCCTGCGTTGATCATATCGGACTGAATTCTTTTGAAGGCAAGGCCATCATTAGCCGACCTGATTCCGCCCACGTTTTCAGCAAGAAACCACTTTGGCTTATACTGAAGAAGAACACTTATGCCATAGGAATACAGCGGTCCAAATTTACCCTTAAAGCCCAGCTGTTCACCTACAACAGAAAAATCATTGCACGGAAAGCCAAATGCAAGAGCGTCAATCGGCCCCAGCTTGTCGATATCAAGCGTATGAACATCTTCACAATATACCGTTTCAGGAGCACCAGGGCAGATATTGCGGGTATAAGTTTTGCATGTATCTAAATCATAGTCATTAGCCCATGCATGGGCAATCTTCATACCTGGAACATCAGCGCTGATCGCGCCTAACGCAAGGCCGCCAGGGCCACAGAACAATTCGCCAAGGGAAAAAACTGTTTCCATAATTATTCTTCCTCTCCATTATCGAGTATCAGATTTGTGCTCAGCCAGCACATACTGTTTGATTCGTAAATAGGAATATCCAAGACTTATTAGGTAACGGGCTTATCATCTTCATTAGTGAATTCGAGGATATCATCTACTGTACAGTTCAGCACTCGACAAATCTTTGCCAGGACCTCAACACTGACAGGTTGGTTTTTCCCCATCTTCGCCATAGCATTGGAAGTAATACCCGCTTCACGCCGTAATGCGGTTTTGTTGATGTTCTTGTCAATCATCAGCTTCCAGAGCTTGTTATAGGAGTAAGCCATTTAGAATTCCTCCTTATTTCGATAGAGTTCAAGTGGAAAGACCTGAAGGACACTATATTATAACACCAATCTGTCAGGATTTCAACAGAAAAGGCGAATGTTCAATAAAATTTTTAATTTTTCAACCAACGGATTATGAATATGGAAAAGCAAAAACGGTTCCGCAATCTCGTCAGATGTCACAAAAAATAGTTGGAACTCTGCAACGATTGAAAATTTACAACAACAAGCAGAAAACTTCATAATATTTTCATAAAATATGAAGATGAATTACGATTCTTGCTGTTCGACGCTTCACGCAAGTTTCGCAGGATCTCAGGGCAATAAGCTCACGTAAATATCCTTATGATGCCAATTATTCGTTTTGAGAGGTAAAGATGAAATTGCACAAACCCCTTCAGGCAGTAATCGCAGCAGTGCTTGTCTTAGCCTGTTCAGCATGTATTCAAAAGACAGATACGAACACCACAAAAGGGTTGAAGAACTTCAACCAAGAACTCGAAGAGCGTGACTTTGATGAGGCATATAGTCTGTATAACGAGCTCTCACCTGAAGAAATGACGAATGCCAACAGAATAATCAAAGAAAAGGTGGAGGAGATCGTCGATCGTTATCTGGATTCAACTTACGACTATTCTTCTGCATTTCGGGCGGTTCAGTCATACGACGTTTTTGGTGCCGGCCTTACCGATTCTGCGAAAAACGTTATTTCCACAGACAATTCTTTCAAAGTGCGCCTCGACGACGCATACAGCTTTTTTAATTCAGCACAGTATACTGAAGCCTTATGGGATTTAGCTCAAATTGATGCTTCGAGTCGTTATTATAGTGAGGCGCAAGAACTGACTGAGAAAAGCATCGCTGCGTACCAAGATAGTATTCAGTCACTTTGCGCTTCTTTTTCCAGTAATCATCGCTATAATGATATATTTGCGCTCCTTGAAGAAGCCAACACTGTTCTTCCCGACGATACTGTTCTCAACAATCTCATTACACAGTATCAATTAGAGGAGAAAGAGTACAATATCGATCAACTAATACAAATCTGCGAAAGCTATGCAACAAACCACGATTATGAACACATATATGAGTCTATAGCTCAATCGGCTTATTCAGATGAAAATGAAGTAAAGGAGTTGCTTTATACATATACCGAAGAAGAACGAAACTATCTAATTGATTTGTTGGAGCAGAATTGTAAGGATTATGCAACAAAGAATGATTATCCTCACGTTTTTGAAATTATAGATGCGTCGCAATATTCCAACGATCCAAAAGTTATCACGTTTAAAAACATGTACTATACAGAATGGGTGAATTACACTGACGAGGAAGCAAAACGCATTGGTGAAGGTGGCGATAATCGTGGCGCTGCAGATTATCTCGACAAGACTGCCGATCAATTCAAAAAATGGAATCAAACGTGGGCAGAATCACTAGAAACTACTTTTTCCGTGTACTATGATCGTTATGTGTCAGAAACAATTTCTCAGGCGAATGAATATGCAGAGGCCAAAGACTTTGTTTCCGCCTCAAATCTATTGGACGACTTAATCCGATGGGGATTAAATAACAGCGATTCTGATAAGGTAAAACTGTTGTATGACGATTATTCAAAACGTTGTCCAACTTGGCTTTGGGAATGTCCTTGCCTTGAAAATACATTGGCTCGATATGACATAACAAAACCCGTTTCTGATGCTTTTGGCAAGAAATACGAGAATGGAATATCCACTATGCAAAATGCCTCGTCTGAACAATATGCTATCTATAACAGCAATGGGTATTTCAAGTATTTGTCCGGCACTCTATTCTCAACTCAAGGCGGAACACTATCATATTCTGTATCCATTTATGCGGATGATGCCCTATTGGCTTCATATAAAGATGTAAAGGAATCTGATTATCCTATTTCTTTCGAGCTTGATATTAACTATGCAAAGAAAATCAAAATAGAAACAAGTGCAGAAGGGGATGTGTATAGCGGAAGATATATCTGCTTTGGCGAAATGAAGTTATATAATTGATATAATCTTCTCAATGTAAAATGGGTTAAACCCTGCCGGCTCAAAATGAGCAGGCAGGGTTTTTGATATTTATATTTGCTTGACTTCTATTCCTCTGGACTGAGTATATCGTATTGTATTCTTGGTTCCTCCTGCTTGACCATTGAAAACTGCAATAACCCGAGAAGAATGATCAACCATCCATTCGTTGCGTATCTGAAAGCAAGCCCGACTGTAGTTCTTGCAAACGTATTTCACCAAATCGGCCTTCTTCATCACGTCGATGTATCGCTGTTTCCAACCCTCATCCCAGTTGCGTTCAAATCCTTCAAATGGGCTGGCACAAATCAGGTGGATAGGAAATCCTTCGTCACGAAGGCGAAGAACGATTTCTGCCGCCCAAATATCGACACCGCGAGCCATCCCTGAAATGAAAGTTACGAAACCATCATCTACTGCTATGCGGATTTCGGATTCAAGCCCCGCGACAATCTCTGCTTCTGGCCGATCCAGCTTTTCAGGGCGGTGACCGGTAAAGCAACACCGTTTCTTTCTCTTTTTCTGCTCTGTCATTTTTCTTTTTCCCCCATATTGACCGAAAGCCCCGCCAGCTTAGGCTTGGCGGGGCTTTAGCTTTCATCTGGCTTGATCTTTTTGAAAAAATCACTCCTCGGTTCCATCGGGAGCCGCAGGTTATATCCCAGCCGGATCAGCTCCTGGAGCTTGATGAGCATCAGGTTGATTTCTGAGTTCATCAAACTGGCGATCTGAACAACGTCGTAACCTTCTCTGGCATATTCAAGGCACTCTCCCGTGTCGATGAGCAAATGAGCTGCGAAAGCATTAGCTTCATATTCTGTCGAGTTCTTCATCCGGAAGAGCTCAAATTCCCTCATTCCTCCCTCTTTGGCCAAGGGACGATGGTAAATGTCATGACCTAATTCATGGCCGCAGACCATCTTGGTCAGGTAAGTATCCATCCGGTCATTGAGAAAAATAACTCTGTGTTTCCATCGGTAAACGTACATTCCGAGAAGGTCATTGAAATAATCGACCGGGATCACGTCAATGCCAGATGCTTTCGAAATCATAATCGGGTCTCTTGTTCCGTGGAACTGGACAAGGCTGTTCGCCTTTTTGTAGATTCCCTCGGAGTCAATCATTTCCTATACACCTCCTTGCTGAG
>JAEEGL010729317.1_pt1 | contig 11103 bp, 6 predicted proteins | sample 9134231 | NCBI WGS metagenome assembly JAEEGL01 (sample SAMN16246548, study PRJNA631951) | gut metagenome | biome: gut microbiome; feature: rumen; material: fiber-attached | host: Bos | place: Iran: Karaj | collected 2018-10
ACCTCTCATAACATCGATATTATCGCTAAGATTTGTGACCGTGTTGCCATCATTAATGATGGTAAAGTTGTTGAACTCATGGATTTGAATAGAGATCCAAATAAGAGATTGCAACTCGGTCGTATCTTCTTAAACATTTTTGGAGCTAATCAATAATGTTATCTTTAATCTTCAAAGACTTTAAATTAATCTTTGCGGGTACCTCACAAAATAAGTTAGGTAAGTATTTAAGCTTGCTCTTTACCGTTGTTGTGGGCGTTTTATTTATTGTCATTGAAGTCTATTTATTCCAAGCCATCTTCACCAAGATGGAAGCGGTCAAAGGTGCTTCGAGTAGTTACTTTACGTTGTTCTTATTTATCATTTCTACTTTGTTAACTATTTTCTGCACATTTACTGCGATGAAATTATTCTTTAACTCCGTTGACAATGTGAAGTTAAGTGCTTTACCAGTTAGTGAAACTAAGATTGTTTTATCTAAATTAATATTCTTATTCATCACGATGTATGCGATGAACCTCACATTCAACTTACCTTTATTTATTACCTATGGTGTGATTTATAGAAAGATGTTTAGCTTCTACTTTAACGCTGTATTCTATCCCGTATTTCTATTCTTCTTCCAAGCGGGTATTGCTTTATTACTCGTTTATCCAGTCAAACTATTGCTCAACTTCTTAAAGAAACATATCATCATTCAATTTATCGCGGTCTTTGTTTTAGCCTTTGGTTTAGCCTTCCTCTATTCGCAAGCCTTGAACTTATTTATCAACTTAGTGGCTAATAACAATATTTCACAGTTATTTACCGTTGATACGATTAAAGCCGTTAACAGCGCTTCTAAATTCATGGTACCCGTTAACTTCCTCGTGGAAGCCTTTGTTAATAATGTCAGAACCGCAATCTTCCCAAGTGTTGCTATCTCGTTAGGTATCTTTATCATCGGTTTAAGCGTGGCAATCTATTTCTATAACAAGTTCTTACAAAACTTCACTACCGATCAAGGTAGCATCAAGAAAGAATCATTAAAGATGGTCTCTCCCGTTAAAGCATTAATTAAGAAAGAATTAGTCTTATTACTTAGAAATTCTAACTTTATCTTCTCATTCACTGGTTTATTAATGGTCGAACCATTCCTTTCCTATTTGATCATTAAATCAATGAATACCATCTTTACTTCTGGTTCAATTGCTTACTATTTAGCGAGCGTACCAAACATCATCGCTTTCTTAGATGTCATGCTCATGATGCTTATCAGCGCGATTATCTATCAAGGGGCTAATGCATATATCACTAACGAAGATAAAGCGGTCAGATTAATGAAATCCATTCCAGTATCTTCCTATAAGCAATTAGCAATTAAGGTTTTGATTCCTTTATCTTTGAGTTTAGCCGCACTATTTATTAGCTATATCTTATTAGCGGCCACTCAGACATTATCAATCATTCCAACATTATACGGATTATTAATGAATATTATCTTTATTGTTACTTTATCCATAGTTTCTTTATTTGAAGAATTACATGTTAAACGCTACCAAGAAAAGAATACCTTATTAAGCGGTATCTATACTTACGCTGTTCCAGTAGTCTACTTCTTATTAGCGTTATTACTTTGCTATTTCCAAGTGAACTATCACTTCATTTTCCTCATTGGTTTAGGAGTGGTCATTTTTTCACTTGTTCCATATATGATTAAGTTTAAAGAGAGGGTGGACAATGATTTCCTTTCTTTGGAGGTCGCTAACTAATGGCTTCTAAGAAGAATCTCGTTGTATTACTTATTATGCCTTTTGCTATCTCTATTCTTTCGTTTACCGCGATTAATATGACTTTTAATTTAATCGATAACGATATTTTGAATATTGATTGGGATTATAAAGACAACGAGTCCTTCGCTTTAACCGATAATCAATACGCGCATAAATTAAAAGCCACAGCGATTAACGATAGAAATTATCCAACCGCTCAAACATTAGTGTGGTCTGTTTATAACGCTGATGCGAGCGACTTAGATAACCACGCTGAAATCGTCACTAAAGGTAGCGAATCATATTTACATACCTTAAGTGTGGGTAACGTAGTAATTACCGTATCTAATGATAAAGGTAATGTCCAAAAGAAGATGAACGCGATTATTTATAACAATAACGTTATCGTCTTTAATACCACCACTAAAGGATCTCAATCTAATGTTGATTCAACTATGTATTATGGTGAATACGATGTGAACGATAGAGGCACTAAAGTATTATCTTCATTTGGTTATACCTTAGAGAGTGATTGTTTGAACCATGATTCTAAAGCTGTCTTAATCGATAACTCCACGAATGTCAGTGTGGACACCGTTAAGAATGTCGTCTCATTTAAGTCCGCAGGTGATGCTTACTTAACATTTGGATTTGATTCTCCAGCCTACACAGATACATACACCTATAACTTCAAAATTGTGGAAGATGGTGTCAATGTTTATGATTACGACGACTTACTCTTCTGCACGAACAAATCACAAAATGGCGAAATCGCCGTTTTAAGACGTCATTTTGAATCTTTAAGCAATACATATGTCTTAGACGCTAACGGTCGTCCTACAAGCCAAAAAAAGAACAATGAGACCGAACTATTTGGTCATTACTCTTCTGGCAAGTATTCTTTCAAGAATGAGATCTATCAATTTGAAACAAAATACAACCAAGAATTCATTAAACAGTGGAACGAATTTGCGAGAAACAATTCTGGATACGAACCAGTCACTGATAAAGTCAATGTTGGTTTACATGTGCAAAAAGATTTCTATGGTAATGGCTTTACCTTAAATTTACATAACTTAACTTATCCATATCAAACAATGAGTGTCATTGACCAAGATGGCAATACACAAATTGTGCCTAAGTTAAGTGATGATAACTTATTTAGAGGGCCACTCCCATATTACACATTAGGGGATCCAAACAATATGCCACTCGTGACCGCGTATGGTCAAGACAACATTGGTATGTATGTTGAAGGTGAAGGTATCACCATCAACGATGTCAATATCAAGAACTGTGACTTTGGTAATAACTTAGCCAATTTAGATACAGTGGGCACAGTTATGGAAGTCTATGGTTCTGATATCACAGTGAAGAACTCTAGATTAAGCAATGGCAAGACAGTATTTAGAAGCTTTGGTGATAAAGCCAGGGACAACGCTAACATCGTATTAGATAACTGTATGCTCTCTTATTCAAGAAACTTCTTAGTCAGTTCTGGTAACTACAACTTCAATAAAGTTGATGGAAGTAGAACATATCAATTCGTCCATGAAGATGGAAGAAGAGAAATGGATAAGATTGAAGACTATTTGTCCACTACTAAGGTAAATGGTAAAAAGTCAGAAGGTGACCAAGCCCTTGAAGATTACTTGATGGGTGAAGATAAGGGTTACCTATTAGAAACCATGAGATCAATCCAAAACGGATTAGACCTCGCGAGAACACCTGGTAATAGATACTATGGTGACTTAACAATTAATGATTGCTTGTTCTACCGTTCTGGTATTAGTTCAATCGCTCTAGAGTCGTTGTTCAATGGTCCATTCCTATACAATGCGACCCCAACACTCGTTGGTGAGATCTTCGCTAAAGCGGAAGGCCTATTAGACAATACAAGTCTCGTGCCATTATTACCGAAAGAAGTTGGAGGTATCTCTTACCCAGTTGAAATCAAACTAGCGGGTAAAACAAGATTCTACGATTACAAGACCACGAACTTACTCGATATCAATGGTCTTGTCGGCGAAAACATCTCCACGATTATTGGAACTTATGCTCCTGAATACGCTGGGCTCATCTCACTAGATAGAATCTTCCCAATTAAAGATGTTTTATTAGAAAGCGGAGGCCAGTTAGGAGCTGTTCTAAAGAAAGATGGAGAAAATAACTTAAACGTTCCAATTGCTTTCTATGGAGGTGGCATTAATACCTCAAGAGTCATCTGTGAAGACTCATTCACCTATAAGGAACACTTGATAGACTTAGATGGTGATGATAGCAATGTTGATGCCTTAGATGTTGACTTCTTGTCAGCGTACGCGAAACTTCCAAAAGCCGAAGGCGGCTTATCCGCGAATGCGGCTAACATTGTTCTGAAGTCAGTCACTATCGTCTCAGGCTTCAACCCTTTCAGATTTACACTAGCCAAAGGTGATGGCTACTTATATAACGAAGCACCAAAGGTGCAAGACCTAATCAATAACGCCAAGTAAAGGAGAGAAAGATTATGAAAAAATTGATGAAAGTATTAGCATTAACCACAATGTGCTTAGGCATGCCACTACTCAATGCATGTTCATTCTTTAGAAGTAACAACAATGGTGAAAATGGTATTAAGAACATTGAAGTTACTAATGATGAATTAGGCAACTCTATCATTACCATTCACTATACCGATAGCACAAAGAAACCAGTAACCTTTACTCTTCCTAAAGGCGAAAACGGTCAAGATGGCGCCGGTATTAAGAAAGTTGAATACACCTCTGATGAATATGGTGTCACCACAGTCACCATTACCTTCACAAACTCTTTAGAACCAGTGAGTTTCACCTTACAACCTGGTAAGAGCATCGCCGATGTTAAGTTTGAAAAAGATGAATCAGATAACACTTTGATTATCTTTATCGATAGCGATGGTAACGAATTATCCCCTATCACCGTCTTTAAAGGTGATACAGGCGAACAAGGTAATGGTATTGTTTCCATCATTCCTGACTACAATTCAGATGGTAGCGCCACTATCACAATTACTTTAGATGACGAATCAACTTATGAAGTCAATATCCCAGCCCCAAAAGAAGGTAGAGGTATTGAATCTATCGTCACCAGAAAAGAAGGCACTACTGTTTATTTAGCTATCAACTATAACGATGGCACAGTTGAAGAAGTCAGTTTTGAATCCACTCCTTCTTGGACAACAGGCAATTCTAAACCAGGCGATAGCTTTGGCTATAACGGTGATTATTACTTTGATATCTCTCACGATGTCATCTACATTAAGGAAAACGGTGTTTGGACTATTGCGGTTGATTTCAACACCAACGCAATGGAATACACAGTTGTTTTTGAATTAAATGACACAGCTGCTGAACCAGCAGAGTACGCTGTTGGCCAACGTTCCTATGTTGTCCAAAAAGGCGAAACATTCTATTCCGCAGGTTTAGATGTCCCAGTTCCAACAAGAACAGGTTATACATTCGGTGGTTGGTACACCACAACAGTACCAAACGTTACTCATGGTGCGTTTAACAACTTAACACCAGTTATGAGTGATATGACTTTATACGCTAAATGGAATTAATTAAAGTTAATTAGATTATAGAAAGGATACACATGAGAGGTAAGCCAATTAGAAACAAAAATAAGATTCTAGTCGCATTAGTGGCTCTTTTCACCATGCTCATGTGTACATCTGTCGGCTTTGCCGCTTGGATCACTACTGGTGGTAGTAACGCTACTGCTAACGGCACTATTGATGCCGATACAGTTGAAGGTGGAGGCGGGAGCCACACTCCACAAAATCTTGATGTCGTGACCATCACACAATTAAATCCATACCAATACTATTCAGGTTATGGTTTCGTTAACGATGGCATGTTTGATGATGACATCTTATTAAGTGGCACATGTAATTTCAACGCCACTAACGGCAAGAGCTGTTTCACTAGCTTTAGAAATAACAAATCATTCAAACTTGATGTCAAGTTAACCACCGCTTTAAGCGGAGGCTTCTCTGGACAAAGTATCACTTCTAGTGAAATCACTTTAACAAGCTCTAATTTCACTACTGCAACTTTAGATCCAACCGATTCCACTGACATCAGCACTACATTTGCTCTAACTTGTAGTGACAACAATTCTAATTTCACCTTTGATTTCAGTATCAAGTTAACATATGGTGGCGCTTTAACAAGCTTCCCAGATTTAGCTACCGCTAATATAAAAGTTGAATTCACGCCAAAGGAGAATGCCTAATGAAGCTCTTTAAGAAGACTGGTTCATTGATCGCAATTCTTGCCACCGCTATGAGTGGTCTTATTGGTGTGGTCAGCGCTAGCTGGAATACCGGAGGCGAAAACCAAAACGACAACGCTAATACTGTGAGTCAAACATTCACTGGCACGGCTTCTGAACCAATTTGTTATCGTAAATCTGGTTCCACTATTTTGGCTTACTATAACAACGTTGCTAGAGCTTTAAACGATGCGACGTCCGGACAAAAGGTCTATATCATGTCTGGTAAGACAATCACAGTCAACGAAGACTTAGAAGTTAAGAACGGTGTTGAACTTGTTCTTCCATATAATAGCAGTGAAGCCACATTAACATTTGCTAGCAGTGCTACTAGTAACAGAAACATTTTGCTCACCATGGCTAATAACGCTGATATCAACGTTAAGACCGGTGGCACTTTAACCATTGGTGGCGTTTTAGGCACCAGAGGTCTTATTGGTGCTTATTCCGAAATCAACTTATCAGCGGGTTCTTCCATCATGGTTAATGGTACGATGAATGCTTATGGCAAAGTCACAGAAAAATCACAAGTTACTGGTTATGTAAGCGCAAGTAATATCGTTTATGACAACTCTAGAGACGCAGGCAGATTTATTAAAGTTACTTCTTCTGGTTCATTAGTATCAACAATTGGTTGCTATGATATCGGTGGCGGTTCCGCTTTAACTAACAAAATTGATAAAGGTGTCTGTCCAACTTATAACTTTGAATTCCCAACATTACAAACATATGTGACCGTGCAATATGGTGGTTCTTTAGATGCATATGCATTCGTCAGCATTATGAATAATGATGTTAACGCGAAGTGCGGTGTCATCTATCCATCCACCGCTGAATCAAGCACTAAATCAATGTTCTATCAAAGTTCTGGTGAAACCAGTATTGAATGGTGCTCTTCTAGTAAGACTATTCTTTATATGAATGGTTACGTAAAGATGGGCGCTTTATACATTACTGGTGCTGCTGGTTACAATATTGACACCACAAACATCTTTATTGGTTTAACCAATAGATACTGTGTCTTTATCGGTGGTACTTTCGATACCAACAACAAGAAAGTCAAATTCTTACCTGGCTGTTATGTGAAGAACTTAGCGGGTGGCACCATTGCTGTTAATGGTTCTAGCAACTCCTCTAAATCACAAATCTTATTCTATGAAGGCAACTCATTCACATCTTTAGGTATCACCACCTATGGTGACACTAACGCTGTCTTTATTAATAATGGTACTGTCAATGTGAATCAATATGGTTGTATTGCCGGTTATGTTGATACAGAAGTAACAAACGGTAGCGCTATCCTCAATCTATCATCGGTTACAAATGCCGCCAACATTAGCTTGACTACCAATGAGATTTCTAGTGGCGCCAGCGTTAACATTCCTACAATTGACCTTAAAGGTCCTTTCTATGATGCTAACAATGCATCTAACAACTATAGAACCGATTCCTTATTCAGCGTCAGTACTTCCTATAACACAAAGAATGGCTATGCTAGCTGGGAAGGTGATATCTTAGAACTCGTTGATGTCAGCTTAACAGTTATTAGAACCGGTGCGCAAACCGAATCTTACAGCTATTCCATTTACACCAACACATCTGCTTCAACAAGTGGTCAAACCACATTGATGAGCAACATTACTAACGTTAGAACACAAAACTTCACAATGGTGAAGAATGAATACATTAGACTCGTCGATACCACATGTACTGAAATTCAAGTCAATGGTACAACATATACTTCTGGCACATGGATGCAAGTGACCGGTAATGTCGAAATCGTTATTACTCCAACTGCTGCGTTTAACGTCAAGGTCCACCATACCCACGGTAATTCTGGTGCTGGTTCTATTACAAGATCTGTCACTTGGGGTCCAAATTCTTCTAACATGAATCAAAACAAGAAAGTTACAGATGGTTCTGCAATCTCTGTTAACATCCCAGCTGGCTGGGTCTTCAAGGTCAGCGACAACGCTAGTGTTTCTGGTACATCTCAAGTTAAGAAGACAACTTATAACGAACAAGGTGTCGGCACCACAACTGTTATCAGTTCAGCGTCGGGTTCAATCGCTTGGAACTCCAACACCATTTATACTGCTGATGGTGACTATGAATTCGTTAGTGACGATGTTACATGCTTGGTTGAAGGCACACTTATCACTATGGCGGATGGTTCCAAGAAACCAGTCGAAGACGTTAGAGTTGGTGACTGGGTTATGGCTCTCAACTACCACACTGGCAAATACGAAGCAACTCCAATCATCTTCAACAACCACATGGATGCTGAAGCACAAACCTACGATGTCTTAACATTAAGTTTCAATAATGGTAAGTCATTAAGTATTGCTGGTAACCACGGCTTATTTGATGCCACCTTGAGACGCTATGTGTTTATTGACAAAGTCAATTACGTTGATTATATCGGTCACGAATTCATCTATAGTGATGATGGCGTTGAAAACGGAACAACCATTCTCATTAACGGTGCTGTGGAAGAAAGATTCACAAGAATCTACGCTCCAGTTTCATACTTCTATATGAACGTTATTGCTGATGATATCTTAACCGTGGCTCCACCAGTCACTGAAGATGGTAGAACTATCGAAGGTATCGTCAACTACTTTGACTTCAATGCCGATGGTTCATGGGACCTCGAAGCTATGAACAACGATATAGCAATGTATGGCTTATATTCATACGAGGACTTCGCTGAATACATTAGTGAAGAAGCCTATATGTCATCTCCATCAGTCTACCTTAAGGCCGCTGTTGAAAAGGGATACATGGAATACGAAGATATCGTCAGTATCATCATGTACTTACTCAATAACGGATTGATTGATAACGATTAAAAAAGACCGCTCTACTAGAAGCGGTTTTTTCTTATTCTTGTTGTGGTTTCTTTCGATATTTTATTAGGACCACTATTAGTAATGTTAATTGGAACACTATTGGAGCGACTATATCGATTAGAATATCCAACATATCGAAGCATCTACCTGGAATGAATAATTGAATTAATTCTGATAGGAACGCTAACGCAATAGAGCAGATAGTAAGGAAGAGAACTATGAATAGTTTCTTTTTCTTATCTAGTTCTGGGAAATAGTTATATAAGAAAAGCATTAAGAAAACTGAAGATAATAAATGTAATAAAGAGTGGCCCAAGCTTTTTCTAATGGTTTTAGGATCTACATTGCTGATATCAGACTTACTAGTATCTACGACATTAAAGGTAAAGTTATTAGGACAATATGTATCTTTATAGTGGAATGAGAAATGCATCTTAATCTCACCACTACCAATGAAGGTAATCTTATAGTGAGCGGTATCCACTTTAGTTAATGAGTAATAGTTAACGAAATTAGAGATATCAAGATATTCAGGTATGTATAACTCATGAGTGGTTCTATCCCTGACTCTCACTAAGAAATCATATTCTTTGTTCTTTTCTAATTTCTGATTAGTGAATAAGACATCATCAAAGTATAGTTCAACATCGCAGTTGAGATGATTATCAAATGTATCGCATCTAATTTCTTGAGTTTCTAACTTAACTGATGGGTCATCATAGTAATAGACTTCTAAATTACACGTTCCCTTCTTATCACCTCTAAGGAATAAAGCATTTTTAAAGTTAAAAATAGACGCGTGGAGCGTTTTTTTGATGTTGGCTAAGCAAATACTAGTGTCACTGCTTTTGACCACGAGAGCGTGCTCTTTTAGGCTACTTCCACTTAAGGATAATGTTTGACCAACATAGGAAGAAGTATATTGTTCTGGTAAGACATATCCATCACTAGAAGATATAGAAAGATCATCCACTAGAGGGGAGACATTTTCATTAACAACATTAAAAGTTATTTCTCCTCCATAGTTAGAGGTGATCTTATGTTCCCCTATTCTAGTACCTTCATTGATTTTAACTATTTCATTGATTGGATCTATTTCGATATTTGGATCATCAACGATGTATTCATGATTTGATAAATCTAAATATGTCCTAAATTTAGTTTCTGACATTGGAGAATTGTAAGTGACATTAGATTCTCTGTTGGTGTAATAAACACCACCATAGACACTATCCTCTAATTCTCTAATGGAATAACCATCAGCGGCGATCTTATCTTCATATGGTTCGAGATATAAAGAAGAGATATAAAAGCTACTACCTAATTTAGGGGTTAAGTTTGATAAATAGATATTTTCCTTCTTAGGAACAATCTTACCGATAATATCAAATTCAATTTTTAAAGAGTAATTAGTTTTAGGGATAGTAAATGTAATGTAGTTATTATCCTTTACCTTTTTAGCGTAGATATTTAAATTGCATTTACTTTCTTCGTATAAGTATGTGAAATCTGTAGAGTTATTGTTATCAGATGACTTAATAACAACATTCTTATCTTTTAATTCCTCTTTAGTGCCTTCAGGGAATATTTGTTTGATTTCGATATTAAAGGAATCGCCCGCTGCGATTTTGTAGCGGCCATCATCAAAGGTATGTTCATAAAATGTATGAGTGTGATCACCTATTTCTAATCTTTCTGGTCTAACGGGTTTAACACCTTTTATTTTATTGATGATAGTGTTCGCGGTTTCTCCTGCGACATCGTTCATCCACACTGTCACCCCTCTAGGTAAAGCAGAGGCCACGATGATACCTAACACAAAGAAAAGATGCAAACCTAAAAAAATATAGGTTCTTTTTGATTTATTTTTTAATGATGGGAGTTTAAACATTTAAATAATTATAGCATTAAAAAAGCGACGCTTGTAAGCATCGCTATTTTTAAGATAGATGAGTTAAATGCCCCAGCGGACTGTAATGGAACTTGGGCGCCAATCATATGCCCATCCCTCTGGTTTGCTTGCCGCTTTGCAATAGATAACCATTGACGAATTGCAACCATAAAAAGCGCCAGATTCAATAACGGTAACACTCTCAGGAATTATGATCATCAATAAGGAAGAACAGGTAGAAAAGGCATATTTACCGATGAATGTAACACCTTCAGGAATATTAATTGATGTCAGCGCGATACAGTTAGAGAAA
>JAEEGL010755628.1_pt1 | contig 11103 bp, 2 predicted proteins | sample 9134231 | NCBI WGS metagenome assembly JAEEGL01 (sample SAMN16246548, study PRJNA631951) | gut metagenome | biome: gut microbiome; feature: rumen; material: fiber-attached | host: Bos | place: Iran: Karaj | collected 2018-10
TGAATAAGAAATATATTTATTTATAAATTACAATTATTTAATTAATTAATTAAAATATTTATAAAAAAAATTATAAACCGTAATTAATTAATAAAATAAATAATTTATTAAATATTTGAATATCTATGTTTAGATACATTATTTTTTTTTCTTATTATAGGGACACTTTCAACTTCAAATTCTTTATTTTTAACATTTTTCTTTATAGTATTATTATCCTGAATAAATATCAAACTACTTTGTGTCATATTTTTAATCATTTCAGGACTCCTCATTAAATCAATCAATAAATAATATAATTTTTCTTCTTGCAATAAATCATTTTTTATTCTAGATATTTTAATTCCTTCATATAAAGAAATTAGTCTATTTGGGTTAACCATTTGCAAATACATAATTCTTTCTGCAGTACCCAAAAATATAGCTCTAATAACTTGCCCTGCTACAATAACAAAAGTTACATAAAAAGTAAGAACATCATATCCAAAAGTTACTTTTGAATATAAATCAGAAAATGTTATGAATTTTATACCTTGTTTTTCTTCTGTTGTTATTTCCCAGTTGAATAAGTTTTTATCTTCATCTTTTTTTAATTCTATCTTTATTTTACTTTTATAGTCATCATTTACTAAAGATATTGGCTTTTCTCCATCTGGAATACGTTGATACATAGAATAACATTTGTCTATTTCAAAAGATATATTCATTTCGGGTTTTCCTTTATCTAAAAAATCGGCAATGTTTATTATATGAGAAGCTTCTATTTCCTTAGATTCTATTTCATAATATTGTGAAGATAAATCATATTCTCTTTGAAATGAATATTTTAAATTTAAATAAAAACCTTTATTTTCACTTGAATTTTTATTTTCAATTGAATTTTTCAATTCATTTACAAAATTAGTAGATATATCCCAGTTTGATTCTGTATAATAAATTACAGTTATATTTTGAACTTGACTATATTTGAAACTTTTTTTATAATTTAAAAGATATGAGTTATTTATTTTTTTAAAGAATGAATCATATTCACTCTCAGAATCAAAATTATCTATATATGAATTAGATGTTTCAAATAAAGTTAAATTTAAATTCTGACTAAACTTTGTAGGAATTGATAATATTAATTGAAAATTAACTCCTATTACTTTATTAACTAAAGATAAAGGATTTAAATAACTAAAAAGTATAAGTGGACCGAAAATTATAACAATAACAGCAAAAAATGTTGTACTTCCCATTAATATTTTCATATATACTGGAGTTTTTTCCCCAACTCTATGTGACATTTCTCCTTTTGCAAGGCATTTATTTATAAATAGTAAGGATATTATTTCTTCTAATTTAAGCCATTTCCACAAATCTAAAGAAGTTTTAGTAAAAGTCCAATCTATAAAATTTTTTAATTCAAATAAAAATGGTATTTGTATATAGCATCTATATATTATATTATAAAAAGTATTTGAAGCTTTCATTAACGAAGACACTTTTTTTATATCAGTCATCCCATATTTTATTTGTAATCCGCTGAATAAGAAATAAAACAAATAAAAAATATAAAAAATCAATGTATAATAATTTTCTGATATCCTATTTACCGTTTGATTTAATGTTTGTACATTTGAATATGTTGTTTTTGGTAAATAGAAATAAATAAAATAATGCACAAATATAATAGTCAATATAAGAGTTATATATTTCATTAAAAGACCTAATTGACAGTCTTCATATTGATAAGCAATTACCTCTTTCTTATTATCTTTTTCTAATCTATTTGATACTTCTTCATATTTATAATATTTATATCTTATAGTAATATCTTCTCCTGTTGCTTTATCATATACTTTAAATGATATTTTTTGTAATCTTCTCGCGTTTTTTAAATATAAAAATCTATCAAAAACTAATAAAAATACATGAATAAAAGCAAAAATAACTGTATTTCCTGAGAATTGTTTTAATTTAAATGTATCTAAATTATAAACCATTTTATCTTTTTCCATTTTGGTATAGAAAAATATTATATATATTAATATTATTATTAAAAAAATAGTATAACTCATATAAAAATCTTTTCCTGGTTTTTCATTTCTTATTCTTGTAAAATTAATTTTATAAAAATCTGATATTCTTTTTATTATATTTATTTTTTTAGGTTGTTTTACTTTCCCTATTAATGAAATTATTTCGTTTTGAGGTAAAATTCTTTTATTATCTATATTAATTCCAATTTCATTATTAGTTTTCACTGAATTAAATTTAATTATTCTATCATTACTTTCTTCTATAGTTTCATAATCTGTTTCACATGAATACCATAATCCTTTTCTAATCAAAATAAATTGATTAATTATAATTACAATTAAAACTAAAAAATCTGGGAATACATATCTGAAGAAATTTAAGAAATTAGTATTATCAATTTTTTTGAATCCTAAATTAAATGTCAAATTATCGTTCTTAATATCTTCTAATATTTCTTTTAATCCATCAATTTTTTCCCATATATTTAATTGTATCACTAATTTTAAAAAAATTAAAAAAGCAGTATATACTAATAAAATTTTCCAGAATAATCTTGCAGGGCGTGGATATTGACAAATTCCGAACAAAAATATAAATATTGGGTAAAAAATAGAAGATACACTTCCATATATTAAATGATTTAATAGCATGAAAGAATAAGTAATATATTCAAAATTTTCTGCAAAAAATTTAAAAATTGCTTTAATTAACATTAATATAACTTTTTTTCTTGAACAACATGTATTAAAAAAATCTTCCCTTATAATACTTTTTAATTCCTTATAATCCCAATTAGCAAAAAACATATCATCATAAGGTTGGTCTAATTTTATATATCTTTCTTTTTTATTACTATTTAAATTTTTGTCTTTTTTTATTTCACCTACATCTTTTAAAAAAAATTCTATTGGAACAGAAAACTCATCCTCTTTATATATATTTAAATTTTTTTCACTAGAAGTGCTATCATTATCCAAAGATTTTTCATAAACTACAATATTACTTGATGTTATTGATTTTGCCATTTTATTATTTTTTATTATTTTATTTTCTTCTAAATCTATTTCTTTTTCTTCTTCATTATTTTTATCTTTAAAATTCATATATTTTTTAAAATTATTCCTTTTTAATTTTACAGTTTTTCTACTTTTTTTTTTTAATTCAAATTCTTCTTCCTCATCAATCACTTCGTTACTAATATTATAAACTCTTTTTATTTTTTTCTCCTCTTTCATTTTTTCTTTTGCTTTCTTCAATTTTTCTCTCTCTTCTAATAATTTTTTCAAATTTTTTATATCAGAATATTTATTAAAGTTTTTTTTTTCGAAATCATCTATTAAATTAAGTAAATAAGAATATAACACAGTATTTCCTTGTAAAATTTTCATAACTTCACCAGCTATATTAAAATGCTCATCATCAACGGTTCTTGCTGATTCAACTATTTTTAAAGTTAAAGATACAAGCCAATGCTTTCTTATTATTTTTTTTATTGTAATACCTTTTTCTTTTCTTTTTGGTGAAACATGATGAATAGGTATTTCATATATATTTTGAATATTATTATTATTATCATGAATTTCATTAGTGCTATAATTAGTTATATTTGTATTCCAATTATTAACAGTATTTTGAATATTAAATAAGCTATGCTTTATATTTTTTCTTTCAGTTAACCTGCTATTCATTAATGCAACTCTATAATTATTAAATAAAAAAGAATGTAATTTACCTTTTATATAGGCTTTTTGCAAATATTTGTAATGATATTTCAGTATGAATTTCTTAAATTCAGGAGATAAATATAAATTTTCTTGAATCAAAAATAAGAAATATGTCAAAATTTTCAGTAAAACCATAATAAAAGCTTGTTTAATCATAACCCCTGAATTTGAAGAATAATCTGATATTTTTGCCAAACCTAAAACATTATTGAAATCTTTTAATTTTTCATTATTTTTAATATAAATATTGAATGGTATTTGGAACACGAATTGTAATACTATATCCAAAAAAAGATATGGTTTCATAAAATAATTTATACCATATAATAAAGTCCATCTTCTACCTTTGAGAAAACAGTGTGATTTATATATATAAAAAATTGAAAAACATATATAACCTATAGCTAATATGCCTTGATTTATTAAACATATGATTAATGTTAGTAATAATAAAATATAATGAAAACTTATATAAAATAAATTTGTTAATTTCATATATCCTTTTATTTTTGTTGTTTTATTCAAAAATAAATATTTTTTATCATTTTTGAATAAATAGGATATTTTCAACATTTGTTTATTATATTTTTTAATACGATTTAAATTTACTTCTTCAATATCATTATTTTCATTATATATATATATTTTATTTTTTTTTGAAGGTTTCAATTCGATATCATATGATACTTTCATTGCTCTTAATAAACTATTATATTCATTTTTTGATATTGTTTTTAATTTTTTAAATTTTTCATTATATTTAAAATAAATAAATTTAAGTTCATTTTCATCATTTCCTTCTTTATATAAAGAAAAACTGAAAAATTCTAAATAAAAATATAAAAGTAAAACAATTGAAACATCTAACCATAATGTTTTAATTTGATAACGATTTGTACCTAATGATAAAAATGTAGCCCATCTATTATTATAATTTAAATGATTAGACCATGGAATGCCCAAATAATTATTTATGCATGAAATCATTTCATTATCTATAAAAGTATTTGTTAAATATGATAAATTAGATGCAAAGATTGTATATTGAATAATTAATAAAAGTAATATAAAGTAACTTATTTTAAAGAATAATTGAGTATTTATATTTTTTTGATGATAAGTAAAAAGTATTATTATTAAAAACATAAATGATAAAATGTTGCATTTTAATAAAACATTTAAAAATACTAAAAATAATATTAATATTTCTGTCAATTTTTTTAATTTTCTACTTACAGATACATTAAACTCGATATTTTTATTAAAAATATTTTTGAGATAACTAATATTAAAATCATCACTATAATATCTAAAATTACCTTTTTCTAAAATATATTCATTAAATTCTCTTTCAAAAAATTTTCTTTTAAAAGTATTATTCTTTGATTTCTCTACTTCTTCTTGTTTTCTCAAAATTTTACTTTCAAGTTTTTCTTCTTTTATATTTATATTAGTGTTATCAGTATTTATATTTTTATTATTTTTATCATGACCAAAAAGATTATTCATTTTATCCATATCTACACTTTCATTTGGATTAAAATCATCAAAATCAATCTTGATACTATCATAATTTTCTAAATCAAAAGAAACATTATCATTTTGATCAGCAAATTTCTGAATTTTTTCAATTTCATGCAATTCTAAATATTTTGATTGTCTACTAATTCTACTATATCCAGTTAATTTTCTTTTTGTAGGGCCTCCTTCATTAGTAAAATACATGACTTTAATTTCTGCGAATTTACTCAAAAAATATGCTCTTATACTAAAAAGTAAAATAATTAAAAAATAACCCCATGTATATGACCAAAATGTTTTGTCATCTGTTTTATCTTGAGGTGCACTGAAAAATCCTAAAAAATACATTAATGATACGAATTTTTTTAATTTAACATTATTAATTTTTATATTGTCTGATTCAGCTGGACAATAAAATAAATCTGTTTTACTATCAGAACCTACAATATATTTAATTATAATACAACATAAATAAGATAAAATTATGAACACAAATGTAAAAATCCAAATAAGATTAAAATAACTATGTTGTATTTGAGATGTTATTTTAAAATGTTCTTGCTTTTCTTCTCTATATTTTTTTAATTTTTGGTTTAAACTTAATTTAGCTTCATTTTCTTGACTTCTTAAAAAAGCATAATATCCTTTAAATGATTTAAACATATAATAACAAAAAATTGTTAATTGAATAACCATTGAAGCTGACAACATCCAATGTAAAGATAAAGCGGCAACAAAAATAAATATAATTATCCAATAATAGTGTAAAATATAATATAATATAATAAATATTTTTTTGACGATATATTTAGTTTTTTGATTTTCTTTTATTTTTTGTTCTATTTTTTCAATTCTTTCAGCCCTTTCTTCTTTATTTTCTTTATTCTCTTTATCTTCTTTATCCCCCTCTTTATCATTTTTACCATCACTTACATTATATCTATTACTATTATTATTTTTATTATTTATATGTTCTGTTTCCATATTATCATCTCCTAATAATCTTTCTAATTTACTATCTTTTTCTTCATTATCATTTTTATTTGTATCACTATTAATTATTCTTAATGAATGTTTTTCTAATTCATTTTTAACACTATCGTTTTTTGTATTTATTTTTATTTGTCTATTTATTTCTTGATGTAATGCTATAGATAAAGCAAACATTGTAAAATAAGGAAATAAATGTTTTTGATAATTTTCGTTAAATAAAAATAATCCTAGTAATTCCAAATTTTTATTACCATTTTCATTATTTAATCCATACCAAATTGACATTGGTGGTCTATTTAAAAATTGAATTGCATATAACATTGTTAAATTAAAAACATTAGACATTATAAGTATTTTTGTATAAGTGAAAATATTTGACAAAGAATTAAATTTAATTCCTACTATTTTTATATATTTGTAATATATTATAAAAACAATTAATAATTGGAAAAGGCCAAAAACATTATTATCTCTGATAAGTAAACAATAAATAAAAGCTGGTATAAGAAGCCATATATATATACCAAAAATAAAATTAAATATAGTTTCTAAAATAAATTTTATATATTGATGAGAAGCAAAATTATATTGAACTATTTGATATATTGAAAATTTTTTTGTTTTACATAATTTAAATAATTTACTAGTTTGCCCTATATATTCTAAAAATAAAAGATAAAAAGCAATCCAATAATAATGGATTTTATTTAAGTTATCATTAAATAATAAAGATAAAAATAATTTCAAATTATTTGAAGTTATTTTTACTTTATGACTGTTATTATTAAAATATAATATATATTTTAAAAAGAAAATTAAATTTAAAACAAGTAAGGATACATATAAATGCCCCATAAATTTTTTTCCCATTAAAAACAGAGAAATAATACATAATAAAACAATTTCATTAAATATATTTATAGCTTGGGTAAATGATAAATAAAAGAAAACAATTATTGCTATATCTAGACCTAAAAAATATAATTTAAAAAATATTTCAAATGGTTTTATAACATATCTTCCTTTAAAATCTTGTTCTATACTTTTTTCTAATTCTTTTTGCTGTAACTTTATTTCTGCTTGTACATCTTTATCTCTTAAATTTCTTGAATGTTTGGTTTCTAATCTAATAAATAATTGAAATAAAATAATAATAAAAATTTTAAGGCATAAATGAAGTCCATTTAATATTTTATTTTCAAAATTTTCTTTTATACCTAAATATTCAAATATTGTTGAATTACTATCTAATATGTATTTTTGAAAATTATTTGTTTTACAATTTGTTTTTCCAATCATAAAAATATTAGATATATAGGATAATAAAAATAGAATAATTAGTAAAGGGTAAATTATATATTTAGTTCCATATAAAAATAGTTTAGTTGTAGAATATTTGATAGAAAAAAATAACCAAAGGATAAGAAATAAAGAAACATATGTCATATAAAAATTAATCCATAAAATAACAAATAATCTACAGGCATGTAAACAAAATCCTGGTGTATAACAAAATTTTAATATGAATAATTTTATTCTTTTTGGTAAACTATATTTCTGTGATTCTTTTGTGAAAACAATAATACCACAATCGATATCCGTTGCAAATAAAGTTTCTAATTTTATTTCTTGTTTAGATTTTATAATTTTACCTGTTATAGAAACTTTTTTCATCTCTATAAAATCATCATCAAAAGATGGTTTTCTTAAATTATCTAAATTATCAAAAGATTCATTTCTTATTTCTTCTGTATTCTCATCAAAAATATCTTCTCTAAAATATTTTATATATTGAATAACTTTTATATTTATATTTATGCAATAAAATCCTATATAAAAAAAACAAATAGAAAGAATTCCAACAAATTTTGAATTTTTATCTCCAATAATTTTATTACTGTTTTCAGTATCTTGAGAAGTATTATTATTATCATCATTATTATTATTATTTGTAATGTTATGATTAAAAATTATCATTTTTCCTATATCATTATCTATTGCTTTTGAATTTATTATATAATTATATAATATATAGATAAATACTGTGGTTATAAAGAAACGCCTAAAATGTTTTTTAATGAATCTACGACATTTGACCCCTAATAAAAGGCAAAAAAAATATATCAGACCTAATATTAATAAAATTAAATTTATTGTAGTTGGGTATATAGTACATCCAAAACAAATTAAAAATATCCCCGAATTTAAAATATTATTATTATTTTTTATTTTGCTTTCTAAAAAATCTTTGTTTCTATTATAATCAAAATTATTAAAAAAAGCATGTGAAAAATCTTTAGCTATTAAATATATTAATAAAAATATCATTATAAGAGATACTATAACATATTCATAAATAGATGCCCAATTATCTGGAAAAAAATATTCTAAAATTTGATTTTCTTTTGTTCTGTTTATTATATCTATAATTATCTTAAAAATAATATAAAAAAGATCAATTATTAATACAGTTAAAGTTAATCTTCCTTTATTTTTCATGAAATAACTGTACAAAGTTGAATATTTGGTATAGATTAAATAAAATGAAAAGGCAATATGAATAACATTTAAAAATGAATAATATATGAATGAATTAATAAAAAGAAATATTGACATAAAATAATCAAAGTAAATAATAAAAGGACTAGCTCCACATTGATTTTCTAAATTAAGAAAATCTAAAGTGGTTGATTCATTTAAAGACTCACTTACACTTTCACTTATAGTATCCACACTGTTAATTGAATTTTGTCTTATGGTATTAGAATCATAATCTTTCATTTCAAAAGTTTTAGATTTAAGCATATGATTTTCATTTTTACCTTCATCATCATTTTCTTTCATACTATTTATTTTAATATTAATTAAATTTTATTTAATAATTTTTAATATTTTTATTATTATTAATATTTTTTTTTAATGGAAACAGAAGAAGGAACACCATTTGAACAATCCCTATGGAATAAATATGAGCCATTGCATAAGAGATATAAAAGAAAATATGAATATTTTGACAATTGTATTGATATTTTTTCTCGTATTTTAAGCTCTTTAAAAGATTACCAAAAAGTAATAAATAATCTTATATCCAAAAATTATATATTATTTCCAGAACAAGATTTTACTCAATCAAATGCTATAAATTTCTTAAAAAAAATATTAGAATTTGAATTTTCTCAAATTGGTTTAGATATAGAATTATTAAAAAAAACAATGATTGATCAATTTAGAAAACAAAAAGAGGAATCTCGTATTCAAGAAAAAGAAGCCCATGCTCAATTTTTAAAAATTTTATCTAAATATAATGATTCAAAAGTTACAATGGAAAAACAAAAAAATAAATATCATAATTCAGCAAAATTGGCAGAACAATCTTTACGTACGTCAAAAACAATGAAAATTAGAAATGTAAATAATTCCCCAGAAGTTCAATTAACAATTCAAAAATTAGAAGATAAAGCAAAGGAATTATTAGTTGAAGCAAAGAAGAATTTAGATAAATATTCTATAAGTGTAAGAGATGCTAATAAAAATAGAGAAGAATCTATTGAGAAACAAACAAATATTTTAAAATTATATAAAGAATTAGAAACAAAAGATGGTCAATTAGTAAATAATATAATGACAGATTATTATAAAAGATTAAGGGAAGAAAATGAAGCAAAGAAAACATTATTAGATGAAATGGAAGAGATAATAAAAGCTATAGATATAAAAAAGGACAAAGAAGGTATTGTTACTAAATTTAAATCAGAAGAGAAACCAGATGATTTAATTAATTTAGTTCAATATGAGCCACCTATTGATTTTGAAAAGGCAAGTAATCCAGAAGAATATAAAATAAATCATGAAATAATAGTAGCTATGAAAACTATAATTCCAGATATAATGCCAAATTTTGATATAGAAAAAGAAAATAGAAAACAAGAAATGAGAGAATTATCAAAAAAAATATTTGCAATAAATGTACCTTTTACTGATGATGAAAAAAAAAAATTAATGGAATATTTAGAACAAAAATGGAGTCAAAGATATTTTTTAATATATTTAAGTAGGCAAAGAACTAATGGAAGATTTGCCCGTAGTCAAAAATTAGTAAATGATTTAGCTGAGATATTAACATTAATATTACAGACATCAGAAAAAGAAAAAGATTATGAAGCTGCCAGAAATTGTATGATACTTTCTCAAACTTATTATTATGAAGAAAAAGATAAAGAAGGAAATATTAAAAAAAAATATTTATTAGAATTTATTTTATCATATAAATGGCTTAGAACACCAGAATTTTGGAGAGGTTTAATTGAAAAAATGATAAGCTTAGAAACAAAGAAATATATGGATTGTAATCCAAATGAACCTAATTTATATGATGAAAATAATGAAAAATCTAAAGAAAGATTATCTAATTTCTGTTTTTCTCAATTATTACCTTATTCTAATAATATGAGAGAATTTTTCATGGATGATAGAATTATTGTAAGAATAATTGATGAATTTACTGCAAAATATCATGTTCAAAAAGAAATTGCTGATTCAATTTATACTGTAGTTAGTTCTAATCCTGAAGAAATCGAAAAATTGAGGCAAGAATATAATAATAATCCAAATATTGAAAATGAGTTATTGTCTTTGGAAGAAGTTAAAAAGCAAAGAGGTTTAATATAAAATTTATTAATTTAGTTATTATTAATTAATATTAAAATTTAAAATATATTTAAAAAAATTATTTTTATTTAATAAAATTTTTTTTTTTACTTTTTAATATTATATTATTAAAAATATAATTTGGGGATGGGGGATTGGGGATTGGGGATTGGGGATTGGGGATTGGGCCCAA
>JAEEGL011320762.1_pt1 | contig 11103 bp, 10 predicted proteins | sample 9134231 | NCBI WGS metagenome assembly JAEEGL01 (sample SAMN16246548, study PRJNA631951) | gut metagenome | biome: gut microbiome; feature: rumen; material: fiber-attached | host: Bos | place: Iran: Karaj | collected 2018-10
ACTGTTTGAAACATATGTTGTAACGGAAATACTAAAATCATACTATAACGCTGGTAAAAAGCCAAACATGTTCTACTTTAGAAATAGCGACATGCAAGAGGTTGATCTAATATTTTATGAAAATGGAAAAATCTATCCAATAGAAATTAAAACGACACAAAAGGCAGATGTTAGAAAGGTCAAGGGTTTCAAAGTTTTGACTACATTCTTCCCTCAAATAGAAATAGCCTCTGGTGGAATAATGTGCACTGAAGAAGAATTAATCCCAATCGGTGATGGCAATTACATCATTCCTATCAATTATATTTAATTGTATAAATGCACATGAACAAAATGTTAAAGATTGATTGCAACATGAAGAAAAAATTAAAATTGAAAATACTATTACTTTCATTAGTGATTGCCACAAGCCTATCTGCTTGTGTAAGTTATGATGTTGATATAAATGCCCTAGATAATTATCTAGTAAACAAAAGAACTCTAAAAATCCATGCTCTCGATTGCGATGCAATCAATTTAATGAGTGAACATAATAAAATGGAAGTTTATGATTCAATAGCACATCTAGTTGAAGAGGGAAATATAATTTGTGAAAAGTGCAAGGCACGAAAGAAAACCAAATTCTTGGGTCTATTTGAATCACCATTTGGTAAAGAAGAATATACGGTTGACTTAGAAGAACTTCCAAGTAAAGAGGAATATCTAAAAGCGATTAGCACGATTGGTGAATGGTATATAAACCATGTCCCTACATACCAAGGTAAATTAAAGGAAGAAATGTTAGCAGAATATAGAGGTAATGATAAAAACTACAAAATATATAACCTAATATCAAAAACCTTTAAAACAAAATTCTTTGTATTTGATAATCGCAAGGACTATATAGTGGTATCGACAGACAGTAATGCTAATAAACTTGAGGCGCTTGCAAAAGACACTAACATATCCATGGCAAAAGAAGAAGCAGTTTTAAATTACAAAGATAACTATAATAATATTGACATAAAATCGTCGCAATCCTATTACCCATGTGAATATATAGATGATAGTAAGGATAGCTATGTTAAGGCAGGAGACGATTGCGTTAGATTTTTCTTCTCAGTAATGAACAGTTTTGATAAAGGATTTACACATAGACTTAGTGGTATTGTTGGTAAAAAGTGGAGCAGAATTGACACTAATATATTTCATAGTAATAGAGGTGAAATTGTAAGGGCAATGGTTGCAAATGGGTTTGATGTATATGACAGTTTTGGAAGTACGGAAAATGGTGTTAATATTGTACAGATAAGCAACGCATTTATGCTGATGCCAGGAGATATCATTGTTCGATCAGGACATTTACATATATATTTAGGCAGAGGATATGGGCTTTCAGATAATTTTGGATGGGGTAAGGTAAATAGAATTTTTCCTCAAAGATATAATTATAATCTAAAGAGTGATGAAAATAATCATAACTACATTGTGTGTGATAAAGACATAGACGCTGATGGTACACACAGAAAGTATACGAAAGTATATAGATATAAAGGAGGAGGGAGAAGGTAAATATGAATAAACATAAAATAATTAAATTTGCAGTATTATTGTTTTTGATATTGGTGCTTTGCATTATTGGAAAAACAAATTATGTAAGATATATGAAGTCAGCAAAGTCTAGACACAATAAAAATATTACTAATAGCTTTAAGGAAATATTGATACAAGATGATAAAGATGTTGATGCGATAGGTGAAATATTATTGCTTGCAATAGAAAATGATGTAAAGTGGGACGACCTTAATTTATCAGATAGTTTTAAGATCAAGTTTAAGAATGGGCAAGGAATATTGCTAGGTAAAAGTGAGTATGAAATGTTTGACATAGGATATGACAGCACTATAGGGGAATATAAAAGAAATACCGTCTGGATATATGGCGATAAATATGAAAATATATTTAATACATTGAGATATGGAGAACCTGTTTCTACCATATTTATATTCGAATATAAGATTGACGAAAATAATTTACTTGATGATGTAAAATTAATTAGACGAAAAGATGTTTATTCATTGACAGGCGAAAGAGTTGATGGGGCAAAGGAAGTCACGTACGATTATCTTAATTCGTACATACATAAATTGGCAAATCCAGCAAACCCTAATGTGAACGAATTTTTTTCAGATATTCCGCTTGCAAAGGATTACAAAATTATAAACAAGCCAGATTTAGATAATCTCGGAGTCCCACTAAATTCTACTTGCGAATTATCAAAAGAACAGTTAACGCTCACATTTATCTATCCTAATTATAAAAAAATATGGGATGTAAAATATAACATTGACCTAGACTATAAATTAGATTATATAGAGTTTATAGAAATAGCATCTAAGTAATAGTATATGGAAATAAAGAAAATAAATTTGCCAATTGAAGATGGTGTAAAGATGAGCCTTAAAGCTGGCGAGAAGGTTTTAATTTCGGGCATAATCTACACAGCTCGTGACGAGGCGCATGAAAAAATTATAGAGATGTTTGATGCCGGGCAGCATCTGCCTATGGATTTTAAAAACCAGGCAATATATTATGCTGGCCCTGCGCCAGCAAAACCTGGCCAGGTGATTGGCTCTTGCGGTCCAACAACAAGCAGCCGCATGGACAAGTACACGCCTACATTTTTAAAAGAGCTCGGCGTTTCCGTGATGATAGGAAAAGGCAAACGCTCAGGCGAGGTCATAGAGGCAATGAAATCTACCAAGGCGGTTTATTTTGTGGTAATAGGCGGCCTTGGCGCAAAAATCGCATCGTGCGTCACTAAAAATGAACTTGTCGCCTTCCCAGAACTTGGCGCCGAGGCAATTAGAAAACTCGAAGTCGTGGACATGCCCGCCATCGTCGCAGTCGACTCTGCCGGCCACAGCATTTACTAAGAATACTAGAAGATTTTGGATAAATAACTCCGTCCCCTCGTCGATGCGGGGACCCCAAAAAATGAACAAGGTTTTGAAAAAGTTAATAACTAAAACCGCCATCATCTGCCTAAGTGCAGTGCTGTTTTCGTGCACAGGCACCACTTTTTCCTCGCTCCCAGTCATCCAGCAGGTAGGGTCTGAAAATCTAGAACTTCCTGCCAGGGAAAAATATATTGAAGCACTTGATGTAATAGGAAAGTGGTATGCCTCATCTATTGCCACCTATCAAAATTTTTTGGAAGAAGAATCGGTGGCAGATTATCTAGCATGGCTTGATAAACAAACCGCCTATGAAAAATCTAAAGACGTTTACATAGAAAAAAAAGTTCTTTCAACCAAAAAAGTCTTCTTAAAATATTTTGAGTCCGAAAGCAAAAAAGAATATAACGTTATAACCGACAAGGACACAGGAATAAACCTCGGAACTCTTCCTAAGGATTCAACAATTTTGAAAGCCTCGCACGAAGCCGTAGAAAATTATATAGATCAATACAAAAATATAAAATTCAGAGAGAGCATCTCGTATTACCCTTGCCCTTATATAGAAGACAGCATAGACGATTACAAGCAGGCAGGTGATGAATGCGTGCGTTTCTTTTTTACTATCATGAACAGCGTCAACAAAAGTTTCACCTATTACCTAAAAGATTTTTCAGGCCATAGGTGGAGCCGCATCAACACAACAATTCTGGCGACCGATGAAACAAGCGTCATGGCTGCTCTTTATAAACTAGGCTTTGACATTTACGACTCCAAAGGCTTTTACCTCGACACCGATGAAGATGGCATCCTGGATTACGAGGCAAGAAAAATCACAAGAGACTTTAAACTAAAAACCGGCGATGCAATAATAAGGGATGGCCACATCCACATATACATGGGGGCAGATGCTGACCCAACCAAAAATTTTGGCTGGGGCAAAGTGAATCGCAAATTTCCAAATTCATATACATTTGGTACTATGCTTTATGGTGAAGATGAATTTGCAATTTATTGCAGTGCCGACACAGAAGAAGATGGAGCTTTTAGGCCGTACACAAGAATTTTAAGATATAACGATAAGGAATAAAAGCCTACAGAATATAAAATATAAATTATTATAGCGGAGATATAAATAATAGTATGAAAAAATTAAAAATTTTGGGAATAGTTCTTATAGTGGTTCTTGCGGCATTTGCCTTATTCTATTTTGGTTTTTATAAAAATAGAGTTTTAAACAAGCACATGTATAGGCATGCCAATCCAAGGACGTATTTTACGGAACTTGATAAAGTAAATCCAAGTAGAATTTTATATGATGCCTTATCGGGATTTTATTCATGGGATGTCCTTCCACTTTCTGAAAATTTTAAAAAGAAATTTAAAACAAGACAGGACCTCATTCCAGAATTTGATCTTATAACAAGCATAAGTAGTGGATACAAGCATAGGGATAATGAAGAGATGATTTTAATCCACGCCGAGCAGCTCCAAAGCATCTTCACCGATAGAATCTACACCTATTATTTTAGCTTCCGCCTAAACGATAAAAGGCAGCTTGACGATGTAAAACTCATTCGCGAGGAGACCTATTTCACGGGCACCGACACCGTCGCCTCAAGCCGCACCTTCGACTAACCTGTAAGTAGGCAGATGGATACTAGTATCCATCTCCAATATTTTTGCCTATTGACAGAGGCGGCCAAATTAGGTAATATATGGGGGCTCTCAAGGAGAGCTTGTAAAGTGGTACTTTGCCCACCACCAAGGTGAAATATCTGAGGCTGGTTTAAAAATTTTTGCACTATTTATGGTGTCCAATTATTTTTTATGGGGTAGGTACTTATGCCTACTTTTTTATTTTTTTAGGAGGTGATTTTAATAGCAGGCAAGAATCAATATCAAACGAATTCTATGATTCGTGATCCAGAAGTAAGAGTAATTGGTCCAGATGGAGAGCAACTCGGCGTTATGTCTTCCAAAGAAGCATACTTCAAGGCGCAAGATTTAGAACTTGACCTTGTAAAGATTTCGCCAAATGCTAACCCACCAGTGTGCAAAATTACGGACTATAACAATTTCCTTTACGAACAAAAACGTAGAGAAAAATTACAAAGAAAAAATCAAAAGCAAATTGAACTAAAAGAACTTAGAATGTCGCCAAACATAGACACCAACGATTTAAACATCAAGATTAATGCGGCAAGAAAATTTTTAGAAAAAGGCAACAAGGTAAAAGTTACTATTCGTTTCTACGGAAGAGAACTTGGAAGAATGAAAACATCTCAGCCTATGCTAGATAGTTTTGCCGAAAAGCTTTCTGACATAAGTGGTATAGACAAGCAACCACTTATAGAAGGGCGTAACATGAGTATGATACTTGCGCCAAAATCAGGTGGCAGTAAGAAGAAGGCTCCTCAAGATGCAAAACAAGATAGCAAAGAACAAGAAGAATAAACAATAACCAATTAGGAGGAAATAAAAATGGCAGGTAAAGTAAAAGTTAAAGCAAAAACAAAACAAGCAGCAGCAAAAAGAATGAAAAAAACAGCAACAGGAAAACTTGTAAGAATGAAGGCCAATAAGTCACACATACTTAATAAGAAGACAACAAAAAGGAAAAGAGGTTTACGTAAGAGCACAGTAGTTGATAAGACCAACGAAAAAGCAATGAAGAAAATTCTTCCACATCTATAAGATGACATTTGCTACAAGAGACTAAATAATTACTAAACCAAAATAAAAATATTGGAGGAAAATTAAAATGGCAAGAGTAAAAGGCGGCGTAAACGCCAAGCACAAACACAATAAAGTTTTAAAAGAAGCAAAAGGTTACAGAGGCGCTCGTTCTAAGCAATATAGATATGCAAAACAATCAGTAATGAGAGCAATGGCCGAAAGTTTTGCAGGTCGTAGACAAAAGAAGAGACAATTCAGAATGTTATGGATTACAAGAATCAATGCAGCATGTCGTGAAAACGATATCTCTTATTCTAAATTCATAAGCGGTCTTAAGGCTCAAGGAATTGAACTTGATAGAAAGGTACTCGCAAAAATGGCAGTTGAAGATGCTGCAGGATTTAAGCAACTTGTAGAAAAGGCAAAGTCTGCGAAATAACAACATCTGCCTTGATAATAAAACAAATCAATCTATGAACATAGAAGAAAAACTTAAAGAGTTACATAGCAAAGCAAAAGAATTATTTGAAAACGCCGTAGATCAAAAGCAGGTTGAAGAAGCTAGGCTTTATTTTCTTGGGAAAAAGGGCGAGTTTGCTAAACTTATGGAAGAGCTTAGAAATGCGACTCCCGATGAAAAAAAGGTGCTTGGAAAGAGCATCAATGATGTAAAGCAGTTTGTAGAGGGCAAGGTCCTTGAAACAAGGGAAAGAGTCAACAAGAAAATCAACGAAGTTCGTCTTGTGAATGAAAAAATTGACGTTTCTCTTCCTGCAAAAAAAATTGAATATGGCCACCTTCATCCATGTACCAAGATTTATCTTGAGCTTGAAGACATTTTTAAAAGGCTTGGATACACTGTGATTGAAGGTCCAGAAATTGAATACGACGAATATAATTTTGAAAAGCTGAACATAGAAAAGGGTCACCCTGCTCGTGATGAGGCAGATACTTTTTATATCAATGACAAGATTTTGCTTAGAACCCAGACATCTCCAGTTCAAGCCCGTGTTATGGAACAGGGAAAGCTTCCAATTTGTATGATAAGTCCTGGAAAGGTATATCGTTCAGACTCAGTTGATGCGACTCACTCGCCAACTTTCAACCAAATTGAAGGCCTCGTTGTTGATAAGGACATAACATTTGCCGATCTTAAGGGAACCCTCACACTTTTTGCCAAGGAACTCTTTGGTCCTGAAATCAAAACTCGTTTCCGTCCTCACCACTTCCCATTTACTGAGCCAAGCGCTGAAATGGACGTTTCTTGTTTCAAATGCGGCGGTAAGGGCTGCTCTTTTTGCAAGGGCGAGGGCTGGATAGAGATACTTGGTTGCGGTGTTGTAAATCCAAGAGTTTTTGACCTATGCGGAATAGATAAAAACGTTTATTCAGGATTTGCCTTTGGAATAGGAATGGAGCGTATCGCACTTCTAAAATATGAAATTGACGATATGAGACTACTTTATGAAAATGATATAAGATTTTTGAATCAGTTTTAAAATCCATTAGGCAGATGCATAAAAAACCAAAATAAAACCAAAACCAAACAAAAAATCAAAATACAAACCAATAAATAATGAAAGCATCAATAAATTTTTTAAAAAACTATATACCAGATTTACAAGTAGACGATAAAGACTTCGCCGAAAGACTTACTATGTCTGGAACAAAGGTAGAAAGTTTTAAAAGGCTAGATAACAATCTAGAAAAAATTTTTGTTGGAAAAATTGAAAAAGTTGAAAAGCATCCAGATGCCAACAAACTCGTTGTGTGCACAGTAAATATAGGTGGCAAGGAAAAAGAATGTAACGTAGCACCACTTAAGGACCCATATCTTCAAATTGTAACGGGCGCACCAAATGCTAGGGACGGTCTCATCTGCCCTGTAGTAGTTGCTGGCGGAAAGGTTGCTGCAAGCGCACATGATAATGAAGAACACAAAGACGGAATAAAAATTACAGCTGGAAAACTTCGCGGTGTTGACTCTCAAGGCATGTGCTGTTCTATAGATGAGCTTGGTCAAAATCCAGCGCTTTTTGCTAGAAAGCATGAAACAGAAGATGGCCTTTATGAAATGAATGGAATGGATGTTCAACCAGGTGATGATGCACTAGGAGCATTAGGACTTCATGATACAGTTTTTGATTTTGAAATTACATCTAATAGAGTTGATTGCTACAGCATATTTGGAATTGCAAGAGAAGTTGCAGCAACATATAACTTAAAATTAAATAAACCAAATTTTAAATTTAATACTAAACTTCCAAAGGAAGATTATATAAATATAGATGTCAAGGCAAGTGATCTGTGTTCTTGTTTTGCTACAGCCCTTGTAAAAAATTTAAGAATAAAAGAGTCACCAAAGTGGCTTAAAGAAAACCTAAGAAGCATAGGAATCAGGCCTATCAATAATATAGTAGATATCACCAATTTTGTAATGATGGAACTTGGTCAGCCTATGCACGCATACGATTATGAAACGCTAAAAGGGGGCAAAATCATAGTAGATAGGGCACTTGATGGTGAAAAGTTTAAGACCCTAGATGGAACAGAAAGAGTCCTTGATAATACTATGCTTACTATAAGAGATGGTGAGAGTGCCATAGGTCTTGCAGGAGTTATGGGCGGTGAAAATACTATGATTACTGAAAGTGCCAAAACTCTTTTCCTTGAAGCAGCAAACTTTAACGGAACAAATATAAGACGGACAAGCAAGAAGGTAGGGCTTAGAACAGAAGCATCAAATCTTTTTGAAAAAGGACTAGACCCAAATAGTGCTGTCCTTGCAATAAATAGAGCCCTTGCTCTTATAGAAGAATTAGATGCAGGTGATATAGTAGAAAACCAAATCACATATTATCCAAAAAAGAAAGAAGCACAAAAGATTGAGGTTAGCGCAGGCAGAATAAATAAAATAATAGGCACCAGTTTTGATACAGATTATATGAAAAAAGTTCTAGATAAGATAGAGCTAGAAACAACTATAAAAGGCGATGCGCTAGAAATTTTAGTTCCCACATTCCGTCAGGACATAAATACAGTAAATGACGTAGCCGAAGAAATTACAAGATTCTATGGTTATAATAATATAGCAGAATCAACTCCAAAAATCACAACTGTTTCATCAGAAAAAAATCTTAAACTTGAGACAAGAAAGATTTTAAGATCTCTAGCTCTTGCAGCAGGATATAATGAAGCAAGAACCTATTCATTTGAAAGTGAAAAAGTTTATGACAAACTAAAGTATGCACCAAATGCAATGGAGAGAAATTACATAAAAATCCAAAATCCACTGGGTCCAGAATTTGCCGTAATGAGAACTCAGCTTATAAATGGTATGCTCATATCACTTGCTGGCAACTATAACAAAAGAAATAAGAATGTTAAGCTTTTTGAAACAGCAAGTATATATCTTCCAAAGGAGCTTCCTCTTAAAGAACTTCCAACAGAGCAAGAACAAATTATATTTGGCGCCTATGGCGATATGGATTTCTTTAAAATGAAGGGCGTAATAGAAGAGGCATTTGCAAAACTTGGTATAAATAGAAAAAGAAAATATACACCGCATAAAACATGGGAAGAGGCAGCCCCTTTCCATCCAAATAGAAGCTGTGAAATTTTTTGCGGTTTAGATAAAGTAGGCGTGATGGGCGAGATTGAACCAAGTATTGCAGAAAGTTACGAAATAGAAGAAAGGCCACATATTGCAATTTTAGATATTGAAAAACTTGCATCATTTGCCAAATTTGAAACAAGATATAAGCCTTATGCAAAATATCCAGAAGTGCTTCGTGATATTTCGGTAACTGTTCCAAAAGATATCATCGCATCACAAATTGAAGAGATAATTACTGGAAAGGCTGGCCGAAATCTTGCAAGCCTGAATCTTTTTGATATATACGAAGGAAAGCAGGTTAAGGAAGGATTTAAGTCTATGGCCTATAGCATAAGTTTTGTATCGCACGACCATACACTAACTGACGAGGAAGTTGATGCTTCAATGAAGAATATTGTTGATGGCCTAAAGTCTCTTGGTGTTGAACTTCGTGAATAACAGGCCGGGCGGGGATATTTATCAAAAGCCCCCAAAAAAGCCTCAATTTAACCGAAAATTCACAATTATTTAATATCTGCTTAATAGCTAAAAAGTAGAATAGTCAGGAAAAAGACAAAATTAGGGACCTATAGTATAATAATAAGTTGTACCCATTGAGAAAGCCCAAAATAAAAATGTATAAAACAAAAAACCAAAACAAAAACTTAATCTTAAGCAAGAATATTTTTTCTATAGCATTTTTATTAATGCTAGTTTTTGCTATCGTAAGCTTTATAAGTTTCACATTTGCCTCAAATATCATTGATATGAAGCATGACGAAGAAAATGGAGTATCTGAGGAAGCTCCACTTGGCGAGACAGAAAATATTTATGACAATTACATTAATGTAGAAAGAAGAAGAGGCGACAAGGCCAATGTCAATGAGATTCAACTAGATGATGGCAGGTATACTGGCCAGATAATCTCAAATCAAAAACTTGAAACCGAAGAGATAATGATTGAAACTGGATTAAATGTTCAAGTTGTTCGTTCTGCTCAAGGAAATAACAATGACGAGGGTCTTCAAAATGATGCTGCATATTCTGAAACTGCAGAAATTTCAATAGAACAAGAATTATATGATTATAGTGGAAGTATTTTCGTAAAACCAAAAGAAACAACTGCAGCTCCATCAACTGAGGAAACATCTCCAGCAGAGGCTACAGTAACTAAAGCGGCAGTTTTAGAAGGAGTTGTAAAAACTATAACAGGTCGTGCCAATGAGGCACTTGTTGCAATGACCACTGAGGTAAGTAAGGAAACAGAATATACAGGTCCAAAATCAGCTTCTATTGTAAAAGCTTCTCTTTCTGAACCACTTTTTGTTCAAACAACAGGTGAGAACCAAGGTGTTTTTGATGCATTTGGAACTTTTATAATGAATTTATTCCATGGAGTTGGTCCATCTTCGGAATCTGAAACAGTTGCCAATATACAAGACTTTAGTTTGGTTAACAATGATGATATGGATATAAATTATGCAAGGCAGGAAAGTAAGGTTGTAAAAGTTAAAAAACAAAGAAAGTTAAGCCTTGAAGAACAAATTGCTATATATCAAGCTCAAGGCATAGCAACTACAATTATAGATGCTTATGATGAAGCATCAGGTCAGTGGACTAAGGCACTTGCGACTTGGGACAATAACACAGGACAGTGGAAGAAAGTTGATTATGAGCCAGTGATAGAATATGAAGAAGAAGTAATAGAAACTGCTACGCAAAATACTCCAGAAGGTTTTGCATCTAACAAACCAGGTCAAGGCGGAATACTTGGTATTAAGTATGTAGGCGAAGTAGATCCTTTAAAATATATAAGTTATGAAAAAGATAAGATTATATTAGATAGAGAGCGTCTTGGCTTTGACCCATCAACCCTTTCAAGAGGACTATATC
>JAEEGL012755794.1_pt1 | contig 11103 bp, 9 predicted proteins | sample 9134231 | NCBI WGS metagenome assembly JAEEGL01 (sample SAMN16246548, study PRJNA631951) | gut metagenome | biome: gut microbiome; feature: rumen; material: fiber-attached | host: Bos | place: Iran: Karaj | collected 2018-10
AGGTTTGCCTGCCTCATAGAAACTCTTCTGATTGATGATGGTATCAACGGCAATAGCCGTCTTACCCGTCTGGCGGTCGCCGATAACCAACTCACGCTGTCCGCGTCCGATAGGAATCATGGAGTCGATAGCCTTGATGCCGGTCTGCAGGGGCTGCTCGACGGGCTGACGGAAGATGACGCCGGGAGCCTTGCGCTCAATGGGCATCTCGAAGAGCTCGCCTTCGATGGTACCCTTGCCGTCGATGGGCTCGCCGATGGTGTTGATGACGCGGCCCACAAGCCCCTCGCCCACACGGATGGAGGCAATGCGCTTGGTGCGTTTCACCGTGTCGCCTTCATTGATGGTGCTGGCCTCGGCCAACATCACCACGCCTACATTGTCTTCTTCGAGGTTTTGGACGATGCCCTGCTCGCCTGAGGCGAACTCGACCAGCTCGCCAGCCTGTGCGTTGTTCAATCCATAGACGCGGGCAATGCCGTCGCCTACGGTGAGGACGGTTCCTACCTCCTCCAGCGCAACATCCAGATTGACATCGGCCAATTGTTTCTTCAGAATCGCCGATACTTCGGCAGGTTTAATTTCTGACATATATCTTTTGTATTAGTTTATTGCTTACAATTTGCTCTCATACACATTCTTGTCGAACTGCTGACGGAGCTTCACCAGTTTGGTGCTGAGACGGGCGTCGTAGATGTTGTTGTCGTACTCTATGGCGAAACCTCCAATTATCTTGGGGTCCGTCTTTGTTATCAGCTCCACCTCCTTGCCAGTGTGGCGGGCAACAGTCTGAATGACGGTCTCGCTGATGGAGGCATCCACCTCGGTTGCCGTGGTGAACTTGGACAACACAATATTGTGACTTTCGCGATAGAGGTCCAGATACGAAGCGCTGATTCCGCTCAGGTTCACCGAGCGGCTCTTCCGCACCACAAACTCCAAGAAAGCCATGGTTGTCTTGCCGACATGCTGGGCAAAGATGTCCCGCACGATGGCAATCTTCCTTGACTCCTTGATCACCGGATTGCGGAAGACGGTGCTGAACACCCTGTTCTCCGAGCTGACGGCATACACCAGTCTCATGTCCTGAGCCACTTGGTCCTGCTCGCCCAACTCGTCAGCCAGCATAAAGAGAGCCTTTGCGTAATTTATATTGATTCTATAGTCTTGCACGGTGACAGTATTCTGATGGTTGTTTTCAAAAACGGGTTACAACTAATTGAGGTGTGCATGCTCAAGCTCACGCTGAATCAGCTTATCGGCGTTCTGCTTGTCGGAGAGCTCTGCTTTCATCAGCTTCTCGGCTATCTCTATCGAGAGATTGGCAATCTGGTTCTTCAAGTCGTGCATGGCTTTCAGTTTCTCGTAGTTGATGCTTTCACGGGCATTCTCCACGATGCGGTCGGCCTCCTCGGTAGCCTTGATGCGGGCGTCCTCGACAATTTTCTCGCTGGTCAAGCGGGCGTTGCGCAGCAGTTCGTCGCGCTCCATCTTGGCCTCCCTCAGCAGGTCCTCATTGTGAGCCGTGAGTTGGCGCATCTCCTCGCGGGCCTTTTCGGCGGCGTTCAGCGAGTCGGCAATAGCCTTTTCACGTTTTTGCAATGCTTTCAGTAGCATCGGCCAACCCCATTTGCCAAGGATGAAGGCCAGCACACCGAACGAGACAAGCATCCAGAAAAACGTACCTAAACCGGGATTAATTAACGGGTTATTCATTTATTACTATTGTTTAAGTTTCTGTTGTGATGGTGAATAGGAAGGGATGTCGGTGCCAATCGCGCCGGCACCCCTTTCTCCTGTTGTGTCGGAACTACTTGAGGACAACCAGCAAGCAGACAACCACTGCGAAGAAGGCAACACCTTCAACCAGTGCGGCGGCAATAATCATGGTAGAACGGATGTCGCCACCAGCCTCGGGCTGACGGGCCATACCTTCCATTGCACCCTGACCAATTTTACCGATGCCGAGACCAGCACCGATAGTTGCCAAACCTGCTCCGACTGCTGCGCCGAAATAACCCCAGGCCATTTGGGCAGCTGCTTGTAATAAAATGAGTAATGACATAGTTGTGTTTTTTATGTGTTTTATTAATGTATTTTTCTGTATTTCAGTGTTATGAATCTGTTCTCCAGCATTGGCACATGCCCCACTTTTGAACACGCAAAATTAGATAAAAAAATTCATTTACACAAGTTTTTAACACTATATTCTTTCATATTTTTTTCAAAATGCTGATTTGCAATTATATTAACAAGACCCCCTGTGACGCGACTTCCACCTGAAAAAAAACCTCCCTGCAGTCCGCTCATTCGAGGCCGGGAGGCAGGGAGGTTTGTAATGTAAAACTGCTTGTAATTTACTCTAACGAGGCACTGATACGCTCCAGGCAATCGCCAAGCACCGAGCGGGGACAACCCAGATTCAGCCTGAAACGGCAACGGTAGTTGCTCCCTCCAAATGTGGTGCCATCATTCATTGCCACGTGTGCGCGGTTGAGGAAACGGTCTTTCAACTCGTCATGCTGAAGGCCCATGTCGCTGAAATCAAGCCATGCCAGATAGGACGCTTCGGGCAGCACAGCCTTCACTTGCGGCAGGTGCTCGCGCAGATAGTTCTGAAGAAACTCCACGTTGCCCTCAAGATAGTGCAGCATTTGCTTCAACCACTCTTCGCCTTGGCTGAAAGCCGCCTCGGCCCCGACAAAAGCGAATATATTTCCCATCGCCACCTCGTAGCCGTCCAAGTAGCCGAAAAACCTCTTCCTCAGCGAGGGATTGGGGCAATAGCACACGGAGCTGCCCAGCCCTGCCATGTTGAAGGTTTTGCTGGGGGCCATGAATGTGATGGAAATATCCTTGGCGTGCTGACTCACCGTACTGAAGCTTACGTGCTTGTGCCCGGCAAGTGTCATGTCGGCATGTATCTCGTCCGAAATCACGTTCACGTTATTTCTGTAGCAGATGTCGGCCAGCCGCCTCAGCACCTCCTCGCCCCACACTGTGCCTCCGGGGTTGTGCGGGTTGCTCAGTATCATCCAGCGGCACTGCCGTGCACGCCATTCAAGGTCCTCAAAGTCGATGGCAAAACGGCCGTCCTCGATCTTCAGCGGACTGCACACCAATTGGCGGTGCCCGCCTTGCGGCAGATCAAGAAAAGGGGGATAAACCGGCGTGGTGACCAGCACCCCGTCGCCGGGTTCCGTCAACGCTTGCAGCACAAATGAGATGCCGGAGACAATACCGGGGATGAAGTGCAGCTCCTCGCGCTCGCTTTCAATGGCGTAGTGGTTTTTAAGCCACCCGCGCACAGCGTTCCAATAGCTCTCCGGTGGCATGGCGTAGCCCAGCACCTCGTGCTCGCAGCGTTGCCGCAGGGCGTCCATGATGAAATCGGGCGTGCGGAAATCCATATCTGCCACCCACATGGGTGTCAAATCCTCACGGCCAAAGAATAGTTTCAAACCGTCATGCTTCACACAGTTTGTTCCCTTGCGTGGGATGACTTCATCGAAATTGTATTGTTTCACAGAGTTGATAGTATTAGTAGGCTAATTACAATAACTGTCAAGTGCAAATGTAAATGTTGAGAGGATGAGAGTTGATTGCTTGTCAGCGAGACACCAACCGCTCAATTCTCAACTTTCATCTTGGTTAAGTCGATGGAGTAGTGCAAACCCACATTCTCGCGGCGTGCCCTTGCCATCTTGATAATCAGGTAGGCACAGGCTATCAGGTTGCGCAGTTCGCTCAGTTCCTCGGTCAGCACCGAACGGTTGTAGAGATCCTCTGTCTCGCGGAATATGAGGTTGAGGCGGTCAAACGCTCGTTGCAGACGCAGGTCGCTGCGCACTATGCCGACATAGTTCCACATCAGTTCTTGCAGTTCGCGTTTGGTCTGGGTTATGAGTACCATCTCCTCGTTCAGCACCATGCCCTCGGCGTTCCAGTCGGGCACAGCGTGGCATATCTCGCGGGTCTTCACCCGTTCAATGGCGCTCATGGCGGCGTTGTGGGCGTATACTACGGCCTCAAGCAACGAGTTGCTGGCCAATCGGTTGCCACCATGCAGACCGGTGCACGAGCATTCGCCGGCGGCATACAGGTGGTGGATGGACGACTCGCCGTTCTTGTCCACCTTGATGCCTCCGCACTGGTAGTGTGCTGCCGGGCGGATGGGAATCATGTCCTTGGTGATATTGATGCCCAGCTCCAAGCACTTGGCGTAGATGGTCGGGAAGCCGTTGATGAGCTCGTTCTTGTCTATCCCGCGGGCGTCGAGGTACAAGTGGTCCACACCCGCAATCTTCATCTCGTTGTCGATGGCTCGGGCAACGATGTCGCGTGGGGCAAGGGACAGGCGTTTGTCGTACTTGTGCATAAACTCGTTGCCCTTGAAGTCCTTCAGGATGGCCCCTGCGCCGCGCATGGCCTCGGTGATGAGGAAGGCGGGTTTCTCGGCAGGGTTGTACAGCGAGGTGGGATGGAACTGCATGAATTCCAAATCGCTCAGCACTCCGCGGGCACGATGCACCATGGCCACCCCGTCGCCCGTCGAGATGATGGGGGTCGTTGTTGTGGTGTACACGTTGCCCATGCCGCCGGTGGCAAGCAGCGTCACCTTGGCCAGATAGGTGTCAATCTGGTTGGTACGGCAATCAAGGGCGTAGACACCGTAGCATTCGATGTCCGGCGTGTGTTTCGTCACCCGCTGTCCCAGATGGTGCTGTGTGATGATGTCGATGGCAAACTGATGCTCTTTCAGTTCGATGTTGGGGTGGTTGTGCACCGCTTCCAGCAATCCGCGTTCGATTTCGGCACCAGTGTTGTCCTTGTGGTGCAGGATGCGGAACTCCGAATGCCCCCCCTCGCGGTGCAGGTCGTAGCGGTCGCCCGCGCGGCTCATGTCAAAGTTGACACCGTATTGCACCAACTCGCGTATGCGGTCCGGAGCCTCGCGGATGGTCATCTCCACCACTTCGCGGTCGCAGATGCCGTCGCCGGCCACCAGTGTGTCCTGTATGTGTTTGTCGAAGCTGTCGCTGTCGTACATCACTGCCGCAATGCCGCCCTGGGCATAGCGTGTCGAGCCTTCGGCGGCCTCGCCTTTACAGAGAATGCATACTTTGCCGTAGGGGGCCACTTTGAGCGCGTAGCTCAACCCTGCAATTCCCGATCCGATGACCAGAAAATCGACTTCAAATCTCATCGAACTATTGCCTTATTGTTTTCTATATTAAAAGAGGCGGAGAACCTCCGCACAATAGAATTACATATTTCTAACCATGGGGAGCAGGTAGATGGCTGCAATAATCATTGCCACCACGCCCACCACCAGCAGGATGTAAAGCAGTGTGGTCAAATAGCGCCACATCTTGTGCGACTCGCGTAGGAAATTCACTACGGGATATATCTCTTGGGTGGCTCTAAGCTCATTGGCCATACGCATAGCACGGCGCATATAAACAACTGCCGGCACAATGGCTACGGCCAGCACCAGCAAGCCCAAGCCTGCCAGACCCATGATGTTGTCAATGTAGAAAGGCGTATCCTCGGGAAGCATGTTGCTCATAAATAGCAAAGCAATACCACCTACTGCCAAAAAGAGTGTACCAATGACTGTGAGAATCGAAAAAACATTCATCCTATTACCAACGCGGGTAACATACATTTTGCTATTTTTCAACAGCATAATTTCGTTTTCTTCCATATTGAGTTATTTTTATTTCTTTTGCAAATATAGCATTTTTTTTTAAATGCAATACAAAATCCTTTAATAAGTGCTTTTTTTTTAACCCGCCTTTTTACTTTGTCTGCATTCGTTCTTCCTTCGCTCCTTGTACCTCACTTCTTCCTCATTTGTTCCTCATTTCTCTAAGGTTCATTAGAGAAATGTTAGATAACTGGGTTCAAAGAGTACAACAAGGAGCGAAGGAAGAGTGGGGGAGGGCCAAGGCATGAGCGTTGCGTAATTGTCGCGAAAAGGGGGCGTTCCGTCACCGTGGAGGAGCGTATTCTTTTTAATTAGAGTTTTTTTTGTATTTTTGCATTTTGTTATGAGGCACTTCGTATGGTGTATAGGCATGATGGCAATTGCCATGGCATTGGCCGCCGGCTGCAGCAACAGGCAGTCGGGCGGAAAGGTGGACCTGCGGCTGCGCGCCCGGATAGACCGCCTGAACAAAGAGGCCTTTATGGATCGCTTTGACAATCCCCATCGCTCCCTCTATTATTCTTATAGTGCTGTACGCCTTGTGCAGGACTCGCTGCCCAGTTATGACGACGGTCTGATGCGGGCGTATAACAATCTGGCCTTCGGCTATTACATGGTGGCTGAGCACGATTCGGCCGCCGCCTATACGGACAGTGTTACCGCTGTGGGGAGCCGCTCCCCGGTCCGATGGCACAGCTCCCTGCGCCGCAATGTCGAAGTGGAGCGGGTCATAGCCCAGCTGATGCAGGTGCGCCTGTTGCAGCGGAGTTGCCACATTGCCGACTCCTACCAGCTGCTCTACGACATCAACCAGTCAAAAGTGCTGAAACGCCAGCCGGACAACTATCTCTATTCCTATGCACAGATGGAGTATTTCATCACCTCGCTGACGCTGAACTACCATTATCGGAACAGCGCGGTGGCCTCGTCGTCCGGCACCACCCTCTCCGCCGACACCAAAGCGGTGATGAAGGACTTGCTGGCCGATGTGGAGCAGGCGCGCCAGGGTCTGCGATGCGATTATGCCGAGGAGATGTCGCTCAACTATGCTTTGGCACACAGCTATTACCGCTTGGCGGCGGCTTCGGGCAGCGATGCACGTCTGCTGGGCCGTGCCTACGACTATCTCTACGCCAACGCCAAGATGCTGGCCATACCGGGGCAGTATTGCATCTACCATCTGGCCAACGTGTTCCAGCTGCAAGCCTTCATTGCAGCCGACACCAATATCACCCGCGACACATATATAAGCAAACCCCTGTGCAGCACCAAGCTGCAACGGCTCATGCAAGCCACGCAGGCGGTCTACCGGACCGATACCACGCTGGCCGACCCGGACTATGGGATGAACATGTTCGACGTCTCCACCGACCTCTTTTTCCAGACCGTTGACCCTTATCAGCACCTCGGAGCCGTGGTGGCTGCGGCGGAGTACTGTCTGCACATTGGTGAGCTGGAGGAGGCTTACGACTATTACACCATGGCCCTGACGGACACTTCGTGGCACGACGACATGGCTCCGAAGTTCGAGTCCATGCTCTACGATGGTTTGATACGGATGGGCTATTCCCAGTCGGCTGAGGACAATGCCCGCTGGTATGCCCGCGAAATGGAGCTGCTGAGTCTCATCAACCGCAACGAGAGTGCCGACCTCAAGCTGCAGGACCGCCTCTTCCAATCCGAGTCGCGAAACCGCTACTACACAGTCGCCATCTGTGTAGGGGCTCTCTTCCTCATTGCTTTGGCCACCTTAGTGGTGTTGCTGCGTCGCCGCTCAAAGGTTCTGCGGGCTGAGAAACAGGCTTTGCAACTGGCTAAGAGGCAAGATGTCGAGCGCATTGCCAATGTGGAGACCTGTCTCTCCGTCATGCGGCATGACATCAATCCCTTCCTCTCCTACCTTACCGCCAAAAACCTCAGCCCCGAGATGCGGCAGGAGGTGCTGGACCAACTGCTGCGCACCTTTGCCAATATAAAGAACTGGACTAATCTCTCCATCCCTGCTGGCCTCCAGTTCCAGCTCTCCGACTTCCCCCTGTCCGAGGTGTTTGACAGCGTCGCCGCCTCGTGTGTGAGGTTGCAGCCGGAGGTGGAGCTCCTCTTTCATCCCACGCAGCTCCGTCTGCAAGGCGACCGGCAGCTGACCGAAATCCTGTTGCGCAACTTGGTGAACAATGCTTTGCAGCACACCGCCAAGGGCGAGGTGACGGTCTCCGCCGAGCCCTACAAAACCGACAACCGTTTTGTGCACATCACCGTCAGCGACACCGGTACGGGAATGGACGGCGAGACTCTTGAGAACCTGTTCCGCACAGACAAGAAGCCAAGCGTCAATGTGGATACAGGAGCCCCGCACGGCACAGGTTTCGGGCTCATACTCTGCAAGTACATCATCAAGCGGCACGACGACAACACCCTGCGTGGCTGCCGTATCTGGGCGGAGAGCGAGATGGGCAAAGGGAGCACCTTCCACTGCCTCATGGCTCTTGGAGACATGAAAAGTGAACCTTTTTGAATGGGTTAATGAGTAAACGAGTGAATGCGTGAGTCTTTTTGAATATGTTTATGTGAGAATTCTCTTCCACTTTTCACTTTATTGAATGTGTGAATCAATTTTAATTGTTAATTTGAACCTATGGATCCCATAAAGATTATCATTGTCGACGACGAGCCTATCATCCGCAAGGCTCTCAAAACAGAACTGAACAACCCATCCACCACCGTGGCCTGTGGCATGAATGACGACGGCGAGATAGAATATCGCGGTGTCGAGGTACTGGACACCTTCGCCAACGGGGCGCAGCTTATGGCCGCCCTCGACAGCCCCGCCGAGCACCCCATGCCGGACTATCTCCTCCTCGACATGGAGTTCCAGGGCGAGCCCACCGGCGGCATCTTCCTTGCCGACCGGGTCCACCGCAAATACCCCGACATCAAGATTGCCATCCTCTCAGGCCGTTTCGACAACCCCCTGCCCAATGAGATGGGACGCCATGAACGCATGGTGGAGATTGCCCGCGTCGTCTTCGAATCGTTGGACCACGGGGCACGCGCCTTCGTTAGCAAAAACGCCGCCGGGGGCTTCTCTGTGGAGAACGTGCTGCGCGCCATCGAGTCCCTCGAACGGGGCGAGAAGTACTACTTCAATTACCCCGTCATGCTCACCCTCAAGGAGGCCGCGGAGCTCTATATCAAGAACGCCTCCCTGTGCCGCACCGACATTGCCGTCACCGACACCGAGCGGAGCCTCCTCCTCCTCGAAGCCGCGGGCTGCACAGCCTCCGAGATTGCCGTCTCCCTCCACGAGACCGACAAGAGCATACAAGAACGGCAGAAAGACCTCTCCCGCAAACTCGACATCGTCAACAAGTCAGGCGCACGCATAGCCAAAGCCCTGCAATACGGATTGATAGATGCCAGAGAGATAAAATTCCTGAAAAAATAAACGTGCCACACACCCCAAAAAACCAAAAAACAACCCTCACTTAACCCGAAAAAGAGCCGTGCGCCACGCCCTTCACGAATAAATAAACGGCACAGAACCAGACGTTCACATCAAAAAATAAAAAAATATTTTGCCAATTGGGAAAAACTTCGTACTTTTGCACCCGATTTTGACAACAAAAAAGGTCGTTTGGCCGAGGGGTTAGGCACAGGTCTGCAAAACCTGCTACTCCGGTTCAAATCCGGAAGCGACCTCCAAGAAAAGAGAGACTCCAGTGGGTCTCTTTTCTTTTTTACCCACTACCTGTTACCTTTTGGGCAGGAAGGGAATCTTGGCAAGCAAGCTGTTGACCTCAGCCGACACATTCATTCTTCTCACCGCCGCCACTGCCACCACTGCAAACGCAGCCGTGCGCACCACCGCCTGCAGCACCACCACCCACAGCCCGCTGCCCAACAAGTTGAACAAGGGCGACACTGCCCATCCCCACAACCCGTTGAGGGCAAACAATCCCAGCGTCAGCAGTACCACGGTCCCCTGCTTGCGGCTGAACAGCGTCACCCCCATTCTCCTCCACAGCAACGTCAGCAGAGGCACGTAATACACCACGTATGCCCCCAGCGTGGCACAAGCCGACCCCGTGACGCCCAGGAGCGGAATCAGCCATACATTCAGCCCTATGGCCGCCGCCGTCAGCAGCGAGATGAACAACAGCGAGAACGCGAAATGCTTCGAGAAATTCAGTATATTCGTCGCAATGCTCAGCGTGGAATTCAGCACATTCGCCATGCCCAGAACCAGCACCACCCACATGCCCCCCACATAGTCCGCGCCGTTGGGGATGACAGCAAACAGCGGCTCCAGATTAATCCAAATGAAAAACAGCAGCATGCACGCCACCAGCAGTTGGTGGAGCGACACTCGCTGCCCCAGCCCGTTCACCTCCCTCATATTCCCCTCGCTCACCGCTGCGGAGATGATGGGGCTGGCAATGGCCCCCAACGAGCGGTAGGGAATCTCCACCACATTGGCAATGTAGCAAGCAATCGTGTAGACTCCCGCCGCCGCCAAGCTCTCCTTCGCAATAAAGATGGAGTTGAACAGCTTCACATTCCCCGCCAGCACCGTCGCCGTCATAAACAGCGTGTACACCCCCACCTCGCGTCCCAACGCCCTTCCCACAAAATGCCAGTCCGGACGGAACGAGATGCGACCCAACGACAGAAGGTAGACAAAGTCCACCGCCGCCGCCACCGCATACGAACTGCAGAACATCACCACAAACACATCCAGCCCCACCACACCGTAGCCGTACAGCAGGTAGGCCGCCAGATTGAGCACCCTGACCACCACCTCCCGCACAAACTTTGGCAACGCAATGTGCAGCAGCACACTCGCGTTAGTCTCAAACACCGTCATGTACAGCACAAACAGCGTCAGCGGCAACAGCAGATAAGCGTAGTCCACCAGCAGCGGAGCCTCCTCGGCGTAGTAATCCACAATGTTGTCACGGAAAATGAAAAACAGCAGTGCAATCAGTGTGAACCCCACCGCCGGCAGCAGAAGCGTCCAGCCGAAGAAACCGTGGTCGCGCAACTCGGGGTTCTCCGCCGTTCGGAAACGGGGATAGAAGCGAAGGATGGAGGCATTCGTGCCCAGCTGGGCCAAGCCGGCAAAGAGCATCGCCGCATCCACCATCACGCGGGTAAGGCCAATCTCCTCCTGCGTCAGCAAGTCCGTCACCACAAAAAACGTGGTCACGGCACCTATCAGCACCCCCAAATAATTGGCCAATGCCCCTTTGATACTCTGCTTTGCGATGATTCCCATGAGCAGGATAGAATTCGTTTTCGGGGTGCAAAAATACTACATTTTTTTAGATTATTCAGCTTTCTGAATTTATTTATTTTACTAATTAGAAATTTATTTGTATCTTTGCTCTTTGGTA
>JAEEGL013204163.1_pt1 | contig 11103 bp, 10 predicted proteins | sample 9134231 | NCBI WGS metagenome assembly JAEEGL01 (sample SAMN16246548, study PRJNA631951) | gut metagenome | biome: gut microbiome; feature: rumen; material: fiber-attached | host: Bos | place: Iran: Karaj | collected 2018-10
ATCATGTATTCGCTGGACCGTCCGATCGCGTACGTCCTCGACTGGAAGATGTTCGCCGTCTGCACGGTCCTCTACATCCTCCTCGCGCTCGGCACGACGTGGTTCGTCTGCCACAAGGACCTGAGCGAGGCGGCGGCGGAGCTGATCCGCCCGAAGGCGCCGGAGCCCGGAAAGCGCGTCCTGCTCGAGCGGATCCCGTTCATCTGGAAGCGGCTCAGCTTCCTCCGCAAGGTCTCGGTCCGCAACATCTTCCTCTACAAGAAGCGCATGGTCATGATGATCATCGGGATCGGCGGCTGCACGGCTCTCCTCCTGGCGGGCCTCGGCATCAGCGATACGATCAAGCCGATCGTCGACCTCCAGTACGAGGAGATCAGCATCCACGACGCGATCGTCACGTTCGACGGCTCCCGCACCGCGGAGGACGAAGCGGCGTTCCGGAGGGAATGCGCGGACGTCGTCGCGGACGCGGCGCTCGTGCGGATCGAGACGATGGACATCCATAAAGACGGCGCAGAGGAGACGAACGTCGTCACGTTCCGCGAACCGCTCGACCGCTTCGTCGACCTCCACAGAGGCAAGGAACCGGTCGCCTGGCCGGGGGAGGGCGAGGCCGTCCTCGATTACCGGCTTGCCCATTCGCGCGGGATCTCCGTCGGCGATACGGTCACTCTTACGGACGACGACTACCGCACGCTGACCGTGACGGTCACCGGCATCTTCGACAACTACCTCTACGACTACGTCTTTGTGTCGGAGGAGACGGTCCGCAACCAGCTCGGGACGGAGCCGGAGCGGAAGAACGCGTACGTGAACTTCACGGAAGGGGCGGATGTCCACAAATCTGCCGCGGCGCTCCTGTCGCGCGACGACGTTCTGTCCGTCTCGCTATCGGACGATATGATGACGACGGTCGATTCGATGCTCCAGTCGATGGATTACGTCGTTCTGATCGTCCTCGTCTGCGCGGGCGCGCTCGCCTTCATCGTTCTCTACAACCTCACGAACATCTCCATCACCGAACGGAAGCGCGAGATCGCGACGCTGAAGGTCCTCGGCTTCTACCACGGCGAGACGTCCCAGTACGTCTTCCGCGAGAACCTGATCCTGACGGGGATCGCGTCGCTGTTCGGCATCCCGCTCGGCATCCTGCTCCTGCGGTACGTCATGTCCCAGGTCGTCATCCAGTCGATGTATTTCGGATGCCGTCTCGCGCCGCTGTCGTACGTCCTGGCGATCGCGGTCACGTTCGTCTTCGCGATCCTGATCGATCTCGTTCTGCGGCGGAAGATCGCTTCGATCGACATGGCGGAGTCGATGAAAGCGATCGAATAAAAAGTGCTTGACAACGCCATTTCGACTTGCTAATATGATTGTGCCGTTCCGAAAGGGACCACTGCTTGTGCGGCTGTGGCGGAATTGGCAGACGCGTACGGTTGAGGGCCGTATGGGTAACACCGTGCTGGTTCAAGTCCAGTCAGCCGCACCACTGAACCCGGAAGGGGGACCTTCCGGGTTTTGCATTCTATTCAACGAAACAGGAGATAATCATGAACACGCTTGCGATCGTTACGATCTGCCTGTCGTTCGTGTTTGCGTTCATCAACGGCATGCACGACGGCTCGAACGTAACGGCTACTGCGATCGCATCGAGGTCGATCTCGCCGAAGAAAGCGCTTCTGATCGCTTGCCTCGCGGAATTCGCCGGAGGGGCGCTTCTCGGGACGGCCGTCGCGAAGACGGTCGGAACGGGCGTCGTCGAGCGGGAATCGATGCTCGGCGCGGACAGCCGGACGGCGATGGTCTTCGTGCTCGGCGCAATCGTCGGCGCGATCGTATGGAACATCCTGACCTGGGTCCTCGCGCTTCCGTCCTCGTCCTCCCACGCGATCATCGGCGGCCTGATCGGCGCCGGGATCGTGGCGTTCGGCTGGGATTCCATCGTCTGGAAGAGCGTCCTGATCAAGGTCGTCCTCTTCATGTTCCTGTCCCCGATCATCGGCTTCATCATCGGCTTTTTCGTCTACGCGCTGATGGGCAACATCTTCCAGGGCATGAAACGAAAGGCCGAGGGTGAGATCTCCGACGTCCAGAAATACACGCTCGCGGCGCTTTCGTTCGTCTACGGTTCGAACGACGCCCAGAAATCGATGGGCCTGATCGCGATGGTCCTCGCGATGGCGACGGGCTCCGGCGAATTCACCGTTCCGTTCTGGGCGATGGTCGGCTGCGCGGCCGCTCTCGCGGTCGGAACCGTTTCCGGCGGCCTGAACATGATCCGCACGATCGGCATGAAGATCTTCAAGATCCATCCGAGCCAGAGCTTCGCCTGCCACCTGACGGTCATCTTCGTCCTTGCCGTGGCGACGATCGTCGGCGCGCCGATCTCGACGACCCAGCTGATCACGGCGACCGTGATGGGCGTCGGAAGCGGAACGAACGTCCGGCGCGTGAACTGGGGCGTTTTCGGAAAGGTCATCATTTCCTGGTTTACGACGATCCCGGCGGCCGGCCTCGTCGGCGCGGGAACGTTCCTGCTGCTCCGGCTGATTCTTCTCTGATTGAACAAGGAGGTACTCCCATGGCTCTCTTCGGCAAAAAGAACGAACTCAACTACTTCGATATCCTGACGAAACAATGCGAATCCTGCGTCAAGGGGATCAAGGAGCTCCACCACTTCATGACGCTTCCCGAAGGCGTCGACAAGCAGACGTCCGTCACGGCGATCGTCGGCTTCGAGAAGGAGGGGGACCGCTACCGCAAGGAACTCATTCTCGCGATCCAGGACGAATTCATCACCCCGATCGACCGCGAGGATCTGTTCGCGCTTTCCCGCCGCATCGACGACGTCATCGACCAGGTCGACGAGATCAAGGACCTGATCGAGATCTTCCGGCTCAGCGCGTCGGAGTCGATGCTCAACATGGTCGATCTGTGCCTCGACGCGATGCAGAACCTCTATGAGGCGTCCCAGATCTTCGAAACGTCGAAATCGGAGATCAACCTCGAATACACGATCGCCGCGAAGAAGGACGAAAACGCCGTCAAGCGCCTCTACTGGAAGGGGATTCTCGGCCTGCAGGAATCGAACCCCTCGGTGTCGGAAGCGCTCCAGGTCCGCGAACTCTGCCGCGAGCTCGACCAGCTCGCCAACAAGATCGGCTACGTCGCCGACACGATGGGCGAAGTCAAGCTGAAGATGATCCGGTAAGGCGGAAAGGGACCCGCAACCCACAGAAAACGCGAAACGACCCCGGTTTTCGGACCGGGGTTTTCGTTTGCCCAAAAACAGCATATTTAGTGGTGAAAAAGCCCAAAAATAATATATAAAGTGGTTGCAAAATGGAGGGAAGTGGTGTATGATATAGACACGATAAAAAAGTAGGAGGCATGTCCCCGTGTTCATGGGCGAATACCAAAACTCCATAGACGCAAAAGGCCGGCTGATCGTCCCCGCGAAATTCCGCGAGGAACTCGGCTACCGCTTCGTGATGACGCGCGGACTGGACCACTGCCTCTTCCTCTATTCGCTCGACGAATGGGCGAAGTTCGAGGAGCGCCTGAAGAGCCTTCCGGTCGCCGACAGGGACGCGCGGGCCTTTATCCGCAACTTCTACGCCGGCGCGGCGGAATGCGAGATCGACAAACAGGGAAGGATCGTCATCCCCCAGAACCTTCGCGAACACGCGAAGATCGGAAAGGAACTCGTCACGATCGGCGCGATGAACCGCGTCGAGATCTGGTCGAAGTCCGAATGGGAGGCCTACACCTCGAGCAATATGGACGAGGACGCCATCGCCGAAAAGATGGCCCAGCTCGGGATCTAAGCGATGGAATTCCGCCACGTATCCGTCCTGTTCGACGAAACGATCGACAATCTCCGCATCGACCCCGACGGCGTCTACGTCGACGGGACGCTCGGCGGCGGAGGCCACGCGAGCGGGATCTGCGAACACCTCTCCGAACGCGGCCTCCTGATCGGGATCGACCGCGACAAAGACGCCCTTGCCGCCGCGCGGGAGCGCCTCGCACCTTACAAATGTCAAAAGCAATTCGTGCAGAGCACGTTTGCCGATATCAAAAGCGTTTTGATAAGTTCCTCCATCGAAGCCGTTAACGGGGTTGTCCTTGATCTTGGCGTTTCCTCCTTTCAGCTGGACAACCCCGAACGCGGTTTCTCGTACATGCACGATGCCCCGCTGGACATGCGCATGAACGCGGACGATCCCTTCACGGCCGCCGACGTCGTGAACGGATACGGCGAGAAGGAACTCATCCACGTCATCCGCGACTACGGCGAAGAACGCTGGGCATCCCGCATCGCCTCGTTCATAGTCCGGAGAAGGGCGGAAAAACCGTTTAAAACGACGTTTGAACTCGTCGATACGATCAAGGCGGCGATCCCGGCTTCGGCCCGCCGCGAAGGCCCGCACCCCGCGAAACGGACCTTTCAGGCGATCCGGATCGAGGTCAACGGCGAACTCGACCAGATCCGGACAGCCTGTGACGCGATCATCGACGTCCTCGCGCCGGGCGGCCGCTTCTGCGTCATCACGTTCCACTCCCTCGAGGACCGGATCGTGAAGGAGGCGTTCCAGAAGCGCCTGAACCCGTGCACGTGCCCGAAGAACCTGCCGGTCTGCGTCTGCGGAAAAGTCGCGGACGTCGTCAAGGTCACCGGAAAACCGATCACCCCCACCGAAGAAGAACTCGCGGAGAACCCGCGCTCTCGCAGCGCCAAGCTCCGCGTCATCGAAAAAAAGTAACAGGATACGGATAATCTCCCCAGACACTCCGATCGATACTGAAAAGGAAACGGCCATGCAGAACATCACCTCCAGAAAAAACACGCCGAAGGACTATGTCCGGACGCTTTTGTTTGTCTGCCTGATCGGTGTCATCTGCGCGGGTATCATCCTCATCAGCGCCTATACGGCAAACGCCCAGTATAATCTCAACCGCATCAACAACCGCTGTGCCCAGCTCGAGAGCGAGATCGCCGACGTGTCCGCCCGCCTCCAGTGCGAGACGAACATCACGGTGATCGAAGCGAAAGCGGGTGAACTCGGCATGGTGTATCCGACGTTCCAGCAGACGATCAACCTCACGGCGGGATCCAACACCGGAACGGACCTCGCAGCCGCGCTCAAGACGATCGCACTGCAGACGGAGTGATCCCATGAAACGGATCCGCTTCCGCAAAACACCCGTAGATCAGAAAAAACGCCTGGCCTTCTTCTTCGCCTTCCTGGTGATCGGGATGGCCGTTTTAACTTTTCGGCTCGGATGGTACCAGATCATCCGCCGGGAGTATTTCTACAACCTCGCGCTCGATCAGCAGACGACCGACGCGGCCGTGACGGCCTCGCGCGGCTCGATCTATGACGCGAACGGAAAGACGCTCGCCGTGTCGTCCGTCACGTACACGATCTGGGCGCGCCCGCCCTACGTCCCGACGGGCAAGACGGACGAGGCGAAGGCCGCGCGGCTGGAAAAGACCGTGCAGGGGCTCGCGGAGATCCTCGAGACCGACGAGGCGACGGTGCGCGAGACGCTGACGGCCGACAAGGCGCTCGTCCGCGTCGCGAAGTACGTTCCGCGCGGCGCGGCGGAGGAGATCCGCAAGAACGCCTTCCCGGGCATCTCGATCCAGGAGGACTCGAGCCGCACGTACCCGATGGGCGCGTTCGCCGCGCACCTGATCGGCGGCACGACCGACGACAACGTCGGCCTTTCGGGCCTTGAGCTCCAGTACAACTCCGTTCTCTCCGGCACGTCCGGACGAAAGATCATCACGACCGACGTCGCCCACCGCGCGCTCGCGGCGACCGATACGCGCGTCTACGAGGCCCAGGACGGCCTTTCCGTCGTGACGACGATCGACGAGGTCATCCAGCACTACACCGAACAGGCGATCAAAGACGTGCAGGAGACGACCCAGGCCAAGCGCGTCATGGCGATGGTCACGAACCCGATGACGAACGAGATCTACGCGATGGCAACGTATCCCGAGTTCGATCCGAACGACCCCAGAACGCCGCTCGATCCGGCCGAAGCAGAAGCCGTCGCGGCGCTTCCGAGCGAGGAAAAGCTCGATTACTGGAACCGGATGTGGCGAAACCCTTTGATCTCCGACACGTACGAGCCCGGCTCCACGTTCAAGCTGATCACGACGTCGATCGTGCTCGAGGAGGCGCTCTCCTACACCGAGGAGCGGTTCGTCTGCACGGGCTATCATACCGTCGCGGGGACGACCCAGGTCCTGAAGTGCTGGCGCTACTACAACCCGCACGGCTCCGAAACGCTCGCCGAGGCCGTCGCGAATTCGTGCAACCCGATCTTCATGCAGCTCGCGGAACGGATCGGAAAGGCGAAGTTCTACGAATACCTCGAACGGTACAACCTCAACTCCCGCACCGGCATCGACTTCCCGGGCGAGGCCTATAACCTGATCCAGCCGAAGTCGACGAGCGGTCCCGTCGAGCTCGCGACGATGAGCTACGGCCAGGGCATCGCCGTCACGCCGGTCTCCCTCGTCACGGCGATCAACGCGATCGTGAACGGCGGCTATCTGATGGAGCCGCACCTCGTCAAAGCGCTCGTCAACGCGGACGGCAACGTCGTCGAGACGTTCGAACCGACCGTGACGCGCCGCATCCTCTCCTCCAAGACGTGCGGCGAGATGCGCCAGATCATGGAGGGCGCGGCGGAGGATTCGACGGCGTCGGTCCCCGGCTACCGCATCGGCGGCAAGTCCGGTACGGCCGACAAGGCGGAGGACGGCGCGTACCGCGGAAACACGTACTCCTCGTTCATCGCCGTCGCGCCGATCGACGATCCGAAGCTCTCGGTGATCGTCATCGTCGACAGCCCCCAGGGCGTCAAATTCGGCTCGACGACGGCCGGCCCGGGCGTCAAATCGATCCTCGAAAACAGTTTGCGCTATCTGAACATCGAGCCGCACTACACGGAAGAGGAACTCGCCCGGATGAATTCGAACACGGTCGCCGTGCCGAACGTCGTCGGCGAGGCCTACGAGGACGCGGCCGGCATCCTTGCCGGACTGGAACTCGCGTTCACCGTTACGCCGGAACCCGAAACGGAGGAATTCTCCGTCATCAACCAGTATCCGGCGGCTGGAACGGTCGTCGAAAAGGGCTCGCTCGTCTATCTGTACGCACAATGAAAGCGGTGATACCGGTATGAAACCCATTGCAATCGAAACAGCGATCAAAGCAGCCGACGGCGTCCGCCTCACGGACGGCGCCGGACTCATCACGGACGTCACGACCGATTCGCGCAGGATCGTTCCGGGCAGCCTTTTCGTCTGCCTTCAGGGCGAACGCGCCGACGGCCATGAATTCCTCGGACAGGCGCTCGAACAGGGCGCCGTCGCGGCGTACTGCGAAAAACTCCCCGCGCCCGAAGTCGTCCGCAGATGGCTCGAGGCGGGCCGTACGCTGATCCGCGTCGACAGCACCGAACAGGCGCTGATGGACCTCGCGGAATCGTACCTGGCGGGCTTCGACGTGCTCCGTATCGGCATCACCGGCTCCGTCGGCAAGACGACGACGAAGGAACTGACCGCGGCGATCGTCGGGTCGCGCTACCGGACCGTCCGGACCGAAGGAAACCACAACAACAACATCGGCCTTCCGCTGACCGTCTTCCGCGTCGACGAGACGACCGAAGCCGTCGTCCTCGAGATGGGGATGGACCGGAAGGGCGAGATCGTCGGCCTGTCGCGGATCGTCCGGCCTGACGTCGCGCTGATCACGACGATCGGCACGAGCCATCTGGAACGCCTCGGTTCGCGCGAGGCGATCTGCGAGGAAAAGTGCTCGATCACGGCGTTCATGGACAGCTCCTCGACGCTGATCATCAACGACGACAACGACATGCTCCATGCGCGCCGTTACGACGGCGACTATCATCTCATCCGCGTCGGAACGGACGGCGAGACGGTACGGCTCTCGAACGTCGCGCCCATGAAAAGCGGCGACGGAACGGAATTCGACCTCACCGCGGACGGCGCGACGCAGCACTTCGTCCTCCCAATCCCCGGCACCCATAACGCGCTGAACGCTGCGCTCGCGGTCTCCGCGGGCCTCGTGGCGGGCATCTCCATGAAGGAGGCCGCGACGGTGCTTGCCGGGCTCCGCGACACGAGCGGAAACCGCCTTTCGATCCGGACGGCCGGAACCGTTCAGCTGATCGACGACACGTACAACGCGAGCCCCGAATCGATGAAGGCCGCGATCGACACGCTGATGCTGCGCGGGGAGGGCCGCAAGGTCGCGATCCTCGGCGACATGTTCGAGCTCGGCGCGTCGGAGAAGGAACTCCACGGAATGGTCGGCAACTACGCCGGACGGATGGGCGTCGACGCGCTTTACGCGGTCGGACGCAACGCGATGTTCCTCGCGGCGGAATACGTCCAGATGCGTGAGAACGCCGTCTGCAAATACTACGAAACGAAGGAGGAGCTGATCGAGGCTCTTCCGGAACTCATCGAACCGGGCGACACGGTCCTCGTCAAGGCATCCCGCGGGATGCACCTCGAGGAGGTCGTCCGCGCGCTCGAACAGCGGCAGGCGTAACGGAAAGGGGCCGGCTCATGAACATCAAAAACGTGCTGTTGATCCTCATCGCCTACGGCCTTACGGCGCTTTTGACGGGCCTTCTGATCCCGTGGCTGAAGAAGCTGAAGTTCGGCCAGAACATCCGCGAGGACGGTCCGCAGGCCCACCTGGCGAAGCAGGGGACGCCGACGATGGGCGGCATCGCGATGCTCATCGCGGGAACGGCCTGCTTCTTCGGCTATCTGATCGCGACGGCGAACTGGACGGCGGAATCACTGATCATCTGCCTCGGGTTCGGCGGCTTCGCGGTCGTCGGCTTCCTCGACGATTTCCTCAAGATCCGGAAGAAACAGAACGAGGGCCTGACGGTGAAGCAGAAATTCGCGCTCGAGATCCTGCTCGCCGTTCTGATCGCCGTCCTGCGCGTCTTCAAGACGGCGCGCGGAACGATGTTCTGGATCCCGTTCTGGCACGTCAACGTCGACTTCGGCTGGTTCGCCGTACCGTTCATCGTGTTCATCGTCGTCGCGATGACGAACGCGGTCAACCTGACGGACGGCCTCGACGGCCTCGCGTCTTCGGTCACCGCCGTCGTCGCCGCGTTCTTCGCGGTCGCGGCCGGCGGCTTCGCCGGATCCGGGCCCGGCGGCGCCTTCTCGCTCATCCTCCTCGGCGTCACGCTCGGCTTCCTGCTCTACAACCACCACCCCGCGAAGGTCTTCATGGGCGATACGGGTTCGCTCGCGCTCGGCGGCGCGCTCGCGGGGATCGCGCTCGTATCCGGCACGGAGCTGCTTCTGCCGCTCGCGGGCCTGATCTACGTCGCGGAAGCGCTCTCCGTCATGCTCCAGGTCGGTTATTTCAAGGCGACCCACGGCAAGAGGCTCTTCCGCATGGCGCCGCTCCACCATCACTTTGAACTCGGCGGCTGGAAGGAAACGAAGGTCGTCGCCGTCTTTACCGCGGCGACCGTCGTCTTCTGCCTGATCGCGCTTCTGGGGGTCATCTTATGAAACACGTACTCGTCGTCGGAATGGGCATGAGCGGCATCGCCGCAGCGGAGGCGCTCCGCAGCGCGGGCGAAGCCGTCGATACGTATGACAAAAAACAGGATCCGGAGTTTCCTGCCGTGCGCAGCGCGGACGGAAGGGCGGTCTACGACCAGCTCGTCGTGAGCCCGGGCGTGCCGCTGGACCTCCCGTTCATCGAAGAGGCGAAGGCGGCCGGCTCCGAGATCATCGGCGAACTCGAGCTCGCGTACCGGATGGGAAGCGGAACGTATTTCGCGATCACCGGAACGAACGGCAAAACGACGACGACGACGCTCACGGGCGAGATCTTCAAAGCGGCGGGACGTCCGACCGAGGTCGTCGGCAACATCGGCGTCTCGGTCATCTCAAAATCCGTCGGCTGCGCCCCGGACACGTGCCTCGTCACGGAATGCTCCAGCTTCCAGCTCGACACGACGGCGGACTTCCGGCCCCACATCGCGGCCGTGCTCAACCTGTCTCCCGACCACCTCGACCGCCACGGAACGGCGGAGAACTACTATCAGGCGAAGCTGAAGATCGCGAAGAACCAATAGCCCGACGACTTCTTCGTCTACAACGCCGACGACCCCGAAACGCGTGCCCATGTCCGGACGCTCGGAACGAAGGCCCATCTCGTGCCGTTCAGCCGGAAGAGGGAACTGCCCTACGGCGTGTTCGTGCGTGACGGCGTGATCGTCTGCCGCACGATGCCGTGCGCGGGAACGGCGAACGACCCGGGCTTCGACGAATACTGCGAGGTGCCGGTCTGCCGCGCGGAGGAGATCTTCATCCCCGGCAGCCACAACCTCGAAAACGCGCTCGCGGCGACGGCCGTCGCGTTCTTCGCGGGCATCTCCCCCGACGTCATCGCGGAGACGCTCCGGACGTTCAAGGGCGTCGAACACCGTCTCGAATACGCAGGAAAGATCGGCGATATCCGCTTCGTGAACGACTCGAAGGGAACGAACCCGGACGCCGCGATCAAGGCGCTTGAGGCGACGCAGGGCGATATCTACCTCATCGCGGGCGGCTACGACAAGCATTCTTCGTATGACGAATTCATCGACGCGTTCGGCGGCAAGGTCCGCGGGCTCTACCTCCTCGGCCAGACGGCGGACGACATCCGCAGAGCCGCTGAGGCGAAGGGCTTCACCCGGAACGTGATGTGCGCCGATATGAAGGAGTGCGTCGAACGGGCGTACGGCGACGCGAAGGCCGCCGGAAAGCCCGCTACCGTCCTCCTGAGCCCCGCCTGCGCGAGCCGGGGCATGTACAACCACTTCCAGGAGCGCGGTCAGGACTTCAAGCCCCGCCCGAACGAACTCGGCGCGGCGCTCTAGGCCCGCCGCCCCTTGCGAGCGATCCTGAAACAGAACACTCTTCAGCCGGAAACGGAACGAACGGAATGGACAACACACTGACCGCCGAAAAACCGAAAAAGAAGAAGAAATACCGGTCGCGTTACGCCTCGGTCGATTTTCTGACGCTCC